>Ga0209498_1002582_pt1 | contig 10891 bp, 8 predicted proteins | sample WalLakDeSediment_FD_184131 | JGI IMG/M metagenome (GOLD analysis project Ga0209498, IMG submission 184131) | Lake sediment microbial communities from Walker lake, Nevada to study Microbial Dark Matter (Phase II) - Walker Lake 11/02/13 Deep... | ecosystem: Environmental > Aquatic > Freshwater >...
ACCCATTACTCATCACCCATTACTCATCACCCAACTTAAGGGACAATAATCGTCTTCAACGATCCCTGCATATCCAGTGCTGCCGCCTCTTGCGCGAAAACCTCAGCGATGTCGTCCAGGCGATAAGTGACGGAGTGCGCGAAGATGATGTCTAGGTTGAAGACGCCCCGCTCGACGGCGCGGTACGCCTCGCGCATATTCTCTACTGAACGCAGCTTGGTGTAATGGACGGCGTTGAGGTTGCGGATTTCCAGCCCGTCCTCGTGGAACCGGTGGAAGCAGAACTCACTGACCGGCGCGTAGTTGTCGCCGTAGAGCGCCAGGATGCCGTTGTGCCGCACCATATCAAGCGCCTGCACGATGCCGATCCCCGTGCCGCCCACGGCTTCCGCCGCCACGTCTACACCTTCGCCGCGCGTCAGCTCGTTGACCACCGCCACAGGCTCCTCTTCGGCAGCGTTGATGACGACGTGCGCGCCAAGCTGTTTGGCGGCCTCCAACTTGCTCTGCACTACATCCACCGCGATCACCAACGACGCACCAGACTTGAGCGCACCTTGCAACATGATGTTGCCCGCGAAGCCCACCCCGTTCACCGCGACGGTATCGCCGAGTTTGACGCCCATGTGCATCGCTGCCCACGCCGCGCAGCCGAGTGGTTCGTAGAGGCAACCTATCTCAAAAGAGACGCCGTCAGGAATCGGCTGCACGTGCGCGATGTCCGTCACCCAGTAATCGGTGTACGTCGGGTAGATCAAGCTGCCCACGCGGGCGCCCACCTTGACCTCACCGCCGCCCAGGTATTCTTCGACGGCGCTGCCCATTTCGACAATCGTGCCGCCGCCCTCGTGACCGAGCGGCCCCATCGGATAAGCGTGCGCCGGTCCGCTGCCCTTGCGATGCGCGCCAAGCTGCACCTCCGGGCCGCCCTTTGCCTCATCCCTGAGACGTACATTGACGCCTCGATAGTAATAGCGTTCCGAGCCACACACCGATGCCTGATGCGCTTTGATCAAAACCTGATTGGGTTTGAGCGCGGGCAAGGGGACCGTCTCTAGCGTGATCTTGCCCGGTTCGAGGTACACCACCCGTGTTTCTAGCATGCACACCCCCTGAAGCTATGTCGTTGGAACGGTCCAACGTTTGAACGTGCACCTCCCATTTTACTATGCTCTCCTAAAATAGGCTAATTATTTATCCGAAAATTCACCGGGCGCGGCATTTTGCGCCTAAAGGCGCGGGTGAAAAAGTGGCTGAAATTGGTCTGCCAATTTAAGCGGCCCAGTCCGGCAACAGTGTAACACCGCGATAATTTTCGGATAGGTTCTTAACCAAATGTTAACGAAAAAGGGCTTGAATTTTTCGAAGAACCATGTATAATGGTGTTTGTAGTTGGAGTTAGACACAAGCTTGTTGTTTAACAATGGAATAAGATACTCGCCGAATGTGCGCAGTTCGACTGCGCAGAACGGGGGACCCAGTACAAGGGGCGAATCATCAGGCTATACATAGCACGATGAGGGGTCATCTTCTTTGGCCCAAGCCCGGCAGCTAACCTCGTAGGCGTTAAAGAAGGACACCCAACTGCAGGGCGTCCTTTTTTGTTGCGCGCTCCTGCGGTTGGATACTGTCTTTCAGAACGTATCTAACAAAAAGGAGGCATACGATGGAAATGTGGGCATACTATCTAGCGCGCGTCGTGACTGAGGAACGGCTGCGCGAGCGGAAACACAAACCAGTTGAATTCTACAACGTCAACTTCAATTGGTTGCGGCCTATCGTGAAGAACCTGGTCGGGCTCTTCCTGTAAGTTTCATCACCAAAAAGCCGTGAAGTGCGTGCACTTCACGGCTTTCTTTTTACCATCCGCCACGCACGCGGTCGATCTCAGCACGGACGGCCTCCGCAAGCCCCACTCCATTGGATGCGGCGACGTTCTCCTCAAGCTGTGCGAAAGTCCGTGCGCCGGGGATAATCGCCGAGACCGCGCGCGGCGTGAGACTAAAGTGATGTGCCAGCCGCGTCATCCCGCCCGGGTACTCTTCGGCGATAGACCGTAGATCTTCGGCCCGGCGCACATTCTCCCACATCTTGTCGCCATCGAGCGTGGCGCGGTGATCTTTGGACACATCCTGCCCCACCTGGAATTTGCCGGAGAGCACGCCGCGCGCCAGCGGCATACGGCAGAGCAAGCCCACGCCTTTTTCTTCCGCCAGCGCAAACAGCCGTTCCTCCGCCTCGATACTGAAGATGTTGTAGGTGATTTGCAGCGCCTCCACAAGATCGCGCTCCATCAGCCACAAGCCGTCCATCACGTTATTGACCGCCACCGCCGCCACGCGAATCTTGCCCTGCGCCTTGAGCTTCGCCATGCCTTCAGCCCAATCGAAGCGCTCCAAATGCTCGCGGCGCGGGCTGTGCAGTTGGTAGATGTCGATCACGTCGCGCCGCAGCCGCCGCAGGCTGCCCTCGGCGGTCTCCACCATGCGCACTGCCGAGTAATCGGCCTCGTTAGTCTCGCGGACGCGGCACATCTTCGTCGCAATCACCACGTCGGCGCGATTGCCGAGCGCGCGGCCCAGCATCTCTTCGCTGCGCCCCCACTCATAGGCTTCAGCGGTATCGAACACCGTCACGCCCAAGTCGGCAGCACGTTGTACGAGGGCAATCCAGTGTTCGTCGGTGGCATAATCCTGTCCCAGGCGATTGCCACCCATCCCCACCTCCGAAACGAGAATTCCCGTTTTTCCAAGCTCGCGATACTGCATCATCATACTCCCAATATCTCACGCGCCTCGTGCAGGACAGCATCGAAGTGCGTTTCCAGTGCGACATTGACGCCGCGCAATCCCGCCACCACCGCCTCCGCCCAATCCAGATAAGCGACCATACGTTCGTGCGACCAATCCTGTGGCGGATCGTGGCTCACGTCATAGACGTTGTCGATTTTATCCGCCAGTTTGATCAATCTGGCCCCATTCGAAAGGTGCGGCGCGTGCTCGACTTGCAGTTGCTTGCGCATCGCTTTGGGCAGCGCCTTGTCATCGGTGACTTCCTGGACAAGCGCCAAAACGTCCGCGCCAAAAAGCGCCTCAAGTTCACCGGCGGTGGTATCCGTGTCCTCCAATGTATCGTGCAACAGCGCCGCGAGCAGGGTGGATACATCCCGAACCTCACCCACGCGCCAGAGGATGTCGGTCACGCGAATCAGGTGATTGACGTAAGGTAGGTGATCGCGCCCCTTGCGGCGCTGGTTTTGGTGCTTGTCTGCCGCGAATGTAAGCGCACGTATAAACATACCGAAATGTCGTTCACTGAACATTGGGTCTCCTTGCAGCGATCCGTTGGCGTAGGTCTGCCAACTCAGCTTCGGTGAGCAGTTCTTCAGGTCGCGGTTCAACCACGCCCAGGAGCCGCACGCGCAGTTCGCGGTGGGTCAGCCACTCATCGCCCGGCCCCATCGTCGTGCGTGGATGCGCTTCGACGTCCTCCGCCGCGACGGCTTCGTCGATGATGTAGAGGTAACCGGGCTGCGTGCCACTATGCTTGATGTGGCCTTCATCATCTATCGAAACGATCATCGGTTTGTGCGAGAAAATCCGCGCCAGGTCGCGCTTCTGTGTAATGGTGCTCCCGGCACGCAACACAGTCATCACCACAGGCGAGCCATGATACCAGCACAGTTTCTCAGTCATAACCTCGTCTCCTTCCACACTCAGACGCGATCATACACAGAAATGGCACCCGAGGCAAGTCGCGGGTTTGCAACCTGCACAACACAGGACTACAATGTGAAGCGTATCCGGTTCCTGGATAAAAGGAGGTCGTTGCGATGAACCATTGTTCTGTTTGTCTGCAAAAAAGTGCAAACCACCGCTTGCAGTACGGGCTGGTTGCGTTTTTCCTGATCGGATGGGTCCTCACGTCGAGTTGGAGTGCCGCGTCACAGATCCAGCAGGCTTCTGAAGCCAGCACAGCGCCACGCTACACATTGACGATCAACAAGATCGTCGCATCCGGCTTCCAGGCACCGGTACAGCTCACACATGCCGGCGATGGGTCGGGGCGACTTTTCGTCGTCGAACAACCTGGGCGCATCCGCGTGATCAAACAGGGCACAGCGCTGCCGACGCCGTTCCTGGATATCAGCCCTCTCGTTGCCTACAGCGGCGAGCGCGGATTGCTGGGCCTGGCTTTCCATCCGAATTACCCACAGAACGGCTACCTCTACGTGAACTACACCCGCGTGGGCGATGGCGCGACGGTTATCGCGCGGTATACCGTCTCCGCTACTGACCCTGACCGGGCGGATCCGACCAGCGCAGCAACCATACTCACCATCCCACAGCCCTACAGCAACCACAACGGTGGTCAACTGCTCTTTAGTCCGGTGGACGGCTACCTCTATATCGGCACGGGCGATGGCGGCAGCGGCGGCGATCCGCAAAACTACGCGCAGAACATAGACTCGCTTCTGGGCAAGATGCTGCGGCTGGATGTGGACGGCAGCTTCCCCTACGCCATCCCACCCGATAACCCCTACGTTGGGCGGAGCGGCCGCGACGAAATTTGGGCCATCGGACTGCGCAACCCCTGGCGTTTCAGCTTCGACCGCGCCACGGGCGATATTTTCATCGGGGATGTCGGCCAGAATCTGCGGGAGGAGATCGACTACCAGGCCACGGGCACGCCTGGTGGCCTCAACTTCGGATGGCGGTGTATGGAAGGCACACATCCTTACAACTTCACCGGCGACTGCCTGACGGCGACACTGACGCCCCCCATCGCGGAATACGGCCACGATGTAGGACGATCGGTGACAGGGGGCTTCATCTATCGCGGCGCCTATTATCCTGCACTGCGGGGACGGTACTTCTATGCGGATTACGTCACCGGCTTGCTCTGGAGCATCGCGCAGGGAGAATCGGGGGTCTGGTCTGCGCCTGTGCTGGAACTCAACACCGGCTTCAACGTCAGCGCCTTTGGGGAGGACGAGGACGGTGAGCTGTACGTCATCGACTATGCGGGCACGATCCGGCACCTGGCGGACACAACAGGCCCCGTGCCCGACCTCAGCATGTCCCGCAAGCGAGCATCCATCCCCAGCGCCGATCCCGGCGAAACGGTCACCTACACAATCACGTTGATCAATGCCGGCGGTCCTGTCGCAGGGACGGTGTGGCTGACCGATACGTTGCCTGCCGGGTTGGGTTACGTCAGCGGATCACTCGCCGCGACGCAAGGAACGGTCGCTGCGAATCCCCCCCTGCTGACGTGGCAGGGCACACTAGACGGCAACACGACGATCACCGTGAGCTATCAAGTCACAGTCAGCACACCCTTCAGCGGGAGTCGCGTCAACCGCGCCCTCCTCTCCGGCGAGACCCTCACACCGCTGAACCTGGCTACATCCCTAGCGGTGCCCCGCACCATCCTGAACACGACGGTCGACGACATGTTCTTCCCCGGCACGCAGCCCGGCGAGATCCACGCCGGCATTGCGCCATCGGTGGACTGCGACACATGTCACAACGCGCCCATCTACGACGAGTGGCGCGGCAGTCCAATGGGCCAAGCCGGCCGCGATGCCCTGATGTGGGCCGCGCTCGCCGTCGCCAATGTGGACGCGCCGGGGTCCGGCGAGTACTGTTTGCGCTGTCACACCTCCGCCGGCTGGCTCGAGGGACGCAGCCATCCCCCCGACGGATCAGCCTTGCTCCCCCTGGACATCAACAACGGCGTCGGCTGCGCGTTGTGCCACCGGTTGGTCGATCCCATACCCTCGCTCGACGACGAGGCAGCTTCCCTCGATCAGGGCATACGGGCCGCTCTGGCATATCCGGTACCCTGGGATTACGTCGGCAGCAGCACGCTGATTGTCGATCCCAACGACAACCGGCGCGGGCCGTTCAGTTTCGGCGGCGCGCTGCCCTACCACACCGCGTACCGCACCGATTATCTCGGTCAGGCGTCAGATCGCATCACACGCTCGCGTCTCTGCGGCTCGTGCCATAACGTCGACAACCCCATCCTTGCGTGGGACGAAGACCGGCAGCAGTATTGGCCCAAAGCGGTGACAACAACACATCCGCTCTCTAACGGGAGTCTCTTCCCGATCGAGCGCACCTTCGACGAGTGGCTCTACAGCGACTACGCGCGCATCGGCGTCTACGCGCCGCAATTTGCAGGGGCCAAGAGCAATAGCATCGTCGGTGCGTGTCAGGATTGCCACATGCCCCGCGCCACAGGCTACGCCACGGATCAGGCCTTCAATCCCATCTACCGCGATTGCGCGACCACAGGATGTTTGCCGGTACACACGCTGGTCGGTGGCAATACCTGGCTTCCCGTCTTACTGCAAAATCAAGCGTGGCGCCTTAACGCCTACAACGAAGCCGACTACCTCGACGCCGCAGCCAACAGCGCGCGGGCGATGTTGCGAAAGGCTGCGACGCTGCAGGCGTCACTCATCCATGATGCCACAGGGAAGGTCGCGCGCGTGCGCGTTATCAACGAGACGGGACACAAACTCCCTACCGGCTACCCCGAAGGGCGACAGATGTGGCTGCACCTGCGGGCCTTCGATCGATCGGGCAACGTGATCTACGAGTCGGGGGCGTATGACGCGGCTGAAGAGCGGCTCATCCGGGACGCTGACATCAAGGTGTACGAGGCCAAACAAGGACTGACGTCCGAATGGGCAGCGGTGTTGAACCTGCCGCCCGGCGAATCGTTCCACTTCGTGCTCAACAACACCGTCATCAAAGACAATCGCATCCCGCCCCGTGGCTACACACAAGCTGCCTATGACAAGCCGGGCCTGCGTCCCGTCGGGACGATGTACGCGGACGGGCAACACTGGGACGATACGTTCTACGCCGTGCCGCCGGAGACGGCATCGATCAAGGTTACGCTTTACTACCAGGTCGCCTCGCGGGAATATATCGAGTTCCTGGAGCGCTATGGCGGTGTGGACGGGCAAACCTTGGGAGAACTGTGGGAGGCCAGTCCCGGTTCACCCGAAATCGTTGCCAGCACCGGCTATCCTTTGCTGTCGATCTATCTACCGCTTGTTATGCGGCGATGACGCGAGCGCCTTTTCCACCCGCCGCCAGACCGTCTCATCGCGCCGGTACATCTGCAATGCTTCCAATGCGGCATCGGCGTGGACGCGCGCTTCGTGGCGGACGATGTCCAGCAGGCAGTTGAGGGCCGGCTCGCTGCGCAACGTCGCCAGCGCCAGCAGCAACGTGCGACGGCGTTCCGCGTCGAAGGTGGCCTCCCACGCATCGCGCAGCACGGCGAATGCACTCTCCTGCCGCGACTCTCCCAACGCCAGCACCGCCGATTCGGCAACGGCAGGATCGGCGTGTTTCAGATACTCCGCCACAAACGGCAGCGACGTGTCCACGTCGAGTTTGAGCAGCGCCAGAAAGCACTCGTAGAGGACCGGTGCGTGCGCGTCGCCGATGAGGACTTTGAAACGCAGCAAGGGGACGCTCGCCGGATCAGCACTGTAGGCGAGTGCGCGGGCGGCGGCGATGCGCGCGTCGGATTCGGGGTCCGCGAGCAAGTGCGCCAATTCGAGCAACGCGTGGCGGGAATGCATCGCCACCAGACCGAGCGCGCACGCACCACGCAACGGGGCGGCGGTATCCACCTGCCCACCCCACACCGGTTCCATCTGCACGTGACGGATGCCTTGCAAGAACACGTCCTCCGCGGGACACTCGCACGCGCGCAATGCATTGGCAATCGCCGTTTTCGCCCGGCAGCCGGGATCGGTTTTGGCGGGATTGCGCATCAACGCAGCAAAGGCTGACACAAGGTCGGGTTCCAGGTCGGCGAGTTCCGCCTCGCCAACGATTTCAGCCGCCGCCGCGACGACGTGACTGGTGTGGCTCTTCAAAACCTGGCGCAGTTGGATTTGCGCGTCTTCGGTTATAGGAGCAACGCGCAAAGCGTGAAGCGCGGACAGTTGATCTTCAAGGGCAGTTTTTTTCATTGCGATTCAGTCTCCCTACGGGACGAAGAGAGGAGGCGCCCTTGCTCCCGGCGCTCAAGCGCCGGGCAAAATTCAGATGTCCCTACGGGACAAGCCCTTCGTCCCGTAGGGACGCTTGACTGTCGGCAGGTGCTTTAGCGCCTGCTTAACGAGAGGCGCTCTTGCGCGTCCCGTAGGGAGGCCTGATTGGAGACCCCTTAACTAAAAGAAAAGCATTACAGCAGATTTACCTTCTCCTGTCGCATCTTTCCCAACGCAAGACGCGCCTTGCGTGCCACGTCAATGCCATAGGGACAGGCGACGCCTTCTGCCTCTGTCACAAGCGCGTCGGTATCCCAGCCTGCTGCCGCGAAACGCTCGCGCGCGATGTCCGCCAGGTCGAACCAGCCGGCGAGCCGTAGGCGCAACGCGTAGTTCGCGGGATCGTGCGGCAGGTAATCGATCATCTGGCGGTCCACGTAGCCTTCCAAGCGGAAGAGCGCCATCAAGTCGGCGGAGCACACAGCACACTGGCGGCAGACGTAGCGCCCCAACTCCGGCGCATCGCGCAGGGCGGCGGCGCGCTCCTCGACGTTCAGCGGCCCTTTTGCGATCGCGGCGACCGCTTGCTGTACGTGTTCGATGGCATTCGTCCCACAGATGAGCACGTCGGAGCCGGAGCCGAGCGCGTACCGTAGCGCGAGTTCTGGGGCCTGGTAGAGGAACCCATCGGCGAGCGGCTTCATCGCCGTGATGCCCACGCCCTTCTCACGCGCTAGGGGATAGACCTCGCGCTGGATTTCGGGCACGAACTGCTCCTCGAGGTAGTTGTCCCAGATGAGGATGACCGAAAGCGGCAGGCGTTCGAGCGCTTCAAGGTACATCCCAGGCGGACGGTGGCTGCTGAAGCCTAGCCCCGTGATAAGGCCCTCGTCCTTTGCCTTAAGTAGCGCATCGAGCGCGCCGCCCGGCCCGGTAATCGTGTCCAGCTCTTGCATCGTATTGACGCCGTGGAAGAAGTAGAACTCGATGTGGTCGGTGCGCAAGGCAGACAGCGAAGCGTCTAACTCGCGACGGATGCCTTCCCCATCGCGCTTGCCGCTTTTACTGGCGAGGATCACCTGGTCGCGGCGACCGGCTAGCACGCGGCCCAGTTTCTCCTCTGACGCGCCGCCGCCATAGCTGCGCGCCGTCTCGATGTAGTTGCCGCCGGCGTCCAGGAAGGCATCGATAACCTGACCGACAATCTCGGATGAAATCTCAACCTGGTGAAACCCGCCAATTCCCAGACGGCTAACGGTTAATCCGGTTTTTCCCAACGCAATTTTGGGTAACGTCATCTTTTCAGCCACAATAACCTCCGGTATGAGAAATGAGTTAAGAGTTAAAAGTGAATCCGTTAAAATCCGTTCAATCCGTTGACCAATATTCTCATTCGGTTGCCGCGAGCTTCACCTGCGAAAGCGTCAACGACGACAGCACAAACAACGCCGCGTAGAGCGCGAAGATAACGAGGTAGCCCAATCCCGGTCGCAGCCCGTTGAAGAAGTCGGCCATCGGCCCGCCGAGGCCCGCGCCAACGATCCCCGCGCCCGCGCCCGCCAGATTCGAAATACCCAGGTAGCGCCCGGCGTCCTGCTTCGGCGCGAGGTCCGTGCCGAGCGCCCAGTTCGTCGCCATGAACGTGCCCGCACCCAAACCGATGATGCAGCCGCCGACAATGACCACCGGCATAGTCGAGGCGAAGAGCAGCACGACCGTCCCCGCCGCCGCGACGAGGCCAGCCAGCATCACCAGCCGCTTGCGCCCGATGCGGTCGGCGAGATAGCCGCCGCCCAACGCCGAGGGGATGAGGAACCCCGCCACCGCCGCCATCAGCATCGTCGTCGCCGAGGCTGGCCTCGGTACCTGAAGGACATCCGCCAGATAGTACTGCGCGAAGCTCTGCACCGAGCCAACCGCCGCCAGGAAGAGCAACCGGTTGACGATCCACCAGATGAAGCTCTTTTGCCGGCGCGCCTCCGCGCCGATGCCCACCCACGCGCCCAGGTAGACGCCCACGAGAATCGAGCCGGCCATCGCAAGCAATCCGATGAAACCGACGAACGCGATCTGCACCTCCAGCGCCACACCGCGCGCGGTCACGATATTGCTGCTGGCCGTGACCAGCCACGTGGCGAAGCGCGTTACTGTGACGAAAATCGCCGTGAGGAACACCAGGCGCAGCGCCGCCTCCTTCACCTTCTCGGCAGGTTTTTCACGCAACGGCTGCTCGTGAACGAAGAGCACCGTCGTCAACGTGGTGAGCGCAAATCCGGCGCAAACGATACCCACCACCAGCCCCACCTTCCCCGCGTCCACCAGCGGGCCGATGAAAAGCACTAAAAAGACAGGAATGAGTTCAAACACCGCTTTGACGCCCGATGCGCGCCCGCGTTGGTGTTCCGGCACCAGGTCGGGGATCAGCCCCTGCAGCGCGCCGTGCGCCACGTTCGACGAGACCTGCAACAGCACGACGCCCACGAGCAGAACAACGTAAGCTGTCGTCACGCCAAACGCCTGTCCGAAGAAGCCGTCCGACGCGGCGCCGATGAACGACGGCGACACGCCAACGATGATCAGGAACAGCACGTTGAAGGTCGCGCCCACCACGATGTATGGGCGGCGGCGGCCATAGCGGGACGCGCTGCGGTCGCTCATCATCCCGGCGAGCGGTTGCACCAGCATCGCCACCGCCAGCCCGACCACGCGGATCGTCGCAAAGTACGTGTTCTTCTGCTCCGGCGGCATAAAGAGCAGCACCAGATAGGGCAACAGAATCGGCGTGATGATACCGGAAGCCATGTTCAGCCCCAGCCAATACGAGTTGATCGTCAGATAGTCATACCAGCGCATATCTCTTTTCAT
>Ga0209498_1002583_pt1 | contig 10890 bp, 9 predicted proteins | sample WalLakDeSediment_FD_184131 | JGI IMG/M metagenome (GOLD analysis project Ga0209498, IMG submission 184131) | Lake sediment microbial communities from Walker lake, Nevada to study Microbial Dark Matter (Phase II) - Walker Lake 11/02/13 Deep... | ecosystem: Environmental > Aquatic > Freshwater >...
CAGCTCCAATTCCAGCGCCAGAAGCGCATCCTGTTTATCCTTTTCGGTGAACGCGGGAATCTTCAGCGGCGCGCCCGGCAAATTGACGCCTTTGTTCGAGGTGAGTAATCCGCCTACACGCACGCGGCACCGCAGCCGCGCCGGCGTCACAGCGAGGACTTCCAATTCCAGCGCGCCATCGTCCAGCAGGATTGAATTGCCCGGACGGATGTCGGGGATGATATCGGCGTGGGGGAAGGGGATTTCCGTGAGGGCGTCCTGCACCGGGTCTGCCGTCAGCGTAATTTCTGCGCCTTCCATAAGCCAGACACCTTCGGGCGGCAACGCGCCGACGCGAATTTTAGGGCCTTGCAGGTCGCCCATAAGCGCCACGTAACAGCCTTCTTCAGCGGCAATGCGGCGCACCAGTGCGGCGGTCTGGCGTTTGTTCTCGGCGGTGCCGTGCGAGAAGTTGAGCCGGGCTACGGTCATCCCCGCGCGGATCATCCCGCGTAGAATTTCAGGGGATTCGGTTGCCGGCCCCAGGGTACAGACGATCTTGGTCAGTGGCATGGTAGTTTCTCCTTGATAGCGGCTTAGCAGGTTAGCGTCTCAGCGGCTTAGCGTCTTAGCGTGTTGGTGTATTGGCGCCTCGGCATTTGCGTGCATTCGGCGGTTAAAAACAAACCCGGTACAACGGTTGTACCGGGTTTGTGATGGACATAAAGTCTTGCGCTGCAAAGGCGCTGTATGCGCCGCTTATTTCGTCTCGCGGTAAATGACGTGCCTGCGCACAAAGGGATCATAGCGGCGCATTTCCAACCGCTGTGGATCGTTACGGCGGTTTTTCTCCGTGAGATACATATGCCCGCTTTCGGTGCTTTTCATCCTGATCAAAACCCGAACGCCCTTTTTCTTTGCCATAATGCCTCCTCCTCTAACCCAACCTTGTCTTACAAACCTCGTATGGCTTGTCAGCATCGTCTGTAAGCTTTAATGGCGTCATTATAACGTGGTTGTAGACACTGTCAAGCCTAGTTGCACATCCTACGGCGTTGTGATACAATAGCGCTATCTGATACGAGCTATTATTGGTGAGTTACGTGGCTTATCGCAAAGCAAAATGGAAGGACTACTCGGTGGAGTATGATTACATCCCCTCAGAGCGGATCGCGCGGTGGGCGACGGTGATTCGAGAGCGTGGCCTTGCAGACGTGGCGCTCCCATTCCTGGACGTGCTTCAAGTGTGGGGATTTGTCGGTGGGCAACTGCTGTGGATGTTGGCTCCTTTTTTGGGCGAGCGTCTCGCGCCATTTGCTGAGGCGTTGGAACAACCGGAAACGCTGCGCCAGCTTGAAGACAACTTACGCGCGGGTGAGGTGTAGCAGATGATGAATCAGACCCTACTGCAATTGATGGCCCTGGGGGTTATCTTGGTGGCGGCCATTGCTTTTGCGCTTTACGGGATACGTTATCGGGATCAGTCGCCGCCTACGCGCCCGGTGCCTGTCTTTCCCGGGCTAACCGATGAGGTCGGGCGTGTGGCCGAGGAGGGCGTGTTCGTCCACGTTGCGCTTGGTAACGGCAGTCTCATCGGCGATGACGCAATGATGTCTGTGGCGGCGCTGCAAGGGTTGAGCGGATTGCTCGGCTTATCGGCCGCCTACGACACGCCACCGCTCATCACCACCGGCGATCCGACGCTCTATTTGTTGGCCAGCGATTGGATGCGGCGGGCCTATGTGCGTACCGGTAGCGCAGACCTGTACAAATCAGCAGCCGTGCAATTTACGGCAGCTTCCCCTGTTACGTATGCGGCGATGGCAGCCACTTATCTATCCGATGGTGGAATTGGGTCGAACGTCGTCTTGGGCGCTTTCACCCAAGAGGTTACCCTTTTGACCACTGCCGCTGAAAGGCGTGGGATTCATTCCTCCGGCGGTACCGCGTCACCTCAAGGTTTAGGCGCCCTGTACCCAACCCTGGATCAGGAGCAGTTGGTCATGGGCGAGGATATGTTTGCCGGTAGCGCCGCTGTGTCGCAACGTTCCTCGGCATTAGCCAGCCTGTGGACACAGGATTTGCTGCGCTGGTTGGTCATCGCCGGCATTCTCGGTACAGCGTTGCTTTCACTCGCCGGATTAGGAGGCGCCTAGATGTTCAAACGCGTTCTCCCCACGGTTGTGGCAATGCTCGTAGGCATCCTGGTTCTTTTGGGCTACGTGTTGCCGGTAGAGTCCCTGACTTGGTTGCGCGATATCATTTTGCTGCGTTGGGCTATGGTTTTGGCCGCCTTTGCCCTATTCGTGGCCTACCTCAGCCTGTTGCGTGTGCATGTGCTGCGGTTGACCAGTGTCCGCAAGAACAAGTTCACCAGCCTATTGATGATTCTGTCGGCGCTTGGGGTCCTGATCCTGGTGCTGGTGCAGGGCCTCGAAGGGCCGTTGGCGCAACAAGTGCTGACTGCTGTATTGATTCCAGGTGAATCCGCGCTTCTGGCTGTGACTGCTGTGACTTTGATCGTGGCAGGGATGCGCATATTGCGTGCGCGACGCACGGCTGGCGCGATTGTATTCGTGGTGGTGGCAGGCATTATCCTGCTGACAAACGTTGCTTACAGTGTATATCCGGAGGTTCTCGGCATACTCCGGCAGAGCATTGACGTCCTGGCGACGGCAGGGATGCGCGGACTGGTGATGGGGATCGCCTTGGGCGTCACGCTAACCGGCCTGCGGATTCTCTTGGGCATTGACCGGCCGCATAGCGATGAGTGAGTGTGAATATGGTTCGTTGTCCTAAATGTGGTAAGATGAATCAGGATAGTAGCCGCTTCTGTAATCAGTGCGGTACGACGTTACCGCAAACGCGCACTCGTTGCCCTCAGTGTGGGCTGATGAATCCGATCGGCAATGCCTTTTGTAGTCGCTGCAATACACGGTTGCATGACTCCGAATTTCAATTGCCCGAACAGCCTAAACCACCAGAAGAGACGCCCGTCGGGGTGAAGGGCATTTCGCTTCCCACACTGCCGGTGGCCGGCGATGGCACGCTTGAGACGACGGAGCTCCCCGATTGGTTATTGGAATTGACGGAACAATCGCTTGAAACACCGGCCGATGCGCTGGAACCAACATTGGAAGAGCCGTTCCTAGATTGGCTCTCAGACCTGGAGGATGATACCGCTGGCGAAGTTGCGGGTGATGCGACAGGTCGTTCCACGGCAGACGCACCCGTGCCGGACGGCGTTGCCCCGAGCGCAACAATGCCGGATTGGTTCGACGCGCTGCCTGAAGAAGATGAAGAGGCCGGAGCCGCCGAAGCAGAAGTGGAAACTCCGAGCAGTCTAGCCGGGGTGGATGATGAACCGGCCCTGGATGAACTACCGGATTGGCTACTCGCAACCGCTACGCCAACGTCGCCTGGCGATGTACCTTCCTTTACCCCGTGGCCGGAATGGTTGTCGAAGAACGCTGAGGAGCCTACACCGGGACAGGAAGAAACCGAACAAGAACTCCCCGGCTGGCTGTTGCAGTCAGCAGAAGCCCCGCCTTCACACGCATCCCCTGCTGCACATTCCGCAGAAGAGGACGCGGGCCGCGTCGTTCCCTTGCCTTTCCCGGAACCAGAGGAAGAGCCTGTGTCCGAAACGAGCGCGCCTGATTGGCTTGCGGCGTTGTATCCCGCCGAAGAACCTGAGCCGCAGGAAGCGGTGGAGTCCCAAGCGGGTCAAACGGCGAGCAGTTTGCCGGACTGGCTGATGGGGATATCTGAAGAAGAAGAGGTCGAACCGCAGGCCGCTGCCACAGAGCCGGAGGCTGAGACTGTGCCGGACTGGCTGATGGGGATATACGACGACGAAGAAGTCGAACCGCCGGCCGCTGCCACAGAGCCGGGGGCCGAGACTGTGCCGGACTGGCTGATGGGGATATACGACGACGAAGAAGCTGAACCGCCAGACGTTGCTCCCTCTACAGAGCCGGAAGCAGAAGCCGTGCTCGGAGAGGATATCCCAGATTGGTTTGCAGACATCGATGGCAAAGTAGAAGAAGCTGGACCACTGGCTGCTATCTTTACGGTCGAGCCAGAGGAAGAAGAACCTGCGCTTGAAGCGGACATCCCCGACTGGCTTGCCGGCATTATGGTCGAGGAACCTGTTCCGGCGCAACCTCAAACCTTCGAGCAAGAAACTGAAAGTGGTCAAGCAGACGTACCCGCAACAGACGATATCCCTGACTGGCTCAAAGGCATGACACCGCCGGATGATGAAGCAGCGGCTCTCGAACCGGCGCAATCCGCTTTTGTTCCTAGTGAAACGCTCTCCGAAGCATCCGAAGATGAAGCCCCGGCGCTCGAAGCCGGCGAAATACCGGACTGGATCGAGGGGCTGTCTCCCACTGCACCGGGTGCGGTTGAGGAAGAAGCCGCATTTTTTGATCGTGTGTCTGGAGATGAGTCTTTAGTGCGGGCTGAAGTGCCGAGCTGGTTGCAAGGATTGCGCCCGCCGGGCACCGGCCCTTTGCCGTCCCTGCCCGAAGTGGCCTACACGGACAAGGATCAACTGGATGCCGATATCCCACTTCCACAGGAAGGTGGGCTGGTGCGTGCGGAGATTCCCGATTGGGTACAGCAGTACCGGCCCTCTGCAGATGGCGAAGTGGGCGAGGAATCGTTCCTCGAGCCGTCGGAAACGGATGGGCCGCTGGCCGGTTTGCGTGGGATGCTTCCCAGCGGACCGTTGATGGACATGCCCGCGGATTTCGAACCCGTATCGCTGGCGGCGAAATTGGATGCAGTTTACCCGGAGTCTATCGTTGCTCAGGCGCAGCTCTGGCAACGACTGCTCGAACAACCCCGCAGTGTACCGCGACCGGTTGCGCAGCACCGTGTCCGTTCGGGACGCGGACAACAGGCCATGCGTTGGATCGTCGCCGTGGTTTTGTTGGCCGTTACGGCTTTGGGGTTACTATGGGGTGAAGCGCCGCTGTCGCAGGCGCTCAGTCGCCCGCACATCGAGCGCTTCAGCAGGGCTATCGACGCGCTACAGACGGGTGATACGGTGATCGTCGCGGTGGAGTACGGCCCTGCAGAAGCGGGCGAAATGACGCCCCTGGCCCGAGCTGTGGTGCAACATCTCGCAGATCGAAATGTGCAGATAACGATGGTCAGCACGCTGCCCGAAGGGGCCGGCCTGATACACGGGTTGCTCGAGCCGCAGGCGCTTGTTAACCACCTGGCGGCGGGGAAGGCAGCGTATTTGCCCGGTTCATCCAGCGGGGTGGCGCAATTCCTGAGCGAACCGGCCGAAGCCAAGATGCTCATCGTTTTAGCAGGCCGCGCCGAGCGCCTGCGTTGGTGGGTGGAGCAGAACAATGCGCAATCTGCGACTTCGCCACCGCTGCCGGTGAATGTTGGCGTCAACGCGGCGACCGCGCCGTTGATGATGCCCTATCTCGAAACGTTGCCGGTGGTGGGATGGGTAGTGGGACTGCCCGACCTGGCGGCTTACCAGGAATTCCGTGGGTTGACGAGCGGCGCCCTCAACAGCCAACTCGACGCGCTGATGCTGGCGCATTGGGCTGCGTTGGCTCTGCTGCTCTTTGGTTTGTTCTACTACTTAGCTTTAGGCAAGAAGGGGGCCTCTTAACGCCATGGGCATCGACATCATTGGTTTGATTGTTGGCGCGGTGGTGACCTTGGTCATCTTTAGCTACCTGCTTGGTGACAATGTTCTCTACCGTTGGATGCTGGCTTTGCTGGTGGGCAGCGGCGTGGGTTACGTGATGGGCGTCGTCATCAATGAGGTACTGTTCGATTGGTTCGTCGCAGCTCTCGCGGCAGATTCGCTGGCCACGCAAATCTACTACTTCACCCCGATCTTTTTGGGCATCCTACTTCTCTTCAGGGGGTTTTCCTCCGTCAAGCCGTTAAGTCCCCTCTCTGTAATCGGCAATATTCCTATGGGCTATTTGCTCGGTGCGGGAGCAGGCGTGGCGGTCGGCGGCGCGTTGTTGGGGACGTTGTTCCCACAGGTCGTGGCGACCGGCGCGGCCGTTACGCTGGAAAACCCGCCATGGGGGCTTTTGCGCGGTGTTGTGCTGGTAGGGGGCACGATTGCGGCGTTGCTCGTCTTTTCACCGCGCCCGATCAGTATAAACGGTGAGGATGGGCCGTGGTTGCCGCGGGTGCGCCACGTTGGCGAATTCTTTATCATTGTTGCGTTGGCGGCAGCCTTTGCCGGCGCCATTACAACGGGATTGACGCTGTGGGTCGAACGCTGGGCGACGGTGCTCAGGGCGGCGCTTTCTTTTATGGGGGGCTGATCGATGGCGGAAGAGCGCGCAATAGGTCAACTGATCGAATCTATTCTCGTCGCGGATTGTGGCGCAGTCTTCACGAAATTACTGCTCCTGGAAAGCGTGGAAGATGAAACGGCGCAGTTTAGTTATCGTTTTGTAGCGCAAGCAGAAACATTAACCACCCTCGATGCACCCTGGAACGACCTGAGCGTAGGCGTGGTCAATGCCATTGAAGAAATCGAGCAGATAACCGGCCGCACGCTGTATAGAGCGGGGCGCTTGATTACGCCGCAATACGGCCTCGAGGGTGTAGATGCCTTTGTGGTTGTCTTGAGTGCGCCCGAACCTCTGAGCCTCGTCATCGCCGGTCTGGTGCGCGAGATGAGCTTGGAAAGCGCGCGCCGTGCTGTTAGCGGAACCTATGCTGATATCAAAACAATCCTGTCACGTGAGCGGAGCCTTGACTCCCCACAAACGACGTGGTCGCGCACCGTGCGTGACATCGCGCCTGATGTGGTGCTGTTGGTGGGCGGTGTCGATGGCGGCGCGCGCCGCCCGGTGATGGAATTGGCTGAAGCCATCGCGTTGGCCGCTTCGATGGTGGAGCAGGAGCAACGCCCGGTAGTGCTCTACGCCGGAAACACCGAATTGCGCCCTCACATCACCAAGTTGATCGGGGATATCACGCACGTCAAGGTTGTAGACAACGTCCATCCCACGGTCGATACTGAGCATTTGGGACCAGCGCAAAGCGCGTTGGAGCAACTCTACATTGATGAGCGGATGAATACCGCCCCTGGTGCGGAGACCTTGCTGACGTGGAGTCGCTTGCCGCTGCTACCCACGGCAACCGCTTTCGCTCGTGTTGTGAATTACCTTCGCCGTCGTGAAGACAACGCTGACCGCGGCGTCTTGGGCATCGATGTAGGCGCAGCGACCACAACCGTAGCCGCCAGCTTTGAGGATCGCTCGTACGTGACGATTTACGACAAGGGTATTGCCTACGGCCCGTTGGCGTGGGTGCAGGAGCACGGGGTGGCGCCGCTTTTCCAGTGGCTGCCCGAAGAGATGGAAGAAGAGGAACTGCTAGTGCTTCTGCATAACTGGGAACTGCGGCCATGGACCGTTCCGCAAGATCCGCGCGAGTTGTGGGTGGAGCAGGCCGTGGTGCGAGAGATGCTGCGCTCGGCGTTGGCTATGGCGCGGCCAACCTGGGATACCGGAAAGATCAACGCTGCGCCGGATATGCTGCCCGGCGTCGATCCCATTCTCATCTCCGGTGGTGGATTGGTGCATATGCCACGTCCTGGACAGGCATTGCTGAGCACGTTAGACGGTCTCCAGCCCACCGGTATTTCCACCATCCTGTTGGACATCAACCGCGCCGCGCCTGCGTTGGGAGCGGTCGCCGGCCTCAAGCCGCTGGCTGCGGTCTCGGCATTGGAATCGGGCACGCCTGGAGCGGGCGCCTTGGTCTCATTGGGAACGGTAATCTCTCCTGTAGGCAAAGCGCGTCCTGGCGAGGTGGTGCTGCGGATGCGCATTGCGTATGAAGATGGCGGTACGCTGGACGTTGAGGCCCGCTATGGCGACATTGAGATCTGGCCGTTGCTGCCGGGGCAGAAGGCAACCCTGACGCTGCGTCCCAACCGGCGCTTTGACGTGGGGATGGGATTTGGACGTGGCGGGAAGGTGCAGGTTGTTGGTGGGCTGATCGGGTTGGTCGTGGACGCCCGTGGGCGTCCCTTGGCCCTACCTGAAGATGCCGACCGGCGGCGGCGCGCGTTGCACGGTTGGATTTGGGACGTGGGAGGTTAGGATGTTCATCCCCTACAGTATTGTCAATCCTCTGACGACGGTGCGCATCCTTCGACGCTTGCCGCGTCCCGGCGAGGTGCTGGTGCGCGCCGGTGAGATGGTGGAACCGTCGCGTGTCGTGGCGCAGACGACAGAACCTGCCGATTTCTGCATCATCGACGTGGCGCGTGAGTTGAATGTGCCGGTTAAGAAAGTGAAAACGTATTTGAAGGTCGGCCGTGGCGCCACAGTGGAAGAGGGCGATGTGCTGGCTGCGCGCGGCGGACTCGGCGGGCAGGTGTGCCGCGCGCCCATTAACGGCGCGATTTTGGGTAGTGGGCGCGGACGGCTGTTATTGGAAGCCGAACCGCAGATCGTTCACATCGCAGCGTTGGTTCCCGGTCTTGTTGTTGACATCTCATCTAGGGATGGTTACGGCGGATGCGTCGTTATCGAGGCTACCGGCGCATTTATGGAGATGGGTTGGGGCAACGGCAAGGAAGCCTACGGGGTCCTGCGGGTGGTCGTGCGCTCGCCGCGCCATCCCATCCGGTCCAAACACATCGACGCTGCCGCGCAAGGAGCTGTCTTGGCAGGGGGATCGCACTTGGATGAGGAGACGCTGGCGTTGGCCGTTGAGATGCAGGTGCGAGGAATCATCGTGGGTGGGATCCCGCCATCGATGATTCCCCTCGTCGAAGCCGTCGATTTTCCTGTTGTGACGACCGAAGGTATCAGCACAGCGCCGATGTCACAGGTATACTTTGATCTACTGCGTTCGTTGGATGGCCGTGAAGCCTCCATTAGTGGACGGATGCGGCGGCGCTGGGGGAGTGAGCGTCCCTATGTGATGGTGCCCATGCCGACGCGTGGGGCTACCCCCGTGAATCCCGAAGCTCCACTCGTCATCGGCAGTCGCGTGCGGGTGTTACGTGGGCCTTATACGGGAGCGTCGGGTGTTGTGTCAGACATCCCTAAAAGCTGGATTCAGTTGGAAACCGGCGCCCGTCTGCCAGGGGTACAGGTCGATCTGGGCGGTAAGGAGTTCGCGCTGATCCCCTTCGTGAATCTGGAACGCTTGTTATAGCCCACCGATTCTTAAAAGCAGTGCTGCATCGGGCTGCTAGGCTCTGGATTTGTTGCAAAGTTTGATTTTAGGTATAGAATAAGAGAGATAGAGAATAGCAGAATCGTATAAACTAGAACCCACGAGGAGGAACGCGCATGGCGGACGACCTGTTTGATACGCTAGAAACCGATAGTTTTTTCGAAGAAGAGGAAGAGTTAGAAGAACAGGATACCGGGGAACAGCAAAATAAAACTTTCCTTGTTGCTGTCGTTATTATGGGCGGGCTGTTGGCGCTGGCGCTGATTGCGTTCGGCGTGTGGGCATTGGTGATCAACCCGCGTATGTTAGCACAACTGGCTGTGCCAACGGCTATCCCTACCGTGGAAGCTGAACCTCCCGTCGACGAGGAACCGCCTGTCGTAGCAGAACCTCCCGTGGATGAGGAACCGCCTGTCGTAGCAGAACCGGACGAGGAAGCTGCGCCGGAGCCGACCGCCACCCCCGAACCGACCCCAACTCCTGTCATCGGGCCGACGGCTACGCCGGACACCGATGCCACCGATGACGAAGACGCTGAGGCAACCCCCACGCCGGCGGTCGTGCGCCGCACGCCCACCCCCGCGCCCGAAGAGGCCGTAGCGACGACGCCAACCGTTGCGCCAACACTGCCTGACCGTACACCCGACACCGGTTTTGGCGAGCTTGCTCTGGTAGCCGCAGCCCTCTTACTGGTGGGCGTCTTCTTTGCAGCGCGCCGGCTCCGCCAAGCCTGAGCATAAGGGGCTATTGATTCGTTGCGTGATCGTCGATGAGCAAGGACGAACGGAGAGGGCGCGAAGTCCTAGGCACTTCGCGCCCTTTGTATTAGGCAAACCTTAAAGGGCTACACATGTTCATAGATGATCTGGAAACGGTTGAAGATAATCTCGTTCGGTTTTGCAACGCCACACGAAAACCCTTAGGGTTTACACGATGGGCTTTGCTAGGGCTCGGTCTGATCTTTAGCATCGTTGGGTGTTCGGCGGGTATGCCGTTTGCGCCGGCGCCGCTGGCGTCGCCAACGCCATCGGCGACGGCAACGCTTCTCCCCACGGCGACCGCGACCCTCAGCTTGCCAACCGTTACCCCTACACCTGTCCCGCCAACAGAGACCCCGACCGTCACGCCCATCGCGACCCCTGATGTAAGCCTCATCCACGGCCTGGCGGAGGCGGGGATGGCGGCGGTGGGGGAAATCATCGGCGATGCCACGCTGATTTGCTTGCGTTATGAGGACACGACCGGCGATGGCGTGCCCGAATGGCTTGCGTTAGCGCATCAGAACACGAATCCGCCGCGTTTGAGCGCCTTTGTCATAGCCGGCGACAGGCATTATGCATTGGAACCGGCGCATCCCAGAGCGGGTGCGCCAGACGTGGGCCTCGGCCAGTACCCCACGTGCGAGCTCGAGGTGCGCGACGTCAACGCCGATGGTACCCCGGAGATTGCCATCTTTGGTTACGCAGACAATAACAGGACGCTCCTGCACCTTTATACCTGGGATGGTGTCGCTTATCGTCGTCTGGGCTTCTTCTCCGGCGACGCCGGCGTGCGTTTTGTGAACAACGGCGGCGACCTCAAGGACGAAATTTGGGAGGGCTACCGCGTGCGTAACGCGCCAAGCCTGGCCTGGTACGTGATCTTCACCTGGGAAGAGCAAGCCTACGGCTGGACCACCGACCGTTACGATTGGTACTTTTTGAATCGTCC
>Ga0209498_1002584_pt1 | contig 10886 bp, 14 predicted proteins | sample WalLakDeSediment_FD_184131 | JGI IMG/M metagenome (GOLD analysis project Ga0209498, IMG submission 184131) | Lake sediment microbial communities from Walker lake, Nevada to study Microbial Dark Matter (Phase II) - Walker Lake 11/02/13 Deep... | ecosystem: Environmental > Aquatic > Freshwater >...
GAGAGAAAATTTCTAATTGGGAAACATAAAGATGTCAGAACAGTATTTTTGGAGAGATACAGTGAATGTGCTCGGCGCAGATATCGGGAAGAAAGGCAATCCATCGCACATTTCTGTGTTTGCAATAGTTGACGAGAAGATATCAGATACAGAAAATAAGGAGTCTCTTGTTCAGATACATCAGCGGTTCTTAGATGGTTGGCCATATATTCGTCAAGTTGATTATTTTAATGGGTGTGTCGAATGGTTTGGAGTACAAAGAGGATATGTAGACAACACTAGAGGAGAGTTAGAAGAAAGGAATTTAACCAGAGAAGTAATGCCTATTACTTTAGGACTTAGAGATGGTCCTGTTGCTAAAGGAAAGATGAAGTTAGCTACTCAATTATCTTTACTTGTAGAGCAAAATAGAATAAGATTATTGGACGATGATAGATTTTTATCTCAAATTCTATGTGTATCAAATGAACTCCAAGCACCGAATACACCACAAGGGCATGGCGACGCCTTCATTAGTGTTATGCTTGCAGTAGGGGTCTATTTTGATTTTTATGCGCCAGATAGGAGGAAAGGAACTTTTAACTTAGGCAATATTCAAGAGCTTATTGATTTGGATTCCAAACCATCCGCAGCAAAGATGATGGATGATAAAAATAGCGACAAGTGTAAGATATGTGGCGGGAGAAATTATGAACAGTCTTCTGATGGGTTAAATAAAATATGCCAAAAGTGTCTTACTATTTGGTAAAATAAAGGAGGTATATATCAGCATGAAAGAAGCGCAAGGGAAAAAGGAAGTTAAAAGGGTAGCAAATAGAAGGAAGCCAAAAGAGGCAATACCACAGGATGAGCCTATACCAACTTCTAAACAAAGTAACAAGCTCTTCCATAATCTTGAGGAAGATCGCATAAGGCTGGAGGAAGAGCAGAGGGAGAGAGCTGAGAAAGAAAAAGCACGAAGGGAAGAAATTGAACGGATCGAGAGAGAGTCAAAAAGCCATGAGCCTTCTCTGCAATGTCCTTTTTGCCAGAATATACAGTATGAGGCTTCTAGCAGAGATCCGACCACTGCTTGGTGCTTAAAGTGTGGTAGAGCCTTCGCATTAGATTGGAAGTGATAGCATGGATTTGCAAGAATTAGTACCAGGAAGATTTTTAGTACGTTATGATAAAACGCTAAATGCGTTTAGGATTCTGGATACATGGCATGATTCTATTAAGAATTTGAATCTTGAAGAGAACCCTGCCATCCCTGATGAGTCTCCTGCCTTGAAGACTCTTTCTACTGAGGAAGTAAATGCTCTGGTAGGTGAGTTGATTAAGTTAGGGTGGCTTGATAAAATGATTTCTGCTAAATCGGGGGCACAGGAATTTCAGCAAAGTGCTCCTCCTATTAAAGGGTCTAGAGACCTAATTGTCGAAAAGATTGCAGAGATTACATTGGATGATGGAAATAGACAGGAGCCTCATAGTTCTGTTTCTCGGGACGCAATATTGGCACTCAAGGAGATAGCCGCAAAAATATAAAGGAGGTATAGTTAGATTATGAGACGATATGAAGTAGAAGACACGGTAGATCGAGCGATCGAGAGGGTGTTTAAGTACAAACACTGCCCGACTTGTAAGGGCTATGTCACAATGATTGACATCCGTTTTACACCTGATGCCGAAAGAGACGAAGACTTTCTCAGTGCTTGCTGTCGGCATACATTCAAGTGTCTCAAGTGTAACGATTTGTTTGTGGAAGAGCTTAAAAAGGTTTAAGTTAGGACCATTTGTATATTAAAATTATACTTTAAGGAGACCGATGGCTCAGGATTTTAGCAGCATACAGTGGCTTAGGAAGAATATAGACAAGTGGGTTAAGGCCAATAGAAAGGAAGGTCATATTGTAGAATTTTTTGGTGCCTTTTATGTTGTTGATCCAGAAAATGATTTCAAAATTGAAGAAGAAGCAGCTATTGCATTTGGCTTTAAGGAATCTCTAAGAAAGACATTAGGAGCATTCAAAGATGAGCTAGAAAAGGAAGGAGAAGAATTTATAAATTGGTAGGAGATGATTTGAAGGATAAAAAGAACATTTATAAAGGCAAATTCGTAAACTGTTGGAGGGATGACACTTCAGTATCTTTAGATTTTCCTTGGTGCGCAGTAAACCTTCCCATAGAAGAATTTGATGAGACGGCTGAAGATTTGTGTGCTATTGCAGTTTCTTGGGCTAACCAATTGGAAGTAGAGGAAGAAGCTGAACCTCAAATATCGGGATGGGAGAAGCAACTAGAAGAAATCCTTGAGAAAGAGGGTGTTGCGCCAAGAGAGGGGCTGTCGCAGGAGAGGATTGAATTATTTACTCAATATTTTGAAAAATCGAAAAATATCCCTTCTTCCGATTGGCAAGATTATTTTATGTTTTTGTTTACTATGATGGTTAATACAGAAAGCATACCGAGTGCGCTGACTTTTGCCTTTAGATTGGGGCAAAGTTATCAAGAGAATAAGGAAGAGCTAGAGGCAGGGCTTGTGGAGCAGGGTGAATAGTTGTTTTTATAAGGGTGTGATGTTTTCCTTGCCGCATCAAATATATGCCCGAAAAGGAGGTGATGCCAAATGAGCATGCGTATAGGTGATTTTTTACCGAACATTGTCGGAGAGAATAAGCAGCTTGTCCAATCGAACCAATGGCTCAATAAATTGTATGATATGGGGTTCACAGGATTTCTAAAGGCTCAGTATGGGTCTAATGTTGATTCTGCAGCCCAGTATTATGGAATAGAGCAATTGTATTTCGATTGGCTTTAGCTAAGACAAGCTTATTCCTATCGGAGGATGTTTATCCAAGACCTATATCTTCTTGCCTACGATTGCGCAGAAATTAGATCGCCATTATTGTGCTTGAAGAAAGAAATATTTAGGAAGGGATTCGAAATTTGGCATCCCAAATTTGTTGTTAAATGTGAGAAGTGTGATCTAGAATTTCAGAGCGAAGAGGAAGCAGAAGAGCATCGAGACCATGGACTGAGGAAGCCAGACATATCACAGATTAAGGAGTTTGATAAAAAGTGGAGACATAATTGTAACATATTCGGGCAGGACTTAGAATCTGTATTAAATGAAGTCGAAGATGATGCCAACATCGTGGACGATATGTATATTCATTTGAATAAGCAGTATAGAAGGTCTGCTGATAATAGATTTCTTTCTCAGTTGTCAGAAGTAAGAAGGATCCATCCAGCCCTGATTGAATTCGATCTAGATAAAAATGGTTTGCCTAAAAATTCTCATTGGCTATGTCCTTTCCATAGAGAGGAAGTAAAGCCAGCACCTGGACGATGTACTCATCCTGATTGCAAGGATGATATGATTCCTGCTATGTATGTGTATAACCATCGTGGCAATAGGGTGTATTTATATGAGGAGGAGCTGCTTCACGAGTCAAAGTTCTCTCCTAGCACTACCTATGGGTACTCTCCAATTTTGACTATAATGCAGAAAGTTTTAACTATCTCTGGTATGGATAGATTTCTATATAGATATTTCTTTGAGCGGAAAACTCCTACACAGATGATTTTGACTAATACTGATGATCCACAGTCGTTAGAAGTTGAACGAGCCAGGATGGAAGCAAAGATGATGGATGATCCTACCTATACTCCATGGATCGCTGTTAGCAATAGGACAGGAAGAGGGCGAACTGATGTAGTTCGCTTGTTCCATACGCTGCACGAAATGGATTATCTTAGGATTAGAGAGGAAATACGGGACAGAGTTGCTGGTATATATGGAGTGCCCCAGATGTTTTATAATGTTATGGAGGGTCTTGGTGGTATTAGTGGCCAAACACAGCAGCTTAAAATGATGAGTAATGTAGTTGCTAGCGATCAAAGAATGTACAATGAGAAGATAGTTCCAGCAATTTTGAGGGCATTAGGGGTTACTGATTGGGCTATTGCATTGAGAACACCAGAGGAAAAAGTGGAAGGGCAGATCTTGCAGTTAGCTCAGCAAAAGGTTGCTATTGCTACTCAGATGAGAGGGATGGGCTTCGATATTAAATTAAAGCCTACTGCTTGGGATATTGATACTTTAGATTTCTCCTTTAGTGGAAAGGCTATGAGTTTGAAAGATCAGCAGCAAATGGGCATGCCATTTGGTGGGATGCCAGTGGATATGCCGATGGAGGGTGGCGAAGAAGGGGCTACGGGAGAGATGTCAGAAGAAGAGCAAGAATTAGGAAAGGAGCAGGAAGAGTATGCACCAAGGAGGCATAGATTAGAGGAGACACACCATTATTCTCCTACACCAGATGAAGAAAATGAAGAGGAAGAGGACAGTTACGAAAGCAAAGTTTATTAGAAAGGAGTAAATGTTTTGGCTGGAATGAAATATTCAGAGAGCGGTAATAAAGATTTTTGGGTGAGTATCAGCAAGAAATATTATAGTCAGAGCGAGGCTTCAATAGCCTTAAATATAGATAGAGCAACAATTAAAAAATATATGACTGTTTACAATCTATCCTTTCTGCCCAAGAAAGAAAGGGAGTTCTCTATCGAAGAAATAAAAGAAGCAATTATAACTTGTGGGGGCATTAAAACAGCGGCATCATTCTTGGGAGTTGAGCCTATGCATATATACAACAAGCTGGCAAGGTCTGGATCCTCATTGGGTGGTATTATGAAAGATTACCAGCAGAGGATAGCTCCTGAACAAAAATTGCAGGAAACAATTTCTGGGGATTGTGTAATCACAGCCGATTACCATGTACCTTTTGTATCTCTAAAATGGGTAAATAGAATTGTTAAAATAGGTGAGAAAGAGGGAATCAAACAACTGTTAATAGCTGGAGACTTTTTTGATTTTGATAGGCTGTCGTTTTGGGCGAAAGTTGCAAACGCAGAAGACATGACTGTTCCTTTGGAAGATGAGCTGTCTCTGGCATCGATGGTATTAGAAGAGTTAGAGGGTCAATATGATAAAATATATTTTGTTGGCGGGAATCATTGGTCTAGATTGTTAAAGAATATAACCTTTTCAGTATCATCTAACAGGCTTTTAGGGCTAGTAAATCGAGCAAATGATCCCAGATATAGGCTAAATGAATATTTCCATTGGATAATGATTGATGATAAGATAAGAGTTACTCATCCTGGGAAGGCAAGAAAACTGGATTATACATTGGCTCGGGACTTGTCATATATCCATCCAGATTATTGGATTGTGGTTGCCCATAGACATAGAGTGAATGAAGGATTTACTCCAGATGGGAGGCCACAATTAGAAATAGGATGGTTGGGCGACACAGAAAGGATGAGATATGTCCAGCATGTAGATTCGACTTACTACAGGTGGATAAATGGTTTTGCTGTCTACAGTAATGGGAAGTTACACAATTTAACCGAACACAATTATGATTGGACAGAGGTAGATAGCAAAAAGGAGGATGTGTGAATTCTGCAGCAACAGGGGACTTCCCATCGGGGATAAATGGGCCGCATGGCAATGTAGGTCCAATCGGACCAATTGGACCCTTAGAAGGAGATACTTTCAAACAAATATCATCTTTGCTAGGCTTAAAAATTATTAATGTATCTATAAAAGATGGCCATATAGAATTATTTTGTAGACGTAATCGAAGTTTGTTCAAAGTTAGAATTACTGGCGACGAAGTTATTGTGGAAAAGAGAGACGGCAGAAAAATAACCGAGATCATATTATCTAGAAGATATTATAAGGAATATTATCCACAAGTAAATGACCGATCGGCAACTTATGATACATGGACTACTACCACAAATGTTGTAGGTACAAAAGATTGGGAGTACACAGCCAGCAATGCAATTAGATAAGAATCAGAAGTTTGAATTGATACGAAAGTCTGTCAGACATGCTGTCCAGAGAGCTGGTGAAATGTCTTTCCAAGAAAGTCAGAAGTTAGTTCCTGTAGATACAGGATATTTGAGAGATTCAGGGGAAATGACAGGAGAGCCGAATTCAATTACGGTGAAGTATAGCGCAGATTATGCTTCTATTGTAGAGAGGGGATGGGCTGGTGGTATGGTCTGGACTAGGCCACACATTAGGAAGGGTGGCATTAGTGTTAGAGGGCATTATAGGAATCAGCCACCAAGAAAGGAGACTCTTTTTATAAGAAGGTCTTTTGAGAGACACTTCAAGGAAATTTATACTCATAATAGGACATTTTTTCAGGACACCTTTATTAACTCGTTAAGGGTTGATTTTGCTAGTACAGGAGCCGAAATAAAAGATTTCAAAGGAAGGAGTGTGTGAAATGACGAAAGAGAAAGATAAGGATTATCTTGACTTTTTGGAGGATAGGATATTAGAGCTTATTGCTCTTCCTGTTCCAGATGACAAATTGTCTTCGATCCGAAATTTAGTTTCTAGATATACATCCGAGTTAAGGGAGAAGATAAAGAATGAAAAGGGTGCTGACAATATTTTGTCGGAATTTAAGCATTATATCAAAAACATATTATCAATTATCGAAACATTGATTTTAGGAGAACAATTTAGAGCACTTAAGAGGCTCTTACAAAATGAGATATATAGTTGCTGTGAGATTGTCTTAGCAGATTTACCAAATAAGAAAAAGCAAGGAGAGCAATAAAATTTATTGGAGCGGTCTGGAAGAGAATGAGAATACCTTCCAGAGATGGATTGATGATTGTGCCCAGAATGGGCGCAGAGAATTGGGTTTGAGTAATTTGGACATTGTTAATTGCTTATGTTTCACAGTATTTAAGATTCTTAGTCAGCTAAAGTATAATAAAATAACAAATGATGTCCAAGAAAGGAGGTGATTTTTGCCAGCAAAGAGTGAGCGTCAGCGAAAGCTGTTTGGTGCGGCCTTAGCCCAAAAGAGGGGCAAAGCATCTAAGACACCTGATACGGCTGCAGGCAAGATTGCCGAAGACATGCCTGAAGAAAAAATTAGGGACTTTGCTAAGAAAGCTTTGTCGGATAGAATTGATACCTTTATTGAGAAAGCCAAAGTATATTTGACTTCTGGCGAAGAGCCTCCTGAGGGACATAAAACTCAGAGAGGCCCAAAGGGTGGGGTATTTTATGAGACTGAAGGCAAGGACACAGATATTCGGGGCAGAATGAAAGAAACTCTTCACCCAACCAGTGGTAAGTTTACAGGGGCGGCATTGAAAGATTTACTTTCTGATATGACGCCAGAAGAGACAAATGAATTTCTTATGGGGTGGACAGAAGCGGGTGCTGGTAAAGCTACTTTGTCTCCAGCAACTGCTAAAAAGGTTTTTGATCAAGATGATACTCAGAAAGCATTGGCCCATTTTAAGAATTTTCAAGAGCAAATAAAGCATGTTAAGGCCACTATGAAGAAAATTTCTAATCAGCAGCCTTTAGATTTCCAAGATAAAAACAGGGCTATAAATTTTTGGTATTCTGCAGATCGCTTTGCTTATCAAGGGACTTCTCGTTTCTATCGTCAGTTAAAGAAGGCTTGTAAAAAGGTATTTCCTGCAATAAAGAAAATTATGGATAAAGATGAGTCAATAGATCAGTCAGATATGGAAAAGATTTCTAACTTTTATAGTCAAGCAATTGAGATTGTGAAAAAGGGTAAAAAACATGCTTCTCAAGGACCTCTGAAAAAAGAGCCATCAGCTTATGTGTATTTGTCACCTTCTGGAGAATGGAAGCCTTGGAAGCCATTAGAGGACCGAGTAGCAAAACCACTCGTTAAGGAGGTGTCTATGTCTGAATGCCCTACACCAGGAAGGAGAATTAGAAGCAGGGGCAAAGGTAGAGGATTGGCAAGGGGCAGAGGTAGAGGACCGATTGGGGTTCCTGTCTCTAAAATGGGTCTGGCTGATCGAATTGATCAATTTATACAAAAGCAACATAGGATATACTTGGCTCCTGGTGAAAAGCCACCTAAAGACGCTAAAGTGATGCAGGGACCAAAGGGTGGTAGATATTATGAGCCAGAGACTAAAATTAGCTCAGGAGACGATATTTACGGTATAATAGTAGATAGCTACTATAAGCATATTAAGAACAACACTCACATTCAAGCACTCAAAAAAATATCACAAGAGCAAAACGTTCCGTTGGAAAATCTTAAGGCTCTATTCCCCGAAAAACCAAAGAAAGGACAGATGTATGTTAATTGGGGAAAAATTTGGAAGCCGAGAAGAAATAACTAAGGAGGTGAAAATGAAGACAGGAACGCCAAAAACTTCAACTAAGCTACCAGCTCCTAAGAGCATGAAGGCTACTGATCCAGCTAAGGCAAAAAAGAAGTCTCCGCCTTCTGTGAAGATTCTTAGAAAGTCTGTTGATGGCTTGGTTGAACAAATCGAAAAGGCTCTGCCTATACTTGGTGCTGCTGCTGCCGCTGCTAAACCAATAGCAGCTAAAATTGCTGCAGGAGCTGGCAAGGCTGGAGCAGCCAAGGTAGGGGCAGGAAAGGCGGCAGCATCTGCGGCACCCAAGCTGCCAGGATTCAAAGAGACAGCCACAACTGCTGGAGCAGCTGGTTTAGGTGGCAGAGTAGGATGGGAGGCTGGTGGCATTGGGTCGAAGAAGTCAATTCAGAAAGCGGCTCCAGTTGCTGCTAAGGTTGCTGGAAAAGCTGCTGCAAAATTAGCTCCAAAAATGCCAGGATTTAGAGAGACTGCTACGACTGCTGGGGCTGCTGGTTTGGGTGGAAGGGTTGGCTGGGAAGCTGGAAAGCCTGGAAGCAAGAAAAGGAAAGTAGCTGATCTTGCTATGTCAAAGGGATTAGGTAGTGTTTTAGGCGGGGGATTGGGTGCTGTTATTGGTAGTCCATTCGGTCCAGGAGGAGCAGCTTTAGGCTCTATGGCTGGTCATGGAGTTGGGGGAGCAGTCTCTAAAGACAAGGGCAAGAAGAAAGTTTGTAAGTCAAGAGAATTAGCTGGGGCAGGATTGGGAGGCGCAATAGGTAGTGCTGGTGGCCCAGTTACAGCTGGTTTGGGAGCAATGGCTGGTCATACTGTTGCAGGGGCTACTAGAAAGAAGTCACGGCCATCTACAACGGTTACAAAGAAAGCAGTTGATCTTGATTTGCTAAAATCTCATGCTCAAGCATCTCTTAAGGTAGAAAAGGCCATTTATTATCTCCAAGGTTATGAGCCAATGAGTGATAATCTAGTAAAGAAATCATTCCACGGCCAAATTCCCGATGTGATGAAGGAATTAGAGTTTAGGCCTCCGAAGACTTGGTGGGATAAGGCTATTGCTAAAGCTTCTAGGTTTGATCCTGATCCAATACGTTTTACTCTTGGGGCTTGGTATGGAAATCCTGATGTCAAGAAAGCTGTTGCGGAGAAGATAGGCAGTAAGTATGGTCCAGAACTGCGTGGCGAAGATGACCAAATATCAGATGGTTCTAGGCTATCCACAAGAGATTTAACAGAAGATAAGAAATCTGAAGAGCTTGTTACAAATTAATGGCAAGGAGGTAAATAGTGGGTTCCACATCTCCTGTACCTGTAGCAGATATTCAGAAGGGCCGATGGGTAGTTAGGACAGAGGGCAAAATCCCTGTCAAGGTAAGCTATACTGTCAAAAAGAAAGGCCAAGAGCCATACGAAGTTACGAGGACACATTGGATTTTGCCAGAGAAGGCTCTAGCTGGTGAGCACCAATTAGACTTTGAAAGAATTGTAGAAGAGAAAGTAGAGCTTCCTTCTCCCGAGGATCCAAAACGTCTACATACTCATTACGGCTTTGAAGATCCTCATCCTGTTTCTAAGATTCATAAGAATGATGAAACACAAGCCGAACATAGGGATGAGAAGGAGCTATATAGCAGGAATTATCACAAGCATATGCAGGAGATGGATGCGTGGGAAAGGAAAAAATTAGGTAAAAAGAGAAAGCTTCAGGAAGAGAAAGATAGGATAGAACATAAGAAAAAGGCTAAACCAAAGGAAAAAGCTCAGCTAAAAGAGCTGATAAAGAAAATCAATAAGCTCAATCGTGAGGTTGAAAAAAGACATGTAGCTGAAGAAATTCCTTGGATAGAGAAATACAATGTTATGGTTGATACAAGTCGGCGTATTAAATTCCGAGGAATCCCTACAGCAGCATTCACATATTCTTTGCCTAAATCTAAGAGTGAGATTTATCTTTTTAATGATCCTGTAGGAAATTATTATTTATATTCAAAGAGGATGGGTTTGGAAAGATTTGATAGATCAGATCAAGCCTATAAAAGATTAGAACAAATTTTTGAAACTAAGAGCCTATGGAAAGATATATTGTTTAAGTCACATGAACTTGAGCGAAGGTTGCTGATATACAAGACAAATAGGCTGATCAATGAGATGTCAGAATATACACCTTTCCAAGGATTGCCAGTTCAAGCTGTGCAAAATGAATTTAAGATGTTTTCAGAGTTCAAATCTGGTAATGACTATGTAACTCTAGAAGGCGATGACAGTCAGTACAAAGTAACACAGAATGGAGTAATTGAGACCGTAACAGACAATCTTCAAGAAGCCTTGACAAAATACTATTCTTCTGTGTCCCGAATTATTGAAGCCCAATCAGAGAATAAGGATATGGGTCTGGAACTATTCGGCGAGCATTGTTTACAGACTGCTAGAGAAACTCGGCGAATGATGTCAGCACTTAGTAGTGTTGAGAAAGCCGAATTCTTAAATCAATTGGACTTTTCCGAATTAGAGTTCCCCTTTAATGAAAATTGGGTTGTTAAAAATGCCCCTCAAGCTGATGTATTTGGCATTGTTCCTGTTAGAGAGGAAATGGGTGTAGGAGCAGCCGAAGGTGGTAAGAAACCATCAAGGGGAGATTTAACCGAAGAAGATTATGAAGAGGATAGTAAGGATGAGGAGTGTCAAGACCCCATA
>Ga0209498_1002585_pt1 | contig 10884 bp, 13 predicted proteins | sample WalLakDeSediment_FD_184131 | JGI IMG/M metagenome (GOLD analysis project Ga0209498, IMG submission 184131) | Lake sediment microbial communities from Walker lake, Nevada to study Microbial Dark Matter (Phase II) - Walker Lake 11/02/13 Deep... | ecosystem: Environmental > Aquatic > Freshwater >...
AGCGTGAACAGCCAGAACACGCAGAAGCGTTCGCAGTGATCGCCCTCCGCCAGATGTCCCCGGCCGTGGATTCCGGCGGCGAACCAGATCAGTGCGGTGAAGAACAGAAAGACCCGGGTGGTGTCGGTCAGGCCGAGATAGCCGCCGAACAGCAGCCAGCTCAGTTCAGCCGTCTCGCCGGGGGTGCCGAACAGTGCGAGCAGCAGCGCCGGCACCGCGGCCCAGGGTGCGATCGGGCCGATGCGCCGCCGCAGCCGCGGAACCCCCCACAGCACGCCGAGCGCCAGCGGAAGCCCGGGTGCGAGGATCAGCGCGGCTGTTCCCAGGAGCCCGCTCATGGCAGGTACTCACGGCTGACGATCAGGTCCGCCCAGTACAGCGGGCTGAACGGCATTCCGGCGAGCACCCCGGCGGTCAGCGCGAAGGCGGCGGTGGCCAGCGTCGGGACCAGCAGCCAGCCCGAGGTCTCGAAGCGTCCGAGAACCTTCTCCTCGCACCAGACCCGTTCCCGCCGCCGGAACCAGATTCGGTACAGGATGGGCAGGAAGTAGGCGGCGTTCAGCAGACTACTGAGGATCAGCACCCCGAGCACCCAGTGCATCTCCGCCTCCAGCGCACCGATACCCAGGTACCACTTGCTGATGAACCCGGCCATCGGCGGGATGCCGATCATGCCGAAGGCGCCGAGCGTGAAGGCCACGCTGGTCGCCGGCATGCGCTGACCGGCGCCGTCCAGCTCGCTGATCTTGTGCACGCCGAGGGTCTCGGCATAGTTGCCGGCGCAGAAGAACAGCGTGATCTTCATCAGGCCCTGGTGCAGCAGGTGCACCAGACCGCCCAGGGTGCCCACCGGTCCGAACAGCGAGATGCCGAGGATGATGTAGGACACCTGGCTGACGGTGGAGAAGGCCAGGCGTTTCTTCAGGTCGTCCTGGGCCAGCGCACGCAGGGACCCGTAGATGATGGTGATGGACGCGGCCACGGCCAGCGGCCCGAGCAGGCCGAGGGAGAAGGCGAACTCGATGCCGTAGACGTCGTATACCAGTCGGGCGATGCCGAAGGCCCCGGCCTTGACCACGGCCACCGCGTGCAGCAGCGCGCTCACCGGGGCCGGGGCCACCATGGCCATCGGCAGCCAGGCGTGTAGCGGGAACAGCGCCGCCTTCACCCCGAGTCCGATGACCATCATCAGGAAGATGCCGATCAGCAGCGGGTGCAGCGCGGGATCGAGCCCGGACAGCACGCCGCCGGGCACGAACTCGGTGTCGCCGACCAGCACGTGGAGCGCGACCACGCCGAACAGCAGCAAGGCCCCTCCGCCCAGCGTGTAGTAGAGGTAGATCTGGCCCGCCCGCAGGGACTCGCGGGTGCCCCGGTGCACCACCAGCGGGTAGGTGGAGAGCGTCAGGAGTTCGTAGAACAGCAGGAAGGTGAACAGGTTGCCGGCCAGCGCGATGCCGACGGTACTGGCCACACAGAGGCTGAAGAAGCCGAAGAAGCGGCTGCGGTTGGGTGCCTTCTCGAGGTAGCCGATGGCATAGATGGTCGTGAACAACCACAGCAGCGAGGACAGCCCGACGAACATCATCCCCAGCGCGTCGGCGCGCAGGATGAAGTCCACACCCTCGATGATGGTGAAGCGGAGTTCGTAATCGATGTTCCGGTAGACGCCCCAGATGATCCAGCCGACCAGCAGCATTTTCAGGACCGCGGCAGTCAGGTTGAACACGCTGCGCGTGGTGTGGCGCGACTCGGCGAGCAGGAAGATCACCGCCGAGGCGACCAGGGACGTCGCCAGCACGCCGAACAGGATCAGTGCGTTCCAGTCCATCAGCCGACTCCGAAGGCGCTGCCGAGGCGCAGCCAGAACAGAGGCAGATGGGCGGTCAGGCCGATCAGGATTGCGGCGGAGGCGAGGATCAGCGCGGTGATGTCCAGGGTCAGCGGCGGCGTGACCGAGTGGTCGATCTGCGGCCCCTCACGGAAGGACATGCGGAAGACCTTGAAGATGTAGGCCGCGCTTAGCAGGCCCCCCAGGAACAGCACGATCAGCCACCACCACTGGCCGCTGAGGATCGCGCTGTGCAGCAGCAGCCACTTTCCGGTGAAGCCGCCGCTGGGCGGAAGGCCCATCAGGCTGACTCCCGCCAGGCCGAAGCTGAACAGCGACATGGGCCGGAAGCGGCTGATCCCGACCAGATGGCTGATCTGCGAGCTGCCGACGGCGAGGATCAGGTTGCCGGCGCTGAGGAACAGCGCCGCCTTGGCCAGGGCGTGGGCCACCAGCATCATCAGGGTGCCGTCCCAGGCCAGTCGGGCGGCCTCCGGGCTGGTTCCGGTGACCAGCGGGAAGAACAGGAACAGGTAGCCGATCTGGGCCACCGTGGAGTAGGCGACCAGCTGTTTCAGGTGGTGCTGGCGCCAGGCCATCCAGCCGCCGTAGAACACGGCGCCGGCGCCGAGGACGCCCAGCAGCTGCGCGGTGAAGACTGGGGTGACCTCCGGACCAAGGGTCAGCCAGATGCGCATCAGGATGTAGAACGAGCCCTTGATCACCAGCGCCGAGAGCAGCGCGCTGACCGGCGTGAGGGCACCGCCGTGGGCCGGCGGCAGCCAGGCATGCAGCGGGAACAGCGCGGTCTTCAGCAGCAGTCCGAGGATGATCAGCGCCAGCGCCACGTGGGTGGTGGGGTTCGGGGCGGCCGCCTCCTGCAGCCCCGCCATCGACAGCGTGCCGTAGGCCGCGTACAGCAGCGCGACGCCGAGCAGATAGGCCAATGAACCGAGCAGCGCCGCGAGCAGGTAGCGCATCGCGGCGGCCAGCGCCTGCGGGGTGGCGCGCAGCGCGACCATGCCCACCGCGGCCAGGCCCATCACCTCCAGGCCTACGTAGAGGTTGAAGATGTCCTCGGCCAGCCAGATGCCGTTCATGCCCGCCCAAAGTAGCCAGAGCAGGGGCCAGAAGAAGCTGGACGAGGCCGGGTAGTCGCGCAGGTAAACCCGCGCGTACAGGGCGCAGAGGCTGGCCACCAGCGTGGTCATCAGGATCATGCCCACCGCGAGGCCGTCCGCCACCAGGTTGATGCCCAACGGCGCCCCCCAGTCGCCGAGCGCGTAGATGCCCGGCCCTTCGAGCACCAGCCGCGCCAGCACATCGAGACTGGCCGCGGCCAGCAGGGGCAGGCCGACGAAGATCAGGCGCGGACGCCAGGCAGGCGTCACCAGCAGGCTCAGGATTCCCAGGGCCAGCGGTAACGCGAACAGGAGGGGCACGGACCACAGGCCGATCACGTGTCCTCCGGCAGATCGGTGCGTCCGCTGGTACGGTACCAGCGCCGGAACACCACCAGCGCCAGGGCGGTGGAGGCCACCGCCACCACGATGCCGGTGATCACCATCGCATGGGGCACGGGATCGACCCCGCGGCCATCCTGGGCCAGCCCGACCAGCACCAGGAAGGATCCGCTGCCCATGATGTTGAAGGCCAGCAGCCGCCGCAGCAGGTGCCTGTGGGCGATGAACCCGAACAGCCCCAGGCCGAACAGCAGCACGCCGGACCAGGCGAAGACCAGGGAGCCGCTCATGGGGCCTCCGCGTCCTGCTCGCGGGCCTCGTCCGGGTCGTCCGCGTAGGGCGGTGTCAACCGGAACAGGCTGATCAGGGTGAGGCCGATGGACAGCGTCAGGGTCAGTTCGATCACCAGGATCAGGGTGCCGGCGTGTGCCAGCGGGTAGGTGAGGAAGGGCACGCCGGGGATCATCACCAGCAGGCCGATGCCCAGGAAGGTCAGCAGGCCCAGCGCCAGGCCGGCGCGCATCAGGGCGGCGTTATCCAGCCAGGCCGTGGTCACGCCGGCCAGGCGCAGCAGGACACCGGCGGCGGCGAGTACGGATCCGGCCTGGAAGGCGCCCCCAGGCTGGTAGGATCCCGCCCACAGCAGGAAGCCGGCGACGATCAGGATCAGCGGCAGCAGCCAGGCCATCACCGCGCGCAGCAGCGGGTTCTCCAGGCCCATCTGCTCCGGACGGTCCGGCTGCGCCTCGCGCAGGGCCAGGGCCACGACCACGGCCAGCAGCAGCACCGCGATCTCGAGCAGGGTGTCGTAGCTGCGGAAGTTCAGCAGCACGGCCGTGATCGGGTGCTCGACCCCGCTCTCGGGCATCGCCGACGTCACCCGTTCGGGCAGGTTCTCCTCGGGAGCCGGCCGGTCCAGCACCGCCCAACCCAGGGCGACGGTGATGCCGAGGCACAGCAGGGCCGCGGACAGAATGCGCAGGCTCACGGGCGGTCCCCCGGCTTGTCGACACGGCTGCCGAAGGGGCGGCGCAGGTAGCCCAGGGTATCGAGCAGCAGGACCCCGGTCAGGCCGGCGCCGATCGCCGCCTCGGCCAGCGCGATGTCCGGTGCCTGCAGCCGGACCCAGGCCAGTGCCATCAGCAGGCCGAACACGATGAACATGATGACCGCCCGGAACATGTCCCGGGCCGCCAGGGCCAGCGCCGCGGTCACGACCAGGGTCAGGCCGAGCAGGAGATCCAGCCAGGGCATCAGGTACCCCCTCCGGATCCTGCCTTCCAGGGCTTGACGCCGCGCCGGCGTGCGGCGCGCGCGACCAGATAGCCGGCGGTCGCGCTGGCGATCAGGGCCAGGCTCCAGATCAGTAGCAGCTTCAGCGCCGCCGGCACGGAATCCGCGCCGAGCAGCAGCCCGAAGACGATCAGGCCGAGGCCGAGATTGTCGGCCTTGGTGAGCGCATGGACGCGGGTGTAGACGTCGGGAAAGCGCAGAATGCCCAGGGTGCCGACCAGGAAGAACCCGACGCCCGTGAGCAGCAGTATTCCCTGCAGCAGGTCGATCAGGATCATGTCGGCCCTTCGCGATCGTTGTTGGAATCCTGCCGCCAGACACGGGCGACGAAGGCCAGTACGGCCATCACCGCCAGCAGTGCCAGCACCAGGGCGACGTCGCGCAGTGCCGGCATTTGCTGCAGTTCCGCGAGCACCAGGAGCAGGCCGACACCCGTGGTGCCGAAGAGCTGGGCCGCCAGCATGCGATCGGCAACGGTCGGGCCGCGCCAGATGCGGATCAGTCCCAGCACCAGGGTGACCAGGAGTAACAGCGCGACGAACTCGAGCAGCCAGGTCATGAACGCTGACCGCCGTCGACACTGCTGGTCTCGAGTCCGAACAGCTGCGCGATCTGCAGCTCGGTCTCGCGCACGCTGCCGGACACGTCGAGCCGGGAGTCCAGGCAGTGCACCTCCAGGGTGCGGTCCTCGTGCAGGCGGACGCTGAGTGTGCCCGGCAGCAGGCTGATCACCAGCATCAGCCACCAGGTGGGAGCGCCCGGCGGCAGGATGACGGACAGGTGGAGGATCTCGGGACGCAGGGGCAGGGCCGGGCTCAGGGTGCGCCTGGCCACGTCCCACCCGGCCAGCAGGGACTGCCAGAGGAAGAAGCCCGCGAAGAGGGGCATGCGGTACAGGCGCAGCCGGAAGCGCGCGGGCGGCGTCAGCCACAGGCTGACCGCGGCGGCGGCGATGGCCAGCGGCAGGCCGAACCACCAGTCCCCGGTGCTGCCGCTCAGGATCCACCAGACGATCAGCAGGAGCCCGAGGCGCAATGCGTAGGCGCTGATCCAGGACAGACGGCCCCCTGCGTGTCGTTGTTCTGCCATAACGCTCCATCGTGGCCGGTCAGCCTGCCCATTATCCAATAGTGCAGGTCGCCGGCATAGGATACCGGTCTGGCCCACAATCTTCAGCCTCTTTGGTCCGGCCGGACTCGGGCGCTCGTGCAATCGGGCTGCGACATGCGATGGATCATGGATTCTCCGCGGTGCCTCCCACAGACTGCAGGCTCGTCGCCTTGAAAACCGCCCCCTTCCCCCAGGAGTCAACCATGCGCACCGCGATCATCGGCGCCGGTATCAGTGGCCTGACCACGGCCTTTTATCTCAAGCAGGCACAGCCCGATCGGGAGGTGCATGTCTTCGACGCCGAACCGATCCCCGGCGGCACCATGCGCACCGACACCCTGAACGGGTTTCACTTCGAGGCCGGCGGCAACGGCTTCCTGACCAGCAAGCCCGACAGCATGCAGCTGGTGAAGGATGCCGGGGCGGAGGACCTGTTGCTGCCGAGTTCTGACGCGGCCCGCAAGCGCTACATCTTCACCGACCGGCTGCAGCGCCTGCCGGAGGCCCCAGGTCCGTTTCTGCGCACCGGCCTGATCAGTTGGGGCGCGAAGCTGCGCCTGGCGGGGGAATTCTTCGTGCCCAAGCGCAAGGAGCCGGGTGAGGAGACGCTCCAGGCATTCGGCTACCGGCGGATCGGCAAGGAATTCACCGACGTCTTCCTGGACGCGATGACCGCCGGCATCTATGCGACGACGCCGGACAAGGTCTCGGTGAACGCGGCCTTCCCGCTGGTGGTGCGGCTCGAGCAGGAGCATGGGGGGCTGTTCCGCGGGATGCTCGCCCGGCGCAAGAAGCAGGCCGGGCCGGGCGGCATCCTGATGAGCTTCAAGGGTGGCGTCGGCAGCTTCATCGAGCACCTGCGCCGGACCATACCCGCCGAGTGGCACCTCGGTGCCCCGGTGGAGGAGGTCGTGCGCGACGGTTCCGGCTACCGTGTGCGTGCCGGTGGTGCGGAGGAGGTCTTCGACCAGGTGGTGGTGAGCACCCAGGCCCATGCCGCCGCCGGCATGTTGCGGTCGCTGGACGGGGACCTCGCGGGCCGTCTCGAGGCGATCGAGTATTCACCCGTTGCGGTGGTGGGCCTGGGCTGGAAGGAACTGGACCACCCTCTGGACGGCTTTGGGCTGTTGACCACCACCAGTGCCGGGCTACCGATACTGGGCGTGCTCTGGGACAGCAGTATCTTCCCCGACCGCGCACCCGCGGGGTCCAGGAGCGTCCGGGTGATGATCGGCGGTCAGCGCAATCCGGAACTGGTGCAACAGGACGAGGCTGGCCTGATCGCGACCGCCCGCGAGGGCGTGCGGCTGACCATGGGTGTGGACCAGGCACCTGACGTGACCTTCGTCCAGCGTTGGGATAACGGCATCCCCTCCTACCGCGTCGGGCACATCGTCGCCGTGGACGAACTCTTCGCCCTTGTCGAGCAGTACCCGGGCCTGCACCTGGGTGGCAACGCCTACCGCGGCATCGCCATGAACGACTGCGTGCGTAACGCCCGCGAACTTGCCGGGAAGCTCGCCGCGGGATCAGCGTAACGGCGGGCTTGGATCTACCACGAAGGACACGAAGACACGAAGGTTCTGGAGGGAGACCCATCGGCCAGGGGCTGGCCTCCTGCGAGCCCGGCGCCATCCCGCCGCTTGTGGGAGGCGAGCCCTCTCGCCATCTGGCGCGTGGTCTGTTTCAGCGCTGACAACGCGGGCAGTAGGTGCTGGCGCGGTTGCCGATGCGGCGGTTTCGGATCGGAGTGGTGCAGACCAGGCAGGATTGACCTTCGCGGCCGTAGACGCGCAGGTGCTGGCGGAAGTAGCCGTGGGTGCCGTCTTCGCGTACGAAGTCGCGCAGCGTCGTGCCGCCCTGGGTGATGGCATCGCTGAGCACCGCGCGGATGTGTCGGACCAGCTCCCGGTACTCGGCCCGGGACACCCGTCCCGCCGCCCGGCCCGGCCGGATGCCAGCCAGGAACAGGGACTCGCTGGCGTAGATGTTGCCGACGCCGACGACCACCTGCTGATCCATGATGAAGGACTTCACCGCCGCGCGGCGGCCACGGCTGAGCAGGTACAGATACGCCCCGTCGAAGCCCTCGCCCAGTGGTTCCGGGCCCAGGGAGGCCAGCAGGGGATGCACGGCCGGGGCCTCTGGCAGCGGCAGGCAGCAGCCGAAACGGCGCGGGTCGTGCAGGCGGATCTCGAAACCGTCGTCGAGCCTGAAGATCAGGTGATCGTGGGGGCGCAGCGGGGTCTCCGGGGCGCAGCGGCGCAGGCTCCCCGACATGCCCAGGTGCAGCAGCAGGGCGGGGCCGTCGGTCGCCAGCAGCAGGTACTTTGCGCGCCGGGTCAGGCCGAGGATCTGGTGCCCGGCCAGGCGCTCGGGCAGATCCCCGGGAACCGGCCAGCGCAGCCGGCCATCGCGCAGCGTCAGAGCCTGGATCCGACGGCCCAGCAGGTGGGGTTCCAGGCCGCGTCGGGTGGTCTCGACCTCAGGCAGTTCGGGCATGCACGCCCTCGATCTCCACCAGCAGCTCGCGCCGACAGACATCGCCCTGGATCCATTGCAGGGCAGGGGGCTGGGGATAATGTTCGGCCAGGATCTCAGCGACCACCGGCTGGTCTTCGGGCCGACGCAGGTAGACGCGCAGCCAGGCCGGAGGCGGCACGTCGGCACCCGCCGTGGTGTGCAGGGCATCCAGGTTCGCGAGGATCTCGCGCGCCTGGGCCGCGCAGTCGCCGATGTGCCGACTCTCGTGCCCGGTGATGCTGGCGGTGCCCGACAGCAGCAACTGCGGCCCCAGGTCGGTCTCGATACGGGTGGCGCGGGCGAATGCCGGGCTCTCAGGGCTGTACTGCTCCGGGTAGCGGTAGGCGCTCACCTGGCGCGGGTTCTCGATCGCCTGGCCGGGGTTGCGGGCGGCGATCAGGTAGACGAACAGACCAGCCGCGCGGGTGCCGATTGCGGTGGCGGCGGGCATGCTCTGCTCGGTGACTTCCAGTTCGTCCAGGGCCTTGCCACGGCCGATGCAGAAGGCCTGGTAGCGTTCCAGGCCGCATTCGTCGCCATGGATCCGGCTGAAGTAGTTCCAGATGCGGATGGGGTGCGGGAACCCGCGCGCGCGAATGGTCTGGAACAGGTCCAGGTAGGCCTGATGGGTGTTCTCCGCCAGCGGGTCGCCGGGCCGGTGCCAGGCCGCGAACAGCACATCGGCGTGCTCGAGCAGGTGGACGTGGCCCTCCCGCGACGCACGGCCGGGGCCGTCGGCCCGCCATTCCTCGATACCGCCCGGCGCCGTCAGCGACGCGAGTCCAGGGGCGACCGTGAGGCAGCCGTCGCTCAGGGTAACGGCGGGCGGGAGGTCGGCGCGAACGCGCAGGCAGGCGCACGAACCGGCCTCCGGGGCATCCGGCGGCAGCAGACTGGTTTTCAGCGGCAGTGCCATGTGCGGTGACTGATCGGTCTTTCCGGGAGTATGGGCGGGAAGCTGTCCGGCCTGTTGCACCGGCGAGGGTTCAAGGCATGCAAGCATAAGCCCTGGCGGCCCACGAGCGTAGTTCTGCCGCATGGCCCACTAGGGCAGCGAGTAATCCAGGCGGAGCTGGCGACATCAGCAGCTCATGGATCGCCGCGTCACTGCGCTCCTCGCGATGACGGGCTAATCCGCAATTCCCTAGCGCTGATAGTCCCGGCGAGAGTCGCGGGATTGACGGTGTCTCGATCGCCACGCCGGCCGATGACGGCCTGCATCGGCGTTTTCCTCGGCACCAAAGCAAGGGCCCGGCTGTGACCGGGCCCTGCTGGTCCTGCCGGGATGCCTGCAGGACTTACTTGATCTTCGCTTCTTTGTACATCACATGCTGACGGATGACGGGATCGTATTTCTTGATCTGCATCTTCTCGGGCATGTTCCGCTTGTTCTTGGTGGTGGTGTAGAAGTGCCCGGTACCGGCACTGGACACCAGCCGAATCTTGTCTCGTACGCCTTTGGCCATGTCGTTTCTCCTTTAGACCTTTTCGCCGCGTGCGCGCAGGTCGGACAGCACGGCATCGATGCCGCGCTTGTCGATCACGCGCATCCCCTTGCTGCTCAGCCGCAGACGGACGAAGCGCTGCTCACTCTCCACCCAGAAGCGGTGCGAGTGCAGGTTCGGCAGGAAGCGCCGACGCGTTTTGTTGTTGGCGTGGGAAACGTTGTTTCCCGTGATCGGGCGCTTGCCCGTCACCTGGCAGACTCGGGCCATGGTTGAAACTCCAGCAGAGGGTTCGGCCTTGACGAAAGGCGGTGAACGTTAGCAGAACCGGGTTTACCACGCAAGCCAGAGCCGGCTGGTGTTGTCCCGTGTCGGCGGCAAAGCCTGGGCGCTTCCCTTCGGGGCCTTGGACGCTCCGTGCAGAGCGCGTCTGTTCCAGCCGCGCGCAGCCTCCATGGGTGCAAACGGCCCTCACCTGCACGCCCAAGAGCACCCAGCGCCGCGGATGATGAAAGCGGGAGCAAGCTCCCGCACTCCAAAGGGGTGCCGGGTGTGGAGGAATCCCCATGGTTCGCTGCCCGAGCGGGAGCGCCTATGGAGTGCGGCGGCTTGCCGCCGCTTTGGGAGCAGGATCGGTCCCCGCGCCGGACAGCGGGAGCAAGCTCCCGCAATCCATTATCTGGCGTGAACGGCACCGGTTACATTGGATTTCTCTCAGCTGCGCTCGGGTGCGAGGCCCCAGTGTTTGGGCGAGCGCCAGAGGCTGGAGAGCAGCAGTTCGCGCATGAAGATGAACTCCTTCGGCAGCTTGTCGTAGAGCTCGGAGAAGAGCTCGTCCTGGGAGTGCACCTCCTTCTTCCAGGCCTCGCGGTCGATCGACATCAGTTCGTTGAACTGCTCGCGGGTGAAGTCTTCCAGGCCGCGCCAGTCGAGATCCTCGTATTTGGGCATGCGCCCGAGTGAGCTCTCCACGGCCGGGCGGTTGCCGTGCACCCGGTCGATCACCCACTTCAGCACGCGCATGTTCTCGCTGAATCCCGGCCACAGGAACTGTCCGTCCGCGCCGCGCCGGAACCAGTTCACCCCGAAGACCTTCGGCGGGTAGGCGAGCTCGCGGCCGATCTGCAGCCAGTGGTTGAAGTAATCGGCCATGTGGTAGCCGCAGAAGGGCAGCATCGCGAACGGGTCGCGGCGTACCTTGCCCTGTTCTCCGAAGGCG
>Ga0209498_1002586_pt1 | contig 10882 bp, 6 predicted proteins | sample WalLakDeSediment_FD_184131 | JGI IMG/M metagenome (GOLD analysis project Ga0209498, IMG submission 184131) | Lake sediment microbial communities from Walker lake, Nevada to study Microbial Dark Matter (Phase II) - Walker Lake 11/02/13 Deep... | ecosystem: Environmental > Aquatic > Freshwater >...
ATCACTATGCAGCCGATCACACGAGCTCTTCGGAGAGCAGAATAAACACATCAGCAAATCAATCGGAGGTTAAAAAAGTTATCCGCAATGTTCCCGGACATAAAAAAATTATCTACGAAGTAAAACCGGGTGATACTCTCAGTGAAATAGCCCAGCAATACAACACCACAGCGAGCAAGATACGGTCATGGAATGGTATGGCCTATGGCCGTCACATCTATCCCAAACAAAAATTAAATATCTGGGTTCCGGAGAACTTTGAAGCCATTAAAGCCCAGGTAAGAAAACAGATTGATATCGGTGACAATTACTCGGGATCCTATTATGTAGTCAAAGAAGGGGATACCCTGTGGGAGATCGCCCAAAAGCATAACATGAGTATCAGCGATCTGAAAAGAATGAATGAAATGCGCGGCAGTCTGATAAAACCGGGTGACCGGTTGCGGATTTCCAAAAATTAGTTTGACTTTAATTCAACTTCATAGTAAAATCGACCTCTTTGAATTTAACAATCCGGAAATCAACGCAGACAAAAATCTGTTTTTGTCAGGTTGTTGATGTCAGGGATATACTGTCGTGAAGGTTAAGGAGTTGAAGAATAATTAATTCGAAAAGTATATATTTCATTTTTTCTGCCTTTTTCCTTGCTTTAACCATCATAATTTTGATCTACGATAGTAATCGCCGCAGCCTGGAGGGTAAAATATCAGCATTATCCTCTGCTCAGGGCCCGCATTCCGTTGCAGGCCAGCCCCCAACCGGTGAATTAATGCGGATGATACAATCCATTTTGATGGAGCTGGAAAAGAATCCTGATAATGTTGATTTACAGGTTCAGGCCGGGAATGCCTATTTTGATATCGGCCAATTCGATAAAGCGGTTGGGTATTACAAAGGCGCCTCAGCGCTTGCCCCGGATAACGCCGAAATACTCATTGATATGGGTGTTTCCCATTTTAATCTCGGTCAACTGGATTCGGCTTTGGTATTTATGCAGCAAGCCCTGCAAATAGAGGACGGGCACAAGCAGGGATTATATAACATTGGTATTGTCTATTATAATTTAGGTCGATTCGATCAGGCTATTCAAGCCTGGAATGAACTGATACAAAAACATACAAATTCTGCCGAAGCTCAGGCAGCAAAGGAATTCATTGAGCAATTAAAAAAGCAACAATCAGGTACTTAACATGGAGATTTAATGCATGCCCAGTGGTAAAAAAAGAAAGAGAGCCAAAATGGCTACTCATAAAAGAAAAAAGCGTCTTAGAAAGAATCGTCACAAGAAAAAAATAAGATAATATAACCAGGTTCATTGATCGAATCTGATATTCTCCCTCTACCGTCAGGTAAACATAATGCCCGAGTCCGATATATACAGCGTAAGCGATATCACTCAAATTATAAAGTTACTCATAGAGGAAAATATACCCACCATCTGGGTAGAGGGAGAAATTTCCAATTTCAAACCCCATTATTCGGGACATTACTATTTCACACTGAAAGATGCCGGTGCCCAGATTTCCTCGGTAGTGTGGAAGTCACGGGCGGTTGCTTTGCCTTTTATGCCGGAAGATGGCATGCTGGTACAGGCATTAGGCAATATCCGTCTCTACGAGAAAAGCGGGCGGTATCAATTAGATGTTATCCGCCTGCAACCGGCTGGTATCGGTCGTTTGCAAATGGAATTTGAGCGCCTCAAGCAAAAACTTGAGGCTGAAGGGCTTTTCGATCCACAGCATAAAAAACCAATTCCTGCCCACCCCTCTACCATAGGCATTGTCACCTCCTCAACCGGAGCCGCCTTGCAGGACATTCTTCAAATTTTAAAACGCAGGGCTCCTCAGGTGCAAATCATTGTCCGTCCGGCTCAAGTACAAGGGGACAATGCGGCCCGCGATATTGCCGACGCCATAGAGGAATTCAATGATTATGGCCGCGTCGATTTATTGATCGTTGGGCGGGGCGGGGGCTCGTTGGAAGATTTATGGCCGTTTAATGAAGAAATCGTCGCCCGGGCCATCTTCCGTTCGCATATGCCGATTATTTCGGCCGTCGGCCACGAAATTGATTTCACGATCGCCGATTTTGTAGCAGACCTGCGCGCTCCCACGCCGTCTGCCGCTGCCGAACTGGCCACACCGGACAGGAAAGATCTCATCGACTCACTTTTACTGTATCGAAGAAGATTGGTAAGGATTATGTCGGATAAACTGCAGTATTTTAAGCAACGCATCCATTCGGTCATCCGCAGCTATGGATTCAGAAGGCCGGCAGATATCCTCAAACAGTACGCTTTAATGGTCGATGATCTAGCCAACCAATTAGAACAGAATTATATACGCTTAATAAAATTCAACAAAGAAAATTGTAATCAATTGCTAATCCGTCTGGTCAGCCTTAATCCTAAAAATGTTCTAAAACGGGGATACAGCATATCATATGTTGGAGAAAAATTAATCAGGAATATCGATGAAATCGCTGCTGAGGATGAGATGCGCACAGAATTGCACCGCGGCCAGATAATCAGCCTGATTAAGAAAATAAAAGGAGCCTGAATTGCCAAAGAAACAACAACAACAAACGTTTGAGGCCGCACTGCAGCGCCTTGAGGAAATCGTACATAAGCTGGAGTCCGGTGAAATCCCTCTTGATGAAAGTATAAAAAATTTTGAAGAGGGTGGGTTTCTGGTTAAATTTTGCCTGGCACAATTAGAGGACGCCGAGAAGAAGGTGCAAAAGTTGGTGAAAAACGATGACGGCAATTTTCAGTTAGAACTCTTATAATATAAGCCAATTCCAATGGAAATAAATCAAGTCAAACCCGTGCAGACGGTCGGCATCATAGTTAATCCCCGCAAGGAAGAAATCAATACATACCTGGGTGAACTCAGTGCCTGGATACAAAAATCATATTATAAAACAAAATTTTTGTTATGCACCTACGAGTCCAAATACATCATCGATGACTTTGCCGGTATCGATATGGTCAGCGAGCAGGAATTACTTGATCGTTCGGATCTGATCATTACCCTCGGCGGCGATGGAACTATCTTAAAAGCGGTTCAAGCCATCGGCAAATTGTCGATTCCCATTTTAGGAATAAATCTGGGTGGTTTGGGATTTTTAGCGGATACCTCTCCTGAAAACATGATCAATAATTTGCAATCCTGTATACAGGGTCAATATTTTCTGGAGAGCCGGACGGTTCTGAAATGCGAGGTTAAAAATAACGGGCATATTTTTTACGCCTTTAACGATATTGTCATAGATAAATCCGGTTTTTCGCGGGTCATCGAGATAATCACCCATGTCAATGACTCTCTATTGAACTCCTACATCGCCGATGGTGTAATTCTTTCCACGCCTACCGGTTCAACGGGTTATTCACTTTCAGCCGGCGGTCCGATTGTCAGCCCGCAGACCAGCGTGTTTCTGATCAATCCCATTTGTCCCCATTCCCTCAGTAACCGGCCCGTGGTGGTTTGCGATAGCAGCATCCTTACCTTAGAGGTTTTTACGGAGTATAAAGAGATCAATATTTATGGCGATGGCCAGTTCGTCAAAAGCTATCCCACCGGTACTTCATTTATCATTTCGAAAGGGGATTATAGCGTCAATCTGGTCAAGATGAAGGGGACGAGTTTTTATGATACCTTAAGGAACAAATTGCACTGGGGGGACGATTTCCGTAATAAACGACGCTGGTCTTTTAATGACAAACGAAAGTAATCTTCTGCTGTTTGATAAGTGCATGAAGATGTATCCCTGAGTTGATCACTTCCAAATGATTATCTGCTCATAACAATCGTCTAACCGTAATTGCCTTCCGGCAATCCTGAAGTGAACTAAGAGGGGTTATTCCTCAAACTAAAAACTAGTCCCACTCTTTTGGATCAGCCGCTGCCAATCCGGATTCTGTAATTCCCTGCGATACGTCGAATGAATCAAGCGGTACTCGCCAAATCCATCCAGATCGGAAAAGATGAAATACTGGCTACCCTCCAGATTATGATAATGCCAGATGATGTAGGGAAGTATATCCATGGAACTCGGGAAACGTTCCTGCTCATCAGGTTCGCCATAAAGCAGTAAAATTCTTCCCCGGTCCGACCTCCAGCCGGCCTTGCCCATCGAACCAAAATGGGTATTGGCATATTCGACACGATACAGATAATTTTGTCTTGAGGAGCCCGGAACTACAGCGTTGCTTTCCTTGTCGCGGGCCCGCCAGAAGTCCGTTAAGAATTTTTTCATGGCATTGACATTTTCGAGGTTTCTGAAGATGCGCTCTTCATCCCGCCGGGCAATATAGCGGGCCTTCTGAAATTCATCGATTAAATTCTCTTTAGAAAATCCGAAATAAACCTCATCGATTTCAGGAAGTTTCGTTTCCGAGGCCACTACGTCTTTCTGGGATGGTTTGTATACATAAAAATTACGCCGTGAAGTAGCGGTAACCTGTGTGGCCAAATCTGTAACGCGCGTGGTTATGAAATAGGTGTTTTGCGGCAAAGCCATAACGTTCAGGGCACCTACTTCGACCAACGTATGGCCAATGATTTCCTTTGTCATGACCGGTCTTGTTTTAACCGTATCACCCTCTGCCGTGGTGATAAAATAATCGAATTCATATAAGTTCTTCCGGTCCGGTTCATAGCTGAGCTTATTGATCTCCACATAATAGTAGAGCATCGGTTGCAGCATATCAAAGACCCTTCGCGGATTGGGGATAACCTGCAATTGATTCTTATAAAAAAGATTCTGGGTTGTATCGCGGGAAACATGCGAGCAGAGTTCAATATCCGACAGGAATAGAGAATCCGATGGTTTTATGGTTTTAATATCTAAAATATACTCACCCCTTAGCATGCTGGTATTATCGACCATCTGCAGTTTGGCTCTGTATACTCCGTAGGGAACCTCAATACTGAATATATCGACAAACTGGTTATAGCGTCTGAGACTTGAGGTATCCTGTGTGGAATTCTGATAATTATGGGACAGGTTTTCTACGATCTGATCCTTATCGCTTAGTTCCATAGAGGTAGTGAACGAGGCGACATAGTCCCCATTTTCATATCTCATATAGCTCAGATTGCCTTGAAAAAGGGATAAATAGATTTCCAGATATGCCGCACTGTCCGTGGAGTAGAAAGAAGCATAGTCGGCACTGATCGGAATAAAATTCAATTGAGCGGAAACGATGAAAGGGAATATGAGAATTGAAATAAATTTTTTCATGACTTTCCTTTAAATAAATTTAACGGAAACTAGTTTTGATACACCTTCTTCTTCCATGGTTATACCGTACAACGTTTGGGCGGCTTCCATGGTTCGTTTATTATGAGTAATGATAATAAATTGCGTCTTTCGAGCAAAATTCTGCAAGGCATCGGTGAAGCGTCCAATGTTGATATCGTCTAAAGGAGCGTCCACTTCATCGAGAATACAAAACGGACTCGGTTTTACCAGGTAGATCGCAAATAACAGGGAAATGGCGGTCAGCGTCTTTTCTCCTCCCGATAAAAGGGAGAGCGTTTGCAATTTTTTCCCCTTGGTTCGAACATTGATTTCCACATTGGCCTCTAATGGATCCACCGATTCTTCCAGCTCCAGTGTACCTTCTCCGTTTTCAAAGAAAGATCTGAAGACGTTTTCAAAATTATGCTTGATCGCAGCAAAGGTATCCAGAAATTGTTTACGGGCGGTCCTATTGATTTTACTTATCGTTTCTTTCAACGAAGATTCGGCGTTCAATAAATCATCACGCTGTTTGTTTAAAAAATCCAGGCGCGCTTTCTCTTTATCGTATTCGGCCACTGCCAAAGGATTGACCGGTCCGAGGTTCTTAATCCGATCGCGCAGGGAGTCGATCCGGTCAGCTGCTTCCTGTTCATTAAAATCATCGAAGGGAATGCCGATTTCGACATCTTCGGCATATTCCTTGAGTATGTATTCGCGGATATTCTCGGCCTTGAGACGATTCTCGCTGATCTGAAGTTCAAGGGCCCTGCTTTTTTCCAGCGAAGAATCATGCTGCCGCCGATATTGTTTTGTTTGGCTTTCAACTGCCTCGATTTTCGACTTTAGTTCATTGATGGTCTGTTGTAAGCCGTCCAGCTCCGCTTCCAAACGATCCCGGTCTTCCCAGATGGTTATTTTCTTTTCTTGCCGCTCCGCAGATTCGACACCAATCTGTTCCAACAAATCACCAATCCGGGTAATTTCATTATTCCTGTTATCAATGTTGTTCTTAAGTTCATTCTTATATTCTGTGGTACGTTCAATATCATTGCGACGGTTGGTGAGCTGATTTTCGATATTGGTGACTTTTATTTGCCAGTTCTGTACTTCCTCTAACAGATATTGTAATTCCTGGCTCTGTTGCTCATATTCCCGGGTACGGGCGATGGTTTCTTTTTCTTTGTTATTCAGAATAGCCTGATTGCTATGAACTTTTTGGTTTAAATTCCCGATTTCAGTTTTTAATCGTTCCAGATCTTCCCGAAATTTAATTATGCGGTCTTCCTGATTTTTCTGTTCACCTTTTTGCTTTTCCATTTCATAATTAAGCTGACTCTCTTTCTTATCACACTCGATCAGTTGATTGCGATAATCGGAAACTTCCGCTTCCAAAATATTGCGATGGTGCAATATTTTTTCTTGTTTTACTTTGATGGAAAGGATATGTTCATCACATTTGGCAAATTCATTTTTAACATGTCCCAAATCCTGTGCGATCTTCTTCAGTTGATCCTTGCGGCCGATCAGGGTTGCCGTTTTCTTTTCGGAATAACCACCCGAAATTTCGCGGTTAAAATTGACCATTTCTCCATCTGAGGTCACAAAACGTAACTGTGGATAGATTTTGGATAGGTTGATGGCTTCTTCGAAATTTTCAGCAAGGGCCACATCACCCAGTAAAATATCAATCAGGCTTTGATAGGCTTGTTCACATTGGATTAATTCCGAAAGTAAGGTGATATTGCCATTCGACGAAACGGGTAAATTCAGCTGTGCGCCGATTTGTTCAAGAGGTATAAGGGTTATGCGGCCTTTTTTGTTATCTTTTACCAGATTGATGAGATTTCGGGCGACATCAACATTTTTGACGATAATGTAATTTAAGGCATCACCCAACACCGTCTCCACCGCCCAGGTAAATTTCTCATCCACGGAAATCACATCGGATAGAGGGCCGAAAACACCGCTGATCTGATCTTTATTGGACATGGCAAACTGGGTGCTTTTGGAATGTCCCTCGTAATGCGAAATGATCTGCTCGTAGAAATTATAGCGTGATTGCAGGCGCTCGATTTCCGCTAAAAGATGGTTTTGTTGATTCTCGAGTTCTTTTCTTTTTTCATCCAAATGCTGGGATTCTCTGTCGGCCTCCGTAAGCAGGGTACTCTTCCCGGCAATTTGAACATGCAATTTTTCTTTTTGGAGACTTACCTGGTGTATCTTTTCTTCAAGGTATTTTACCGTTTGTTCAAATGAATTTAAATTATCGCCCAGGGTATTTAATTGTTCCTGATAAAAATCGAATTGATATTGCTTCTGTTGAAGTTGCTCTTTATCACCGGAAAAGGCATGGACGGTCTTACGAAAATCAGCATTTATTTTTTCAATTAAGGTCTTTTTTTCCTGTAAAATGCGTAATTCCTGTTTCTTCTTCTCTTCAACTTTTTGGTATTCAGCGGCAATCAAATTGTTTTCATCGGTGATTTTAAGAAGCTCATTTTCGTATTGCTGAAGTTGTTCATCAAGCAGCTTTATTTTGTTTTCATAACCCTCGATTTCTGACCGGTATCGTTCTCTGCTCTTGGTCATTTCCTGGATTTTGGTCTCAGCCACCGCCTGATCCTGATTTAATTGGGCGATCAGGTTATCAATCTCCTGAATTTGCCTGTTCAATTGCTGCACTTCCTGATCTTTTTTTAGCAATTCACGCTTGTAATTTTCGAGGAGTGCCTCATCGATGGTAATTTGATGGTGGCTGGCTTCTTTCAGTTGAGAGACTTCCTGCAATTGAAGTTTTAAGGGCTTAATGGCCTCGATAAAGCGGTTATAACGGAAGCGATACAGATCAATTTCTGTTTTTTGCAATTCTTCTTTATAAGCAAGATAGCGTCTGGCCTTACCAACCTGGCGGGATAATGAATTAACCGTCTTATCAATTTCACCTATGATGTCATGAATGCGTGTTAAATCGTTGTGGGTGGCTTCCAGTTTTCGCAAGGCGGAGCGCCGCCGAATCTTATATTTGACGATTCCCGCGGCTTCTTCAAAAAGCTCCCGGCGGTCGTTGGCGTTCTCGCTTAAGATACTCTCCACCATTTTTAGCTCGATCACCGAGTAAGAATTGGCTCCGATACCTGTATCGACGAAGAGATCCATTATATCACGCAAACGAACCGGAGTTTTGTTGATCAGATATTGGCTTTCCCCCGAACGGTAGAGACGACGTGAAACAACGACCTCATTGAATTCAGTCCTCAGCAGCTGATTTTTATTATTAATGGTCATGGAAACTTCAGCCATGCCAATTGGTTTGCGTAAACGCGTTCCATTAAAAAGCACATTATCCATGCGGTCACTGCGCAGAGTGGTCACGCGCTGTTCGCCCAATACCCAGCGAACAGCATCGACAATATTTGATTTTCCGGCACCATTGGGACCAATAATGCAGGAGATACCTTCGCTGAACTCCATTTTTATCTTTGAAGCAAACGATTTAAAACCAAAAATTTCAAGTTTTGAAAGATACATTGCACTCCGTAATCAAGAATCAGAATAAGATTTTTGTGTTTATCAATAAAGCGAGGTATTCATACCAATAAGGTTCCGGTCTGAAAACAAACCAGAAGATAACGAAGGGAAGGACGTAAGACAATAGCATGATGGTGAAAACTTTGGTGGTTTTTGTAATAAACAGAACCCGAATACCATTAATAATTCGGAAGTGCGCCCAAACGATAAATAGTCCTAAAATCAGAAACAATATCTTTTTATTATCAAGATGGTAGAGTAAATGAAAACCAAACATGCTTACCGGCAACAGATAGAAAAGGGGGACTCCTGACCAGAGCCCGATGGCCAGACCCTGTCGAAAACGGATTTTCGCGCCGCTGATGATGTTGATAATGAATAAAATGATGCTAACCAGAAAGGGGTAGAGAAGAAGTAGTGTAAAGAACAGTAATGTGATGAAGAAAGGATTTTTACTCATCGAAAGGTAAATACCGTAAGCGCCGAAAGGAATTAAAAAAACACTCACAATTTCCTGCATCCAGAATGAATCCAGATAATAATAAAAAAATGAACCCAGATAGGTAGCCAGGATAACCGAAGCAAAAGCACCGACAAGCAATGAATTTAATATGGGGATGATCCGGCGCTCCCGTAAATCGACAAAAAAACCATAGGGATGACGGATCGCACGTTTAATGTTCTCTTTTAAGCGGGGCTGTTTTTTATAAATGATAAAAAATAATATCGTGCTGAACAGCATTAAAATGGTAAAAAAATTGGTTGTTTTTTTCTTAACCAGTGATATACCCAGCCCGCTGATTTCGGAAGACTCCCAGATGTTTTCCATGGTGGAAAACCAAGGTTTGAGCTCTCCACTATAATCCACAAAACCGGAAGGCATAATCAACGGATTGGGGGTTTTAATGGTAACATGGGTGGGATATTTAGCCAGCCAATCCTGATAACTTTCGATAAAACCGCCCTGGAATTTGGCGATTTCACGGATGGCTTGAATTTCCCTGCTTAAAAACAAATTGCGTTGAATATTAGTCGTTTCCGTATCCCAGGAATAAACATTCTCCTCATCAACGATAGCTGCTCGGCCTGCTAAGGTGAATGCTTCTAAAAGGCTGATATTTCTTGAATCCACCTTCTGCAATGGATGATAGATATCTAATAAATAAAAATCGGTCACTAAACTCCCCGGAGTTTTGGCATCAGGCAGGGGAGCCGCATAGGTGATTATGTTCATATTGGATTCGACGAATCCTTTAAGAATGAGGATAAACTTTTGAACGTTACCCTCATGCAAGGGCAATTCCTGGCCGAGACCGAGGGCGTAAAGACTGGGATGCTTTCGCGTCAGGGGGCTTATATTGGTGAGTACAGATTTTATATTTTTCAACAAAACATCACTCTGAAACAAAGGAGCAGGATAGCGTCGCACCGGTAATTCGGCAAATACCAGAAGACCAAGTGTATCGGCGATATTAAGAAATAGTTCATCGGGAAAATAATTGGGGCAGCGGAGGGCGTTAAAACCAAGATTTTTGATCCGATTAAAATCGGTTGTCAAGCGCTCAAAATACGATTGATCCGGACGTACCAAATAATTCTTATAATAGTTTATCCCTTGTATCGGAATGGTCTGACCGTTGATCCAAAATTTGCTGTTATCAAATTGTCCCGACCTGAAGGTCAGTTTAAGGGTATCGCTGTGAACGATTCGTGTTCCTTTAGAAATAAAATAGATAAATTTAAGTTGATTGGGTGCAGAGGGTGCCCAAAGCTGACTGAAGGGAATTTTCAGCTCTTCGCTGATAGGCGTATTGCTATCACGAATAGTCCTGATGCGGCGATGATAGAGACGATCGTCCTTGCTCAATATCGAGAAATCAATACTGGTCCTTTCGGGTGCCTGCAGTACCTGTTCATCGATAAAAAGATTGAAGTTATAGGCGATGGTGGAAATATTTTCATAATTTAAAATGGCATAATCAAAGGCATCCACCATGATGGAAGGTTTAACACCGATGAAAGCGGGTTTGGTAATGCCTGAATATTCCGGTTCGGAGAAGAGATGCACATAGTTGGGGAATCCTTCTTCCACCTTCTTGGGGATTTT
>Ga0209498_1002587_pt1 | contig 10881 bp, 7 predicted proteins | sample WalLakDeSediment_FD_184131 | JGI IMG/M metagenome (GOLD analysis project Ga0209498, IMG submission 184131) | Lake sediment microbial communities from Walker lake, Nevada to study Microbial Dark Matter (Phase II) - Walker Lake 11/02/13 Deep... | ecosystem: Environmental > Aquatic > Freshwater >...
TCACGGTGCTCTACCTGGCGCTCAACCTCGCCTACGCGCTGGCGTTGCCAGCGGCCGACATCCGGGCACTGGTGGCCGCGCGGGGCCTCGACGCGGTGGCGCCGATCGCCCAGCTCACCGCCGAACGGCTGTTCGGCCCGCGGATCGCCGACCCGCTCTCGGTGGCGATCGGGATCACGCTCATGGCCTCGGTGAGCGCCTTTGTGCTCACCGGCCCACGGCTGGCGGCGGCCATGGCCCAGGCGGGCCAGTTTCCGGCGATCGCCGGGCGGATCTCAGCCGCCGGCGCCCCGGTGGCGGCCACGATGCTGCAGGTGGGCTGGGCGCTGGTGCTTCTCTGGACGGCTTCGTTTGAGACGATCCTGCTCTACGCAGGCGTGGGGCTGGGGATTTTCTCGCTCCTCACGGTGGCGGCCGTGTTCGTGCTCCGCGTGCGGCGGCCGGATCTGCCCCGCCCCTTCCGCACGCCCGGCTACCCGGTCGTGCCGGCCATCTATCTCCTGGGCACCGGACTCCTGACGGCGGCCGTCTGCTGGGAACGGCCGGTCGTGGCGGCTGTGTCGCTGGCGAGCATCGCGGCCGGCGTGCCCTGCTACTACCTTACCGCCGCCATGAAGCGTGTCTGACATGGCGTCATCCCGACGGTGCCTGTGCGACAGTGGGTGATCTCCGTGCCGAACACGAGGCCACAACAAAACCGCCAGGCGGCCATTGGCCGGGCTATCCTTCGGCGCCGCGAGTGCCCGCGGGCGGCGGTAAAAGCGGTGGGCCGAGCGGCACTGCTACTCTGAATCATCGGGTCCGAGCTGAAATCCTTCCCGCACCGCGTCTTCCAGTCGCTTGATTTCATTGTCGGTCAGCATCGCAAACTGTCCCTCGCGCTTCGCCGCCGAGAGCTTGCCGCCATTCTGATTGCAGAGCCGGATGAAGAGATCGAGCTTCTGATCCGGCAGGTCCACCACGCCCTGCATCAGCCTCTTCGTGCGGTCGTAGCCGCGAAGGTAGTCGAGCTCCTCCGGCAGATCCCGCTCGATCGTCTGCTCCACGAACCGGAACAGTGCTTCGGTCTGAAACGTGAGGTCTGGGTACTGATACGAGGCCGACGAATCACGCATCACAGTCATCTGTCCTTCGTCGTCCAGCCGGTACTCGACGAGGCCAAGCAGCGGTCGCGAGAAGGCCTCCAACGATGCGTCGTAGGCCCGCTGGTCGCGGAGCATCGCCGCAGACACTGGCACCATGATCCCCGGCGGCGTGAACCCTCGCATGGCGAGGATGTTGTGGATCAGGAAGCGGTGGATACGACCATTTCCGTCTTCGAAGGGGTGGATGAAGACGAATCCATAACCGACCGCGGCTGCATGCACCACCGGATGAATCTGCGACTCCCGCAGTCGGACATCCGTCACGGTCAGGCCCGCCATCAGTGCTGCCACCTGCTCGGGCTTGGGGCAGACGTAGTGCACTCGCTCCTGCCCGAACGACACCGACTCACCCACGTAGTTCTGCCGCGTGCGGTAGTCGGTTTCCCGAAATCGCTGGTCAACGATGGCGTGCTGCAAGGCGAGAAGCCGCGGCTTCTCACACCAGCTCTCCCGCTGGGCCCTCGCCAGCAGATCCACGAACCGTGTGGTCCGATCCGGTGTCGGCTCTTCCCGCTCGATGGCGAAGGAGCTCTTGGTCTCCTTCGTGTAGAGGTAGGAAAGCGCTCGGTGCAAGACATCCGGCGCACAGTCGGCAATCAGCGACGCGCACCGCTCGCTGAGAGCCGCCGCGGCATACGCCTTCAGGGCGGCCGTCCGCCGGATCGTAGGCGAGAAGGAGCGGTCACCGAGAAGATTGTCGTTGACCCGCTGACGGGCAACCAGTCGACGGCGGGCGGAAGTGAAACATTCCTCCGCGGGCACCAGGTCTACGTAATTGCCGCTCGCCATGTCGGCGAGCGACAGCCGGCGCCTGGTGAGCCATTCGAAGAGATACCAAAGTCGGCGACGGTACTTCCCGAACGGGGCCGCGGCGATGAACTGCGTCAGCCCGTCGGCATCGAGCACCTGGAAGAGCTCGGCCAGCAGGGCCAGGTTGGTGCCGTCGTACTTGAGCGCGAACTCCAGGTGTTCGAAGTCGGAATCGCCTGGCCAGTAGGCCGCCCCATAGGTTTCGAACACGCTGCCGTCAGGAGCGGCTGCTTTCCGCCGAACGGTGGTGGGGGCAACATGCGATTCGTGCCAGTTGGGGATGACCCGCAGGCCGTGCCGCTGAAACAGTCGCGCATACCCGGCCGGCTTGCCACTCGGCCCCTTTCCCTGGTTGTCCATGGTGGCCTCCCCAAAAAAAGCCATTACGAGTCCGACAAAATGTTTTTGTTGAGGTCGGAATCGAACAAAATATTTTCAGATCGCCAGAAAATGCTTACGGAATCACCGAAACGATTACGAATGGGCTATCCTGCAATAAGATTGTTACGCCTGATTGAGCGGGACGCAAGAGGATAGCCCGGTCAAAGCCGCTTCCTCTATGACGCCCCGGCCGGAGGACAAAGGTGCCAGCCACCAAAGCGAGGCAGCACAGGCAGGTTTGGGTGACCGCGATGGTTGCCTTCCAGGTGCATTGCCAGGCATGCGGACGGCAGAACAAGTCGCCCCCGAGGGAGTGACGGGGCGGTTGACGACCAGGCTGCTAGATGGCCCTGTTGCGGATGCCCAATACCTGCCGCGGAAGTGATGGATGGGCTCGGCGAACTGCTTGAGCCGCCACCCGTCTCGCCGGTCACAACAAAGCCGCCAGGCGGCCGGGCTCGGAGAAACTCCGCGCCGACGGCAGAAAAACACCACTCCAACGGCAAAAGGCAGGCGTTCCGGGAGCGACTCTTGGGGGCCAGGAAGACCGAGCCCTAAGCTCACGAGCCTCTCACGAGCTCGGAATCGGTTGCGGACGTGCCATTGGCCGGGCTATCCTTGAGTTCATGATCGCGGCTCGACGGATCAAAAAGTACGTGGACGAACTCGTCCGGGAATTTTCGCCGGAGAGGGTCGTCATGTTCGGCTCCCATGCATCGGGAAAACCGCAGGCCGACTCGGATGTCGATCTGCTCGTCGTGATGAAACACCGCGGGGCCGCAGCTGAGCAGGCGGCTCGGATCCGGCGCAGGATTCGCGCCGGGTTTCCACTGGACATCATCGTGCGGTCGCCGGCAGTTCTCCAGCGCCGCGTGGCGATGGGCGACGGTTTTATTCGTGAAATCTTGGAGACAGGCAAGGTTCTCCATGAAACTGACGACGCGTGAGTGGATTGAAAAAGCCGAGGCCGATTACGTAAGTGCGGGCCGCGAGTACCGAGCCAGGAATCGGCCAAACTTTGACGCGGCATGCTTTTTTGCCCAGCAGTGCATCGAGAAATATCTGAAAGGACGGCTGGCAGAAGCCGGTTGCGTGATCCCGAAGACTCACGACCTTTCAGTACTATTGGACGCCGTCGTGGCGTTCGAGCCGTTGTGGGAACCGGCTCGTTCCCGAATGGAGACGCTGACGAGCTATGCCGTCCTTTTTCGCTACCCCGGCGAGTCTGCGACTCGGGCGCTCGCGAAGACCGCCCTCGCAGACGCGGGTTGGGTCCGGAGCATGATGCGGTCGGCTATGCGACTTCGCAGTCGTTGAAAAATTGCCCGCGATAGGTCATACCCGCCGGCACCTACCGCGTCCGCGGCCCCCAGAAATACGTCCGCGACGCTGAACTTATGCAGGCCGAGGTCGATCGCGATCCCGACGACCGGCGATCTGTTTTTTATCTCGCCCAGAGTTATTTCTGGGCGGGCGACATGGCCAGGGTCCGGCAGTGGTTTGTGCGTCGCGCGGAGATGGGCGGCTGGGAGGAGGAGGTCTTCTTCTCGATGGTTCGTTCCGCGGAAGTGATGGATGGGCTCGGCGAACCGCCCAGATTCCGCTCCCGCTGAGCGACCTGCTATTCGTCAACGCGAGTGTGTATGAGTGGCGAGCGCTCGACGAGCAGGCGGTCTGCGGGTCGTGGATCGGCCAGTCGGCCGAGTCGTTTGCGATCTGCCGGCGGGCACTACTGGCTCGAGCCGGGGCCCGGAGAATCCGTCTCTCACCCCACGCACTCATCCGGGTGGGGGCGTCGAAGTGGCAGTTCCGTCGATGCCGTTCGTTCCAGTTACGGCTCCGGCTCCGCCTGTGCCGCCGAGCCCGGCCGTCGGTTGAACGGCGTCGGCATCGCCGCCGTCACCGCCGTTACCGCCGGTGCCGCCACTGCCGCCCACTGGGGCACTGCCGCCATCACCACCGGCGCCGCCGATGGCAAAACCAGAGCCGATGTTGATGGCATTGCCACCGTTGCCGCCCTGGCCGCCGAATTCACCGTCCGCTTGGGTATTGCCGCCAAAGCCGCCCGCGCCGCCTGCAGTGGTTTCGCCGTTCGTGATTGCATCTCCGCCGTTGCCGCCGTTGCCGCCGAAGAACCCGCTCGGGCCAGCCGCGCCTGTGTTGCCGCCACTACCGGCCGCGCCACCTGCGCCACCCAAGCCTTGAAGCCCGCCACTGCCGCCGGCTCCGCCATTGGGCGTGTTCTCATCACCGGCCGCACCATTGCCACCGTTACCAGAATCACCACCAAAGCCACCAGCGCCGCCGTCGCCGTCGCCGCCGGTCGAGCCCGGAGTGTTATTGAATACGAACATGCCCTTGCCGGCGCTGCCGCCAAGCCCACCTGCGCCGCCAGCACCGCCGTTGCCGCCAGCACCGCCGTTGCCGCCAGCGCCGCCGGCGGTGATCGCATCTGCACCGTTACTGCCCAGGCCGCCTGCGCCACCAAAACCACCCGTGCCGCCCGCGCCGCCGTTGCCGCCAAGGCCGAAGACCAAGCTGCCGTTGCCGCCAGTTCCACCGAGACTGCCGCTGCCGCCGATGCCGCCATTGCCGCCATCGCCGCCCGCGCCACCCGGCCCGGTCGGTGACGCACCGCTTGCACCTGCTGCGCCCTGCTCGCCGTCCGCACCGCTACCGCCGTTGCCGCCGATCCCAAGCAGGATGCCGCCATGGCCACCATTGCCCGAAGAGCCGCCATTGCCGCCCTCGCCGACCCAGCCGGCGTTGCCGCCGTTGCCGAGGCTTGCGCCGCTGCCACCATTGCCGTAGATAATGCCGCCGTTACCGCCGCTTTGGCCTGGGCTTGTGCCCGCGACGCCATGAGCGAATAGCTGCTGACCCGACACTGACCCCACGCCGCCAGTCTGCGGAGCAGCAGGCGTAGCTACTTGGACCGCCCGGCCGAACTGCTGCAGACCAATCGTGATCGACACGCCGCCGACCGTCGCCGCGAACCGGCTTGCGTAGCCCTGTTGGTTGATCCACACGTCAACCAGAGTCGGAGTGTTGTCGATCGGTGGCAGCCGAACGCCGGCCAGGTTGTAGAGCGGCAACAGCGCGACGAACGACGAGAGCCCCATGTTCGTCTGATAACGCTGACCAAGCGAATCGGCCCCAACAAACTGCGTGCCAACTGGGAACTCAAGCGACCGCAGCACATGCCTCGGCGTCAGGTCCGTGAGGATGGCGTTGGTGGCCCTGACCGCCGGCTGCGTGGCCTGCGGAGAGGCACTCATCCGCACCCACGGCAGGCCCGTCGTGCCCAGCGATCGCCCGTCAACAAACGTAAAGCCGCCGGTCTGACGGAACTGCGTCCGCTGCACTGCCGCGGATGCGTCTGGCTGAATCTCAACAGTGCTCGTGACGAGTTGCCGTGGTAGGTCAAGCGCGCCTTGAGAGTTCATCAATACGCCATTGGCGTCGATCGAGACATCGAACGCATACCGCCCCACCTGAACGGCCCTCAAGGCGGCCAGCCCCACCGTGTCGGCGATAACCGTCAACCCCTGGGCCGTTGCGACGACGGGGGTGCCGTTTCTCAGGACGAGATTCCCGACGTTCGCGAGCAGGTTATTGCTGATCTGATTGTTGCGGATCACCGAACCGGCCGAGGCACCGCTCGCTCCCACGCCGAACCGGTTGTTGAACGTGATCACGTTGCCCGCACCGGCCGCCGAGCCACCGAGCGTGATCTGCTGGGCGCCAGTGAGCGTTACGCCGTTACCCGTGTTGGCGGTGAACGTGCTGCCCGTGATCGCCGTGCCGGTGTAGATGCCAGGGCCGGCCTGCAGGCCCACGCCGTTGCCGATGCTCGACACGGCTGTGATAAGAGAGTTCCGCGAGCCGCCTACGAACTGGATGCCCGCCCCGGAGAAGCCTGTGATCTCACGGGTCAGCGGCCCGGACGGCGGCAGGAAGACCACGCTATTGACGTTGCTATTGATCACAAGGCCGCTCGTGCCCGCGGCCGTGCCCGTGCCGTCGAGCTCGAAGCCGTCAGAAAACAACACGCCCGCCGCCCGTGCGAGGGTGACGCCGCTGAGCGGCTCGTTGCCGCCGATAGCGCCGAGAAACGCGACCGGCCCGCCGGCCGAGACTGTCAGCCGCTGATCACCGTCTACTGTTGAAGCGAAGGTGATGACCTGACCGGCGGTGACCGTGATCCCGCGGTTCTCGAGTGACACCGCCCCGCCGAAGGTCTGCGAGCCCGCCGGGCTCGTCACATGAGCCTGAAGAATGATGCCGAAGTCGGTCGCCTGCCCCTGGGAGGCGAGGCTCACGGAGCCGGCCCCCTTGGCCGAGACGGGGCTTGCGATCACGATCGCATCGCTTGCGCCTGTGCCGGTGTCGATGCTCAGGCTCTGGGCGGCCGCGCCTTTGGTTACGGCGGCGAGGTTCACACCCGCCTTACCGATCACCACACGATCGGTGCCGGAGCTGCCGACCACGGAGATGCCTGCAAACGTTTTCAAGGTCTTGAGGTCAACCGAAATCGTGTCGGTGGCCGGATCGATCGTGACCCCAGTGATCGGTGCGGCTAAGGAGAGCGTTCCCGCACTGGCGGCGGTGATCGAAAGCACGCGGGTCTTCGAGGTAAAGGCCGTGCTCAGGTCTGTAATCGCCGTTCCGGCCGAGTCGAGCGTGAGCACCAGCTGGTTGGCCACAAGGCTCACCACGATGTCGTCGGCCGCCAGCATCGCGCGAGCTTCAAGCGGCCCAAAGCCGCCCAGGCTGGCGAAGGATCGCGAGCTGCGGACACCGTCAAATCCCGCCTGGAACACCCCCCGGCTCCGCCCGCCGCGGCGCCGAACATATCCTGGCCGAACGGGAAAAGACCGCTCGCAACAACGGGGAGCGTCCAAATAGGATCCGTCCAATCAGCAATCGCCCGAAGTGAAAGCGCATCAGTACCTCAAGTGAAGAATCTAGGCAGACTTTGCCGGCGGACTCGCTGCCCATCCAAGGAAACGACCCGCCCACCAGTTATCGGCAGCCTAGTTATTCGCGGCCAGCGTTGCAAAAATTAGGATTCTGACGGTATTGGAAGGCGGTTTGGGGAGAGTAGTCTGCTGGCCCAAGTCATCTCGGAAACCGCCATGAACGTCGATCCGCTTGCCGATGTCGTTGCCGACCAGTACCAGAAATGGAGATACCCAGAGCCAATCCTCGACCTCCCGGGCTGGCTCGCTGGCAACTGGCAGTGGTTCGATCCGAGTCACGCGCACCGGCTGTTCTGGCCCGACCAGAACGTCAGGCCCGATCTCGACATCCTGGTTGCCGGCTGCGGCACCAACCAGGCCGCCGTGTTCGCCTTCACGAACCCCGGGGCGAATGTCGTGGCGATCGACGTGAGCCAGCCCTCGCTCGACCACCACCGCTTCCTGCAGGAAAAGTACGGACTCCGAAATCTGGAACTGCATCTGCTTCCCATCGAAGCCGCGGGCACGCTCGGCCGCAGCTTCGATCTCATCGTCTCAACCGGCGTTCTCCATCACATGGCGGAGCCAAAAGCCGGCATGCGGGCCCTCGCCGGCTGCCTGCGGCCCGACGGCGTGATCGCGATCATGCTCTACGCTCGATACGGGCGGATCGGCGTCGAGATCATGCAGTCGGTATTTCGCGACCTAGGCCTCGAGCAGAACGAAGCCTCGCTCGTGACCGTCAAGGAGGGGATCGCCCTTTTGCCGCAGGAGCATCCGCTTCGGAGCTACCTCGCGCTCGCCCCGGATCTGCGGTTCGACGCGGGGCTCGTCGACACGTTCCTGCACGGCCGCGACCGCAGCTACACGGTCGACGACTGCCTCGAACTCGTCACCTCCGCCGGGCTCGTTTTCCAGGACTGGTTTCTGAAGTCGGCCTACTATCCGCCAACGCCACCGAGCGGTGCGATGCATGCCGCCGTCGCGGCCTTGCCCGTACCGAAACAGTGGTCGGTCATGGAGCGAATCAACAGCCGCAACGCCTGCCACTTCTTCACGGCCTGCCGCGTTGACCGCCCGCTCAAAACCTACCGGATCGACTTCGCGACGCCGGAGATCCACGAGGCCGTGCCTGGGTATCGCTATCGCTGCGGGTTCGACGGCACCGCGGTCTTTCGGCATGACTGGCGAATCAACCTCGACCCTCAACAGCTCCCGGTTGTGCAATTCATAAACGGTCGCCGCACGATCCGCGAGATCGTCGCGGAACTGTCGCGGCTGGGCGGGGCTGCACTGCTGAGCCAGGCCGACCTCGAAAACCTCGCCTGCACACTCATGCAATCGCTCTGGGAACGTGATTTCATCTCGCTAGCGCTCCGATCATGACCCCCCGCAGTGAAGCCAACAGGATGACGGCGAGCCACGATCCTGACCACGGCGCTAGGAACACCAGCCGGCAGGCCGCCTGAGCCCGCCGTGGGCCTCAGTGCCAGCGATTCAGCCAGCCGCGACGCCAGAAGAAGGCGATCATGCCCAAGGTCGAGGCGACCATCAGCGTTGCCGCGATGGCTGCGCCGAAGCGGTAGCGGGTGAGTGGCAGGTTCCACGGGGAATCCGTGTCGAAGTTCATTCCGTACCAGCCGGTGATGAAGGTCAGCGGCATGAAGACCGTGGCGATCACGGTCAGCACCTTCATCACGTCATTCATCCGGTTGGAGAGGCTCGCAAGGTAGATGTCGCGGAGGTCGCTACTGATCTCGCGGTAGCCCTCCATCAGATCGAGCAGCTCCATCGTGTGGTCGTAGCAGTCGCGGAAGTGGACTCGCGCCGCCTCGCCTACAAAACTGGACGCCTCGCGGCCCAACGCGTGGAGCACGTCTCGGGTGGGCCAGAGGGCCCGCCGCAGTGTCATCAGATCGCCCCGCACGTCGTGGATCCTGAGGAGCGTGGTTCGCGTGGAGACATTAATCGCTTCGTCCTCAAGCACCTCGAGTCGGTCGCCAAACTGCTCGAGCACGGGGAAATACCCGTCAACCACCGCGTCAAGCAGCAGGGCACAGAGGTGGTCGGCCCCCTCGTGACCGAGCCGGATCCGCCCCTGCCGAATTCGCTGGCGGACACCCTCGAGTATCTCGGCCGCCTGGGGGGCAGCTGCGGTCTGCTCGCGGAAGGTGATCACATGACGGTCGCCGAGAAAGATGCCCAGGGGATCGGTGTGAACCGTGTCACCGTCAAAGCGGGCAGCTCGGACCGTGATCAACAGCTGTTCGCCGAATGCCTCCACCTTGGGCCGCTCATCGGGGGTAACAGCGTCCTCGAGCGCGAGTGGGCCGATCCCGAAGATGTCGCCGATCATGCGGACCGTCGCCAGGTCTTCGAGGCCCTCGACGTCGATCCAGAGCACGGGCCAGCGTTCCCGGGCTGCAACCAGGTCTTCGCTCCGTTGAACGATGATCTCCTCGACGGTCGCCTGGTCGCAGCCCATCAGCCGGAGGATGGCGGGAGCGCCATGATGCTGCGTGGCCGTCGAGATTGAGGCAGCCAGGTCGCGGTGGCGGGAACGACGGCGGCGTTTGCGGTGTGGCATCGGCACGACTTCGTCAGTCTGGGAGCGGTCCGCGATGATGGAATCGCCGCAGCTCGCTGAGTACGGGAGTGTATCGTCCGCTCATGTGAGATAACACGGGCAACCCCTCGAGTGGGTCGGGGTTGCCCGTGCCATCTCGCCGGACGTTCGCTACGGCATCCTGCCTTTCGCTCACTCCACGCAAGCTGCGCTTCGGCATCCTGCCTGCGCCTGCTTGCGAGGCCGGCTCAATTGACACGGGCAACCCCTCCCCCTGACCCATAAAAGCCCTGGGCGCGAGCCCGGGGACTGCGGGAACGAACGCCACCCCGCGCTCCATGCCACTCCGCCCATGCTGCCCCGGATAGACGACACCGCTCAGCCTGGCTCTTGTTCAATCGGTGGGCCGCGTTACAGTCCCCCAGCTCGCGCTGGGGGCTTCTATTGCCACACCACCACGGCCCCCGCCATCCTCGGACGGCAGCACACACCCATGAACATCCTGGCAAGACCGGTTATCTTCAAGCCGCCGCCCGCAGAGTTGCCTACGATCGACATCCATTGCGACTGACTCGTTGTGAGCCCATCTATGACCCGCAAAGGAGCAGTCGTGAGGCTTGAATCTGGTTTGGCGGCGGCGTTTGTCCGGGTGGCGATCGCAAACATCAAGCGGCCGTTGCCGCACAAGTTCGATCACCTGCTTCTGGCCGGGGCGGATACTCAGCCGCTCGACCATGTCTCGCTCCATCCGGCTTTCTTTGGCAGCTACGACTGGCACTCGGCCGTGCACATGCACTGGCTGCTCGTGCGAGTGCTGCGGCTTCAACCTCTGGCGGCAGCCGAGGCCGGCGCGGCAAACCTGCTCGACGACCAGCTGACGGCCAAGAATCTCGCGGTCGAACTGGCCTACTGCGCCGGGCCAGCCGGGAAGACATTTGAGCGGCCCTACGGCTGGGCCTGGCTGCTTGCCTTGCGGGCGGAACTCGAGCGGCTGCGGGGCACAAACCCCGGTGCCAGC
>Ga0209498_1002588_pt1 | contig 10880 bp, 11 predicted proteins | sample WalLakDeSediment_FD_184131 | JGI IMG/M metagenome (GOLD analysis project Ga0209498, IMG submission 184131) | Lake sediment microbial communities from Walker lake, Nevada to study Microbial Dark Matter (Phase II) - Walker Lake 11/02/13 Deep... | ecosystem: Environmental > Aquatic > Freshwater >...
GGCCCGTCGCGAATCCAGGGCGTCCAACAGGCACTTCCCCATCTCTTCGGTGGCGGTGCAGTCCCGCGGTTCACCCTCCAGCGTGGCGGCGACACAGGTTTCCTGTGCCTCCACCGGCACCGCCGGCGCTGCGAAGGAGAGTCCACCCGCGAGGAGGAGCACCCCAAGGGTCCAGGAGAGCAGCTTCATGACAACCTCCGATGTTCGGAGTCCAGGTGGGTTCGGCAGGAGTGCCGGAACCCGCGGAGCCGGGGTGCCCAAAACCGGTCAGAACCGGTCAATCGACCCCCTGTGCTCCGCTCGCCCTGGAGTAGATTCAGGGTCTGGACCGTCCGAGAGAGGGCGGGCGGCACCATGGCTGCACCGGTCCGGCGCGGCTGGCGGGAACCGCCTTTCGGCGGGGGCCACGAAACCCGGGAGCCACGGAGTCCGTAGGGCAGGACGAGTCTGATCGATGACCTGCCGAGCTTCCGGAGGCCTCCCATGCGTACCTTTCTTTACCTGCTGATCGTCGGGGTGGCGATCCTTCTTTCCCTCAAGACCCTGGGGGTCCTGGTCGCTCTGCTGCTCCCTCTCTTGGTCGTGGGACTGGTTCTGGCCCTCCCCTTGGCGGTGGTGTGCCTTCTGGGGTGGGCCGTCTTCGCCTTTTCCCGGGGGATGTGCCGCGACCCCGCAGCTGCGGATACCTGACCAGCGGCCTGTGAGAGATACGGTAACTCCTTTCCGCACTGAGGGTTGGTGGGGTGGTCGCGGGGGGCGGAAAGGAAGCGATGCCCGGGGGCGCACGTCCCCGGGCATCGTTCGCTTCCTGCCAGGTTGGAGCGGGAATCAAGTAACGGCGCGGTTTTCCGGCCGTTCCCCTACTTGACGTCCAACTTGGGCGTCTGTACCCTTGATTCGGCTTTCGGCATGCTCCGTGGAACTCCTGCGCGAGGCCGGAAGGACCTCGGCGCCGCCGGATCTTCCATTTGGTCCGGCACGCCCGCACGGGTTCGGACGGTCGACACCTCCGGGGCCGCCCGACCTCCATACCATCACCTTGAAGGAGTGAGCCTGATGAACAAGTCTGAGCTCGTGGATGCCCTCGCCAGCGCGACCGGCATGTCCAAGACCGATGCCGGCAAGGCCATCGACGCCATCTTTGGCACCGACGGCGGGATCATCGCCTCGGCCCTGAAGGACGGGGGGCGCGTCCAGATCACGGGTTTCGGCACCTTCGAGACCAAGAGCCGCAAGGCTCGGACCGGCCGTAACCCCCGCACCGGCGAGACCATCAAGATCAAGGCCTCGAAGACCCCCGGGTTCCGCTCCGGAAAGGGCCTGAAGGACGCGGTTCAGTAAGACGTCCTCGACGTCTGCCACATGCGCAAAGGGCCACGCTTCCAGATGGAAGCGTGGCCCTTTTGCCGTTCCGGCGTGGGATCTCCGAGGCCGGAGGCCGTCCCGTACGCGCCCCCGGAGCGTCAGCTTCCCGAGGAGGGGCCTCCCTTCGGGCGACCCGCGCCGCCGCGACCGGAGCTGCCGCGATCCGGCCCGGAGCGTCCGGTGCCGCCGCTCCCTCGTCCGGGCCCCCCCCGTCCCGCCGGACCCCGGGGTGGTCCGCCCCGGGACGGCCCGCTTCGCGGCGCTCCGCCTCGCCCCTTGTCGGGAGAGGGCGGTCCCTCGCCGCCCCGTCCCGCCTGGCGGTCATAGTCGGCGCGCACGCTCCGCCCCTTGATCGTGATGCCATTCATGGCCCGGATGATCTCCGCTGCCACGGGTTCGTCGACTTCCACCCGGGAGAAGGTGTCGCGGACGTCGATGCGGCCGATCCGCTCCCCCTTGATGCCGGTCTCGCCGGTGATGGCGCCGAGGAGCTCGCCTGGACCGATCCCGTCACGGCTCCCCACGGAAAGGAAGAGCCGTACGAAGGCGGTCGGCGCTCCCGGGGCGGCGCCGGCACCCTCCGGTGAATCCCCCGGCCTTCCATCCTGGCCGGACGCGGGCAGCTTCCCGCGCTGGCGCAGAAGGTAGGCCAGCGCGGCGGCCACCTCGGAAGCGCCCCAGCGCTCGACGGCCGACTCCATCAGGAGATGGTACGGGTCCAGGTCAGCGCCCTCGATGACTCCGGCCAGCTCGGTCGCGAAGCGGGCCGCCGGATGCTCCCTCTCCGCCGGAACGGGGAAGGGCTGGAGCTGGTAGCCCGCCTGCCGCGTGATGCGTCGCAGGTGGGCCACTTCGCGGGACCGAGCGAGGATGACGCCGCCGATTCCGCCGCCATGGCGCCGGTCCAGCTCGTCGGCGTCCGGCGGAGCATCCACCGAAACGACGATTACGCCGGCATCCGGCGTCAGCGTGTCACCGAGGCCCCGCCGTGCCTCCATCCCGTCGGTGGCGAGCCAGACGGGGACGTCCGGATCTCCGGGCTCGCCGGCCCCGTAGCCGTGAAGGGTGAGCAGGTCACCCAGGTCGGCGGCCCGGTCCTCGCTCCGGAAGAAGAGAAGGAGATGCCGGGCCCCTTCCTCCAGGAGATCGCCCACCAGGTGGGGAAGCTCCAGGGCTTCCTCCTGCTCCAGGGTCCGGGTGCGGAGCGTACCCCGCTGGACCGGAGCCTCCTCGGTCCCGTCGGTGCGACCGGCGTCGCTGGGCAGGAAGATGGCCCGCGAGAGCTGGGCATCGACGAACGCGCGCACGACCGGCGTCACGGGTTCGGAGACCACGACGCGCTGCACCGTCTCGGCCTCCAGTGCATCGAGGATCCGCTCTGTCGCCTCCCGCTGGCCGGCATCCTCCAGCAGCGCCGCAGCGCCGGCGATGACCACCGCCTGAACGCCGTCGGTGGCCACGTCCGTTGAGGCCATGGCGACCGCCAGCTCCTCCGGGGTGGAGACGAGGACGTCAGCATGCCCGGGAAGGGCGTAGGGCCCCCTGAGGGCGGCTACCCGGTGGTCGGTGGATGCCGCCATCCGGCTCATGGCGCGTGCGGTATCCAGGGCGATGGCGCGGGATGGCACCAGCACCAGGAGCGCCGGTCCTCCGGTGGCGGGCTCGAGGCCGTCCAGCAGAGGAGCCGCCCACGCCACGAGAACGCCGGCCCCCGGCCCCCCTCGCACCAGGGCGCTGTTCCCTTTCCGCAGGGCCGGGATCGTGTCGAGCTGGAGGGCCGTGGGATGCTCGATCCCCTCGGCGGCCAGCCCTTCCACCAGCTCGGGCCGGAGCCCGAGATCTTCAAAGCTTGCCATGGATCACCACGTTCTGGGGGTCGCCCGCGCCGGGGCCGCCCACGTCATAGGGCTCATAGGGGAGATAGTTCAGGAACTTCTGCACTTCGTAATCCATCCTGGACGTCCGAAGCCGGTCCGTCTGGGCCGTGACTTCGGTGTACTGGGCGTGGGGATGGGCATGGAGCGTCAACGTCCCTTCCTTTCCGGTCCATGTCGCGCCGTGGGCCGAACTCTTGGAGCGCGAAAGCCCGATCCGCTCCGGGAGGATGTCGACCGCCATGGCCAGGACCTCGGCCGGCGAGAGTGCCGTCTTGCGAACATAACCTGCCATCTTCCCATCCCCTTCGTTTGAGTTCTTGCGATCGTCGGTGTGCGTTCGGCCCGGCTATGTCGATGACCGCTCCCCGGAAGGAGCGGAGTCCCCGGAATCCGCCTCCCGGGAAGCGTTCAGGAGTCGGGCCAGGGCTTCCCTCAGGGCCGGCGCACCATGGTAGCCCTCGATCCTCGGAGCCGCCCCGGACGGAGCAGGCTGGAGGGTGGGGACACCCCGAACGCCACTGGCCAGGAGCTCGGCCCGTTCTTCCTCCACCGCCTCCCGGAACCGGTCCACGCCCAGGACTGTCCGGGTTTCGGACGGTTCGAGTCCCGCTTCCCGGGCCACCTCCACCAGCACGTCCACCCGACCCAGGTCCCTTCCTTCGCGGAAGTGGGCCCGGAAGAGGGCTCGATGAACCGCCGGGAAAATCCCATGCTCCCGGGCGTGGAAGCCCAGCTCGTGAGCCTTCCGGGTGCGGGGAGCCAGGGCGGGAATCCGGAACGGAAGCCCCAGTTCCCGGGCCTCCGCCTCGTGATCCTCCACGAGTCGACGCCATGCGGGGTCGTTCGGATCGAGGGGCGCCTGCTCCGGCGGCCGGAATTCCAGCGGTCTCCATCGCACCGCCTCCGGCTCCACGCCGAACCCGAGCCTTCCTGCCTCCATGAGCCCCATGACGAGGTAGGAACCCGGGTCCACGTAGTCGAACACGATCTCCAGTTTCGGAGGATTCACGACCGGGAACTCCGCGGAGGCCAGCCTGGTGACTCGTGGGGGGACCGCCCCGGGTGAGCCGCCCAGGCTGAGCCTGGTTGAACCCGGGCAGGCACTCGGAATGGGCACATCCCTGAAACATGCCCTGAAGCAGGGGGTCCGATCAACTCCCCCCGGGTCCGGGGCCGGGGGGGGCGGACCCGGGCGTGCCTTGCTGTCGGCCGTGGGGCGGCGGCATATTGACCGCCTCAAGCCCCGCCCAGCATCCAATTCGTCGTCTTCCTTCCTCGCCTCCCCCCCTCCGGGAATGGCCATCATGAGCTTCAGCGCCAACATCTCGCAGCTTCGTCCCTCTGCCACCATCGCCGTCAGTACGCTGGCGAAGAAATTGCGAGCCGAAGGTCGGGACATCGTGGACCTGAGCGCGGGGGAGCCGGATTTTCCGACGCCGGCCTGGATTTCGGAGGCCGCCATCGAGGGCATTCGAGGGGGGCACACCCGCTACACGCCGGCGCCGGGGCTTCCTGAACTGCGCCGGGCCGTAGCCCGCTGGGTCGGGGAGTCGGCGCACCCGGGATGGGCGCTCGAGGCCGAGTCTGTGGTGGTCACCGCCGGCGCGAAGCAGGCACTGTTCAACGCCTGCTTCGCTCTTTTCGGTCCGGGAGACGAGGTCCTCATCGCCGCGCCCTACTGGACCAGCTACCCCGAGATCGTGGGGCTGGCTCGGGCGACGCCTGTCTTCGTAGCCGGTGCCGAGGACCGGGACTTCCGCCTGACCGCCGAGGATCTGGAGCGGGTCCGCACGCCGCAAACCCGGGGGCTCATCCTCTGCACGCCCTCGAACCCCACCGGCGCCGTCTACTCCATCGACGAACTGCGGGCCGTGGCCACCTGGGCGCGGGACCATGACGTGGTGCTGATCTCGGACGAGATCTACCGCAACATCTATTTTTCGGATGTGGAGGGAGCCACCGCCCCCGGACTTCTCTCGCTGGAGCCGGAAGCCGTGGGTCCCTGGGTGCTGGTGGACGGGGTTTCCAAGGCGTTTGCCATGACCGGGTGGCGGATCGGGTACTCGCTGACCACTCCCGAGGTGGCGAAGAAGCTCACCGCCCTTCAGAGCCACACCACCTCGAACGCGGCCACGCCCTCCCAGATGGCGGCGCTGGAGGCTCTCTCCCGGAGCGACCGGGCCACCGCCGAGATCCAGACCATGGTCCGGGCGTTCCGCCGCCGGAGGGACCTGGTGAGCGGGCTCTTCCGAAAGCACCTCCCCCATCTGCCGGTGGTGGAGCCCCAGGGAGCGTTCTACCTCTTCGTGCGGGTTGACGGGGAGTTCTCCGAGGCGGTGCCCGATTCCGGGGCCTGGTGCGCCCGGGTCCTGGAGGAGACGGGGGTGGCCATGGTTCCCGGGGCCGCCTTTGGCGATGACCGCTATGCCCGCCTGAGCTACGCCACCTCCGACGATGTCCTGGAGGAGGCGGTCCGCCGCCTGGCCGCCCGCTCCAGGGAGGGGTAGGTCCCGGAGACCCTGCCGGGGTCAGCCGCCGGCCGGGTCCAGGCTCCGCGCCACCTCGTCCAGAAGCGATCGGCAGGTCCGCTCCACCATGGCGTGGACGACCTCGAACCCGTCGGGCCCTCCGTAATAGGGGTCCGGGACGTCGGCCGCCCCCGTGACCTCGGGGTCGTAATCCCGGAAGAGGCGAAGGAGGCCGGTCGGGTCCTCTGCCCTCCCACCGAAGAGGTCCGTGAGGTCGGAGAGGTTGGCCCGGTCCATGGCAAGGATCAGGTCGAAGCGCGTCGCATCCCCGGGCCTGACCTGTCTGGCCCGGCTCACCAGACGGATGCCGTGCCGCGCCGCAACCTCGGTGGAGCGTGGATCCGGAGGGTTCCCCACGTGCCAGGCCCCGGTGCCTGCCGAGTCGATGTGAAGCCGGCCCTCCAGCCCCCGCTCCCGGGCCAGGTGGCGGAACACGCCCTCCGCCAGGGGGGACCGGCAGATGTTTCCGAGGCAGACGAAGAGGATGGAGGCCATGGGCCCGGCCGGTGGCGAGGGGAGCGCGAAAGACGGATCGGATGCGGGATTGGACGGCATGGGCGGAGCGGGGAAGGGGAAACGGAATAGGGAGGAGAAACGCGGACGGTAGGCGGAACTCCCGTGGCAGGCTAATTTAGTTCCGACAAGACAGACGCGGGTCCCCTCGGCCGCCGGCACGAAGGAGGGCCCATGACGTTCCGCATGCGAGGAGTGAACCGGTTTGGAGGACGCACGCACATTTCGTGACCTGGGCCTTTCAGAGGCCAGGCTCGCCGCCATCGAGGGCGAGGGGTGGACCATCCCGACGCCGATCCAATGCAGGGCCATCCCGGCGGCCCTCGAGGGGAAGGATGTGGTCGGGATCGCCCAGACCGGTACCGGGAAGACGGGCGCCTTCATGATCCCCTCCCTGGAAAAGGTGGAAGCCGGTGCGGGCCTTCAGGTTCTCGTTCTCTGCCCTACCCGGGAGCTGGCGCAGCAGGTGGCGGAGGATTCGGCGAACCTCACCCGGGGGACCTCGCTCCGCACCGCCGACATCGTCGGCGGGGTGGGCTACGGGCCCCAGAACGATGCGCTGGCCCAGGGCTACGAGATCCTCGCGGCCACCCCGGGGCGCTTCAATGACCACCTGGAACGGGGCAACGTGGACCTGTCGGGGTTGAAGGTCCTGATCCTGGACGAGGCGGACCGGATGCTGGACATGGGATTCCGCCCCCAGATCGAGGACGTCCTCCGGCGCTCCCCTCGGGGACGCCAGACCATGCTCTTTTCGGCCACGATGCCCAACGGGGTGCACGCCCTGGCGCTTCGGATCACCAAGGAAGCCGTCTGGGTGGAGGCCACCCCCGAAGGGACCACCGCCGCCGGGATCACCGAGGCGGTCTACACGGTGAAGCCCGAGCGGAAGCCCGACCTTCTCTCGCACCTCCTGGAGGAGCCGGGGTGGGACCAGGTCCTGGTCTTCACCCGGACCAAGGCCGGGGCCGACGCCCTCAAGACTCGCCTCGAGCGCGAGGGGATCGGGGTGGACGCCATGCATTCGGATCGGCGCATGGAGCACCGCGTGCGCGCCCTGGACCGCTTCACGCGGGGAGACATCCGAATCCTCGTGGCCACCGACGTCGCCCAGCGGGGTCTCGATGTGGAGGGGATTTCCCATGTCGTGAACTACGACGTCCCCATGGATCCCGAGGACTACGTTCACCGCATCGGCCGAACGGGCCGGGCGGGCGCGCTCGGTCATGCCGTGACGTTCGTCACCTCCTCCGACCTGGGTTTCCTCAAGTCCATCGAGCTTCGACTGGGCCGCTCGCTGGAGCGGCGTGCCAGCCTCCCCGAATTCGACTATTCCGGGAGCTCGGCCGCCGCGGCCGGGCCGCCGAAGAAGAAGCATTCCCGAACCGGCGGCGGCATGGGGAGCAAGTCGGCGTCGGAACTCACCGAGGAGGAGCTGCAGGCCCTCCTCAACCCGGGGGGCTGAGGGAACGGGCCCCGGACGCCCATTCCCCTTGTTCCGACCCATGGGATCCGACACTCCGCCTCCCGAGCTCACGCCTCCCGAGCTCACGCGTTCCGAGGGCACGAGGTCTCCGGAAACACGCCTTCTTCGGAGGGTCGGGGATCGACTTCGCGGGGTCGAACCCCGGTTCGATGCCCGGGCCCTGAGCGAGATCGGTTTCCACGCCGTGGGGAGGGGAGACGAGGAGGCGGAACGCTTTGATGCCCGCATGGTCCAGGTGCGGGAGGTCTTCCTGGAGGCCGCCTCCGATGGCCCCGTCCAGTCCGACGCCGAGGCCCTTCTCCTGGACCGCCTGCGCGCCTCCCTCGACGCCTGCCTGGCCGACCTGGCGGAGGGAGAGGTCGCCGTGGTGGAGAGCCAGTCCGGCGTGGACTGGCCCAAGACCAGGGAGCGCCGGAAGGACGTCATCGTGGACGGGGAGAATCGCTTCCATTTCCACTGGAGGGTGGAGCCTCCCCTCCGGATCTCGATCTACCGCGGACGAGAGGGGTGAAGCGCTCGCCTCTCCCTCGCGTGGCACGGGCCGCGATGGGGTTCCTCCTTGCCGGGTGCATCCTGGCCGGGTGCACGCTGGAACGAAGGGCCGGCCCCGACACCTCGCTCGACACGGGTGCCGAGATGGAGGAGGACTTCGGGGTTCTGGACCCGCAGCCGGTCCCGGCTGACCCCGCCGAGTCGGTCCGGATCACGCTGGAGGTCTTCCGCGAAGCCGTTCGTGTGGGCGACATCTCCCTGGCACTCCAGCTCCTGGATGCCGAGGCGGTGCTCCTGGACGACCTGGTGCTGGACGCGGCGGATGAATTCGACCTTCCCGGTACGCGGGGAGAGCTCCTCCTGGCTCTTCGGCGGCGCCATGCCGCGGGACTTGGCCTCGAGCCCCTGGACGCCGAACTCCGGTGGTCTGACAACACGGCGGTCCTGAGCACCCGCCTCCTCCTCCTGGACCGGAGCGCCGGGCTCGAGGCCGAACCCGATACCCTGGGCGTGGCCAGGGAAACGGCGGTCCTCCGCCCCAGCCCCGAAGGTTGGCGAATCCTCCACCTTCATCGCTCGATGATCCCCGGAGGCTGACGCCGCCGGACCGACGCCCTCGAACCGTGCCGCCCATGCCTACCCTCGCCGACATCCAGGCCGCCCGGGAGCGGACCCGGGGAGAGATCGTTCTCACACCCTGCACCCGCTCCCTCGTGTTCAGGGACCTTGTGGATGCGGATCTCCACTTCAAGTTCGAGAACCTGCATCGAACCGGCTCCTTCAAGGAGCGCGGGGCCCTGAACCGGCTTCTCCACCTGACGGAAGAGGAGAGGGCGACGGGGGTGATCACGGCCAGCGCGGGAAACCATGCCCAGGCCGTGGCCTTTCACGCCCTCCGGCTGGGGATCCCCGCCACCGTGGTGATGCCCGAGACCACGCCCCTGGTCAAGGTCCAGAACACCCGGCGTCACGGCGCCACCGTGATCCTCCATGGGCAGCGCTTCTCGGAGGCCATCGAGGAGTCCAGGCGACTCCAGGCCGAGCGGGGTCTGGTGATGATCCACGCCTACGACGACGACCTGGTCATTGCCGGCCAGGGCACGCTGGGTCTCGAGCTGGCGGAACAGGTGCCCGACGTGGCCGTGGTGGTCGTGCCCATCGGGGGCGGGGGCATCATTTCCGGGACGGCCCTGGCCCTCCGGTCCCTGAAGCCCGAGGTCCGCTTCGTGGGGGTGGAGGTGGAAGCGGCGCCGTCGGCCTATCTCTCGCGCCAGGCCGGCCGGATCGTGGAGGTGGAGACCTCCGAGACGCTGGCCGACGGGATTGCCGTCAAGCGCCTGGGGGACCGGACCTTTCCCATCATCGAGGAACACGTGGGCGAGATCGTGGTGGTGGGGGAGGAGGAGATCGCCCGGGCCATCCTTCTCCTCCTTGAGCGCGAAAAGACGGTGGTGGAGGGGGCAGGGGCCTCGACGCTGGCCGCGCTCCTCTCGGGGAAGGTCCGGGTCGCTCCACATGAGAAGGTGGTGGCCGTGCTCTGCGGCGGAAACATCGACGTGAACATGGTGTCCCGGATCATCGACCGGGGGCTGGTGGACGACGGCCGCCTGGCCCGTCTCCGGGTTACCGTGCGGGACCGTCCGGGAAGCCTGGCGCGGCTCACCGCACTCGTGGCGAAGGCCGGTGCCAACGTGCTGGAGGTGGCCCACCAGCGGGAGTTTGCCGACATCTCGGTGGGGGAGGTGGAAATCGTCATGCACCTGGAGACCCGGGGTCGGGACCACGTGGAGGAGCTCCTGGTGCAGATGCGGGCCCTGGGGGTCCAGGTCGAGGAGATGGCGGTGCCGAGTCGTCGGCATCCCCGCCCCGCGAGCTGAGGAGGTCTCCGGGTCGGCTCGGCGGGTCCGTCAGGACCGGGCCAGTCAGGACCGGGTCGTTCAGGACCGGGTCAGTCAGGACCGGGCCAGGCTGGCGGCTGCCCGGACCGCGTGGAGGTGGATGTCCACCGTGTCCGCCACGTCATGGGCGTACCCGCCTCCCATGACCACGGCGAGGGGAATCCCCGCGGCACCGAGGGCCTCGGTCACGAGGAGATCCCGACGGGCCAGCCCCTCCCTGGAGACGCCCAGTCGGCCGAGCCGGTCGCCCTCGAAGGGGTCGGCTCCCGCAATGTAGACAACGAGGTCCGGTTGCCCGACCTCCACCACGGCCTGCACCGCCGCATCCACGGCGGCAAGGAAGGCGCTGTCATCCGCTCCGTCGGCGAGGGCCAGGTCCAGGTCTCCGGGCTCCTTGCGGAAGGGAAAGTTGCGCTCGCCGTGGACCGAGGCGGTGAACACCCGGGGGTCGTCGCGGAAGAGGGCGGCCGTCCCGTTCCCCTGGTGGACGTCCAGGTCCAGCACGGCGGCCCGCTGGATCCGTCCGGTGGCCTGCATCGCCCGGATCGCGACGGCCACGTCGTTGAAGACGCAGAACCCCTCGCCCCGGTCGGCGAAGGCGTGGTGCGTGCCCCCGGCCAGGTTGGCGGCGGCGCCGTCCGACAGCGCGGCGAGGGCGGCCCCGATGGTTCCCCCCACTGACCGGCGGGAGCGCTCCACGAGCCCGGGGGACCAGGGGAAG
>Ga0209498_1002589_pt1 | contig 10879 bp, 6 predicted proteins | sample WalLakDeSediment_FD_184131 | JGI IMG/M metagenome (GOLD analysis project Ga0209498, IMG submission 184131) | Lake sediment microbial communities from Walker lake, Nevada to study Microbial Dark Matter (Phase II) - Walker Lake 11/02/13 Deep... | ecosystem: Environmental > Aquatic > Freshwater >...
CAGATCAATAATGGACTTCGCCCGGATCCGATTTATACCGTGACATTCCATCCGCATGATCCGGATATTGCCTTCGCAGGCGGATGGGAGTCGGGAGTTTATAAAACGATAAATGGAGGTGCATCCTGGGTGCGCCATACTCGCGGATTTGAAAATACAACGGTGATGACGCTTGCGGTCGATCCGCTGAATCCCGATATCCTGTTTGCCGGTATGTACCGGGGCGGTTTATATAAAAGCAGTAACGGCGGCACCGTCTGGAATCACGCTGGTATAGGTATCGCCGATGTATGGAGTATCACGATCAGATAAATAATGTAAAATAATACTATGAAGCATATAATCTTTATTTTCGTAATAGGTTTACTTTTTCTACTCAATTCCTGCACAACTCAGGAACCAACCGAATATGATATCGCCTTCGAATCAAGAAGAGATAGTTTGATCGATTACTACGCAGACATGGAACCAAGGGCAAATTATACGATTATTACGGCAAAACTATATCGCGGTATCGATGTCGAAGAATCGTTGCACTATCTGGATTCGTTGTACATAGCACCGCGGGGAGATATGTTCTGGATGTACCCGTCGCTCTCAATGTATTTATACAACAAATCGGTTTTACCCGATGAGTACAGAGCACGATATCGGGAGCTTTGGCGGACATACACACCGTATCGCGGGGATACGGAAAATCACTGGGTGATGTATTACACGTGCCTCTATCTTGCCGCACAGGAATGGTCCGGTGAGCCCGGCGACAGATGGTATACCGGGAAAAGTTCCTCTGAAAATATGCGGGAAGCGGAAGAGTGGCTTATTACATGGATGAAAACCGCGACGACGATCGGGCAGGGTGAATTCGATTCACCTCATTATATGGAGGTATTCCTTACTCCGATGTTTATGCTTTATGAATTTTCTGAAGACCGGAAAATGAAACGGAAAGCCGAAATGATGATCGATTACCTGATGGCGGATTTCGCTGCCGAGTATCTGCGCGGGAATTACTGCGGTGCTCACAGCAGGGATATGATCCCCACAGCGACCGATCCGCTCAGGGCGGCTATGACGGCATTCGGCTGGTTGTATTTCGGCGATACGGAATTCCAGGCAAGAGGCGGATCATTAATTGCTGCTCTGAGTTCATATCGATTGCCGGAGGTCATATACCATATTGCCACCGACCGTAGCGAGCCGTATGTTCATCTTGAGAGGAAACGTCTCCGTAATATTATCCGCTTCGGTGATGAGCTGAATCCCCCGGTGTATAAATACACGTATATGACGGAAGATTTCGCGCTCGGCTCGCTTAACGGCGGCATCGCGCAGCCGATCCAGCAGCACACGTGGGACGTGACGTTCGTTTCCGATAAGCCTAATAATACGATATTTACGATCCATCCGTATTATTCGGAATATGAGGTAGGGAAATTTTTCCCCGAACCGCTGAAAATTCTCCTCGACGGCATATCACGGGTTCGTCCGGAATATCAGGATCCGAATAAATGGGTGGGTAGTTCACCGTATACGCAGACGATGCAGCACGAGAACGCGATCATTGTACTGTTCGATATCGATGAAGGTGTATCGCATCAGCATATCAACGGATTTTTCCCGAAGACTCTTGATCGCCGTGTAGAGGATGAGAGCGGTTGGATATTATGTGAAGGAGGGAACATATATATCGGTTACTATCCGCTGAAGCCGTACGAATGGATTGAGGAGGATATCAACTGGCGGTTACGGAGCTATGACCCGAAGAACGGTCTTATCCTGGAAGTCGTATCGCAGGATGATTATGAATCGTTCGGGGAGTTTCGTGAGGTGATGGCAGGCCGGGAGGTGGTCGTGGAAGATAGCGATGAGTTGTTGCGTGTGCGTTATACGACGACCGGGGGAGATGAGCTTGATTTCACTTACGACGGATCGCGGGTGTTGAACGGTGCGGTCATTGACTTTGCGACCGACTATTTATTCAGGAGCAGGTTTATGGAGGCGAAGGTCGGGAGCGAGTCGCTGCGAATGACGGCGGGCGGTATAACGCGCGATCTTGATTTCAGAAAAGTCACCATAAAAGAACGACGGTAGAAAGGCATGAAGTCTCCGCAAACAATAGACTACATAGTCATAGCAATGTATTTTGGACTCATGCTTGCTATCGGTTTTTATTTCCTGCGCCGTCTGAAGAACACAAAAGATTATTTCGCGGGAGGAAATAAAATTCCGTGGTGGACATCCGGGGTATCTTTGTATATGACGAATTTCAGCGCCTGGATTTTTTCCGGAGCCGCGGGCTTCGTTTATTATACCGGTTACTTCGCTCTTATCAGTTTTACGCTCGGTGCTCTATCCTACTATATCGGTTCACAACTTACCGCTTCGCGATGGCGGAGGAGCAGGGTCATCTCGCCGGTGGAATATGCCAATACACGGTATAATCTCACCTCGCAACAGTTATTTAGTTATGTGATAGCAATGGTTTTTATATTATCGGGAGGTGTGCAGCTTGCGGCGATCGGACGTCTTCTCTCGGCACCGCTGGGTATTGACGTAACGGTGATAATAGTAGGGGTTGGATCGATTATTCTACTCTATACTTTTTCGGGCGGACTCTGGGCGGTCAACATAACTGACTTTGTTCAGTTCGTTATATTGATTGCGGTGAGTATTGTTGTTGTCATATTCAGTATTCCATTGGTCGGCGGTATCGGCGAACTGATAAGAAACATTCCCGAACTTTCATTTGATCATGTATACCAGACCGTCCATTATGATCACCACTACCTTTTAGGTATGTTTCTCATTACTACGGTGGGAGTTGCTGCGGGAGGCGCTCAGCGTTTTTACAGTGTGAGAGATGAAAAGTCGGCAAAAAAAGTCGGACGTTTGGCCGCTGTTTTATTCCTCAGTTTTCCGTTGATCTTCGGTATACCTCCCCTCGTGGCAAGAATACTGTGGCCCGATCTCTCTCAGGTGGAATTTTTCGCCGATAAATTTCAACCGATGGATCTCGTGTACATAGCGGTTTGTATGAAAGTGCTCCCCATCGGTCTAATCGGTGTGTTCTTCGCGGCATTGCTGGCAGCGACCATGAGCGCGCTGAGTTCGGTCTATAATCTTGTCTCGGCCATCGTTGCCCGGGATATGTACAAGGATGCGTTCAATCCGAAGGCTTCGGAAAAACAGGTCTTCCGTGTCGGGAAAATTGCCACCGTCGGAATGGGATTCCTTGTCATGGGATTGGCGCTTATCTTTGTTCATAGTGAACTCGGTATATTCAATATTATGATGGCATTTTTTACCCTCTTTAATCTTCCGACGGCAATACCGATTGCTTTCGGTTTGTTATTTAAATGGGTGCCGAGATGGGGAGCGTTCGCCGCAACGGTATGGGGTTTATATATCGGGATATTGACACGGTACCTCCTCGGTTGGGGGTTCGGTCCGCAGATATATCTCGTAGCTGTTCTTACCTTCGTCATTTTTATCGCGTCCGGCTATCTCGGAGAGCTATACAAAAAGAATAAATCCCGTGTTGCAGTACTATCTGTTATATACTCAATCTTACTTTATATATTGCTCGCTAATAATATATTCACGGATCCGGGAGTTATAACCGATATACTGTTGCCGGTTATGGTGCTCTTGATGGGAGTGAGTTTATATATATTTGCCGGTTTGTTTGCACGCGAATCCGAGAGCGATCGTGAGCAGGTGGAGCGGTTCTTTAAAAAGTTGTATACTCCCGTCGATGTCGCAAAAGAGGTCTATGCACGAGGCAGAAAAGAAACCACGACCTTTCCTTTGGTCGGTATGAATACCATCTTGATCGGTTTATTTATCTTTGTGCTTTATTTACTGCCTATCGAAGGAACGGATTCCTATTCGTTTATTATACTCGGCGGTATATTGACTCTGTTCGGGGGGTCGATGTACTACTTCGGGAAACGATCGGAAATCAAATCGTGGCAGAAGTATCAGGATGAAATAATCGAACGTGGACTGGAAATACAAGAGGATGAGTAATCGTATGGCTCATAACATAAACGGAATCTTACCATATCTCGCTATCGCTTTTTACTTGTTATCCGGCTGTACCGGCGGGGAACCGGCGGAGAATGATAGTGAGTTTGAAATGCGCCGCGATAGTCTGATACATTATTTTTCCGAGATGGATCATATCAGTACCTATACGACTATCACTGCTCAACTCGTGCGTGGTAATGATATTGAAAAAGCCCTGACGCAATTGGACTCGCTTTTCGGGGCACCGAGAGGAAATATGTTCTGGATGTATCCGTCTCTCGCAATGTATCTTCATACGAAGACGGTGTTGCCTGAAGATGTCAGGAAGCGGTACCGGGATCTCTGGCGAACCTATACTTCTGATCGCGGAGATACTGAAAATCACTGGGTCATGTATTATGCTACTCTCTATCTTGCCGCACAGGAATGGCCGGATGAACCGGGCGACAGATGGTATACCGGGAAAAGCTCTTCTGAAAATATGAAGGAAGCCGAAGAGTGGCTTATCGAATGGATGCGAATTACAACGACGATCGGGCAGGGTGAATTTGATTCCCCTCATTATATGGCGATATTTCTGGCTCCTGTTTTTCTGCTGTACGAGTTTGCCGAAGATCCTGTGATGAAGAGGAGAGCCGAAATGATGATCGATTATATGTTGGCGGATTTTGCGGTCGAATATTTGCGCGGAAATTACTGCGGTGCTCATAGCAGGGACATGATTGCCACAACTATTGATCCATTGAGTTCCGATATGACGGCCTTCGGATGGTTGTTTATAGGCGATACTGAATTCAGTGCCAGCGGATGGGCTCTGGGTCCGGCTCTCAGTTCGTACCGTTTACCGGAGGTCATGTACCATATTGCCACCGACCGTAGCGAGCCGTATGTTCATCTTGAGAGGAAGCGTCTTCGAAATGTGATCCGCTTTGGTGATGAGCTGAATCCCCCGGTGTATAAATACACGTATATGACGAAAGACTTCGCGCTCGGCTCGCTGAACGGCGGCATCGCGCAGCCGATCCAGCAGCACACGTGGGACGTGACGTTCGTTTCCGATAAGCCGAATAATACCATCTTAACGATCCATCCGTATTATTCGGAATATGAGGTGGGGAAGTTTTTCCCCGAACCGCTGAAAATTCTCCTCGACGGCATATCACGGGTTCGTCCGAAATATCAGGACCCGAATAAATGGGTGGGCAGTTCACCGTATACGCAGACGATGCAGCACGAGAACGCGATCATTGTATTATTCAATATCGATGAAGGTGTACAGCATCAGCACATCAACGGATTTTTCCCGAAGACTCTTGATCGCCGTGTAGAAGATGAGAGCGGGTGGATATTGAGTGAAGGAGGGAACGTATATATCGGTTATTATCCTTTGAAGCCGTATGAATGGATTGAGGAAGAAATCAACTGGCGATTGCGGAGCTATGACCGGAAGAACGGTCTTATCCTGGAAGTCGTATCGCAGGATGATTATGAATCGTTCGGGGAGTTTCGTGAGGTGATGGCAGGCCGGGAGGTGGTCGTGGAAGATAGCGGTGAATTGTTGCGCGTGCGTTATACGACGACCGGGGGAGATGAGCTTGATTTCACTTACGACGGAGCGCGGGTGTTGAACGGTGCGGTCATTGACTTTGCGACTGACTATTTATTCAGGAGCAGGTTTATGGAGGCGAAGGTCGGGAGCGAGTCGGTGCGAATGACGGCGGGTGGTATAACGCGCGATCTTGATTTCAGAAAAGTCACCATAAAAGAACGAAGATAAGGGAAAACACAGTCTTGAATTTAGTATGCAAGATTGCTATATTATTTATATATTAAACGGTGTTTAATATATAAAACTCATCTTTTATTACAGCGGATTGTATAAACCGTCATCACTGATACAGAACATAATAAAATGAATATACTTACCGGTCTCATATATATTCTTTATACAAGGAACAGTCCATGAAGTCTCCCCAGTTTGTCGATTATGTGGTCATTGCGATGTACTTCGCACTTATGCTCGGTATAGGGTTTTACTTTCTCAATCGATTAAAAAATACAAATGATTATTTCGCCGGCGGGAATAAGATCCCCTGGTGGACATCGGGTGTCTCATTGTACATGACGAATTTCAGCGCGTGGATATTTTCAGGCGCTGCCGGCTTTGTATATTCAACCGGTTATTTTGCTCTGCTCTACCTTGGACTCGGAGCGTTTGCGTACTATATCGGATCGCAACTAACCGCATCGCGGTGGCGTCGGAGCCGGGTGGTCTCGCCGGTGGAATATACCAATACACGCTATAATGTAACCACACAGCAACTACTGAGTTGGGTCATTGCTTTCGTGTTTATTCTTTCCGGCGGCGTACAGCTGGCAGCGATCGGCCGCATTCTCGCCGCGCCGCTCGGTATTGACGTAACGTTTATTATTCTCGGTGTCGGTTCGATCATATTAGTCTATACATTCTCGGGTGGACTCTGGGCGGTAAATATCACGGACTTTGTGCAATTTGTTATTCTTTTAGCTGTTACTCTCGTCGTGGTCCCATTGAGCCTTTCTTTGGTCGGTGGACTGGCGGAATTAATAAGAAATATTCCTCCTCTTACGTTTGATCACGTCTATAACAATGTGCATTATGATTTTCACTATCTTGTCGGGATTTTTCTTGTTACTACTGTTGGTGTTGCCGCGGGTGGTGCTCAGCGGTTTTATAGTGTGCGTGATGAAAAATCCGCCAAACGTGTCGGTAGACTGGCGGGTGTGCTTTTCCTCACATTTCCATTTATATTCGGGATCCCCCCGCTTGTTGCCCGCGTTCTATGGCCTGATCTTTCTCAGGTGGATTTCTTCAGCGAACAATTTCAACCTAAGGATCTGGTGTTCATTGCAGTCTGTATGAAGGTATTGCCGGTCGGTTTGATAGGAGTGTTTTTTGCCGCGTTACTCGCCGCGACAATGAGTGCCTTAAGCTCAGTATATAATCTCGTCTCCGCTATCATAGCTCGTGATATGTACAGAGATGCTTTCAATCCCGATGCAACTGAGCAGCAGGTATTCAGGGTAGGTAGGTTTGCTACGATATTAATGGGCATTATCGTTATGGGCTTTGCTCTGGTGTTTGTGCATAGCGAGCTCGGTATTTTTAATATTATGATGGCGTTCTTCACGTTATTCAATCTACCGACTGCCATACCGGTGGCTTTTGGACTCATATTTAAGTGGGTCCCGCGATGGGGTGCATTTGCGTCCATTACCTGGGGGCTTTACATCGGTATACTTGCAAGATTTTTACTCGGATGGGGTTTCGGACCGCAGATATACCTCGTTGGTGTTATCTCATTTGTAATCTTCGTCGCATCCGGGTATCTGGGTACACTGTATAAAGAAGATAGACGAAAGCTGACTTTTATATCAATTATTTATTCAGTTTTGCTGTATATATTATTAGTCACGAACATTCAAAACGACGGAGGTACATTCGTCCAGGTAACTTTGCCGATACTCGTCATCATTATGGGTGCAAGCATGATATTTTTTGCCAAATTATTTGCCCGTGAATCGGTCGAGGATCGTGAACAGGTAGAGAAATTCTTCAAACGGCTCTATACACCGGTGGATGTTGCAAAAGAGGTGTATGCCCGCGGTGATCGTGAGACAACGACATTCCCGCTGGTCGGCATGAACACAATTTTCATCGGTGCCTTTATATTGCTCCTGTATCTCCTCCCGATCGAAGGAACTAAAGAGCCGGCATTCCTGATATTGAGTACGGTTCTGGTAACATTCGGAGGCTCGATGTTTTACTTCGGAAGACTCTCTGAGAAGAAATCCTGGGCAAAGTACCAACAAGAGATAAAAGAACGCGGTCTCGATATTCAAAAAGAAGAATAACGTTATGTAAGGAGATAGTATGCTTGAACTTGCAATTGTAACAGATGAAATCGATGGTGATATTCGAAAGGCAATTGAACTGGGAACGTCGTGGGGAATAGAAAAGTACGAGATCCGGTGCATCGGACCGAACAGAATACCAGCAATACCCGAAAATGACCAGCGACTTATCGGACAGCTCAAAGATGAATATAACATCACCTATACGGCGCTTTCACCCGGTATCTTTAAACTCCCTATCTCACATTTCAATGAATTGAAACACGAACTTGAGCATATTCTCCCACGGACGCTTGAATTGGCGGCACATATAAACGTCAAAAAGATCATCGTGTTTGGCTTTAAGCGGGATGAGAAGGAACTGCCCGGACAGAAAAATAAAGTCATGGAACTTATGGCAAAAGCCGAGAGTATGGCGAGAGCAAACGATATCACTCTGCTGGTAGAGAATGAGCCGGGGTTTTGGTTTGACACCGGCCGCAATACCGCTCAATTGCTTGGTGAAATCAATTCTCCGTTCCTTCGGGCAAACTGGGATCCGGCAAATGCGATCGGAACGGGAGAAAAGCCTTATCCGGAAGGATATGAAACACTAAAAAAATATATCGGTAATGTGCATGCAAAAGATACCGATTCGCACGCGCTAGAGCGGTGTGTCCCGATCGGTGAAGGATTAGTCGATTGGAAAGGACAGATAAAGGCGCTCATCGACGACCGGATTGTTCCTTACATTACCATAGAAACGCACGTCCTGCCGCTCGTGGAGAAATCAATCCAAAATATTGCAACTATTAAAAAATATATTGCATCGGCAGTCGACGATGTATGATCATACCTACTCGTAAAATAATGAGGCCTAATTATGGGATTAGATTATAAAGTACCTGCAATTGATCGGGCAGTCCAGATCCTTGAAATATTATCCGAATCCCCAAACGGAATTTCATTGGCACAGTTAGCTCACCGGACAAATATTCCAAAAAGTACACTGTTCAGGATCCTGTTCACCATGCAGCGTTACTCGATCGTGAGCGAAGATCGTGAACGAAAAGTGTTTTCGCTCGGCATGAAACTTATCGATTGGGGTAATGCCGCGTTAGATAAAATAGATTTAAAAAGTATTGCGCATCCTCATCTTGTAACCCTGGCGTACGAAACGAAAGAGAGTTTTTATCTCATGGTTATGGATAGTAATAATAAACAAATAATCATTATCGATCGCGTCGATACACCCGAAGTGTGGGGGATTGTCGCACGCCTGGGAACAAGTTCGCCATTCCATTGCACGGCTACCGGACAGGTGATTACCGCCGGGATGCACGAAGAAGAACTCGATCAACTTATTAAAACAAAGGGTTTGAAAAAATATACATCAAAAACAATTACCTCAACCGTTAAATTGAAAAAGAAGTTAAAACAAGTTCGTGAAGAACGCTTCGCAATTTGTGACCGGGAATATAAAAATGATTTAATTGCGTTGGCCGTGCCGATTTTCGAGCATTCCGGACGGGTTATTGCTTCGTTAATGACCGCAATTCAAACGAATCAGGTGAAAAATAACAGGAAAAAAATCGATTATCTGGTAAAAGTATTGAAAAGAGAAGGAGAAGCAATTTCACGAAAATTAGGTTACAATAAAGCTTATTAATTCATCACTTTTTAAGGTGTTATATGCAACGGCGTCAATTTTTTAAATATGTCGGGGCCGGGTCTATTGCCGCTGCCACGGTGTATCCTGCACTTATCGGACAATCACAGGAACGCATATCACGCGAACAGTTTATTCATCACGATTATCAATCGAACAATCCGGGAACAGAGTATTTTTTCATCGGCAACGGACATATTATAGCAGCTATTCAAAAATGCAGTGTAGCCGAATCTGGTACACATTGTGGTATGCTGTTAATGTCATCGGATCGTTTTGGTCGGAAAGTCAGCACCTTTCTGTTCCATCCCGAACGGGGATTACAAAACTCCCGACTCAGTGTCAGAATACATGACCAAACATACCTCCCGGCCGTCGGTGACGCAACCATTCGCTGGGAATATCCGGATCATATACCGACAATCGTCATCGATTGGGATGCCGGTGGATGTAAAGTAAAAGAGCAATTATACTGTCCGCACGATACACCGGCTGTCATTCGCCGGATATCCATCGCGAACACAACCGGACGTGAGGTCGATGTACAGGCAACCTTACTGCTGCATCCGAATCTTATATTATTCGACGAATATGAAGTTGACCGGGAAGATATGATGTTGACTGCAATCGGATATCATAAGGTGCGACTGTTTACCGATTCCCGCAGTACAGCGGGCGACAGGCATATGCGATTTGAAGTCGGGGAAATCCCCCCCGGTGAACAACGTTCTTTCAATGCATTCCTTACCGTCGATTATGAGAGGGGGAAATTCGAATCGAAACCGTTGCAAAAAATGCAGCGTGAAGCGATCCAGTACTGGAGCTCAAAGACAACGTTCGATTCCCCGAACGAAATGTTGAATCATCTTTTCAGATGTTCACTGTCGGGATTGCGCGTTGCGGTCTCACAAGCCGGGAAAATGGACGGTAGCATATGGCAGTACAATCTCGAATGGGTGCGCGACCAAAGCATGGTGGCTATCGGAAGTTGTATGTCTGGCCTGACGGATGTAGCCGGAGCACTCATTAACCGGATGCTTACGTATTCTGTCGATGAGGAGGGAGGTACCGTCGAATCGAGTCGTTTCCGTCCGCCCGAAACTATGGAATTGGACCAGAACGGCGAACTACTCTATACGATCTGGTCACACTGGATGTGGACGGGTGATGATAGTATTATTCGCACACATTGGGAGAAAATTCAAAAATTAGCTGAGTATGTGCTCCAACCGGTCTTCCGCGATCCGGAAAGCGGCCTGCTGAAAAATTCACGGGAGTACTGGGAGCGCGATACCTGGTTTGGCG
>Ga0209498_1002591_pt1 | contig 10877 bp, 18 predicted proteins | sample WalLakDeSediment_FD_184131 | JGI IMG/M metagenome (GOLD analysis project Ga0209498, IMG submission 184131) | Lake sediment microbial communities from Walker lake, Nevada to study Microbial Dark Matter (Phase II) - Walker Lake 11/02/13 Deep... | ecosystem: Environmental > Aquatic > Freshwater >...
AAGCATCGTCTGAAATGCCGGCATCGCGGGCGATGGCCGCGAGCGACCGACGGCTGGCGTGAATCGCTCTCCGCAGGTGACCGCAGAGAGTGTCTTCCGCCGCCGCCGCGATCAGCCGCTCGTTCTGCGACGCGAGCGAGTCGAGCTCCTGCCCGATTGCAGCTTGGTCCTTCCGGATTTGGAGCATCAACTCCATGGGTATCGCGGTGGGCTTCAAGGGAGTTGCCGTCGTGGGCGACGGACCTCATAGGCCGAGATCGGAAGAATCGTCAGAACATCAATATACTCATAGACGCAGATCAAGTAACGCCCGCCAGGGGTGGTGCCCCAGCAGCACGGGCGACCGGTCGGTCGGCTTCGGCCTCGCACCCGTGAAGCATCTACGACCGATTCGAATTCCTCCCGAGTGACGCCGTGCTCGTGTGCGCACACCACAGCCACCCTTGTAGCCCCTGATAGCCTCGGCCGGTGGACCTTTTCCATCGGCATTGGAGGCACGGCATGGGGCGCGGCGTGGATCGCAAGAAGCTGGCCGAGTGGCAGCGGCGGCTGGCGAGGTATGAGCGGACCGAACTGACGGCAGCAGAGTTCTGCAAGCGAGAGCGGGTGTCGGTCGCGCTCTTGAAGTATTGGCGGCGGCAGGTAGAGGTTGCCGCTCTGCGGACGCCCGCGACTGCTGCGCCGCGGCCGCAGGCGGCCGTCTTCCAGCCCGTGGAGATAATCCCGCGCCGCTGGATCGTGGTGCGCTTCCCAGGCGGCGCCACGCTCGAGATCCCTGACGACCGAATCGATCTCTTCCGCCTGGCGATCGACCGCATGGCCTCCCAGCCGGAGGCCGTGCCGTGCTGAGTGTCGCCCCGGCCCCCGCCATCTTCCTGCACACGGACGCCACGGACATGCGCAAGAGCTTCACGGGGCTCTGCGGGCTCATTCGCGGCGTCTTTGGCGACGACCCCGCCGACGGCAGCCTGTTCCTGTTCGTCAACAAGCGCCGCGACCGCATCAAGGCGCTCTGGTGGGACGGCGACGGCTTCGTGCTCTGGTACAAGCGGCTGGAGCAGGGAACGTTCGAAGTGGTGTCCGCGCGCAATGGCGCGAAGCGGGTGCGGATCGACTCGACGCAGCTCGCGATGATCCTCGGCGGCGTGCGACTCGAGAGCGTGCGCCGTCGCAAGCGATTCAGTCGCGCGAGCTGACTGAAGGCGCATCGCATTTGGCACGCGATTATTTTTCACGTGAGCGTGCATTTACTCTTGTCACGCGCGGCGCGATGTGCATGATGCGGGCATGTCATCGCAGACGACGTTTCCGAGCGACATTGAGGCCTGCCACAAGCTGCTTCGCGAGCGCGATGCCGTCATCGCGAAGAAGGATGTCGTGATCGCCGATCGGGACGTCGCACTCGCCCAGCGCGACGCCGCGCTAGCCGCCAAGGAGGCGCTCGTCGCGCAGCAGAACCAGCAGCTTGCCGAACAGAAGGAGAAGATCGCCGAGTATCAGCTCCGCCTCGCGGCCGCTCTCCAGGCCGCCTTCAAGAAGCGGATCGAGCGGTATCTGAACGATCCGAACCAGCTGAAGATCGACTTCGGCAACTCGCCCGACGTGGCGGATGCGGCCGGAGGCATCGCCGACGCGGCATGCGAACACATCGAAGGCTATCAGCGTCGCCAACAGCAGCCGCAGAAGCCCCGCAGCGAACAGCTGCCGGCGCATCTACCCCGGATCGAGGTGAAGCTGCCCGTCCCCGACGATCAGAAGAACTGCCCTGAACATGGCGAGCGAGAGGTGATCGGCTACGACTGGCAAGAGACGCTCGAGATCGTGCCGCCGAAGCTCGTCGTCCGCCGCACGGGCATCCCCAAGCTCGCCTGCCGGAAGCACGAGGAGTGCGGCGTCGCGGCGGCACCGCGGCCCATCGGCTTGGTGGAGGGGAACAGATACGGCACGAGCGTGGCCGCCCAGATCGTCGCCCACAAGTACGGCTTCCATCTGCCGGTGTACCGCCAGCAGGACGTCTTCGCCTCCTGCGGCTGGACGCCCGCCCGCAGCACACTCCAGAACATCCTCCGGGCCACGGCCGAATGCCTCCGGCCACTGGTCGCGCACCTCCGGGAGGTGGTGCGGGCCGGACCGATCATCGGCACCGACGATACGACCGTGACGCTCGTGACGCCGAAGGAGTTGCCGCCGCCTGACCCACTCGACCCGAAGTCCACCCGAGTTCGCGAGGTGATCGCCGCTGCGCATGCAGAAGCGCGGAAGAGCATCACAGCGCGCATGTGGGCGTACCGGAGCATCACGGCGCCGATCGACGTCTTCGACTTCACCGTCAGCCGCCATCGGGACGGTCCGGAGATCTTCCTGGACGGCTTCACGGGCACGCTGATGGCCGACTGCTACGCGGGCTACGACGCGGTCCAGACGAAGAGCGACGGGCGGATCGTCCGCGGCGCCTGCGTGGCACACGCCCGCAGGAAGGTGTTTAACGCGCGGGACAATCATCCGGCGCATGCCGCGATGTTGCTGTCGATGTTCCAGCAGCTTTACGACATCGAGGATCGTGCCAAGGATCTTTCAGCCGGCGACCGGAAGGCCCTGCGGCAGGCCGAAGCGAAGCCGATCTGGGAGCGGATGCGGGAATACGTGGATGGCGACGCGGTGGCAAACGTGCTGCCCAAGGAGACGTTCGCGCAGGCGCTGACGTATCTCCGCAACCAGTTCGACCACCTGCTCGTCTATCTCGATGACGGTCTCGTGCCAATCGACAACAACCTCACCGAGCAGCTGATGAAGAAGGTGGCCATTGGCCGCAAGAACTGGCTCTTCATTGGAGAAGTCGAACCGGGCTATCGCGCAGCCGATCTGTTCACGATCGTCAGTAGCGCTGTGCGGAACGACCTCGATGTGTTCGCCTACGTGAAGGACGTACTCGATCGGCTGCTGGCCGGAGAGACCGACTACGAGGCTCTGCGGCCCGATGTCTGGCGGCAGGCGCATCCGGAGGCAGTACGCACCTACCGCGAAGAAGAGCGGGCCGCCCGTGCCGACGTGAAGAAGGCCCACCGGGCCCGGCGACGGGCGTCGCGAAAGTAGCCGCCGCCGGACTCCGCTCAGCAGTCACCCGGCAGGGCAAGGGGTGGCTGTGGTGTGCGCACACAGCCATGCGGGCTCGCGAGGGGCGCGTAGACCTCGTCGTCGGAGGCGCGGAGGAACGCGGCGACCGGGTCGGCGTAGAAGGCGGCGTTGAGACGCGGGCCGGGCTGGCCCGGGGCGGCGGTCGCGGCGGACATGGCGGGCAGCCTACCAAACCGGGGGGACAACCTTGGTCCCGGAAGGGTTGACAACATACGGTACATGCGTACACTCACTGCCATTGATCGCTCGCGTTTGGAGCGTGCGTCTGCAGCCGCGTATGATTAAGTGGTCGGATCGATCCGATGGCGTTTTTCGATTTCATTTGGGTCGATTCGGTCGTGGAGAAACTGGCGGAAAGAGATCTATCGATCGACGATATCGAAGCGATCATCGCGACTCCGGAAGGACAGGACACCAGCCGCTCCACCGGCATGCCGGTCGCCTTTGGGCATTTGGCCGATGGTCGCTTCGTCATCGTCGTGTATCGCTGGATCGACCAGGCAACCGTGCAACCCATCACTGCCTACGAGGTTCCGGAATGACCCCGCAGAAGCCGGTCAGTGACGCCGACATCGAAGCCGCAGTGAGAGCCGAGCTCCCATGGCTGCTCGAGCGGTCGCGGGCCCGCGAAGTGGCCGCATCCGAGGACACAGTGAGCGGGCGGCTAAGGCGTGCCGTAGCCGCCATGAAGCAGCCCTACGAGCAGGTCTGCCAGGCGACCGGTATCCCGTTTCAAGACCTGGCCGACTTCATGGCCGGCGGCCAATTGCCATCCGATGCCCTCGATCGGCTGGCGACCGCTGCGCACTGCGAACTTGTGGCGCGTGACACATGAAACAAGAACCATTGAATCACGATGCCGACGATCCGATCGTCGCGGAAGTGCGTGAAATCCGTCGGCAACTGCTCGAAAAGCACGGCGGCTTCGAGGGCTTCATGCAGTACATTCGCGAACGCGATGCGCAGCGGCTCCAGCGCGAAAAGGCAGAAGCCGATCGTCGGGCCGCCGAACTCGGGAAGTCGGCCTAAACCTCTGCCGCGTCGTCGCGCGAGCCGTGCCGCGTGGCCACGTTCAGGCCCACGAGCGGCGCGTAGACCTCGTCGTCGGCAGCGCGGAGGAACGCGGCGACCGAGTCGGCGTAGAAGGCGGCGTTGAGACGCGGGCCGGGCTGGGACGCGATGGCGGGCAGCCTACCAAACCGGGGGGACAACCTTGGTCCGGGGCGAGGCTGTGCCACGGAATGCTGGGCGACAGGCTTGACGTGAGCGTGTACGGGCGTATACTTTGTGCCGACGGAAGGAAAACCAGCTACGCTCAGAGCATGCCAATGACCAAGCTTCAAGAAATCATCGATGCGGCGCGGACGCTCAGCCCGACTGACCGGCTGCGGCTTGTTGACGCGGTGTGGGATGACGAGCACCCGGAGAACTGGCCCGCCCTCAGCCCCGAATGGCTCGCTGAAGTTCAGCGGCGCTCGGCGGAGTATGACGCGGGTCGCATGAAGGCCGTCCCATGGGAGGATGTTCAGGCCCGTGTCCGGCGAAAGGCCGGACTCGATGGCTAAACTCATCATCGGCGAGTCGGCCGAGGCCGAATACGCCGCAGCTGTTGATTGGTATGCAGCACGAAGCCTCGCTGCAGCCGACGGCTTCACGCAGGCGGTTGCGGCGGCTTTCCGGAGAATCCTTAACCGGCCCGAGTGGGGCGCAGCATGTGATGACGCCCACAGGCTCGTGATCGTGCGCGGTTACCCCTACCAAATCATCTACCGCATGGCGGCCGACAACTCGACTCTCGTCATCGCTGTCGCTCACTGCAGTCGCAGGCCCGACTACTGGGTGTAGCGATAAAGCTCGCGTCATTCGCCGACACCAATTTGCTCAGCGCAAGATCGATCGTGGGCGTGGGGGAATAGGAGCCAGTGCCCTGAGGGCCGCGCGGAGCACGGGCAGCTGCAGCCGCCACGCGGAGAGCTGCGCTAGCCAGATCGCCTTCGCTGTGGCGAGCGTGTAGCCATGCGGGCTCGCGAGGGGACAACCTTGGTCCAGGCGGGGCTGACGCGAATGGTGCGTGTATACGATCGAAAACGCGGTTCGCTCTGAATCCCAAGACGGGAACCGCTGGCGGTTCTGGGCCCCGATTGCCGACTTGAACGGCCGCTATCTGCGGGTTGTCACGCTGGACGATAAAATCACCATCCATAACGCGTTTCCCGATCGAGGGTTCCGGACATGAAGCTGAACTACCACCCCGACACCGACTCGCTCTACATCGAGTTTTCCGAGCGGCCAAGCGTTGACAGCCGGGAGATTTCCGAGGGCGTCGTGGTGGACTACGACGCCGATGGGAAGGTCGTGGGAATCGACATCGACAATGCGGGCAACAAGCTCGACCTCGGGCGCGTCCTCATCAGCAAGATGCCCGGAGCAGTCGAAACCGAGGCGGCCTAAGCGAAAGCAGCAACTATGGCCGTCGTCCAACTGAGCGATTTTCTCGACCTGATCCCCGCGATGCTCCAGGCCCCGCATCGTTCGATGCACTGCACGTATGACGAATCCGCGGACGCGATGTACGTCAACTTCGAGCCGGGCGCCGAGGCAACCGATAGCGAGCTCGGGCCCGATGACATCATCGTGCGCTACCGGGGTGACGAGGTGATCGGGCTGACCATCCTCCACGCCAGCCGCCGCGCCCGCGTGAACGGGGACTAGAAATTTCCTTCTCTTTTCGAGGACGCGGATGTCGATCGCGGGGGCTTGACGCGTTAGGGTACTTATGTACACTTCTTTGGTGTCAGCCAGGATTCCGACGGCCGATTGAAGCTCGCGACGCGAAAGACATTCCCATGCCAACGGTGTTTCGCAGTGGTCCGTATCGCGTGTACTTCTACTCGCACGAACCCAACGAACTGCCGCATGTGCACGTCGAAAGAGATCAGGAGTCATGCAAGTTTTGGTTGTCTCCCGTGACGCTGGCGAGTAACCTTGGTTTTAGGCCCCACGAGCTTCGAGACATCGAACGGCTGATCGAGGAGCACGTGGACGATCTGCTGGAAGAATGGGAGGCTGCTCATGGCGACGCCGGGTGAACGCATCGTGCAGGCACGTTGCACGGACGATAGCGTCGTCTTCGAATTGGCTGACGGCCGGACGATCTCCGCGCCGCTCGCGTGGTATCCGAGGCTTTTGCATGCAACGCCTCAGCAGCGAGCCAACTGGCAACTCGCAGGTGCAGGTTACGGTGTTCACTGGCCGGAGATCGACGAAGACTTGAGCGCGGAAGGACTGCTTCGCGGGGCTCCGGCGCCGCACGCGCCGGCCAAGGCGAGCTGACCGAATGCGGCCGGACAATAAAGCGCTCAACCTCAGCCCCAAACCAAAACCATTCAGCTACCGGTCCGACATCACCGACCCCGAGGCCCACTCCCGCCAGTTGCGCGAAGAGGCCCAGCGCCGGGACGTACCCGTCATCTGCCTCAGGTAGTCGTAGATCTCTCGTAGAACGACGGGTTCTGCGTTCGGTCGGGGCCCAGTTGGGCAATCACACCCGTCCCCACGAGCATCATCAATAAGCAGTGCTTTTGCGTCGATGAACAAAGCAGACCGATACACCAAACTCGTCGTGTAGTCCGATGAAGACAACTGCTTCATCGGCACCTGTCCGGAGTTGTTCTACGGTGGCTGCTACGGCGACGATGCCAAACTCGAAACTCATGGACACCATCCGCCTCCTGCTCTTCACGACGCTCTGGACCGCGATCTGGGCGGCGCCGCTGCCGAAGCTTTCCCGCCGCGTGGAACTCGTCGCGGGGCTGATCCCGTTTGCGGCGTTCGGCCTCCGAGTGTTCGGAGCCTGCTTCATCGGCGTGCCGGCTGACGATCCCGTGCGAATGGCCGTCGCGCCGCTCGTCGACTGGGTCAACAGCGACTGGGCCAACGGCGACTGGGGCGTGGTGCCGTTTCAGTGGGTGCTCGACGTCACGGTGGCGATCGGGCTCGTGTGGCTCGCGTCGATCGGCAACATTCCACGGCGGTGGCGGCTGGCCACGATCTGGGTCATGCCGGCGGTCGCACTCGCGAGCCTCATGCTCGCGGGCATGAGAGAATGAGAGCGACGCGCCGTTTTCCGCCGCAAATACACTCGACAGGGATCACGCATTTCTGGCCCCGCCCGCTGTCGCCTCTCGCATTCCCCAAAGCCACCCTCCGATCACGCGGGTGAGGTCTTTCTGGTGGCCGTCTCTGCGGTCACGCATCCGCCGGTGACTCCGTCCGCAACAGGGCGGCGCCTTTACCTGCCAGCAGATTCCACTCTTCGTCCAGACGTCGCAGGCCCGCCGCCCACGGCGACGGATCATGAATCGCCCCCCGATGCCCGCCGCCGAGAAGGCTTTCGTAGAGCCGCAGCACCCGCTCTGCACAGATGGGCATCGCCAGTGACGCTGCCGTGGCCCGGGCCTGACAACGGAAGTCATCCAGCCGCTGCGTCGGCAGATCGAGCAGGTCCACCGTCGCCGTCGCGAAGACCTCCTCGTCAGCCGTCTCGAGTAGCCGCCCGTTGACACCGTCGATCAACACGTCGCGGGCGCCCGGTGCATCGATCGCCACACCGGGGATTCCCGCGGCCATTGCCTCGGCGAGCACAAGTCCCTGCGTCTCCGAGAGCGATGCAAACGCAAACACGTCCATCGCGGCGTAGGCATCGGCCAGTTCCTGATTGTCGAGGCGGCCAGCCAGGAGCAGTCTGCCTGCCACCTCCGCAGCCTCGCAGGCGATGCGGATCTCCGCCTCCGCTGGCCCGCTTCCCACCACCAGAAACCAGGCGTCGGGCCGCTTGCGGAGCACCCGGGCCACGGCGCGGGCCAAAAAGCCGAGGTTCTTTTCCTTCGTCAGCCTCCCGACATGCCCGACGACGCGAGCGTTCGGCGGTATGCCACAGGTGATGCGGCCGCGGGGCCCCTGCGCCGTCGCGAACCGCCCCAGATCGATCCCGCTGGGGATCGCCGTGATCGGCACCGTCACGCCGCGGCGCCGCAGGATCTCGGCGATGCTCCCACTCGGCGCGATGACGTGGTCGCAGAGATTCGCAAACTCCGTCGCGAGAGCCGCGGCAAACTGCCGCATCGCAGGCGAGTTACCCGGCACGTAATGCGTGTAATGCTCGTACATCGTGTGGTGGGTGAAGACAGCGGGCACGTTGAAGTGGGCGGCTGAACGCAATGCCGTGTCGCCGAGGAGAAAGGGATGGTGGGCGTGGATGATGTCGGGAGCGAATCGTTCGAGCCTCGGCAGGAGCATGCCGGGGACGGGGAGCCCCACCGAAAACTCGCTGCCATAAAACCGCTGGATCGCCGGCATTCGCGCGACGTCGTCCTCGGTCGGCGGTGTGCCGGGAAACGTGGGCGCGACCACGAGCACCCGATGGCCTGCCGCCCGGAAGGCCTGCGCAAAGCCGGCGACCGACCGCGACACGCCCCCCACCATCGGCAGGTAGGTGTTGGTCATCATCACGATCTGCATGCGAGGCACCTACGGACGAGGGCGACGAGCTATTGTCGCCGCCACGACTCGGCCAGAACCACTCCGTAGGCCGCCGACACAGTGAGACCCTCGACGGCGTGACGCTGCCCTCACCTTGGGTCCAACCGAGGCGCTCGCTATGCAGCGCCGGTAGCTGGGCATACCCAGCGACCCGCCTGACGTCCTCTTCGAGTCCACGTACTCGTCGTCAACTTGTTATTCCGCTTCGACGTTGATCTTTTCCGCGAGTTTTGTGAGGGCGTGGTCAGTTTTGCCTTCTTCGTCGAGCGTCGCCTGCAAGAGCTTGGCCGCTTGGGTCTCGCCCAGCAGTTGGGCATAAGTGCGAACGCAACCGTAGCCGGCCATTTCATAATGTTCGACGCGCTGGGCCGCAGCGATCAGCGCGGCATCGCGGACTTCCGGTGTCATGTCCTCTTCGATCGCTTCGGCCCCCTCCTTGACCAATCCCTCCATCGCCTTGCATGGTTTGCCCTTCGGGCTTTTGTCAAGGGCGTCGAAGATCGTTTCCAGACGTGCGACCTGGCCGTGCGTCTCTTTCAAATGCGATTCAAATTCCTCCCGGAGCGCGGGGGCGGTGGCCGCCTTGGCCATCGTCGGCCAAGCCTTCAAGAGTTGCGTTTCGGCGCTGTACAGATCCGTCAGTTGTTGCACGTACAGTTCCATCAATGATTCGAGTTTCATATTTATTCCCCTTCGAAATATGGGTGTTGATACACAAGTCGAGCTGATCCAAGTGCGGTGCAAGAAAACGGCCCGATCCGTCGCATGGAAGGGCCGGGCCGTAAAAGTCAACGTTCACCAACGCTTAGCCACGTCAGCCGGCTCGCTGGAAGTGGCGATATCCTCAGCACCGGCCGCCTCGAAAATCTCTTGGGCACGGTCGGTTTCCTCGGCGTTCTCCGAATGAACGGAAATCAGAACGCTGCCGCTTTTCAAGCGGTCTTCGTAGCGCTTAGCCTCATACTCGGGAATGCCCAAGCCGATGAGCCCGCCCGTGAGACCCCCCAGTGCACCACCTACGGCGACGCCGCTGAGGGCGGCCATGATTGGACCGGCAGCGATCAGTGGGCCGACGCCCGGAATCGCCAGCGCACCGATTCCCGTCAGCCACCCGAGCGCGCCGCCGAGGACGGCTCCGGTTCCCGCTCCAGCCACAGCTCCTTCGGGCGCCTTGGTGTGGCTGTCGATCTCCAAATCCTTTGTGCCCTTGTGGTCCGGCATCAGGACCGAAATATCGTTGTTCGAGAATCCGGCGACCTTCAGGCGATCGACGACGTCCTCAGCCCGAGCGGAGGACTTGACGGTGCAGAAAATAGCTTTTGTCATGACAGGACTTCTTTCTAAACAAGAGGAAGGGTTCAAACGAGGCGACGGGACGTGGACGCTCGAGCGGAAGACGCTTGAGCAGAAACCGGGCAGTGATCGGCGTGAGCGCCTCGTTCTTCAGGCGCCGGGCGACCACACGGGGCGGTTCGGCGAAAGGGAAGGGCCCCACCTGCTGCCGAAAAAACGCCGGCCGTGAGCCACCACGCCAGCCAAGCCGGGAAGAACCGCATGGAACTACCGTGCAACGCGAGCGGAGACGGCGCGAATTCCCTGCGCGGATGAACCGAATACGACTGTGGCGGGATTCTAGGACTCACACACCGGCTGCATGCGGCCGCGTCTGCCGCGGCCGCGTCTGCACCGAAAAAGGAAGGATGGAACGACCAAGGACACTTTCGCAACGGCTCGACCGGCGATGACCGGCTGATGTGGCACGGATGTGGCCACTCGCCGAGCGGGAAGTGCTCGCCGATACGGGCGCGAAGTGTGGCCCAGGCGATTCGGGATGTGTCGTGGGAGCGTGGGGCGAGAGGTGGATAACGCCCTGGGCACCGGACAACTTTCCGGCGGATTCACCCGGTCGTGACCCAAAAGGCTTTCTGCCTTCGTGGCGTTCACCCCGAGTACGAAGGCGATCACGGGCCGCCCACAGTTTCAAGACCGTAACCCGACGGTCGAACTCGGCAACCGCTCTGAGGACCTGTCGAACAAGGCGACGAGTCGGATCCTCTTCCCCGTGTTTGCCAAAGAGTGCGGCCCGATGCGTCTCGTTGCGTGAGAGGCACCGGGCCGTCAATACCCTCGACAGGGATCGAACCTGTAACCTTCAGCTCCGGAGGCTGACGCTCTATCCAATTGAGCTACGAGGGCACGTC
>Ga0209498_1002592_pt1 | contig 10876 bp, 6 predicted proteins | sample WalLakDeSediment_FD_184131 | JGI IMG/M metagenome (GOLD analysis project Ga0209498, IMG submission 184131) | Lake sediment microbial communities from Walker lake, Nevada to study Microbial Dark Matter (Phase II) - Walker Lake 11/02/13 Deep... | ecosystem: Environmental > Aquatic > Freshwater >...
TGGCACTTCCGGGGATAGTGGAGGCTGGGATATCCCCCGCTCCGGTACCAGATGTGATGCTCGTAGGCCACCACCGCCGCCAGGTCCAGGCGCTCGTCGGACTCCAGGATCATGCGGGCCCCTTCCCCGGGGTGCCGCCGGATCTGGTCCATCTCCTCAGGGCTCAGGCGGCCCGGCTTCACCAGGATCTCCCGGGGGACCTTCACCTTGCCGATGTCGTGCAGGACCCCCGCCACCCCGATCCCCCGGATCTCCGCAGACTCCAGCTCCAAGAACTCCGCCAGGGCCATGGACAGCACCGCCACGTTCAGAGAGTGGGCAGTGGTGTACTCATCGAAATCCGCCAGCCGGACCAGGGGAATCAGGAACTGGTCCCCTCCCTTCATGGACGCCATGAGGGACCGCACCATCAGGTCCACCTCCAACAGATCCAGGCTTCCACCCTCCTGGAGCTTCTGGAGGACCCAGGCCATGGCAGCCACCTCTTCCCTGAGGGTGAACTCGGGAGACTCGTCCGGGAGGGTGGCGGGCCGGAGCCGGTTGGCCTCCTCCACCCCCACGGGCCCGTACCGGAGAGCCCCGAACCGGGCCTCCGCCACCAGCCCCTCGGGGGAGGCGAGGCGCTCCAGGATGGAATTCAGGAAGGCGTCCATGTCCGTCCGGAGCACTTTCCCGCGCACCTCGATGCGCTGGATCCCGGCCTCCTCCAGTCGGCGCCCCCAGGACCAGTCCCGGAGCTCCGGCTGGGGCACGCCGTTGATGACCACCTCTCCGTCCAGAAATGTGGCGCTGGACGAACCCGTGGCTTCGAGGCGCCGAGCCGCCTCCTCCAAGACCTGTTCCCGGGCAGGGTGGCCACCCTCGTAGAGCCTCACGGCGGAGATGGCCCGGGCCAGGTGAACAAGGGCGGCGTGGTTCATGGCCCGGAGCCCCGGCGGGCAGCGGCCCTGAGTTTCGGGTCCCTGGACGAGGCAGCCATCTGGAGGGCGGTATGGGCCTCCGGCACTCCGCTCCATTGGTCCCGCAGGATTCGGAGCCCCTCCAGGACCACCGGAGTGGTGGGGCGGAGGCGGAGGCGGCGGAAGAGGAAGCCCCTCCGGGTAACCTGCCAGAGCAGGAGGTCCAGGGCCTCCGGGGACCGGGACCGGCCTACGCACCCCCGGAGAGCGAGGGCCTGGAGCTCGGGATCCGCGGCCCCGGCGAGAAGGGTCTGCAGGGCCGGGAACAGGGCCTCCGCCTCGTCCCCATTTAACTCACGGACCGCCCGGGTCACGAGCCGAGAGTCCTGGTCCACCAGGGCGCGGGTCAGTGCCCGGACCCTGTGGGCCGGGACCCTGACGGCCAGGGTAAGGGCCTCCAGCCGCACCCGCTCATCGGGATGGGCCAGGAAGGGCCAGGGGTCGAAGTCGCCGGGGATGGACTCCAGCTCCTGGGCCAGGGCCAGGCGGTTTCTGACTACGTACCACCGAGGGTCATCCAGCCGGCGCAGGGCCCGGGCGGCGGCGGGCTCGCCCAGGGTCCGAAGGGCTTCCAGGAACTGGCGGCGGGTGGAGCGGTGCACTGTCTCGGCCAGTGCGTCCAAGAGGGGATCGATGGCCCGCTCACCAAGGCGTTCAAGCAGCTCCGCCAGCATGTCCGGGGCTACCCTCTCCTGGCCCGCCAGGTCCAGGATGACCTCGGGCCGGACCACCCGGATTCCCAACTCCCTTGCCGCGTCGTTCTCCCCCCTGGCCTCCCTAAGGAGGGATATGAGACGCGCCACCTCCCCCAACTCCAGGAGCTGGTCCACCGCGTCCGCCACCGAGGGACCCCAGGCACCGAGCTCCAGGGCCATCTGCACGATGCGGAGTCCCGCCTCCACCGGTCTCTCCTGGAGCTCGCCCGTCCCCTCGCCCGGTCCCTTCCGGGCCATCCCGTGTAGGATCGCCGCGTACCGCGCCGGGCTCGGGTCTTCCAGGCGTCCCCCCTCAAGCAGTCGGTCCACGGCTTCCTGGACGGCGGATCGGGCCAGGGGCCGGACGCCGGGAACCCCCTCCCGGGAATGGACTGTCAGCTTCCAGAGGGCCCGAAGGAGGGCAGGCGAGGGCTTCCGCTCCTCTCCCGGCACGGAGCTCCGGAGGACCTTGAGAAACGACTCCGCGCCCAGGCAGTGGCTCGCCTCATGGACCAGCCGTTGCGTTTCCCGGGTGCTGTGGGGAGAGCGGAGAATCTCCCCCAGGAAGTCCTCGTCCAACTCCGCCAGCAGGCGCTCCAGGCGGTGGCCCACCTCCCTGACCTCCGGCGATGCGTCCGGTGCCCGCAGCTCAGCCACCAGCTTCCGTAGCTGGACCACCATGCCCCGACGGTGTTCCGGGGGGGGCGGTCGCCGTTGCATGGCCCGGGCCACCACCACCGGGTCTTTCAGGCGCGGGTCGTCTTCATCCAGAGGCAGGGCCGTGCGGGCCAGCTCCAACCAGAGCTCCACGGCCCGGAGCCGTCCCTCCTCCCCCCCGTCCTCATCCAGGATAAGGCGATGGAAATCCAGGGGGTGGAAGCGGACGTGCTCGGTATCGTTCGGGGGGGGGATGGACGCCATCCCCCACCCGGGATCCTTCGAAAGAACCTGGCACAGGTCCCTCAGCTCCTCGGCCCGGACGTCGGGGAGGAGAGTGACCCCCCCGAGCTGCCTCTCCCGGAGGCGCCGGACCAGGTCCCGAAGCAGGGGGCTCCTGACCTCCACCGGTGCGTCATCCAGCACCAGATCCCTCCCCACCACCCCCAGGAATACACCTCGCCCCTCCTCCAAGGCTGCCTTGGCCTTCCCCGCCACGGACCTTGTCAGCCCCGCCACGAGGGGGTGTCCCTCGGGGTAGGTGGAGGAGCGCTGGACGGCCAGGGCCAGGGCCAGGAGGAACTCCTGGATCCGATCCTCGGGATTGTTCCCTGGCTGGGGTCTCGAATCGGCGCGCAAGCGGTCTCTCTGGATGGGAACCTGGCATCGGCCCCGGGCCGGACCCGCCAGCTGCGGACAGCCTGCCGCAGAGGGCCAAGGTCGATGCTGGACTCACGGGGTGCCCTGGGGAGAATTATTGTCCCTAACCTGGGGGTTCCGCAAGGATGGTGGCCCGGCGCCCCTCCTCCTTGGACAGCGGGCATCTCAGGCCGTATCCTTACCGGGCCCGGTGCCCCGAACCCGAACTCCGAGAGGCTTCACCATGCTTCCTCGCCCCTTCAAGCGACCCGGCCTTGCCACGGCCGCCCTCCTCCTGGTTCCGTCCTTCCTCCTTCCGGTGACCACGCTGGAGGCCCAGACCACTCCGCCCATCCATCCCACCGCCACCATGCCCCCGGAGGCGGAGCGGGACCCCAACATCTACACCCTGGTCCCCGACGGGCGGCACGGCCCCAGCTACTTCCCCCGGGTCCGGCACCCGGAGGTGCAGTACGAGGCCGGCGACGCCCTGACTTTCGACATCTACCACACCCCCGACGTCATGTACACCTGGATGTACCGCTGGGCGGAGCGGTACCCGAACCTGGTGGAGGTCTACCAGGTTGGAACCAGCTACGAGGGGCGCCCCATCCTCCAGGCCACCCTCACCAACACCGCCACGGGTCCCGCCACGGACAAGCCCGCGGCGTTCTTCGAGGGGGGACGCCACAGCGGGGAGTCCACCTCGTCCGAATCCGCCCTCTGGCTCATGCAGCACCTGGTGGAAGGCTACGGGCGCGACGCCGAGATCACCCGCCTCCTGGACCGGGCGGCGGTTTACATCCGCCCCCAGAACAACCCTGACGGCTCCAACCTCTACCTCCACACCGCCCAGGCGAATCGCAGTTCCGTGCGCCCCACGGACCAGGACGGCGACGGCCTCACCGACGAGGATCCCGCCTACGACCTGGACGGTGACGGGGTCATCCGGCAGATGCGCTGGCTCGATCCCAACGGCGACTGGATCGAGGATCCCCGGGACCCGTCGGGCCGCCTCATGACCAGGGCGGAGCCGGGCCAGGGCAAGTGGTCCGTGGCCCGGGAAGGGATCGACCATGACGGGGACGGCCGCATGGGGGAGGACGGGATCGGGGGCCTGGACTTGCACCGGAACTATCCGGAGAACTGGCGCCCCATGCCCGGGCGGGATTTTACGGGCCGGGGATGGACCCAGGGAGGGGCCGGAGCCTACCCCCTTTCGGAGCCCGAGACCAGGAACGTTGTCCTCTTCCTCCTGGAGAACCCGAACATCGGCGTGGTGAACTCCATGGACACCCGGGTTCCCATGCACCTGCGACCTCCCTCCACCTCCCGGAGCGACGAGAGCATGTTCCCGGAGGACCTGGCCCACTATCTCCATTTCGATAGCGTGGGGATGAGCATCACCGGATACCCCTGGGCCGGTGATGTCTACTTCGACTATCGCACCCGAGGACGCCCGGGAATGCAGGGTGCCCCCCTCTTCGGCCACGGCCCGGACTTCGGCTACTTCTACTACGGCTCCATCTGGTACGGAGACGAGCTGTGGGACGGCGGGGCCGTGGGAGACCTGAACGGCGACGGTGTGGAGGACGACCTGGACCGCCTCATCTGGATCGACTCCATCGCCGGAGGCCGACCCTACCAGCCCTGGACCAAGACCCATCACCCCACCCTGGGGGAGGTGGAGGTGGGGGGATGGCACCCCAAGTTCTTCAGCCAGAACGGCCCTCCCGAGGACCTGGAGCGGTGGGCCAAGAACCAGGGGCTTTTCAACCTGTACATGACCCAGAGCCTTCCCGAGCTCGCCGCCGGAGCGGTGACGGTGCGGGAAGGGGCCACCGAGGAGGGTCAGACCACCTGGGAGATCCAGATCCCCGTGACGAACGCTGGCCGCCTCCCCACCTCCCTCCGGCAGGCGCGCCTGGTGAAGATCGTGCGTCCCGACTGGGTGGAGCTTCGCATTCCGGGCCAGGCCATGCAGCGCTTCGAGCTAGACCACCTGGACCCCGGGGAGACGAAGGAGGCGGTCTTCACCGTGACGCTGCCACAGGGAGAGAGACCCACAGGCCGGTTCGAGGTGCTTTCCACACGGGGAGGTGTCCTGCGAGGTCAGTTGGACTGACCCAAGGTGCTGGGACAGACGAGCAGAGCTTGAGGACGATGCTGAGATGGTTCCTGCCGGGGCTCCTCGCGGGATGCCTCCTGATTCTCGGCTCCGGGGCCGTCATGACCAGGACCTCGGAAAACAGCTTCTGCGATTCGTGCCATATGCACCCGAATGCCGCCTCCCGGTGGAAGCGATCCGTCCACTACGACACCCGGTCCGGGACCAGGACGGACTGCGTGGAGTGCCATCTTCCTCCGAAGGGAGAGGGCCTCCTGGTGGCCAAGGCGAAGGCGGGGGCCAGGGACGTGTGGGGGAAGTTGACCAAGGACCCGGAGGCCATCGACTGGGAGGTCAAGTCCCAGCCGGAGTACGCCCGGCGTCACGTCTACGAATCCTCCTGCAAGGCCTGCCACGAAAACCTGTTTCCCGCCACCCTGTCCAAGGAGGGAGACGACGCCCACCTCTACTACACCAACTACGCGGAATCCAGGGACATTCACTGCATCAACTGCCATCTCAACGCCGGTCACCACATCGAAGGCTACGTGCCGGGAGCCAACATGGATTTCGGCCTGCGGGCATGGGTGGAGGGCGCAGTCTGGGAGGAACCGGCCCGGGTGGAGGAGTTCGCCACCTTCACCGAGACGATTCCGGGCACCACGGTGAGCTTCACCATGATGGCGGTGCCCGGCGGACGGTTCTTCATGGGCTCCCCTCCGGAGGAGCCCTTCCGACGTGAGAACGAGGGCCCGGTGCGGGAGGTCCTTGTGGACTCCCTCTTCATAGCCGAGGTGGAGGTGACGTGGGACGAGTACCTGGCCTTCTACGCCATGACCTCCGGGGAAGGCCGTTCCACCGACACCGAGGGGATGCGACTGGAGATGGCGGGAGTGGACGTCGTCACCGGGGCCACACCGCCGTACGGGCAGCCTGATCAGGGCTGGGGCCTCGGCTCCAGGCCCGTCATCACCGTGACCTTCCAGGCCGCAGAAGCCTATGCACGGTGGCTCTCCCAGATGACCGGCAAGCGGTACCGGCTGCCCACCGAGGCCGAGTGGGAGTATGGCGCCCGGGGGGGGACTTCCGGACCCTACTTCTTCCCCGGCGATCCCCGGGAGTACGAGGGGCGGGGGATCCGGAGGCTCCTCGCCCGGCCCGATACGGCCGTCATCAACCGCTACGTGGTCTACGCGGGGAACAGCAGGAGCCGCACGGCAGAGCCCATGCGGGTAGAGGCCAACCCCTTCGGCCTCAAGAACATGCTGGGGAACGTGGCAGAGTTCGTATCCGACTGGTATGCTGACGATGCGTATGCCAGGTACCCGGAGGGAGTTGTGGTTAATCCCACCGGGCCTGCCGAGGGCACCGAGAGGGTCCTCCGAGGAGGTTCCTTCAGGGATGAGGCCGGAAGGGTGAGAGTGGCGGCCAGGGCCCCCACCACCACCGACGCCTGCCTCCGGACCGACCCGCAGATGCCCAAGAGCATCTGGTGGTACTCCGATTGCAATTACATAGGGTTCAGGGTGGTGGCAGAGTACGACGCCCGCACCGGAAGGGGATCAAACGACCCCTGACGGTCCCCCGGCAACTTCGAGAGAACCCTTCTTCACCAGAGGAGTGAGGCCGACATGAGCGACGAGGCACTATCCAGGCGCGGGTTCGTGGGAACGGCGGTGGCGGCCGGTGTGGCGGGAGCCGCCCTCCCCCTCTTTCTGACCGGGTGCTCGGCTCCCAGACGGGAGGTGACGATTCCGGTCTTCCTGGACCAGGCCCCGGACGGCCCCCTCCTCACCGCGGGGCTCGTGGGCTGCGGAGGCCGGGGAACGGGGGCCGCCTTGGATTTCCTGAACGCCGGCCCCAACCTGAAGGTCACGGCCCTGGGAGACGTGTTCCCCGACCGGGTGAACGCCTGCCGGGAACGGCTGAACCGGGACAAGGGGCAGGAGATCCCGGAGGAGAGGTCCTTCGTGGGCTTCGACGCCTGGGAGAAGGTCATGGACTCAGGCGTGGACGTGGTCCTCCTGGCCACGCCCCCCTACTTCCGCCCGGAGCAGTTCGCCGCCGCCGTGGACGCCAGGAAGCACGTGTTCATGGAGAAGCCTGTGTGCGTAGATCCAACCGGCGCCCGCTCGGTCATCGTGACGGCCCGCAAAGCTGAAGGCCTGGGGCTTTCCGTCGTCACGGGGACGCAGCGGCGTCACCAACGGGACTACGTCGCCACATACAGGGAAGTGGCCCGGGGAAGGATCGGGGAGCTGGTCTCCGCCACCTGCTACTGGAACCAGGGCAAGCTTTGGCACCGGGACCCCAACCCGGCCTGGAGCGAGATGGAGTACATGATCCGGGACTGGGTCAATTGGTGTTGGCTCTCCGGAGACCACATCGTGGAACAGCACATCCACAACCTGGACGTGATCCACTGGTTCATGGGCGCCTACCCCGTCTCCGCCGTGGGCTTCGGCTCCAGGCATCGGCGGGTCACGGGTGATCAGTTCGACAACTTCAGCGTGGATTACGTCATGGAGGACGGCCGCCATTTCCACAGCATGTGCCGGCAGATCGATGGCTGTGCCGACAACATCTCCGAGAGAGTGCAGGGCACCAAAGGATGGTCGAATTGCCAGAACCTCATCGCCGACCATGCCGGCAAGGAGCTCTGGAAGTACCAGTACCCCCTGGATGAAGAAGGGAATCCCACCCACGCCGTGGAAGTGAGTCCTTTCTTGCAGGAACACATCGACCTGGTGACGGCCATCCGCACCGACAAGCCCCTGAACGAGGCTGAAGCCACCGCCATGTCCACCCTCGTGGCCATCATGGGGAGGATCTCGGCCTACACCGGCAGGGAGGTCACCATGGAAGAGGTCATGGGCTCGGACATGCGATTGGGTCCAAGAGTGTTCGCCTTCGGCCCCGTGGACATGCCCAACGAAGTGCCCGTCGCCGGTCAGCCCTACGTGGCCAGAACCTAGGGAATCCCATCATGAGCACATCGAGACGATCGTTCCTCAGAACGAGCGCCGGGGCGGGGGCAGGACTGGTGGCCGCCCACTCTCTGGCGGCCTCCTCGGCGTGGGCGGAAGCCCCGGCCGCCGGCGCCGGTGCCCCCTTCAACCTGAACTATGCCCCCTCACTTGGGATGTTTCCCGAGCACGCCGGCCCCGATCCCGTGGACCAGATCAAGTTCTGCCACGACATGGGGTTCCGGGCTGTGTTCGACAACGGTCTCATGGGAAGGCCCGTGGCGGATCAGGAGAGCATCGTGGCGGAGCTTCGTCGCCTGGGCATGGAGCTCGGTCCCTTCGTCCTCTATGCGGACTTCTCCACCACCTCCTTCGTCCTCCGGAGCGACGACGTCCGGGAGATGCTGGAGGCCAGGATGCGGGAGGGGGTGGAGTTGGCGAAACGGACGGGTGCGAAATGGGCCCTGGTGGTGCCTGGAAGGTACGACGAGCGGCTCCACCGTGACTACCAGACCGCCAACGTGGTGGACAACCTCAGGTATTGCTGTGACATCCTGGAGCCTGGGGGCCTGGTGATGGTCCTGGAGCCCCTGAACACCATCCGGGACCATCCGGGACTGTTCCTGACGGGCATACCGCAGGCCTACCAGATCTGCAGGAGCGTGAACAGGCCCGCCTGCAAGATCGTGAACGACATGTATCATCAGCAGATCACCGAAGGGAACATCCTGCCCAACATCGACGCGGCGTGGAGCGAGATCGCCTCCTTCCACATCGGGGACCATCCGGGCCGCCGGGAGCCCGGCACCGGGGAGATGAACTACCGGAACATCTTCAGGCACATCCATTCGAAGGGATACGACGGGGTCCTCTGCATGGAGCACGGCCGGAGCGTTCCGGGGAAGGAGGGAGAGGCCAGGGTCATGGCCGCCTACCGTGCGGTGGACGACTTCATCTGAATAGAAGCCCTGGAGCCGAAGGCCACCCGCCTATTCCGTTTCATTCTCCCGGGTGGCCCGCCACGGCAATGGACAACTGGGATGGGGCCGGCCCGGGGGTCTGGGCCACATGGAGTCCCCCGGGCCCCGGCCGGGGAGCGGCTCACCGAACCCAAACGGCCGGTCCCGACACATAGAGTCGAGCCGGGGCGCCGGGTAGCCCGATTCGCCTTCGTGGGGGTCCTCCGCAGGTGCCCAATGCCCCTAGCGCGGTCCCGAGCCGAGCGAAATCGGAATTGACCCCCTGTGCGGTGGCGAAATCCCCTGGGGCCAAAGCCCGGTCAAGGTCCGAGGGGAGTTCAACACCCCAGAGGTGTTCAATTCCCCTGTGGCTTCCAAAAGAGCCGCCGAAGGGGATTTCGCCACCTCCTTTCCCATTCCCCAAGGCCCCTGACCTGACAAGTCTCGGCAGCGTGCCCTGGGGCGGGAGGATGGCTGAAGCGGTAGCCGAGGGAGCTCAGAGGGACGCCGGCGACGGCTCCCCAGGCAGCAGCCTCAGCTCCGCCAGCACCGGCCGGTGGTCCGACGCCAGGGGCTCGTGGACCACCTCCACTCGCATCACCTCCCAGCGCGCCGCCGGCGCCCCGAAGACGAAGTCGATCTCCCGCCTGGGGTCCGTGGAGGAAAAGGTAAATCGGTCGGTTTCCGGCTTCTTTGCCTCCAGGCCCCGGCTGTGGAGAAGCTCCCAGGTCCGGGAGCCGGGCTCGTCGTTCAGGTCCCCCACCAGGATCCAGGGAATCTCCACACCGTCAAGGTACTCAGCCAGGTGCGACGCCTGGGCGAACCGAAAGCCGTCATCCCGGACCCAGTCGAAGTGGATGTTCACCACCAGCACCCGTTCGCCACCGGGAAGCTGGATCTCCGCCAGCAGCGCCACCCGGGGCTCGTTCCCGTCCGGTAGCCGCAGCTCCTCTTGGCGAAGGATGGGGTGGCGGGACAGGGTGGCCATCCCGTAGCCGCCCCCCTGGAAGTCCATGAACTTCCCGAAGGCCCAGTGCATGTCCAGGAGACGTCCCAGCTCCTGGGCCTGAGGGACTCCTCCGCTCCTCTCTGCCCTGTCATCCACCTCCTGCAGAGCCACGACGTCCGGCCCGAGCTTGTCAAGCACCTGAGCCGTGCGGTGCAGATCCACGACGTCGTCCATCCCCCGGCCGTGCCGGATGTTGTAGGAGACGATACGCAGGACGGGCGGTGACTCCTCCCCCGCTTCCTGCCCCACCCCTCGGTCCACCTGCGGGAGCCCGGTCACCGCCGCCGGAGCCAGAGCCAGAGTCAGGGCAACGGCTACTCCCGCCACCGTCTTCCATGCCATCCGGCGCCATCCGCTCATGACGCTTCCTCCGCTGCGTTGAATGGAGCCTGGGGTACCTCCCGGCAGCCCGGGACGAGGCGGGGCCGCTGCCGAAGTGCCGAGGCAGCGAATCCCATGCCCTCAAGCTGGGGGTCCGTCCGCTCGTCCACAAGCGGACTCCCGAGCGAATCCCCAGGGGTAGTGAAGGCAGGAGGGCCAGGGGTCCCTTCGCCGCACTGGCCTCTCCCAGGTCAACCCTGCCCACGGCCCAGGGAAAGCCTCTCCTGCCTGAGGGCAACGGGTGGGGCTTGCGCGAGGGAAGATGGAAGTCCAGGATTGTCGCCTGCATAGATATTGATACGGCCGGACGGCGCCCCCCGTTCCCGGCCCTCGAAAGGCGAAGAGAGGCATGGCAGAGACGGTGGGGCTGGGGTATTCGGGGAGGCGCGACACCCCGGCCCGGATCCGGGGCCGGAGCCCCCGGCGGGTCCCGTGACGGAGCCCGCCCCCGGTCTCTGGGGAGGCCGGTTCACCGAAGGGCCCCACCAGGCCCTGGACCGTCTG
>Ga0209498_1002593_pt1 | contig 10876 bp, 9 predicted proteins | sample WalLakDeSediment_FD_184131 | JGI IMG/M metagenome (GOLD analysis project Ga0209498, IMG submission 184131) | Lake sediment microbial communities from Walker lake, Nevada to study Microbial Dark Matter (Phase II) - Walker Lake 11/02/13 Deep... | ecosystem: Environmental > Aquatic > Freshwater >...
TACTCGCCCCTGGCCCGGGCGGCCAAGGGGCGGGTGAGAAAAGCCGTGCTCCTGGGAGAAGCGAGGTTTCTTATGGCCCAAGCCTTTGAGGGGGTTGTTCCTTACTGCATGGCCTCAAATATGGAGGATGCCGTGAACCGTGCCTTCTCCTCGGCCATGGCTCGAGACGCGGTTCTCCTGGCGCCCGCGTGCTCCAGCTTTGACATGTTCACCGACTATGCCCATCGGGGCAGGGTCTTCAAGGAAGCGATGGAAAGGCTCAGGAATGGCTGAGACGAAACAAGAGCATTGGTCCTACGACTTCATGTTGCTCATTCCCACCCTGCTGTTGCTCTCAATGGGGCTGGTGGCCATCTTCAGCGCCAGTTCTCTTCTTGCGGAACACAAGCTGGGGGACAGCTACTTTTATCTCAAAAGACAGGCGACCTTTTGCCTCCTGGGATTGTGCTTCATGATTTTTGCGAAGAACACGCCCGCCCGCTTTTTCACCCGGATCGTTTACCCCCTCCTCGGGATCAGTTTCGCCCTGCTCGTGCTTCTCTTGATTCCCGGTTTCGGGGTCAAGGTGGGAGGCGCCTGCCGATGGCTCCGGGTGGCGGGCATTTCTTTTCAGCCTTCGGAGCTTGCGAAACTGGCCCTGGCCTTTTACATCGCCGCTTCCCTTTCGAGGACCGGGGCCGACATGGGGTCCTTTTTCAAAGGCCTGGCGCCTCACCTCCTCGTTGCAGGGGCTTTCATGATCCTCATAGTTCTCCAGCCGGATCTGGGCACCACCGTTATTCTCGGCTGCTGGCTCTTGCTGATTCTCTTTATAGGCGGCGTCAGGTTGCTCCATCTCTTCAGCCTCCTGCTTCTGTCCCTGCCGCTCTTGATCTATCTTGTTTTGAAAGCGGACTACCGCCTCAAGCGGTGGTGGGCTTTTCTCAATCCATGGGACGATCCGCAGGGCCTGGGATTCCAGATCATCCACTCTTTCCTGGCTTTCGGCTCAGGGGGCATCCTGGGCGTGGGCCTGGGCAACAGCAAGCAAAAGCTCTTTTACCTGCCCGAACCCCACACGGATTTCATCCTTTCCATCGTGGCGGAAGAACTGGGCCTGGCGGGTTTTGCCGTGATTGTGATCCTCTTCGGCATTCTCATCGTGAGAGGAATCAGGGTCGCGCTGAGCGCACCGGATCTGTACAGCACCTATCTGGCCCTCTCCATCAGCATCTTCTTGGGCCTGCAGGTCCTCGTCAATATGGGGGTGGTGCTGGGTTTGCTTCCCACCAAGGGGCTGACCCTGCCTTTTATCAGTTACGGAGGATCTTCCCTGGTGATCAGTCTCATCGGGATCGGGATCCTTCTCAACATCTCTTCAAGGAGATGAAGGTGCCGGCGGATGGAGGAGGGAAACAACTTCGGGTCGTGGTTGCCGGGGGAGGCACGGGCGGACACCTTTTTCCCGGTTTGGCCGTAGCCGGGGAGATCACAAAACGATGCGAGGGGGCAAGGGTGCTGTTTGTGACCGGTATGAGGAAAATGGAATCGGAAATCATCAGCCGCTCAGGCTTTGAGCAGGCTTCCATCGCCGTGGAAGGGATGAAAGGCCGGGGCTGGAGAGGCGCTTTGGTGCTTTTGAAACTGCCCTGGAGTTTTTTCCAGTGCCTGGCCGTCATGCGTGAATTCAAACCCCACCTGGTTTTCGGAGTGGGCGGCTACTCCTCGGGCCCCGTGTGCGTCTCGGCCAAAGTCCTGGGCATTCCTTCGGCGGTTCACGAGCAGAATTCCTTTCCCGGTGTTACGAACCGGTTGCTTTGCCGGGTGGTGGACCGGGTGTTCATCTCCTTTGAAGAAAGCAGGGAGCATTTCAGCGCGGGATCGCTCCATTTTACAGGCAATCCCATTCGGGAACAGTTCCAGGAAGCAAAGCCGCAGGATCGAAAGGATCCGAGGTTCACGATTCTGGCTGTCGGGGGCAGCCAGGGCGCCCGGGCCATCAACGATGCGCTGGTGGATGCCCTGGTCATCATGAAAGAACGGGGCATGTCCTTGCGCGTGATCCACCAGACCGGCCATGCAGATTACGAAAGGGTCCTTGCCCGGTACCGGGAAAAAGGACTTCACGGGGACGTTACGGCCTTTATCCAGGATATGGCAGGCGCCTACGGCCAGGCGGACCTGGTCGTGAGCCGGGCCGGCGCAGGCGCCATCTTTGAACTGGCCGCTCTCGGCAAACCTTCCATCCTGATTCCCTACCCCTTTGCCGCAAACCACCACCAGGAGGCGAACGCCGGGGTTTTGGTCAAGGCCGGAGGGGCGGAGATGATGTTGCAGGATGCGCTGAACGGAAGGGTCCTGGCCGATGCGTTCTTAAAGTACATGGAAAGCCCGGGAGCCCTTGAAGGCATGGCAGCGGCGGCCGGGAGCGTGGCGATGCCCGGGGCCGCGCAGAACATCACCAACCTGTTGCTGGACATGATAAGGCCATGAGAGGTCTCGGAAAAACCAAACAGATTCATTTCGTGGGGGTGGGCGGCATCGGCATGAGCGGCATCGCCGAACTCCTCCTGAACCTGGGCTACGGGGTGAGCGGGTCGGACATCAAGGGATCGGCCGTCACGGAAAGACTCTCCAATCTGGGAGGAAGGATCTTTTCGAACCACAGCAAGGAGAACGTCGAGGGTGCGGACGTGGTGGTCTATTCCTCGGCCGTTCCGGAAGACAATCCTGAAATCGTTGAAGCCCGGGAACGATACATCCCCGTGATTCCCAGAGCGGAGATGCTTGCCGAGTTGATGCGCTTGAAGTTCGGAATCGCCGTGGCCGGGGCCCATGGTAAAACCACGACCACCTCCATGGTGGCCTCCATTCTCATGTGCGGAAATCTCGACCCCACCGTGGTGATCGGCGGGCGCCTGGATATTTGGGGCGGCGCCAATGCCAAACTGGGGCAGGGAGAAATCCTGGTGGCCGAATCCGACGAGAGCGACGGGTCTTTCATGATCCTCTCGCCCACGATTGCCGTGGTGACCAATATCGATCACGAGCATCTGGATCATTACGGGAGCATCGAGGCCATACGGCAGGCGTTCATTGAATTTATCAACAAGATCCCTTTCTACGGCCTGGCGGCCCTTTGTCTGGACAACGAAGAGATCCAGGGCATCATCCCTCATCTGAAGAAGCGCTACCTGACCTATGGAATGAGCACCCAGGCCGATCTCAGGGCCAGGGATCTCGTCCGGAGCACCTTTGAGACCGATTTCGAGGTGATTTACCGGAATCAGGCCCTCGGTCGGGTGACGGTGGGGAAACCGGGCACCCACAATGTTCTCAACGCGCTGGGCGCTATTTTGGTGGGGCTGGAACTGAACATCGGCATGGAGGACATCAAAAAGGGGCTTGTGAACCCGGGGGGCCTGGCAAGGCGCTTTCAAATCAAGGGGGAAAAGGGCGGCATCCTCGTGCTTGACGATTATGGGCATCACCCCACGGAGATCGCAGCCACCCTGGAGACGGCAAGGACGAGCTGGCCTGAAAGGCGACTGATCGTGGCGTTTCAACCGCACCGTTTCAGCCGCACCAAGCTCCTCTATGATCGCTTTGTCATCGCCTTCAATGATGCAGACGTGCTCTTGGTGGCGCCTCTGTATTCCGCAGGTGAACGCCCCATCGAGGGGGTCGATGCGGAATGGCTCTTTCGCGGCATCAAAGAGCACGGGCACAAGGAGGTGTTTGTCTGTCAGGACCGGGATGATGTTCTCAAAAGGTTGATCGGGATTTTGAAGCCCGGCGATGTCGTCATGACCCTTGGGGCCGGCAACATCCATCAAGTTGGGGAAATCCTGTTGGAACGACTGGAGGGAAGCAGTAATCAGTGATCAGTAATCAGTGAGCAGTAATCAGTGAGCAGAAAGCAGTGAGAAAAAATTGGTGGCACGGACAAACCGAGTTTGTCCGTGGGAAAGATGAGCACGGACAACCTAGGCTTGTCCGTGGCAACGATGGCGGAATGGATGAAGGGGAAAGAAAGACCTTGAGGGAGATGCTCGAAAACAAGGTTGCCTTTGATCAACCCATGGAGCAATGGACGACCTTTCAGGTGGGTGGGAAAGCCGACGCCCTGTGCTTTGTAGAGGACGTGTTCTCTCTGGAGAAGATTCTTGCCTATGCCGGGGCAACAGGAACCCCTTATCTTGTCGTGGGCAGGGGCAGTAACCTCCTTGTCAAGGATCAAGGGGTCAGAGGCTTGGTGCTCATCCTGAGAGGCCGACTGGCGCTCCTGGAGAGAAGGGGAAAGGAAGGGGACCTTGTTTCCGCAGGGGCAGGCCTCCCCCTGGCGAATCTCCTGAATGAATGCCGCCGCCAGGGGTTGGGAGGGCTTGAATTCCTGGCAGGAATTCCGGGCGCCGTGGGAGGCGCCGTGGCCATGAACGCAGGAGCCTGGGGAAAAGAAACAGCGGATGTGTTGGATGAAGTAGAAATCATGTCGGCCTCAGGAGAACTGATCAGAGCAAAACGGGCGACCCTTCGCTTCTCTTATAGAAAGTTTTGCGTTCCCGAGGGAAGCGTCATCGTAAAAGCGACCTTTCAGTGCACCAGGGCAAGCGCTCAGGAGGTTGGAGAGAGAATGCGTCATTATTTGGAAATGCGCAAGGTGTCGCAACCTTTGGAACATGCGAGCGGCGGCTCCGTGTTCAAGAACCCTCCCGGAGACTTTGCCGGCAGGTTGATTGAGGGGGCGGGGTTAAAGGGTTTCAGGGTGGGGGGCGCCGTGATTTCAGACAAACATGCAAATTTTATCGTCAACACCGGCGGGGCCAAGGCCTGCGAGGTGCTCGCCCTGATGGAACTGGCCAGGAAAAGGGTCAAAGAGAAAACAGGGGTCGATCTTCAACCTGAAATCAAGGTCGTGGGGACGTGAAACGAAAAGCGCTTCTCGCCAGGCAGGAGATCAGAAAGAAAAAGGCCGGCCGCCTTTCAAAGGCGTGGAAGAGTATTCGCGTTTTGAGTGCCTTTTCTCTGAAGCTGGTCTTTGCGGCGGTGATCCTTGCGTTGATCAGCCTGGCTTTTCTCTCTTTGTACGGATATTTGCTTACCTCTCCTTATATACGCCTTGAACAGGTGGAGGTCTTGGGAGTGGACGAGGAGCTCAAGATGGAACTTCTTGAAATGGCTCAACTGAATTACGAACACAGCCTGCTGGCCGTGGACCTGAATGCGGTGAAACATCGGCTGGAGCAGCACCCCTGGGTGAGATCGGCCGACGTGGAAAAGAGCTTCCCCCATTTGCTCATCATCCGGGCGGAAAAGCAGGAACCCGTGGCGGTCGCCCTGGATGGAAAACTCTATTACATGAACCGCCGGGGAGACCTGTTCAAGGAAGTGCTGCCGGATGAGCGGGTCGACTTCCCGGTGATAACGGGTCTGTCGGAGAAAAAAAGGGAACGGGAAGAGCAGATCAAGGCGGCGGTTCAGGTCCTTCGGCTTTTTGAATCCGAAGAGCCTCCTTGGGACCTGGATCATCTGTGTGAAGTGCATGTCAAGGAGGACGGAACGCTTCAACTTTATGTCTCCTTCATGCCGGGGCATATCCGTATCCAAGCCGCGGATCTTGCCGTGAAACTGGATGAGCTGAAAAAGCTGGTGGAGCACCTGGCGAGCACAGGCCGTATTCACCTGGTCAAGGCTATTCGCCTTGACTATGGCGAAGGCGCCGCGGTTGCTTTTGAGAAAAGCTAGGATATCGGCTTATCGTGGAAATGAAGAACGGGTGAGAGCACTGAAAAAGGACCGAACCATGCCGGGAGAGATCATTGTAGGGCTGGACATTGGCACCACCAAAATGTGCGCCGTCGTCGGTGAATTGCGTCACGACGGCATCGAAATCATCGGGATAGGGAGCCATCCTTCCGACGGGCTCAGGAAAGGGGTGGTGGTTAATATCGAGAGGACGGTCAATTCCATTAAGGAGGCGATCGAAGAGGCGGAAACCATGGCAGGTTGCGAAATCAGCTCCGTCTACGCGGGAATCGCAGGGGGGCACATCAAGGGATTCAACAGCCATGGCGTCATCGCCCTCAAGGAAAGGGAGGTGTCCCCGAAAGACATCGACAGGGTGATTGAAGCGGCGAGTGCTGTGGCCATCCCCATGGATCGGGAGGTCATCCACGTTCTGACCCAGGAATTCATTGTGGACGATCAAGACGGCATCCTGGACCCCTTAGGCATGTCGGGCGTTCGCCTTGAAGCCAAAATTCACATCGTGACGGGCGCCGTAACATCTGCGCAGAACATTATCAAGTGCGCAAACCGGGCCGGTCTGGATGTGTGTGACATCGTCCTGGAATCTCTTGCCTCCAGTGAAGCGGTTTTGAGCGAGGAGGAGCGAAATCAGGGCGCGGCGCTCCTGGACTTCGGCGGGGGCACCACCGACCTGGCGGTCTTTTCCAGGGGCGCCATCAAGCACACGTCCGTGCTTGCTCTGGGCGGAGACAACCTCACCTATGACATATCCATCGGGCTGAGAACGCCGAAGGCGGAAGCTGAAAAGATCAAGATCAAGTATGGATGCGCGCTCAGTTCCATGATCGGCAAAGACGAAACCATCGAGGTTCCCGGGGTAGGAGGACGGAAGCCCAGGGTCCTGTCAAGGCAAATCCTGGGTGAGATTCTGGAGCCGAGGGTCGAGGAGATTTTCACCCTGATCTACCATGAAGTGGAACGGGCCGGGTATTCCCATCTGATCAATTCCGGGGTGGTGATCACAGGAGGATCCGCCGAACTCGCCGGGGTTTCGGAGATTGCGGAACAGATCTTTAACGCCCCCGGCCGGGTGGGCTACCCCGGGGGCATCACCGGACTCGTGGAGATTGTGAACAAGCCCATGTATGCAACAGCCGTGGGCCTGGTGCTCTACGGCGCAAAAAGAGTGAAGGAGGGGAAAAGGTTCAGGATCAGGGACAGCAACATATTCGGCCGCGTCATGGAGAGAATGAAAAAGTGGTTCAAAGAGGTGATTTAATTTGAAGGAGGAGGGACATCCATGAAATTTCAATTTATCGAGGAGAAACAGGACAAAGGGATCGGCGCGCGAATCAGGGTGATCGGCGTGGGCGGCGCCGGCGGGAATGCCATCAACAACATGATTGCATCCAAAATGAAGGGCGTGGATTTCATGACGGCGAATACGGATATCCAGGCCCTTGATCGATCCGTCTGCTCCACCAGGATACAGCTCGGCACGACGGTGACCAAAGGGCTCGGCGCCGGTGCGGAGCCGGAAATCGGCCGCCTTTCCGCCGAGGAGAACCAGAATGAGATCCGGGAAGCGGTGAGCGGATCGGACATGGTGTTCGTCACCGCGGGCATGGGAGGAGGCACCGGCACGGGCGCTTCCCCGGTGGTTGCAAGAGAGTGCCGCGAAAGCGGCGCCCTGACCGTGGCCGTCGTCACAAAGCCCTTCAAGTTCGAGGGGGACAAGAGGATGAAGAAAGCCCTCGACGGAATCGATGCGCTCAAAAAAGAGGTGGATACCCTGATCATTATTCCCAACGAGCGTCTCAAGAGCGTCGGCAGCAAAAACGCGACCTTCAAAGAACTCATCGTCCGTGCCGATGAAGTCCTCCTTAATGCGGTCAAGGGGATTTCCGACCTCATCATGAGCAGCGGCTTTATCAACCTGGATTTTGCGGATGTGAAAAAGGTGATGGAGCAGATGGGCACAGCTATCATGGGGACGGGCAGAGCCAGCGGCGAGGCGCGAGCTCTGGAGGCCGCCAAGCAGGCGATCAACAGCCCGTTGCTGGAGGACATTTCCATCAAGGGCGCCAAGGGTCTCCTGATGAACATTACCGGCCCGTCGGACATGACCATGGAGGAGCTCGATGAAGCATCGACCTATATCAAGGGAGAAGTGGACAACGATGCGGAGATCTTCTGGGGCGTGGTCTTTGACGACAATCTGGGCGACGAAATCCAGATCACCGTTATCGCTACCGGGATCGACAAGGAATATCGCAACAAGGTCGTGAGGCTGAGGGACGTGACCCCGGAGGAAGCAGGTGATTCATGGATCGTACGGGGCGCCAACGGAGCAAGCCTGGAAATCCCCACGTACCAGAGGGCCCCCGAGAACTCCCGGATGATTCACCGGGAAGACGGTTCGGCACAGAGCAAGAAGAGCTTCCTGCGAGGCATTTTCAAGGACAACCTGGACTATCCGACCTTTCTCAGGGCCAAGGCGGATTGACCCGGGGTGCGGCAGCATTGGCACGGGAAAAAGGGGCCGTGCGAAAGGATTGGGGCGGCAGGATTTCCGTGGCCCTGGTGTACCCCAATGTCTATCGCATCGGCATGTCCAATTTGGGTTTTCAGGTGGTTTATGCTCTGCTGAACCACAGACAGGACGTTGTTGCAGAGCGGTTTTTCCTCCCCGACCCTCAAGAGATGTCCCCCGCTTTGGAGCCCGGGAAAGGGCTCGTTTCCCTGGAGTCCCTTTCCCCGCTCCAAAAGTTCGATCTTGTCGCCTTCTCCCTTTCTTTTGAAAACGATTACCCGAATATCCTGAACATGCTTCGAATGGGGAAAATTCCCCTTCTTTCCGAACAAAGAAATGCCTTTCACCCCCTGATCATGGCAGGCGGAATCAACACCTTTTTGAATCCCGAACCGCTGGCGCCTTTTTTCGACTTTTTTCTCCTTGGCGAAGCGGAGGGGGTGCTCGAATCGTTCATGGATCTTTTCCGAGAGCTCAAAGGCTCCATGACCGACCGCCGGGAGCTTGTGAAAAACCTGGCAAGGGGGTGCCCTTCTCTTTATGCCCCGTGTCTTTATGGTGTTGAATATGACAAGGAGGGCCTGATCCGGTCACGTTATGGGATTGACCCATCCATTCCGGAAAGAATCCCCGTGGGGCGGGCGGATCAGGCGTCTTTGCCGGTGAGACGATCCACGATTCTGACGCCGGACACGGAATTCAGCGGCAAGGTGCTTGTGGAACTTGCAAGGGGGTGCGGCCGGTCATGCCGTTTTTGCGCTGCAGGATACGTTTATCGCCCTCCTCGCTTTCATGATGAGGCGGCTTTGTCCCCAGTGATCGAAGAGGCCCTTGAAAAGGGGCATCCGCTGGGTTTGATGAGCGCCTGCGTGTCGGATGTGCCGGGCATTGAAAACCTGACGCGCCTTATTGTCGAGAAGGGCGGTCGCTATTCCGTCTCGTCCCTGAGGGCCGATTCCCTGACCCCGGCCATGGTGGCCCATCTCTGGAAAGCCGGCCAGAGAAGCATTGCCATTGCACCGGAGGCCGGCTCTGAGAGGCTGCGCCGGGTGATCAACAAACATCTTACCGAAGAACAAATCATCGATGCGGTCAGAATCATTGCAAAGACGGGTGATTTCAGCCTGAGGCTCTACTTCCTGATCGGTCTTCCCACAGAGACCGGGGAAGACGTGGAGGAGATCGTTTCCCTGGTCAAGGCCATCAAGCACCGCATGGTCCGGGAATCGAGCACCCGGGGCAGGATCCGGCACATCAAACTGAGCGTCAACTGTTTCATCCCCAAACCATTCACTCCTTTTCAGTGGTTTCCCATGGAGGATCTTTCATCCCTCAAGGACAAACAACGGTGGCTGAGGAAAACGCTTTCCAGGGAAGGGGGGGTGAAGGTGAGTTTTGATGTGCCTAAATGGGCCTATGTGCAAGCGCTTTTATCCATGGGAGATAGGAGAGTGTCCTCCCTGCTCCTGGCGGCACACCAAAACGACGGCGACTGGGCAAAAACCTTCAGGAGCAGAGATCTCAATCCGGATTTTTATGTTTACAGGCCCAAGGGCCTCGATGAAATCCTGCCCTGGGATTTTATCGAACACGGGATCCGCAAGGAACATCTCATCAAAGAGTACAAGCTGGCCCTCATGGCCGAAGAGTCCGAAATTTGCAGGGTGGGAGAGTGCAGGCGCTGCGGCGTGTGTTGAAGGCGCACGGGTCACGGCGCACGGAGCACGGCCTAAAACCGGATTTTCAATACGGGCTCTCGGGCCGGCAGCTTGCATCTTTGGCGGCCTGCGCTTTGACGCGCAACAATCCCGGGCTTCGATGAAAGTACATCAGAGGGCTTTCCAGCCCTGCTTTCATGAATGTCTCTTCCAGTTGATCACGATTGCATTCCGTCAACTCCACGGGAAAGGGTTAGAACTTGAACAGATCGGGGATCCTCTGGGCGAGCAACATGTCACCGGTCAGTTTCAGCTTGCCGCTCATAAAGGCCTGAATGCCGTTGATCTGCTTGTTCACCATGCCCAGCCATGTATCGCTGGACATGGTCAGGGCCACGGTGGGAGCATCGGCTTTTCCTTCTTCCACCTTGCAGGCGCCGCCCTTCACGGCCACGTTCCACATCCCTCCGCCTTCGCCTGTGATGTCAAACTGAAAGACCGCATCCAGCCCTTTGGCTGCATCCGCATCAAAGGCCTGGGGCACCTTGTCGAAAACTTCTTTTACGTTCGTGATGGCCATGTCTCAAAGCTCCTTTCCTTTTATGAATCCGGTCGGTCATCCACCCTTACGTTTGCTGCGAGTTTACACGAAGAAGTGTGAGGGATCAACCGCAAAAGCCCTCAAACTTGCCTGCTCGGAAAAATGATGTATAGTATTCTGTAATGCTTAAGATTCCAGCTTTTGGAATCTGAGGGATTCGTAAGAAGTCTCCGCAGTCGTCACTCCCGCGAAGGCGGGAGTCCAGAAGGGCTTGAAAAAACTGGATTCCCGCCTTCGCGGGAATGACAGAAAAAGGCATTATCCGACTTTTTGCGAGTTCGTCAAATCTGAGAGATGATCTCTTAGAAAATCGGTTCCCCTTTGGCTTTTTGAAATGCCTCAATCCCGGCGTGGGAC
>Ga0209498_1002594_pt1 | contig 10863 bp, 10 predicted proteins | sample WalLakDeSediment_FD_184131 | JGI IMG/M metagenome (GOLD analysis project Ga0209498, IMG submission 184131) | Lake sediment microbial communities from Walker lake, Nevada to study Microbial Dark Matter (Phase II) - Walker Lake 11/02/13 Deep... | ecosystem: Environmental > Aquatic > Freshwater >...
GCCCCGGCCGGAGTTGGCCAACCCAGCGGGCAGAGACAAAGCGAGTCCCGTTCCGTGAGAAGCATGACGATCCTGCACTTTTTAGCGCTGGTAGCGGTCCTGGTGGTGGCCGTGACCATGGATCTCCGGGAGCGGAGAATTCCCAACTGGGTGACGGTTCCGGGGGTGACGGCAGGAATTGTCATTGGAGCTTTTATGCAGGGAGGCATACCTTTCTCTGCCCTGACCGGTGCCGCTCTTGCCCTTCTGGTGTCCTTCCCCCTGGTGGCCCTGGGGGGCCTGGGGGCCGGGGACGCGAAGCTGCTGACGGCCGTGGGAGCATTCACGGGGCCGGCCGGGCTTCTGCCTGTGATGGTTTACGGAGCAATCGCTGGGGGCGTCCTGGCTGTCGGGAAGATGATCAGGCGTAGAGCCCTCCTCGGAGTCCTGGTGAACATGAAGAATCTCCTTGTATACTGGATTACGCTGGGCCGGGCTGGTCAGCGGATCAGCCTGGACAGCTTGGGAGCCCAAAGTGTGCCCTACGGGGTGGCCATCGCCGCGGGAGCTTTGATGGCCTGGTTCTATCCGTTTTCTCTCTCTCTCGGCGCGTCGCCATGACGGATGGCCGATGCCCTTAGGCTGCGGGTTCTGATCTGCTCGACGACTGAATCGGGGTGTTCCGAATGAAGATGACGCGCGTCCTTCTCATCTTGTCGTTGGCCCTTCTGTCGGGGCTGGCGGCTGGCTATGCGGCTCTCAGGTTCCTGAGTGACCGGCCTACCCCGGTGACCGTGTCCTCCTCCAGGGGGGAGACCGTCCCGGTGGTCCTGGCCGCCCTGGACCTCCCTCTTGGAAGGGTGCTGGAGGACTCTGATCTCCGGGTGGTGGACTGGCCTGCAGGAGTCGTTCCCGTGGGCTTCGCCGGCTCCAAGGATGAGCTGGTGGGGCGCAGCCTTATCACCGACATTCAGACGAACGAGGCCATCCTGGCCAGCAAGCTTGCGGATTCGGGCCTCCGGGGGATCATTCCCCTCATCCCACCAGGGATGCGGGCCCTGAGCATCAGGGTGGACCCGATCGTAGGCGTTGCGGGGTTCGTCACGCCCCAGACCCGGGTGGACGTGATCCTTATCATGACGCCGGCGGGAAGCTCGGACCCCGTGAGCAAGGTCATCCTCCAGAACATCCAGGCCCTGGCCGCCGGGCAGGAGATCCAGCAGACGGAGGACGGCAGGCCCGTCACCGTCACCGTGGTGACGGTCCTTGTGACACCTGAGGACGCGGAGAAGCTGGCCCTGGCCTCCTACGAGGGGGAGATTCGCCTGGCGCTTCGGAACACCCTGGACCTGGCGTCGGTAGAGACCGCGGGCGAGCGGGCTTCCAGGCTCTTCGCCGGAACCCCCACTCCTCTGGCCCGACCCACAGTCCGGACCGGCGCCGCAGCCCCCACGGCCCAGGAGAGCGTCATCGAGATCTACAGGGGCGGGGTCCGCACCCTCGTCGCTTACTGACTCAGCAGCTCGAACCCTCTGGAAGGAGACGGATTCGTCCCATGACCAACAGATACCGGCAGGTCCTGGGTGTCCTCCTGGCCCGCGGCCCGCGGCCCTGCGTCGGCGCGGCCCTGGCCGCAGCATTCCTCCTGGGCGTGCCCGCCCATGCGACGGGCCAGGACGTCATCCAGACCACCGCGGAAAGGGTCATCACCATCTCCCGGGGTTCCACGGCCATCCTCACCCGGCCCGACAGCATCACCCGGGTCTCCATCGCCGACGAGGGCATCGCATACCCGGTGGTGATTCCGCCCAACCAGATCCTCATCAACGCCAACGGGGTGGGGTCCACCAGTCTCATCGTCTGGGGGAGGACGGGCCCGGCCCGCCTCTATACCATCGATGTGACGGCAGACGTGGCCTCCCTTCAGCGGCAGATCGACGATCTCTTTCCCGGGGCGGGCCTCAGCGTAACCAGTACCGGCACCTCGGTGGTCCTTTCGGGGCAGGTGAGAGACCCGGCCGTGGTCCGGAAGGCCCTGGAACTGGCTGCCACTCAGGGGATTCCGGTGGTGAACCACGTGGATTCTCCGACGCCGGAGCAGATCCTCCTCCACGTGGAGTTCGCCGAGGTGAGCCGGTCCACCATGAGGGAGCTGGGGGGTGACCTGGTGCGGATCCTCAACCCCCAGAACCTGGACAGGGCCTTCGACAGGGACGACACCTATCAAATCGAGACCCTCTCGGAGGGGTTCGTCACCCTCCTCATCGAGGGGGACGGAGCCCGGCTGGATGCCGTCATCCGGGCCCTGAAGAACACCGGTGAGTTCCGGAGCCTGGCCAAGCCCAACCTGGTGACTCGGGAGGGGCAGGAAGCCTCCTTCCTGGCGGGAGGGGAGTTTCCGTTTCCTTCCGTCCAGGGAGGGCAGGCGGCCGGCGCCGTCACCATCCAGTGGCGGGAGTTCGGCGTCCGCCTGAACTTCACCCCTACCCTCACCGTGGCGGGCAACATCCGCCTCCGGGTGGCGCCGGAGGTGTCCTCCCTGGACTTCGCCAACGGCCTCATCTTTCAGGGGTTCCAGATCCCCGCCATCCTGACCCGTAAGGTGGACACGGACGTGGAGCTCCGTCCGGGCCAGACCCTGGCCATCGGGGGACTCCTGGACAACAACATCCTGAGCACCGTGGACAAGATCCCCATCCTGGGAGACATCCCCATCCTGGGCTTCTTCTTTCGGTCCCAGAGGGCCCGGCAGGACCGGACGGAGCTCCTGGTCCTGGTGACGCCCTATATCCTGGACATGGACAACCTCCCCCGGCCGGTGCTTCCTACGGGTGACGCGGACCAATGGGACTGGGACAGGCACATCCGGAACTGGATTCGGGATGGGTCCGCGGGGGGGACCGTGCGGTACTAGACCTAGGGAGGTTTGACCTTGCTTGACTGTGTCCTGATATCATCCGACGAGGGCTTTCGCCACGTCGTTCTCGGCATCCTTCAGCAGCCGGCCAATCAGGCCCGATTGGCCCTGGACCTTCAGGTCCTGGCTGAGGGGCTGAACCGCGAGTCAGTGGCCAGGGTCCTTCAGGCCCGGCCAAGAGTCGTGTTCCTGGACCTCGGCCAGAATCCTTCCGGGGTGGGAGGGGTCCGGATTCTTACGCAAGAGGCTCCGGACCTGGCCCTTGTCGTAGGAGGGCCGGCCCTCTCCGCCGAGGGGCTCCTGGCGGTCATGCGGGCCGGTGCCTCCGAGTACCTCCCCCGCCCCTTCTCCAAGGAGGAGGCGCTGGAGGCCTTCCAGCGGGTGAGCCGCCGCGCCAGGGCCGCCGCATCCGATCAGCCCGCGGCCCTGGGCAAGGTCACTACCGTCTTCAGCGCCAAGGGGGGCACCGGCGTCACTACCGTGGCCACCAACCTTGCCGTGGCCCTCCGTATCCTGACGGAGAAAGAGGTCGTCCTGCTGGACCTGGCCCCGGCTATGGGCACCGCATCCGTGGCCATGGGCGTGCACCCCCGGTACACGTACCTGGACGTGATCCAGAACTTCCATCGAATCGACGAGGAGCTCTTCCGCTCGTTCCTGGAAGTGGAGGAGTCCGGGGTCCGGGTCTTGGCCTCCCCCATTTCCCCTGCTGGGATGGACGTCCCTTCGGGAGAGGAGCTCCAGGGGCTGCTGGACCTGTGCCGGCGCCACTTCGACTACGTGGTGGTGGACGGGGGGAGCCTCCTCTCCAGCCATCTGGGACCACTCATGCACCAGTCCGACGAGCGGGTCCTGGTGGTGACCTCCGAGCTTCCGGCCCTCCGGAATGTGAAGCAGGCCCTGGACCTCTACGGGCGCACCAACGGCAAGGCTCCTTCCCCCCACTTGGTCCTGAACCAGTACAAGGATGGGGTGGGACTCGCCTCAAAGGATGTGGAGGACGGCCTGGGGCATCGCATTTCCCTGATCCTGGAGAAGGATGACCTCAAGGTGCTCCAGAGCATCAACGTTGGCCGGCCTGAGGTTCATGGACGGAGCTCCCCCTTCGCCAGGAAGGTCATGGAGCTGGGGAGGACGCTGGCGGGGCCCCAGGCCGTGGCGGCTTCCCCCAAGGGTCTTCTGGGCAGGCTTCTCCGGTCCTTGAAGTCCGGTCCTGAGAGCGGGAAGGAGGCCAGGTGATGGAGGTCTCTATGGCTACGGGGGCACCGAAGGCCCCGACGGGCATGGCCGAGATCAAGTCGGGCATCCATCGGAAGCTCCTGGAGCGCCTGAACCTGGCCAACCTGGACGCCGTGGGCCGGGATGAGGCTATCGCCACGATTCGGGAGGTTATCCAGGACCTTCTTCACTCGGAGCGCGTTCCCGTAGCCCTGAACCTCAGGGAGCGGGAGCTCCTTGCTCAGGAGATCCTGGACGAGATCTTCGGACTGGGGCCACTTGAGCCCCTCATGAAGGACCCGGAGGTCTCGGACATCTTGGTGAACACCTATGACGACGTCTGGGTGGAGCGACTCGGGAAGCTCTACAAGACGGACGTCCAATTCCAGAACGACCGGCACCTCCTCCAGGTCATCGACCGCATCGTGTCGGGGGTAGGGCGACGGATCGACGATTCGTCTCCCATGGTGGACGCCCGGCTCCCGGACAACTCCCGGGTCAACGCTATCATCCCCCCCCTGGCTGTGGACGGTCCCCACCTCTCCATCCGGCGTTTCAAACTGGACGTCCTCTCTGGCGAGGACCTCCTGGCCAAGGACACCCTGACCCCACCCATGCTGGAGGTCCTGGCGGGGGCCGTGAAGGCCAGGCTGAACATCCTGATTTCCGGGGGCACCGGGGCCGGCAAGACCACTCTTCTGAACGTCCTCTCCTCCCACATCCCTGCCGACGAGCGCATCGTAACCATCGAGGACTCGGCGGAGCTTCAGCTCCGGCAGCCACACGTGGTGCGCCTGGAGGCAAGGCCTCCCAATGTGGAGGGAAAGGGGGAGGTGTCGGTCCGCTCCCTGGTCATCAACTCTCTGCGCATGCGGCCGGATCGGATCATCGTGGGGGAGGTCCGGGGCTCCGAGGCCGTGGACATGCTCCAGGCCATGAACACAGGCCACGACGGGAGCCTTACCACTCTTCACGCCAATACCCCCCGGGATGCCCTGAACCGCCTGAGCACCATGGTGTCCATGGCCAACCTGAACCTGCCGGAACGGGCCATCCGCCAGCAGATCGTGGGTGGGATCCAGATCGTGATCCAGCTCAGCCGCCTCCCGGACGGGACCCGCAAGATCGTGTCGGTCTCGGAGATCACGGGGACGGAGGGGGACGTCATCACCATGCAGGACCTCTTCGTCTACGAGCGGGAGGGTATACGGGAGGACGGCACGGTAAAGGGGCGGTTCAAGCCCACGGGAATCAGGCCCAAGTTCGCCGACATCCTGAAGACCCGGGGAGTCGATTTCGACGGGGCCGTGTTCTTCGACACGGGGAGCCCGGAAGCCAAGGCTGACCGGAGCCGAGGGAGGCTCTGGGGGTCATGAACGAATCCATTTGGATCCCGGCCATTCTGGTCTTCGTGGCGGCGGCGGCCGGAACTCTCGCCTTGGCCCTTGTCTCGGAAACGGTCCGGGACTGGTGGCGCCGGAGGACCGTGGCTCGGCGGATCGAGCCCATTCTCTCAGGGAAGATCCGAAGGAGCAGGGACGTCCACGACCTGGTAAGGGGGGACGACGAAGCCGACAGCATCCTGGAAGCGGTATCCAAGGTTCTGCCGGGGGTTCGCGGTTTGGAAGATCTCTTGGAGAAGAGCCGTTTGGACTGGAGCCCCGGGACCTTCCTGATTCTCATGGTGGGGCTGGGGTTGGGGGCTGGCGGCACTGCATTCCTGGTTTCCGGATCCCTCTTCTGGCTCGCCGCCTGGGGCATGCTGGGCGCTTCGATGCCGTACGTCTACGCAACCCAAAGGAGAAATCGGCGGTTCATGCAGTTCGAGGCGGAGTTCCCCCAGTCCATCGACCTTCTCACCCGGGCCATCCGGGCTGGGCACCCCCTCTCGTCTGCCCTGGGTATGGTAGCGGACGAAGGCCCTCCGGAGGTGTCCAGAGAGTTTCGGAGGGTTTTCGAGGAGCAGCGCTTCGGGATTCCCTTCGAAGAAGCGCTCCTGGGGATGGTGGACCGGACGGACATGATGGACGTGAGGATCTTCGCCATCGCCGTCCTTGTGCAGAGGGAGGTGGGTGGGAACCTGGCGGAGATCCTGGACAACCTGGCCCACACCATCCGCCGACGGTTCTACCTCCGGCGCCAGCTCAGAGTCTATACGGCGCAGGGTCGGCTGACGGGGTACGCCCTGGCGGCACTTCCGGTTTTGGTGGGGGCCGGCGTCTATCTCCTGAATCCGGGCTATGCTCGTCCGCTCTTCACGCAGTTCTTCGGACAGGTGCTGTTGGGAATGGCCCTAGTTTTACAACTGGTGGGTGTGCTTTGGATCCGGAAGATCATCAGAATCGACATGTGATTGGACTTGACCCGTGCCGTACCTGATCGCAGCAGGCGTTGCCCTTTCTGCAGGGCTCACGGTGGTGGCTTTGGCGAGCCTACTCCTGGCCCAGGCCCGTCCCTCCCGGTCCCGCCTGGTGGATCTGGGACTGGACGATGCCTTCACTCGGGACGCCGCTTCTCGGAGGAGCCGGACCCGGGGTCGGGCAAGAGATCTCCTGGTATACCTGGGCGAGAGGCTGGAGAGTCCGAAGAGGGACTGGAGCACCTCCCGGACGCAACTCATCCACGCCGGCTTCCGGCAGCCTTTGGCCCTCCCGATCTTCCTTGGAGCCCGTGTGGCGGCCGCCGGCCTCCTTTACTTCTACGGAGTCTTCATTGGGCTGGGGATGAGAGTCTCCGGACCGGGCGCAATCTACTTGGGTCTTCTGGCCGCCGCATTCGGCTGGGTGATTCCGAAATTTCTTCTGAGTGCCCGAGTTGCGAAGCGCCAGAAGGCAATCCAGAAGGTTCTCCCAGACGCCGTGGACCTTCTGGTGATCTGTGTGGAGGCCGGGCTGGCCTTGGGCCAAGCCTTCCAACGGGTGGCACTGGAGATGCGCCACGCCGGAGACCTCCTCACAATGGAGATCGCCCAGATGAACCTGGAGATCCGGGCCGGGACTCCCCGGGAACAGGCCATGGTGGCCATGGCGGACCGGACGGGGGTTGCGGACCTCCGCTCCCTGGTGACCATGCTGGTTCAGACGGAGCGCTTCGGCACCTCCATCGCCGACGCCCTCCGGATCCACGCTGATACCATGCGCACCACTCGGCAGCAGCGAGCGGAGGAAGAGGCCGCCAAGACTACAATCAAGATGGTATTCCCACTGGCGCTCTGCATCTTCCCGGCCATGTTGGTCGTGATTCTGGGACCGGCTGCGATCCAGATGATGGGAGTCTTCGGCTCCCTGCTGGAGTAAGGCGCTATGCGGATCACAAACCAGACCCGGAACACCCTCCTGGGTACCCGGGTGGTACCCGCCACCACCTTCTGGAGCCGCCTCAGGGGGTACATCGGCCGACCTCCTCCGAAGCAGGGTGACGGGATCCTGCTGGTTCCCTGCGACGCCATCCACAGCTGGTGGATGTCCTTCGAGTTGGACGTGCTCTTCCTGGACGACAGGGGGCGTGTCCTGGAACTAGTGCGGTCCCTCCGGCCCTGGAAGCGGACGTGGAAGGTGGCCGGGTCACGGTACGTCCTGGAGGTGCCGGCGGGGACCATCGATGCGTCCGGGACGCAGGTGGGGGACGAGCTCACCTGGCGAAATGACGTACCCTACAGGATTTCCGTCCTTGCCTCCGAGGGGAATGAGGACGCCCCCTCCCCCACCAACAGCCGGAGTCCCAAGGGATGACGGACGTCGATCTCTCCCCTGCAAATGCCGCAGCTGCGCCGGACTTGGAGAACGGGAACGGGAGCGGGACGTTCGCCCCCCCCGCCCCCCAGTCCCTGACGGAGGCTGGGCTCACGGAAGCCCAGGTGCTCTACCTGCTGCTCAAGACCCTCTACCAGCAGGGGGCCCTCACCGGCCATGAGCTCGCCCACAAGGTCGCTCTCCCCTTCGCAATCCTCGACGACGTCCTCCTGACGGCCAGCCAGAGACATTTCGTGGAGGTCCTCAGCGCCACGGGCCACAGCCGGAGCGGGTACCGGTACGACCTTACGGACGAGGGCCGGGCCAGGGCCCGGTCAGCCCTGGAGGCGAGCCGCTACGTGGGCCCGGCCCCGGTCCCCCTGGACCAGTTCTGGACCTGGGTCCGGCGCCAATCCGTGAAGAACACCCGGGTCAGCCGGGAGGTGCTCCGGGCAGCCTTCAGCGACCTGGTCCTCCCGGAAGAGGTCATGGACGCCCTGGGGCCGGCGGTGAACTCCGGGGCATCAATCTTCCTGCACGGAGCCCCGGGCAACGGGAAGACCTCCATCGCCGACCGGCTGGGGGCCCTGATCTCGACGGAAATCTACATTCCCTATTCCATCGTCGTGGACGGCCACATCATCGTGGTCTACGATCCGGTGTTCCATCACCGGGTGGAGGAGGGAAGCCGGGAACCGGATTCGGGCCTGATCATTCAGGAGTTCTCTTCGGACAGGAGGTTCATCAAGATAAAGCGTCCCACGGTATTCGTGGGTGGCGAGCTCACCATGGACCAGCTCGACCTCCAGCTCAGCGAGTACTCCCAGATCTACCGGGCTCCCTTCCAGGTGAAGGCTGCCGGGGGGGTCCTCATCGTGGACGACTTCGGCCGACAGCGGATGCCTCCCGCCGAGCTCCTGAACCGGTGGATCGTCCCCCTGGAGAAGGGGATCGACAACCTGACCCTGGACACGGGGGTGAAGTTTCCCGTGCCCTTTGACTGCATCCTCCTGTTCGCCACCAACTTGAACCCCAGGCACCTGGTGGACGAGGCGTTCCTGAGGCGAATCCAGTTCAAGGTGGAGGTGAGGAGCCCCGATCGTAAGGCCTTCATCGAGATCTTCCGGATGAACTGCGAGCAGTTCGGGATCGACTACCATGACGACGCCGTGGACCTCCTGTTCCGGCGGTTCTACGACGCCCACGGGATCCGGCCCAGGGGGTGCCACCCCCGGGACATCCTGCACCACATCAGCTCCATCTGCGCCTTCGAGGGGACCGTCCCCTCCCTTGAGCCGTCCCTTCTCCACCGGGCGGCCCAGACCTATTTCCTGGTGATGGAAGAGGAGGTCCAGGCCGGGATCTCCTCCATCTCGTCCATGCCCGCCCGTTGAGAGAGAGGTTGAGAGGAACCATGACGGACAAGACAACTGGCCCTGCGGACGCGGACCGGACCAAGGAGATGGAGGAGGAGCGCCTTCGCCAACGGCTCATGGCTGCGGAGCGGGACGTAGAGCAGCTTCGGTCCCGGAGCCGCCTCATGGGGCTTGGTCTCCTGGTGGCCCTGGTGTTGTCGGTGGTGGCGGTCTTGAATCCCGGCCTCATGGCTGGAGGGGAGCCCGATACGCTGGAGGTGGAGATTCTCAGGGCCAAGCAGATCGTGATCCAGGACGCCCAGGGCCAGCCCAGGGGCGACCTCCGGGTGGACCAGGAGGGCAACGCCCGCATCAGCCTTCTGGACCGCCAGGGAAGGGCACGGCTGAATTTCTCGGTCCTGAGCGGGGGCTTCCCAGGTATGTCGCTCATCAACGCCAACGGCCAGCGTCGGGCGGCCCTTGGGCTGCTGCCGGACGAGAGCGCCAGCCTGGTGTTTGCCGACGCCGCGGGGGTTCCCCGGACGGTCCTAGGGCTCTCACGGTCGGATGCGGCCCACCTGGTCTTTGCCGACGCCGAGGGGGTGAGCCGGGTGGCGTTGGGGTTGGAAGCCTCGGGGCTCGGAAGCGTCATCCTTCCCGAGAGCGGCGGGGGAGAAACATCCAACGGAGGCGGGAGGTGACCCGATCATGGATGCAACGACTTCAACCCAGGCGACACCCCCCACCCTGAGCTATCGCTCCCTGGGGGAGCCGGAGGAGGTCAAGGAGAAGGAGCCCGCTCCCTCCCGGGTGGTCAAGACCACGAACAGGATCCTGCAGGCCCTCACCTGGGGGATCCTGGCCATCGTCCTCCTGGTGTGGGCCGTGGTGGGCGCCATCTTCTGGATTCCCCTGCTGCTCAGGGCCATGCTCCGGTTTTCCATCAGCCTCATCGAGGCCATGTTCATGGGGCAACGCCCCACCCAGGCCGCCAAGATCCTCAGGAACGCCGTGGGGTTCTACCGTGGGGGGTTCGTGGTGGCGGTGGAGGTGGTGACGCGGGAAGACGTGCCGGAGGATCGGAGACAGCCCCAGGGAGAGAGCCGCCTTTTTTTCGAGGTTTTCTGGGCGGCCCTGATCTGGTACCTGTTCTTTCTCTGGATCGGGTGGATCCAGACGTCGCCTTTGGACGTTTGGTACTGGTTCGTGTCGATCCCATGGAGAGAAGCCTTCGCCGCGGTCCTGGAGCGGTTCGGGCTGTAGGGAAGACTCAACCCGCCTTTCGGCTCGGGGGGATCCGGCCTTGGGTCCGCCTCACCCTCCGTCCACCCTTCCGGGCCGGGGGATGCGGGGGTAATCCGTGGCGCCCCATTCCCGCCATGACCCGTCGTAGAGGCGCGTCTCGTATCCCAGCATCCGGGAGATCATGTACGTGACGCTGGCCCTCATCCCCACCCCGCAGTAGGTCACCACCTGGTTGGCGGGTTGAGCACCGAAATGGAGGAAGAGGGCCGCCATCTCGTCCCGGCTCCGGAACAGGGGGCGCTCCGGCGACTCCACCAGCATCTCCCACATGAGGTTCCTGGCGTTGGGGATGTGGCCGGGGTTGAGGCCTGGCTCCACCCCTCCGTCCACGCCCCAGAACTGGTTCTCGGGCCGGGCG
>Ga0209498_1002595_pt1 | contig 10863 bp, 11 predicted proteins | sample WalLakDeSediment_FD_184131 | JGI IMG/M metagenome (GOLD analysis project Ga0209498, IMG submission 184131) | Lake sediment microbial communities from Walker lake, Nevada to study Microbial Dark Matter (Phase II) - Walker Lake 11/02/13 Deep... | ecosystem: Environmental > Aquatic > Freshwater >...
AAAGAAAATAGGAGATGTGTTTGAGAAATTAGTTAAATTTTCCCACGAGAGATTAAAAGAAACGGAATTTTACGAGATATTAAAGAAAGAACGGGGATTTACCGATGAAACTATTAAAATGTTTAAAATTGGGTTATATGATAACCTGGTAAGAAATAAATTGGAAAAAATCCCCCAAGAGGATTTAATTTTAGCAGGGGTAATGGGGATAGATAAAAAAACCGGGGCCGCATATTGGAATTATACAAATAAATTGAGCGATAAACGGTTTATATTTCCCTATTTGGACCAAAATAACTTCCCCTTATATTTTATTTATCGATGGATTGGAGATATCCCCCAGGGAAAATATAAAAAATTTTATGCAAAATACAAAAAACATAAAACAACCGAATATATTCATGAGATCCCTTTTGGATTAAATTCAATTCAGATGAATAATAACGATTTGATTATTACCGAAGGGATTACCGATGCAATAAGTGTAATCCAAGCAAATTATCCCTGTCTATCTCCGGTGACCGTAAGAATTAAGAAAAAAGAGATCGAACAAATGGTAAAATATGCAAAAAGATTTAATAGGGTTATTGTAATCAATGATAATGAGGAGAATAAAGAGGGGTTGGCCGGAGCTATTACTACATTAAAGGTAATGTTAAAGAACGAGATCCCCATATATATTGGCGAGATTCCGAACCCTAAAAACTTGGAAAAGATTGATTTAAACGATTATTTAAAAGAATTTACGTTAAAACCTATTTTAAAAACCATAAAGGAAGGATTTAGTTTTTTAATTCATTCGATAAATATTAATAACATTGAAGAGATCGAAGAAATATTTGAATTATTGCCGGAGAATAATGAAATCAAAAAAGATGATCTTTTAGGGGTATTATCCGATAAAATAGGGAAGAGTAAGACCATTATTAAAAAACAATTCGATATATGGAGAAAGCAAAAAAAGAAGGTAAAAAAAGAACCGAAAGAACAGGCGGGAAAAATAGAGGAAAACCCGAAAGAAGTTCCGATTTGTTCTTTGATATATGATAAAAAAAACAATTCGACTATATATGCAGAATTAAGGACAAATGGGATTTATAGTTATACAGAAAAAACTACTAAAGAAGGAGATGTTTATATGACCGAGGAGGTCCCTTTATGGATATGGGAAAAATTCAAAATAAATATGGTTCTATCAGATGAAAAATCGGATGAAACCATAAAGAAATATAATTTTATTTTTAATGATCAGGAATATAAAGAAAAATCGTTTATCCAAATGAAGAAAGAGATTGAACTTGTATCCTGTATTAAAGCCGGATACAAACAATTATTCGGACCATTAATTAATTCATATCTCCAACAAAATAATACCCCGGAAAAAACATTAAAACGGGTTTGTGGATTTACGGAAGAGGGGTGGATCCTTCCCCCGGAAGATTATATCACTTTTAATTTAGGTATCCAAGAAAAATTCAAAGGAAAAATGATAAAACTTATGGAGAAAACCGTAAAAGAGGAACAGATAAAAACATTTAAAAAATTATATAATATAATTAAGGCAGATCATAAAGATATTATATTTGCATTTGGGATTATCGCTCCTTATATGTTTGCATTAAAAAAATATACTGATCTATCGTTTTTTTTAGCATTAAGCTCCCCCATTCATGAAACTGGGAAATCTGCGATGATGAAATTAGTATGCACGAAGATTTGGGGAACTCCTACGATCGTATCAGACCAACTGAATACAGTAAGTAAAGCCAGGGATTATTTGTCATTATCGACTCTCCCCTTAGGAATAGATGAATCAGAGAAATTGAAGGATTATGCTCAAGATATGTTGAAATCGATGGCTACTACGAATGTAAGTGCCCAATTTAAAAAGATCGATCAGAATTTAGGCATGGACAAAGCTTTGTCCTCAGTGATAATTTATGCTATGAATACATATCCCGAAATTTTTAATGATACTACCTATTTAAGTCGAGGGGTTATTTTACCATTAAATACTATAATGAAAGGGGAAGACAAAAAAGAATATTTGGAACTTTATAATGGGTTGGAACCGGGGGCAATCGGGAAACATATCATTGAAAAAACGAGAAATTTTACGGTCCAAGATTTATTAGAAAAAATGAAAGGATGTCCTGATCCGAAAGGGGAATTAAAAGGCCGCCAAATAACTATTTTTAAATTATTGCATTTAGGGGCCATGTTATTTGAAGATATATTCAAAATAAAGTTAAATTTAACCGATTTGGAGAGAATAATTGGAGAGAGTGGTTTATATGGTTCCGATGATATTTTTGAAATAGTGAAAATTCAACTAGATAATCCCGATCAACGGTGGGTAATGTCCACCGTAAAAACAATTACTCATTATAACGAAATGGGATTTTTTTATGATGCAAACAATTTACAAGACCTTAAAAATAGATTAAAGATAAATATTTCCGGGGTTCCCCAATTACGAGAGATATTATCGAAAAGATGGTATATCTCCGAATATAAAACATTCAATATTAATGGATCACGAAAAATGGGGATATTTATACCCCAGGATAAGTTGGAAAAAACTACTTTAGAAGAGATCGAAAAGGAATATGGATCCTCGGATAAATTAAGGTAATTTTATTTCTAAAATTAAAAAGGTAATTTGTAATTTTGAGGTAATTTTAGCAAAATTACCTTTCTTCTTTATTTTTTGGGGATTATATGGCTCATACTCTGAAGGTAATTTAGTAATTTGTTTTTTGTGTTTTTATATTTACGTGGGTAAACATTTTTTTATTTTTATACATATAAAATATATAAAAAGATCCCATATTATATGCATATATATAAATTACTAAATTACTATATATTATTATTATTATTATTATTATAGTATAAAGGTTCTATTATTATTTTTCTGAGGTAATTTTGAGGTAATTTTGAGGTAATTTATCCTGGCATAATCGACGTGACGAAAATTTTTCGTTTATGAATTTTTCCCTTATCCCCGATTATGCATAAACATGAGCTTTACCCAGGGGGAGATATAAGCTCTTTAGTTGGAGTAATTCATAGATCCGGAAGAGTATCTTCAATAGCAAATTTCGGTAATTTTACCAAAATTTACAATTCAGTATTTCATAGATCCGGGAAAATGTACTATGAAATTACACCATCGGACATTGTGTCCGATGGTAAAAAAGGTCCCTGGAGCTTTTTTACATCGTTTGATCGAAGTGACAGATTGTCACCTCGTAAAAAAATCATAATCGAACAACGGAAAATTTTTCCGTTGTTCATTTTTCATTATTCCTGATTATGTATAATTCGGATATCCGGAAGAGTAAACCAAATTATAAATTTTAGTAATTTTATTAAAATTTATAATGATTTTTCGGCAGGTACAGGTCCTGGGATTTATAACATCCAACCCCTCCCCTCTCGATCCGGGCCCTATAGGGGGCCTATTCGGGTTTATCCGATGTGACCGAAACTGTTTCGGTAACATTATGTCCTACGGAATACAAGCTCGTACGCAGGGCAGATCCCATCCCCGAAAGGGGATAAAAGGGGGGTGGGTGCAATACGCTTTTCTGCCCCCTATTGAGATCCCCGAAATTCCCTAGCTCCGGCGACCTAAACCCCTATTTATAATGCTATTTAAATAGGGGGGAGAGTCCTAAATTATTATAAACGTAAAAAAGTGTCCTCGAGGACACTTTTAAAAATACAGGGTAAAAAATAAAATTTGGCCTCGGACAGGATCCAACTACGGACCTTCATAATTTTCACAGCTATAAGTCAGCAGACTTAATATATTACATCTTACACTAGCAAATTTTTATGGATCGGGGCTGCCTCCTCATATAGTAGAAATTACGATCCCTCGTAAAAACATAAATTTTACCTACCCAAATTTGAGTAGATAAAATTCTCTCCATATTTTTTATAATATTATGAAATTATTAACTTTAGGGGGTAGAAACCCTACATTTTCATCTACCCAAAAATGAGTAGATAAAAAACATGCTTTTTCTCCTGGAAAGAAAAAAAATAAAAATAAGGTTAAGGAAGATCTTCCTTAACCTCAAGCGAGAGATATTGTAGGATAAGGTGGGCGGCCGCCGGGGGAGGGGTCCTATGGGAGAGATAATAGAAATGGCTTTTTAACCCGGCGGCAGGCCCTTGTTAGCGTTTTCTCTTTTTTTGTTTCGGTCTATTCGGCTTTGTATATAAGCCATTTGGATAGGGATCCACTTTTTTATCCCGCCGGGGTTTTTTTTCTCTGTTATAAATTGCGAGAATAATAATAACACATAAAACAATCGCACCGGTTAATAAGATCGCAGTTAGGACAGGTCCTATAACAATCGTTTCCCTCTCTATAATTGCGGGATCTTCTTCGGTGACGGGATCTTCCGGGACCATGGCCGAATGAAACCCGAATGAAACTATTTTATTGTTTTCATCTAAAGTTATGGTTTCATTATCCAATATGACATCGTTTAAATCCCGAATGATAATACTATAATTCACGTTAGGTAAAAACCTATAATTTACCCCGGCTTTTCCGGGGATTAATTGCTTAACTGTTATCCCATTTCTCTCTATCTCCATTATAATTTCATGAGAATAATTGTTAAAGATAATAAGGTTCCAAATTTCCACGTAAATATTGTATTCGGTATAATATTCTAAATCTACGACAGAATCCGTTAGCGTTGCATTAAAATAGTCTAAAACAACTAAATGAGCATGGCGGGATTCAATAGTATTAAATCCAAATTCTCTCCTCGTGGAATTAATATAAAATCTTACCAAGTCTTTATTTAACCCTAGCCCATCAAAGTTAAATATGGAGAAATAAACTTGTCTATAAGTAGTGTTAAGCGTTACCAACTTATTTGATGTTAAGCTTATATTAAGCGTATCATAGTCATTATTTTCATAATTAACCCAATTTAATATATATTCTCCGATATTAATGATAAATTCAATAATTTCTGCCGGGTACAATAATCCCATTTTTACGGATCCATCTTTAGTTAAATTAAATTCCACGTTTTTACTGCATTCATTCTTAATCTTAAGCGAAAAGACATTAAGCGATATATCAATAAACGTTTGTTCAATAGTGGAATAAGCTTTTACCATGCTTTCAAACGAATCAAAAATTCTAAAGTAGATCGTGGTTTCCACATCCACCCGGAGAGTATTAACGGTTAATCGTTGATTAAAATACTCTCGTTTGTTATAGGTATAATTGACATAAACCGTAAAATCGTAAAAATTTAACCATTCGTTATTCGCATTATACAGGTTAATATATATCTGGTTGGTATTTAACCCTTCATAGATAACAACTTGTAAGCTTGAGGTTATCGTAATATCAACCGAAAAGGATAATACATTTTTTTCATATACATTTATAGTATAATTTGCCCCGGGGGTTAAGGTAAGTTGTCTTAGGCCGTAGGGGTTCACATAAACGGTAAATTCCGGAGTTTCTCTTATAATTTCAATGCTTTCAATAATGATATTTTTACTTTCTGCGAATAACCCTGTCAATTCAACTTGATCCGCATAAAGATCGGCCCCAATCGAAACGGTTTTTGTTTGCGTATTAAAATTCGTATTCCCTTGGGGAGATAATGTAAAGCTTTTTGCTTCTATCCCGGAATTTAATAGGTTTAACTTAATCTGGTTTGCACTTGACGTATTATAGGTTATCCGGAGCTTATCGGACTCTTGTAAATTTAGCGTTAAATTATTCGGGGAGCGTAAAGCGAGAGTTTCTTCGGTATTAGTCTGCAAATAGGCAAATCCGGTGCCATGATAATTTTTGGTTAAATAATGCGTAATAACAGGTTCAAATCCCGTATATTCTTTCGATCTAAATTCTCCTAATCGAATAGTATCATCTTCAACTTGCCGAAATCCATAGCTTATTCGGGGAGAAACCTCAATATTATGCCAACCCACATCAATATCCGTTATATTAGTCAAATAAGTTAAAAACTCCGGTTTATTATTCCAGGTTAATGTAGTTTCATCAAACATCACCGTATCATAAATTAACAGATAATTGCTTATAACCTGGGAAATATATAGGTATAAATTGCTATTTTCCGTAAAATTGGATAACAGGTATTTATCATAACCCATGTATCCATAATATAAGGCCCCAATCATGGTTCTATTAAATGTAAAAATTACTTGGGTATTATAAACGGTATCCGGAAACGTAATATAGACATAAGCGTCATCGGTGGGGTTCTCACTTACTATTAGGCTCCTATTCGCCACATTATGCAAATCATAAAACCCTTGTGAATGATTATCAAAATATTCCGCATATAATACGCTTTCCGTTGCAGTATCATTGATAAAATCCCATCTCGTAGTAAATTCACTTTCTGAGATAAGCTCCAAATTTGGATCCGATGCGGGATAAATATTTAATTCTTCAATAGTTTTAGAAGATAATTGCGTATTTTGTCCTAAATTCACAAACGGGATAATTATAGGTAAAAGCATAATAATTAGGATACTACTTACTATTAATTTAAGGTTCCGACCATTTTTATTTAACATTATATGCATGATATTCCCAATTTTTTATTGATTCTTATCTAGTTTAATAATTTTTATGTTTTTAAAGTTGTTTATTTGTCCTGGATGAAAAATAAAAAAAAAAAATAATTAATTATTCGTTAAAAATAGCTTTTATTTTCGGCAGCAAATATTCTTCTAATAATTCTACAATCTCATTTCGCTTTATCCTTTCCCTAATATAGCTTATTTCTTTCTGAATAGTGGTTTTTAGAAACTCTTCTTCGGATAAATTCAATATTTTAAGGAATTTTAAAAGAAACGGATCCTGCGGCCCATCGATTTTATATTCTGTCATTCATCAATCCCTCTAATTCTTTTGTTAATAATTCTGCGGTAAATTTATTAATAGCATACATTAGACACAATTCTAATGTATCTAAATTCGTTATCGGAGTAAATCCCCGGCTCTCAATATATAGTTTAAACGTTTTTATTAATGGTTCTAAATTCGGTGACATTATTTCTCCCCCTTGTAGATAATTTCTAAAATCTCCCCCGGTTCTAATTCTCCAATAAGATTTAAGGGATCTTTTTCAACGGAAATAATATGGTCCCGTAATATCGTTGCGATGTAATTATCAACCCCAATCTTAAGGAATTTCGCAAAGCTTTCAAGCTTTTGATATATCTCTTCATTAAGTTCTAGTTGCATTTTATTTTCCCTTTTTTATGTATTAATTTATGTATTAATAAATAATAATAGACAATAAGTATTTATAAATATTCCTACATATATTAATACATGAATGGAAATATTGCTAAATTCTATTTTTATGAAGGATCAGGATCCGGCCGCATAAATATTCCTATCGCCCTGGCGAGAGATTTAGGGTTTCAAAATAAAGATAATTTAATAATTTCGGTCCAAATTATCGATGGGCAAAAAGGAGTATTTATTTATAAAAAATCTGATAAGGATTAAGGTTCTAAAGGTCCCAGACCTAAAAGCTCTTTAGTTGGATCGCTTCCGTTATCCTCTATAGAGTTTAACGGTTCAATTTTTTTAGCTAAGGGTTCCTCGTTTGGATCGCTTCGTTTAATCTTACCCTCGATGTGATCTAAACAAGGAGCTTTTTCCTCTCCTTTTATTTTATAAACATTATTATTATATCTCTCAATAACCCCCTCATCGAGGAGTTTAGTAATTATCCGAATTATTTTATAAATTAACGCTATTATTTCCCGGCGGTGATGTCGTCCTCCGTTTGAAAAACCATTATCTTTAAAGAGCTGCCAGGCGATATCTCTCGCCTTCGTATATGTATGTTTTTTCATATATTCCAATATATATGAATGAAGATCGGCAGGGATCAGGTCCATAACATTAATTGGTTGAACAATCATGTGCGTTTTAACTCATTTGAGATTCTTTTATATGTTTTTAACGAATAATGAGCGATAAACCCTTTCTCCTTAAATGTTTTAATAATCTTCGTAATTCTCTGAATTAAAGGCTTCAATTCTTCGTTATATCCTCGGGTCCGGACGGAACAATTCTGTTCCTTCATGATCGCCCGGGCAATATCCATGCATTTAAAAAATGTATGCTCTCGAATATAATCTAAACAATAATGCGTTAAATCCGATGTGGTAATATTAATTAAACTAAAATTTTGAACAGTCATAAATAACTAATATTTTTTTTCATTTATTAAATTAGTTCATAAAGTTATTAATTATGTTAATAATTGTTCAGTATTTTTTTATTAATCTGATCATTTGTCCAATATAGGTATATTTAAATAGACGCTTGTCCATTAATGATCTAATAGTTTATTTATGAAAAAATTAAATATCTTTATGAAAAAAATAAATAATGTGAAAAAATATGGCCAAAAAAATTACCAGTGCAAAAAGAACTAAATCTACCACCGACATCCCGAAAAAGAGAAGGAAACAACAGATCGCCGCCGCCGGGATTGTTACAGCGTTAGCAATATGTTTTATCGGAGTGCTTATGTTTTTATCGATCCAACCGGCCCCTGTTACAGGGGATAGTTCCTTCGTCGTTATCGATCATGTCTCTCGGGATGTGGTTACCGGCGTTTCAGGAGAATTATACGAATTTACCCCGGATGAAATTACTACGGTGTCCCAACTATATGATGACGGGAATTGGGCTTTGTTAGACTCCGGAGCGATTGATGAATTAACCGTGGATATGAATGACCACCCCTACGGACTTTGGTTGCGGGTTGTAGACGCTACCTATCATAACGAATGGGTATATTTACAATCCTTCGACGGAAATTATGTTTATTATATTGAGGTTCATTTACGACCGACTACCGTTTATTTTAGTAATGTAAATTCTACGGACTTAAGCCAGGTGATACCGGACGCCGGCACCAGCGAAAATTATACATTGACGACTCAATTTCCCTGGAATGAAGTCGATACTACGATCATCCGTCCGAGCTATAGCTTACCCGCAGATACCTACGGACATTATAACTCGTCCGAAGCGAGGATGACGAATACCTTCGGGTTCTTATTTACCGCCAACGAAACGATTGGCGACGGGGTCCTGTCAATTAATATTACCTTAGCAAGCTCCTTTTGGGATTATGTAATTGAAGATCAGTATATCATTTTTTATTCCAAAATTTCTGCGAGGACGAATATGCGAGTTCACTACGAAATGTCGCTCGGAAATAATATCACCATCTCGGAGATCTCCACGGTTCTTATTGATGTACCCGGCATAACCGTAGAACATGCCGACGTATCGGTATTAGAAACAAGAACACGATCCTAAAGGTGATACTCATGAGAGAAGAGAGAAAACTGCAATCTATTATCGTTTTATCGATCCTCGTTTTAACTTCGTTGGGCATTCTAACGGTGATGGCATATAGCGACAGGACCGTCACTATTCTCGACGGGGACGACATCATTAAAAATTTTGCGTTCGAATATTATCAACCCGACAAGGCGGACAGTGATCCGTTTCTTAACCGTTATCAAATTGATGACGGCAGGCTTCAAGTCTCCTACGGAGGGTGGAATATTAAAGCTATTCAAGTAACCGGTGCGGTAGAAAAAGGGAATAATGAAGTGGAAATTGCTTATAACGTAATATTAGATAATCGTTTTTACATCTATACTGCAGTTCCATTAACTCGGGCGACCTCTACCTTGGGAAATTGGAATAGGCAAGGATACGGATACGTTGTGTTCAATTATGTCCGATATGGATGTTTCGGCGATGCTATTTATCAATACGGACCTGTTAGAATCGATCATAATTATTACGACTTTGGAGATATTATAGCATGGAATGCTGCAAGACATTCTTATAGCGGAGCCATGAAATTTAACTTTGATATCTCGGGGACGCCCTTCCTAGAAACATTATATGACAGTGACGGCACGACATATACCCCTACTTTTTCCCATATCTCCATTTATAATGGGTTTTTAGAAAACGGGAACTGGGGATACATTACCCAAGTGAATTTAGAGGATCAAGTCATAATTGCGGACGGAAAAACAGAAGAAAGAGCGTCTGCGGGCGGAGCGGGGACTACGGGGCAATTTGAGTCCACAGGCGGATCGAATAATAAAGAAATTAATTGGAATGCCCTTGGATCAGACCCCTTTTCCAAGGCCACGATAAGACAGACATGGGAAGACGGAGTTTTGGTGCGGGGAAATAATGAAGCAATAGATGTCCAACGAAAAGACGGGTCAAATATATGGGATCCAGTGAATCCAACGGAGAGCAATACGGACGGAGCATTTATATTCCACATTGGGCGAGTTACCCCCTTAGTAACGGAGTATTGGCGAACCTTAACCTATTATAGTAAAATATGTTCTACCACCGAAGATTTGTTAGGGACCAAAACGTGGCACGGGAGTTGGCGAGATCCAGGAGATGTTAATACCGTTCCTAAATCGAGTGCATTAACGATAAGAAATAGATATGTATCCTACGATGTAAATTTACAATTTAACATTAGAACAAATTATCAATTGGAAGTCTTACGAGAGGTCCCGAAAGTCGGACAACCCGTTGAGACTTATGATAAACTTATCTTTACAAGCGGAATTGCCGGGGGAGTGTCCGGGACCTTTGGAATTATGTCCGAATGGGGCTTATTTGATTACCTCATCTTCATTATCATTTTAATTGTTGTTGCGGTGATCGCCATAACTACGGTGAAATTAATTCTAAAAAGACGAAAAAAAGGACAGAAAGGACCGGAATCACCAAATATTCACGTCCACGTAAAATAATAACTA
>Ga0209498_1002596_pt1 | contig 10860 bp, 22 predicted proteins | sample WalLakDeSediment_FD_184131 | JGI IMG/M metagenome (GOLD analysis project Ga0209498, IMG submission 184131) | Lake sediment microbial communities from Walker lake, Nevada to study Microbial Dark Matter (Phase II) - Walker Lake 11/02/13 Deep... | ecosystem: Environmental > Aquatic > Freshwater >...
GCGACCCAACCGGCAGCTCCACGGACCCCGTGGCAACAACCCTGGTCTCCATGTTCCAAACCGACAGTGTCGCGCTGCGGTGCGAGCAGGTGGCCAACTGGAGACTGGTCCGCCCCGAGGCCGTGGCCGTTCTGGACGTTTCCGAGGGGAGCTGACCATGGATACCCCGACCACCTGGGACGCCGCCGTCGCCACCTTTACGGGCGGCTATGGCAGCGAGCCCGACTTGAACGATGCCCAGGACCGTCACGCCCTGGTTATGATCCTGGAGGCCGAAATCCGGGCCCGGGTTCGGGCTGAAATCTACCACGCCTTCGAGACCGAGACGGCCCGGCTCAAAGAGGAGGCCCCCCATGCATGACGCGCACCGGCCCGAAGATATGCCCTCCACGGGGAACAAGGTGGCGGATATCGCCCTCCGGGGGATCCTCCAGGAGCTTGAGCTTGCCGCCGACCAGGTGGCCGAGTTGCGGGCGGAGGTGAAGGAGCTCCGGGGATCCTCGCTACGGTACCGGGGCGTATGGAGCGCCGTGAACGACTTCCGCCGGGGCGATCTAACGACCACTGGCGGGAGCCTTTACCACTGTAACGTGGACGGGGCCACAGAGAAGCCCGGCACATCCTCGCAATGGACGTTGACCGCAAAGAGTGCCGAGCGATAACACCCCAGGGGGCTTCGGAACCTGGTCACGTAGGGTCACGGATGTTGCTCACGGACTGCACCCCCGTTGAAGCTCCCGCCTACGTGGCCAGGCCCTGCCCCCGGGCTCCAAATAACTCAGGGGGGATAGTGCGGGCGACCTCCCCGCACGAAGAGCCGAGCCGTCCTCGCCTTTCGGCCCGGCCTGCCCCCCGGCCTCATATTCTGGGCTAGCGTGAATCCGGGTTGACGCGCGAAAAGGTCGGAAGGACGCGCCGGCCCTGCCCGCCCCCTGGCCCGCCCCTTTTCCAGTGTCAAGAGTGTCAACCCCTGGCCCCAGGAACGCCCTGGGCCCCGGAACCGGCATAGTGGCCAGCCCCGGGGCCCGTCGCGTTCCTACGGCAATCTACGCTTCCTCAGCCGCCCATTCCGCCAGGTACTCGGATGGCATCAACCACTTCTCTGCCCACTCCCGGGCCTCCGTCTCACTCATGGCCCGGATACCGCTCCCACCCATGACGCCACCGCCCCCAGCTGGACGCTGCCAAGACGTCATTGGGCCACCCGATCCGCAGAGGAAGTAGGCCCCCCTCTGGGTCTTGTAGAGTGTCTCATGCCACCACCGGAAATCGCTCCTGGGCTCCGGGCTGGACGCCCATCCAATCTCCGTTGCCGATTCCGTGTTGTACAGCTTGCCCGCGATTACCTGTTTCATGTTGCTACCCTCCCTTGCATTGTGGCCCCACCACGCCGGGCCACCGTAGCGGCCGGAGCGCTATCGCCCCGGTCTTCCCTCCGAGTTTGTCTAGAGGCCGTTGTGGGTGGTCACGATGGGTTCCCCTCCCATTCCCGGGCCAGGTGTTGCGCGCACATCTCCCGCCACTGGTCCAGGAGGCGGATGCTGTCCTGGTCTCCCCCCTCTGCGATGACCGGAAGGGTTGCCACCAGGACTACCCACTTGGGATGAAGCTCCCGATCCTCGCTGGATAGAGAGGCTATGACGGGCTTAGGGGGGATCAGGTCCGCCGGCCCGTACGTCTCCCGGCCCCAAACCAGGACGGGGAGGCCGTCGAGGGAGGGGCGGTCGGTGGTGAGTTCGGCGGAGAAGTGGACCCCGGAGGGCAGGTAAACGGTGACGGGTAGAGTGGGCATGGTGTTCCTCCTCGCTTGTCTAGGTTCTGTCGATGCTTTCCAGTGCTGCAACCTCTGGGGTAGAGGTAGGGTCCGGGGGAGATCGTGGCTTACAGGGCCTCTGGTGACGTCCTACCGTCACCGGATCCCCGGGTGTAGAAGAATCCCTGGAGATACCGGTCCACACATCCCTGGTCCGGGGCCACCGATTGCAGGTGTTCGATCATCGCCGCCACCGTCACTTCCTCGCCGCCGTAGACCACCACCTCGTCAAGCGAGAATGTGCGGGACCGCCCCGTGGGCTGATCTGGTGTCCTCTTCATGAAGCGTCCTCCCCCTCCTGGAGCCCCGCCGCCGCCATGGCTGCCAACAGCTCCTCCGAAAGATCCTCCAACGCAAGGACGGCCTCGGTTAAGCTCCATGTGATCTCCGGCAGGAGCTCCTCCCCCAGCTCCTCCGGGATCAGGGTGAAGGTCCGGGCCACCACGAAGGCCGGGAGGGCCGTCGCCTGGATCCGGGAGAGAACCAGGTCAATCGCCCGGGGGAGCGAAGGGGACACGTCCCCCTCCAGATGCCCAGCGAGGTCACCAGCTCGCTTCAAGGCCCCTACGCCCTCCTTCGTGGGGCGAACGGAGCGGGTGGCGTGTTCCGTGGCTCCTGGGACGCCCCAGGGGTAGAGGGTCAGACGGGCCCGGTGAATCTCCTGGAGGAGATCCCGCAGCATTACTGGGGCCTTGCTGATGGGTGTTAGTGTCGAGCTGGTCATGGTTCCTTCTCCTGGTAGCGAGTGCGGAAAGCTTACCCTTGCGGAATCCGACGAGCCATAGCCGCCGGGCCTTCATGGTTCCCCCGGAATGTCGGAGAGGACCATACGGATCCGGTCCAAGTGGTAAAGACTGTTGATGAGGGTAGGCAGGCAACTTGCCGGGAGGGTGAGTCCCCCCAGCTCCGGGGCCTCCTTCCAGGTCCTATCCTGGCCCGTCCCCAGCGCCAGAACCACCTCCGATGGGTAGCCCTCCGAGTCCAGCATGAGGCCGATCCTTAGGGTCGGGACCTCCTTCCCGAAGAGCGGGACGTCAAAGCAGGTGATGCTTTTTCGACTTGGTGGGATCCAGGCCGTGAGCGGGTTCTTGCGTCGGTCCTGGGGGTTGTCATCGTCCACGGGAACCTCCTTTGCTTGCCCAGGGGAGGCCCATGCCGGAGATTGGACGGGCCACCCGAAAGGGCGGTGAAAGTGCCAGGGGTTCCGGTTCATCTTGCAGGGTGTCCGGGGCCCCTGGTTTGCTTCGTGTAGACTAGTCCTCCCCCTGGTCCTTGGTGGCGACAGTGGGCAGGGAAACCTTCATCCGTTTCAGCCTGTGATGGACCGCCGTCCTTATCCATTCACTCATGGACACCGCCCGCCCCGTCCTGGCCCCCTCCTGGAGAGAAGCCAGCCGAACCCGCTCCCACGTGTCCCCGTCCATCATGATTTGCCGGGGCTCCATCGTCCCTCCTGGCTTCCCTGGCTTCATGGCCACCGCCTTTCCAATAGGGTGCACATCCTCCATACCTTCGGCACAGTACACCGGACAAACGGGGAATGCAAGGCCCGTGTTCTACACACCCGGAGAGAAAACCCTTGCGGTTTCCCTGTCCCGGTTTTACGTTGGGTGTGGGTCGGTAGAGGTACCGCCCTGGCAGGACATACCAGTAAAAAGTCCCACGACCACGAACTACGGGTGGACGGGCCGCGAACCTCCCAACACGGGGGGTGACGGCCCGTTTTTTATTGGAGAAAGGACTATGACGAGTCGGGTAGAACCGAAACGGGAGCGCGTCATTGGGTTCCGAGCCACCGACCAGGAAGAAAGGCTTTTGACCTGGGCCGCGAAGGCGGAGGGGGTTGGCCGGTCGGAGCTGCTCCGCCGGGCCATTACCGAATATCTGGACGCCGTCCACCGCCGCCAGCAAGGCCGATGAACACCGCCGCCCAGGGGCCTCTCCTGGAGGCGCATCGGGCTCTTAGCGAGGCTTTCCGCCTCTTGGACGGTAGCCTTGCGCTCCTCTCCGACCTGGAATACGCCGCCGGGCTTGATGCCCGGGACGGGATCGCTCGGGCCATGAAACAGGTTGGGGTCCTGGCCTTGTTTTCAGGGATCCGGCCGGGGGACCTGGGACCGTGAGGAGCATGACGTCCGCCGAGTACGAGCGGTACCTGGAGCTCCTGGCCAGGTGGAGGGCGGAGGGTCAGAAGATCTCCTGGAAGGAGTATCGCCGGGCGTACGAGCTGGCCCGGGAGGTGGAGGTGGGGCAGGGGGAGGGGAAACCGTGAACCTTGAAAACCCTCGCGACTTGTCACACTGTTCAAACCAACACGCGGTGGGGCCGGGTCCAGTATTGGCGGGTTCGCGACCTGGCATGGTACTCCACACCATGCGCCCGGCACCTCCACCGCAGCCCTTTGTGGAGGGGGCTACCATGAGCGTACCCACCGATTTCTCCCTGTCCATCGCCGCCGCCGACTGTCTCACCGCCGCCCTGGCTCATGCCGCCCGGGGGAGGAGGGTTGTTCCCTGCCACACCCCCGACCCTGGAGCTCCTGGCGGATGCTCCTGCCGCCGCGCTACATGCGGCAAGAACGCCGGGAAGCATCCCAGGGTGCAGAATTGGCCGAAGGAAGCCAGCGCGGATCCGGAGGTGATTCGGAAGTGGTGGCGCATGTGGCCCACTGCTAACGTCGGCATTGTCGGCGGTGACGGTCTCTTCATCCTGGACGTGGACCCGCGCAACGACGGGGACGCCTCCCTGCAGGAGCTGGAGGAGGCCCACGGGGGGGTGGTGACTCTCACCTGTCGCACCGGGGGCGGAGGGCTGCACATGTACTTTGCGGGTGACGCCCCGAGCATGAAGCCATTCCGCCCGGGTATCGACCTCCAGAGTGCCGACGCCCTGGTCATTGCACCACCGTCCCTGCACACCAGTGGGCGGCGGTACGAGTGGGTGGACCCCGGGGAGGAGCCCAGGGTCCCGCCACCATGGCTGGTGGAGCTCCTGGCCAATGGGCGGCATGAGACCGCCACCGCCACCGCCACCGCCACCGCCCCGGGGCAGGGCCTGCCCGAGGATATTGACGACCTCCTGGCCACCCTGCCGGCCGATTGCAGCTATAAAGATTGGGTGGACGTCGGGATGGCCCTGCACCATGCTGATCCGGTGGCCGGGTACCAGGTTTGGGACACCTGGTCCGCCGCCGTGCCGGAGGGCCGATACCCGGGGCCGGAGGCCACCTGGGAGAAGTGGGGAAGCTTCGGACGTGAGGGCGGCGCCCTGGTGACCATGGGGACGGTGCGCCTCATGGCCCGGGAGCGCGGGTACGTCCGACGGTCCAGGGTGGGGGGGAGGGCGCCTTCCCCACCGCCTCCGCCGCCCCCGGATACCCGGGCACCCTCCGCCACTCCCACCGCCGCCCGGGCGGCACGCCCCTCCCTGGACCTATCGCGCCTGGCGGGGGATGGCCTATCCGACACCCACAACGCCAGCATCTTTCACGCCCTGCACGGGGAGCGCCTGCGGTACGTCCCACGTTGGGGGCGGTGGCTCGTGTGGATCGAGGAGACCGGCCGGTGGACGGTGGATCACGGGGAAGCCCTGGTTACCGAGCTCGGCAAGGACGTAGGCCACGCGTTGCAGCGGGAAGCCTTGAAGCGCCTGGCCACCGCCACCACGAAGGAACAGGCGGGCCCCGCCCAGAAGCTCTTTAACCACGCGCTGCAAACCCTGGACGCCCACGGGATCCGGGGCCTCGTGAGCCTCACGCGCGGCATGTTGGGGATCCCACTAGACCATGAGTCACTGGACGCCAACCCCTGGCTCCTGGGAGTGGATAACGGCACCCTGGAGCTGGAGACCGGCACCCTCCGCCCTTCACGCCCAGAAGATCTCATTACCCGCATCGCCCCCGTCACCTGGGACGCCGGCGCCACCGCCCCCAGGTGGGAGCAGGCTATGGGGGAGTGGTTCCCGGATCCGGAGCGCCGTGCCTATGTGCAGCGCCTGGCCGGCAGCGCCTTGGTGGGTGCCCAGAAGGACCACCTATTCACGATCCATTGGGGGATGGGAGCCAACGGTAAGGGTACGTTCATCCGGGCCATGCAGCGGGTGTTAGGGCCGCTGGCGGTGGAGGTTCACCTGTCCCTCCTGGTGGAGCAGAAATACACCCAACATGACACGGTACGCGCGGACCTGTTCCGGGCCCGCCTGGCCACCGCCTCGGAAACGTCCAGGCGGGTGAAGCTGGCGGAAGCCTCGGTCAAGAACCTCACGGGGAACGATAGGATCCGAGCCCGCCGGATGCGGGAGGACCCATGGGCCTTTGACCCATCCCATAGCCTATGGCTGCAGACAAACCACCTCCCGGAAATCACCGGCCGCGATACCGGCATATGGCGCCGGATCCGCCTGGTGAAGTGGGAGGCCACGTTCACCGGCCGGGAGGCGGACCCCGACCTGGACGCAAAGCTGGCGGCGGAGGCCCCGGGGATCCTCAGGTGGCTTGTGGACGGGTGCCTGGCATGGCAGCGGGATGGGTTGAACGAGCCTGAATGTGTGGTACGGGACACCCTGCAGTATCAGGCGGCGGAGGACTACCTGAAGCGGTTTGCAGCGGACACGGGCCTGCAGTTCACCACCGAGCGCGGCGCCTTCATGGAAGCGGGTGTCCTCCAGGAGCTCCTACGGGAGTGGTGCGCGGAAACGGGCCTGGACCACAACCCCCGCGACTTCTCCGATTGGATGGCGGACATGGGATGCACCCAGAAGCGGGTCCGCCTGGGGGAAGGGGATAGGACACGGCAGGTGCGGATCTGGAGGGGCGTCCACCTGGCGGCGGATGCTGGTGACGATGCGGACCCCGACCTGTTTTAGAGGAGCGTCTACAGCCATGCGCGACGAAATGTGTGACAGACGTGACACGGTATCCGGGTTCAATCCCGTTGGGGCTCTCGGTGAAACGAACCTGGGGGACCCTGTCACACCCGGCAAGGCGCCTTTCGTGAGCGAAACCACCGGCACGGCATCTAACGCACCACACCCCAACAGCTTGTGGAAACGCTGCAGGCTAAGTGTGACAGGCGTGACAAGGTACCCCGTATTGTCCCTCATGCGCGCGCGCGCGGCGGGTATATGGGGGACCCCGTCACACCTGTCACACCGCTACCCCCCTGGACCGCACACACACACCCGGGGGCGTAGGAAAAACAATTTCCGAAACTTTTTTTGAGACCGCTGCCCAAGAACCGCTTTGCTACCCCTGTACCCGGTTGAAAACAGATTTTCAGGGAGAAACCCCATGCCCAAAGCGACACCGACCCCGAAGGCCCCGGCCCACCTCCAGCCAGCTACCGGGGCCTGGTGGAGTAGCGTCCAGAACGAGTACGTCCTGGAGGCCCATCACGTCCGGATCCTGACGTTGGCAGCCGAAGCCTGGGACCGGGGCCAGGAGGCCCGGGAGATCCTGGACCGGGAGGGCCTGACGTACCTGGACCGCTTCGGCGCCCCCCGTGCCCGCCCCGAGGTGGCCATTGAGCGCGACTCCCGGGTAGCCTTTGCCCGCCTCCTTCGGGAGCTGGGGCTGGACGTGGCGCCCCCCTCCGAGGCCCGAGGCCCGCTCCTGGCAGCGAACGCCGATCTTCGGAGGGTGTCCTAGTGCCCCGGGTCCGCAAGCAGGGACCGGGACAGACGTTCTCATGGTCCATGCGTGCCCTCAACGCCGCCACATCGGTGGAGCGCTGGGTCCAGTTCTGGGGCTCCGAAGAGACCGCCCGGGCTGCGTGGGAGGTGTTGGGCGGCACGTCTGGTGGGTGTCGGCTGCATGGCGTCGGGTGGCACTACGACGCGCCCGAGCTCGACCGCGATTCAATCGACGATGACGACGAACTGTACGCCCGCCGCCTGGAATACTTGCGGGAGCACGGGATTACCTGCCCGGGCCGCGCGAAGTGTTGCGCCAGGGACGGTGCGGCATGAGCGGGGATTCCTCGCGCGCAACCCCCCCTAGTCTACTTTCGCGACAGGATGCGCGAAGCTGGGGCAATGGTCCCGGCGAAACGCTCCGAAATTGTGGCGATACCGCCCCCCAGGTTCCGCCCCGCCGATGGCACTGGGGTTGGACCCGCGCGGGTGAAGTGGTGCGCTACGGGGCCCGGACCTTCGAGTGCCTGAAGGATACCCCCGGCCGCCCCTCGGACCGCCCGCGCGCCTCCCACATTTGGCGCCCACTGGACTGACGCCGTGCCCCGCCGCGCCTCCCCTGGACACGCCGCCCGCATCGAGCGGGCCCTATCCCCGGGGCTCCGGGCTGCCCTCCTGGAGCTCCGGGAGCTCCTGGACGTTGACGCGGGATGGCAAGCAACCCCCCTGGGTCCACCGTTCGTGACGGCCGCCTGCATCTTGCGAGCTGCCCAGATGGCCCGGACCGGGGCCGCCCCGGGTGAAGCCTTGCTTGCCGCCGCCCGGGAGATGGACCTGGAACCCGACACAATCAAGTCACGGGTTGCCCGATGGTCCGAGCGGTCCAGGGTTCATATTGCACCGGCGAAGAAGCGACCCGGGGTTGCATCTTTGGTTCGAGACGCAGCACAGACGCCACCCCGGAACGAGGCAGCATGATGGAACCCACGACCGCAAACGACCTGATCCGCGCTCAAGCCAACAGGCTCCAGGAGCGCACGTTCATCAACCTGGTCCGCAAAATCGCCCTGGGAAAAGACCTCGAACTTGGCCAGAAGGCCACGGCCGCATCCAGCGCGGACGATGACTACGGTTGGGGCTCCGAGCTGGCGGGCCTGCCCGGGGCTGGCTCCTTCCGGGAGCTCGTGGAACGTCGGGCCCTGGTGAATCGGATCCCCTTCCACCGGGCGCCGTTTTCGACCCGTACCGCCGTCCAGACAAGCAGGCCCATCGGATACCGCATCACCACGCCGGGCTCCGCGAAACCGGTTTCTCCAATGTCGTTCGAGGCCGTCACCCTGGACCCCGCCGTGACGGGCTGCATCATCGTCATGAGCGAAGAGTTGCTCCGGAGCACGGCCCCCGGCACTGACGCGGCGATCGAGCGCCAGCTTGTGTCCGCCGTCGTCACGGCGAGCAACGCCGCCTTCCTGCAGGACATCACAGACGGGATCCTGCCCTTTCCCGCATCCGGCATCGATGACGCCTCGCTCTTCGGGGACGTTATCGCGCTCCTGGGGATCGGGGATCACGTCGAGTTGATCGCCAACCTCCCGTGGGCCGTCCGGTTGACCGCGCTCCTGGGAGCCGCTGCGGACATGGTCCGGATCCACATTGCCCCCGAGGCCGGTGATACCGTCGTTGCGGTGGATCCCTCGGGCATCTTGGTGGCCCTGGGGGAGATCTCCGTCACGCCCGGGCCGAGCGCGACCCTTGAGATGCGGAGCGACCCAACCGGCAGCTCCACGGACCCCGTGGCAACAACCCTGGTCTCCATGTTCCAAACCGACAGTGTCGCGCTGCGGTGCGAGCAGGTGGCCAACTGGAGACTGGTCCGCCCCGAGGCCGTGGCTGTCCTGGACGTTTCCGAGGGGAGCTGACGATGGATACCGAAAAGACCCCCTGGGATAGCGCCTGGGAACGGTTTGAGCAGGGCCACGGTGACGGCCCGCCGGACCTGGGGGACCCCCTGGACCGCCACGCATTCGCCGCGCTCCTCGAGGCCGAAATCCGGACCCGGGTCCGAGCTGAGCAGGAGTTGCAAACGGCCGAAATCACCGAGCAGGTGGACGCCCTGGCCCGGGCCGAGCTAAGGAGATTGAGCCATGACTGAGAGTGAGGTCAAAGCCTTGCTGGACGGCGTCATTCCGGCGGTTCGCGCCTACGTTGACAAGAGGCTTGCCGAGTTCAAGGCCGAGCAGGAAGCCGAAACGGAAGCCGCCCTCAAACAGCTCTCCGCCCGGGTGTCTCGGTTGCGGGAGGGGGCCAACCGATGAGCGAGCAACCGGCCCATCCTGACCAGATGCCCGACCTCACCGGCTTCAAGGCCGCCACCGCCGCCGTCCGGGGCATCCTGGAAGAGTTGGACCTTGCCGCCGATCAGATAGCCCAGCTTCGGGCGGAAGTGAAGGAGCTCCGGGGATCCGCGCTGCGGTACCGGGGAGTCTGGTCCGCCGTGAACAGTTACGGCCGGGGCGATTTGGCGACCACTGGCGGGAGCCTATTCCATTGCAACGTGGACGGGGCCACGGAGAAGCCCGGAACGTCCTCGCAATGGACGTTGACGGCAAAGAGTGCCGAGCGATAACAACCCAGGGGGCTAGCGCGACCTTTCGCGCGCGAAGAGCCGGGCGGCCTTGCCCCTCGACCGGCCTGCCCCCTGGGCCTCATATTCTGGGCTAGCGTGAATCCGGGCTGACACGCGAAAAGGTCGGAAGGACGCGCCGGCCCTGCCCGACCGGCCCGCCCCTTTTCCAGTGTAAAGAGTGTCAACCCCTGGCCCTAGGAACGACCCGGGCCCCGGATCCGGCATAGTGGCCAGCCCCGGGGCCCGTCGCGCTCCTAGCGCAACTGTGGACGCCTACGGCACCAAGAAAACTTGGCGCACCTTCTCCAGATGATACAAGCCGGTGGTCAGGGCGCCGAGAGAGGCAGCGGGAAGGATCAGCCCTCCTGCCGCCGGGTCCTCCCTCCACGAGCGTCCATCACCGTGGCCCAAGGCCATGAGCAATTCGCTCGGGTACCCCTCCTGGTCCAGCATGAGGCCACATCGGAGGGTGTTCGGGTGGCCGTTGAAGAGCGCGATGTCGTGGCAGGTGAGGTGCCTGCGGTTTGGGTTGATCCAAGCGGTGAGCGGGTTCCTTGTGGGCATGGCGCACCTCCGGCGTTGCCGCCGGGGCAGGGACGGCGGTACCTTTCCGCCATGCCTACCCCAACGTGTGGGCTCAGAGGCGGCCGGATCCTGGCAATGGGACGGCCGCCTCGGTGTGTGTGCGCCTACAGAATAGGAGGCAGGGTTGGAGCCCGCAAGATTGTAGGCACCGACGCCCAGACGTATCTTCCTGGCGTAGTCCGATGAATCGCCGCAGGGAGGTACGCTT
>Ga0209498_1002597_pt1 | contig 10858 bp, 8 predicted proteins | sample WalLakDeSediment_FD_184131 | JGI IMG/M metagenome (GOLD analysis project Ga0209498, IMG submission 184131) | Lake sediment microbial communities from Walker lake, Nevada to study Microbial Dark Matter (Phase II) - Walker Lake 11/02/13 Deep... | ecosystem: Environmental > Aquatic > Freshwater >...
GAAAAATATTTGCAGGAAGAACTGATCGTGCATCTGACTCATTCATATCTGGGGCCGGAAACTGACTTTGGTAAGGAGAAATTAGAGGGTTCGGCGTTCTCCCTGGAGGAAACTATTGCCAGGCTGGATGAATCAGGACTCTTTTCCAGGCGGCGTCTCTTAATTGTTGATAATCCGCCCTATCTTGCTCCACCGCGTAAGAGTAAAGAAGCTAACATGGCTGAAGAGCCCGATGATCACGACCTCTCTGAAAAAAATAGCCCGGAACTATTGGAAAGCTATATTGATCGGCAGGAATCTTCACTGCCGGAGAACATTCTTGTTTTTACGGCTCCCCAAATCGATCGCCGCAGGCGGCTCTATAAAATAATCGATAGAAAAGGGGTATCGGTTGAGTGCAACCCTTTAAAGGGAGAAGCCCTGGCTGCCTGGATCCGCAATAAAGCTGCCCGGCTTGATAAAAAAATTGATAATATAGCTCTTGAACGCCTTTTATGGGCTGGTGAGCAGAACCTGCACTATCTGTCGGGTGAGCTGGAAAAATACAGCGCCTACCTTGGAGAAGATCAGAAGGTCATTACCGCCCAGGTGGTTGATCAGCTGTTTTCGGGAGATATCCAGGGTGATGTATTTAAATTGGCCGATGCAATGGCAGAGGACAACCTGTCCAGAGCACACGAATTGTTGGAACTTTTGCTGAGAAGGCGTGAGAAACCACTGCAAATTTTTTTCATGCTTGTACGCCATTATCGCCTGCTCCTGCAAGCCTATTGCCTGCTTGAGGAGGGTATGCCCCCTGCGGAGTTTACATCTGCTCTGGCAGTGCATCCTTTTGTAGCCCGTAAAATGAGAGAACAGGCAGCAAAATGCAACAGATTAATTTTAGAAGAGGTTATCATTGCCTTGCAGAAAACCGATTTTCAGATTAAAACGGGCCGTATCGAACCGGCTCAGGCGCTTAAACTGGTTTTGAGTAAAATTGATTTTTTTCAGAGTGCCATCCGCAGTGGCGCATCCTAACAATATGGAAACCATGAAAGGATTGATCTAAATGAGCGTCAGACCTGAAGCTGATAGGGAAGCATTATTAAAAGCTGTTTATCAGCGCGGTTATGAATTGGAGCAGCGTTATTATGGTTGTGCTCAATGTGTGGTTGCAGCGATACAGGATTATTTTCCTCTCAACGAATCTCTCGTTAAAGCAGCCACATCATTCTCCGGGGGATTTGCCTCAACAATTGAGGGGCCCTGCGGGCCATTGACCGGCGGGATCATGGTTCTCAGTTATTTTTTCGGGCGTTCACGTGAAGATTGTGCCAATATCGGGCTGCTGCGTCGTCCGGGGCCGTTAGTGCGGATATATTGGGACAAGTTTATTCAGAATTATGGCGGAGATACCTGCAGACAGGTCCAAATGCATCTTTTTGGCAAAGCATACCATTTTCTGGATAACGAAGAATACCAGAAATATGAAGAACTGGGAGGTCACCGTGACAAATGTCCTGCTGTTGTCGGTCAAGCCTGTGTTTGGTTGGCTGAGCTGCTTCTGGATAATAATGTACCTATTCTCAAAGCAGGAAACTGACCTGTCCGGTGTTGCCGCAATCATAAGCGTGAAATATAAGGTTAACTTGTCGCCTCTATCATTATATACTGACTGTTAATACGAATATATAAAACAAACCGACCTCTTCTCCGTTTAAATAGAAAAAAGGCCGATAGAAAAAAACGGTTTTCTTCTTGAAGCTAATTCATTACCGATTTGGCGCAGAATCTATACAGCAATAGTTTTATCGTAGAGCCGGCTCAGGCGCGATTTCTTCCGGGCCGCATTATTTTTATGCAAAATTCCTTTAGCTGCCGCCTTATCAATCTGGCATACAGCTGTATACAGCTTAGCCTTGGCATCTTCATGGTCTCCGCTTTGCAGGGACTCTTCGAAACGACGGATTGAAGTTTTAAGCATGCTCTTGATCCGCCGGTTACGAATTTCGCGCTTTATATTTTGTCTGGCTCTTTTCGCAGCCGATTTAATATTAGGCAAAATAATAAACCTCCTTCCTCTGCTGTAGGGCATTAAAATATTACCATCAGCGCTGATAAAAAGCAAGCCTTTGTTCGTTTTTTGTTGAAATAGAGAGTTAACAATTACACCGACAGGAAGGAGTAAAATAGATACTTATCGAAGTAATGTAAACCAGAATGCCTGCAAAGAAAGGTGGTTTGTTCTTTTGAAGATATTAAGTAGTTCGGCAATGAAAAAAGCTGATCAGTTGACTATTGAAGAGTTTGGCATGCCCGGTTCTGTTCTGATGGAGACTGCCGGTCTGCGCATAGTTGAATATATCCTGACACGTTTCCAAAAAGGTGGCCGTATCGTTATTTTAGCCGGACCGGGCAACAACGGCGGTGACGGTTTGGCTTCAGCCAGGCTGTTGGAAAAAGCCGGATTTGTAGTTTCGCTATGGAGTACGGTTAAGGCCGGCACGTACCGGGGTGATGCTGGAATAAACGAAAAATACCTGGTTAAGGTGGAGTTCCCCCTGCGCCGACTCTCCGAAAAAAGTGATCTTGATCTTTTTAGTGAAGACCTGAATTCTGCTGATTTGCTGGTGGATGCCCTTTTGGGTGTGGGAATCGATCGGGACGTCGAAGGATTGTTGGCCGAAATAATCGACATAATTAACTTAAGCAAAACTCCTGTTTTGGCGATTGATATCCCTTCCGGGGTAAACGCCGACAGCGGTGCCGTGATGGGAAGAGCTGTCAGAGCAAACTGGACAATTACTTTTGCTTTTCCAAAAACGGGCTTAATGCTTCATCCAGGAGCCGGTCTGGCCGGGGATATAGTTGTCGGTGAGATTAATGTTCCTGTATCGCTGGCCGAAAGTGAACCATTTGATATAATTACTTCAGATTTCGTTAAAAACCTTTTACCTGTCCGGCCTGTTGATGCCCACAAAGGCAGCGTGGGGCGTGTCTTAATCGTTGCCGGTTCTCCCGGAATGAGCGGCGCTGCCGTTCTGGCAGCTGAATCAGCTCTGCAGGGCGGGGCCGGACTGGTTTACCTCGCTGCTCCACAGAGCGCCTGCCCTGCTCTTGAAGCGAAAACGCTTGAAGTGGTCATCATTGCTCTTCCCGAATCAAGTCCGGGTGTAATTGATCCGGATGCGGCGGAAACAATTATTAATAAGGCGAGAACATGTGATGTTTTGGCGGTTGGACCCGGCCTCGATACCGGAGAAGCAACTTCAGAATTGCTTTACAATCTGGTTCAGCTTAGTCCGGTGCCGATGGTTTTTGATGCCGGTGCCCTGGAAGCGCTCGGCCGCAAGATTAACATGCTGCGCTCCGCCAGACATCTACCGGTGATTACTCCTCACCCCGGTGAAATGGCCCGCCTGATTGGCAAATCCGCCGGGCAGGTGCAGAGCAGTCGTCTCGAGGTGGCTCTGAAGAATACTGCTTTATGGAATTGTATAATTATGCTCAAAGGACCAAACACCATTATCGCAACTCCCGACGGCCGGGCTTCGATAAATCCCACCGGTAATCCATCACTTGCCACAGCCGGTTCAGGCGATTTGCTGACAGGTCTAGTTGCCTCTTTTATTGCCCAGGGCATAGCACCGGAAAACGCCGCCAAGGCGGGAGCTTTTATACATGGAATGGCTGGAGATCTCCTGCCTTCGGGACGCGGATATAAAGCCCGCGACATCCTGGCTCTTTATCAGGATGCTTTTCTATACCTGGAAAGTTGCGACCAGACTATTGCCGGAAATCCTTTTTTAACCAGGATAAGGCCTATATAAAACAGGGAGGGGGCTGGAAATGCTCGATTGCCTGATGACACCGGAAGAAAAAGCGCTGCGCGACGAAGTGCGCGCCTTTGTCAGGGAAGATATCGACAAGACACTGCTGCGTGATATGGACGAGGATAAAATACGCTATCCGCGCGAATTCCTGGAAAAAGCCGCTGCCAGAGGCTTACTGGGCTTGCGCTTTCCAAAGGAATACGGCGGTAAAGACCTGCCCTGGGTATCGGAGATAATTGCCCTGGAAGAAGTTGGCGTTCTTGGAACTTCACTGGGCTGCCTCTATTCTCTAGTCAGTATTGTCGGCGAGGCCATTAACAAGTTTGGTTCTAAACAGCTCAAAGAAAAATACCTGCGTCCGACTATTGAAGGGCGTAAGACTGCCGCAGAAGCCCTTACTGAGCCACGGGGCGGGTCAGATTTTTTCGGAGCGACCTGTACTGCCAGAAAAGAAGGCGATCATTATATATTAAGCGGTCAAAAGCGTTTTGTAGTCGGCTCCGAGGGGGCCGACTATTTTATGGTCTATGCCCGTACCGATCCTGACGCACCGCCACATAAATCGATCAGTGCTTTTCTGGTCGACCGTTCCCCTGAAATCAAGGTTGAATACCTCTATGGTTTAATGGGTACGCGCGGTGGTGGAACGGGCCGGCTGGTATTTAAAGATGCTGTTGTACCGTCAGAAAATCTATTAGGTGAGGAGAATAACGGGTCGGCAATATTTTACCAGATGATGATTCCCGAACGAATGACCAGCGCCGGTGGCGCGGTCGGGATGGGCAGGGCTGCTTTGGATGTTGCTGCCCGTTACAGTACAAGGCGTAAAGCTTTTGCTACAGAAATAAAAAATTTCCAGGCGGTCAGTTTTAAAGTAGCGGATAGTATTACCTGTTTGGATACCGCCCGGGCTATAGTTTACATGGCGGCGCGTTCTGTCGATGCCGGTGACCCGGCGGGCCGGTCACGACGGCTTGTTTCAGAAGCAAAAAAAGTAGCTACTGAAAATGCCTGGAAAGTTGTCAACAATGCTATGCAAATCATGGGTGGTATCGGTTATACAAATGTTTATCCGATCGAAAAAATGCTTCGTGATGTGAGACTGATCATGATCTGGACCGGAACCAATGAAATTATGGACCTGATCATTCAGCATGAATACTACAAGGAGTTAGCACAGGAAGGTTTCAAGGGGCGGGACATTGAATTTGATGCCGCTGAGGCTGAACAGATTGATGAAAAAATCTATGAGTGAGTTAGGAACCCGGAGCCGGAATAAGTGAATGAGTTAAATTTTTCCTGGATTCTGAGTGCTGATAATAAAGGGGGAGCCGGATAAAATCGATGGAGAAAGATACAGTAAAAATTGGTTTATTGGGCATGGGTACGATCGGGAGCGGAGTAGTTGCTCTTTTAAAACTTAACAACAAGCGCATCAATGAAAAAATTGGTCTAAATTTAGTGCTCGAGCGAGTAGCCGATCAGGATCCGGCAAGGTTAAAATCTCTTGAACTTTCCCAGGATCACCTCACTACTGAAGCCTCGTTAGTTCTTGACGATCCAGAAATTGATATCATCATCGAGTTAATTGGCGGAGTAGAACCAGCCCGCAACTTTATTACCAGGGCTCTTGAAAACGGCAAGTATGTTGTTACAGCCAATAAAGATTTAATGGCTGCTCATGGTGAGGAGATTTTAGCTCTGGCCCGTCAAAAAAATCTGAACGTTTTTTATGAGGCAAGTGTAGGCGGCGCTATCCCGTTGATTCGACCCCTGAAGCATAGTCTGGTAGCCGATCGGATTAAGCGGATAGTCGGAATTGTTAACGGCACGACCAATTATATTTTTACGCGCATGGGCCAGGACAATCTCAACTTTGACCTGGCGTTGTCTGAGGCTCAAAAACGAGGATTTGCAGAGGCTGTTCCGACTAACGATATTATGGGGCTGGACGCCGTTTATAAATTGGCCATACTGGCCGGCCTTGCTTTTGGCAAGAGAGTCAGCCCGGAGCAGATTTTCGTTCAGGGCATCAATGGTGTAACCCATGAAGATATTGTTTACGCCAGGGAGATAGGCTATGCTGTTAAGTTGCTTGCCATAGGTGAAGAGCTCCCAGATGGCCTGGCGTTAAGGGTTCACCCTGCCCTCGTGCCACAGGATCATCCTCTGGCCTCAGTCTCATATGAGTTTAATGCCATTTTTATTGAAGGCGAGGCAGCCGGCGAAGTAATGTTTTATGGTCGTGGAGCAGGTGCTATGCCGACTGCCACTGCCGTTCTTGCTGATGTAGCTGAGGCTGCCCGCTGCATTTGCCATCAACCGGCCTGTTCTGTAATTGAAAAAATAACTGGAATGGCAAACCTTGTGCCAATTGATAGTCTGAGCACCCGGTTTTACCTTCGCTTTCTGGCCGAAGATCGTCCGGGAGTTTTTGCCGCCCTGGCTAACGCTTTTGGTGACGAACAGGTCAGCCTCGACATGGTTATTCAGAAACGCCGGGTTAATGATTCTGCTGAGATTGTTTTGGTTACCCATGTTGTGCGTGAGGATGCTTTCCAGAAAGCGTTGACGAAGGTGATGAGACTTCCGGTGATCAAACCAAACCCGAGTATGATTCGTCTGCTTAGCTAAAAGAAGGAGCGGCTTTATTTATGAGATCTGTTTTTTCGGTCCGGCCAGCCTGGGTAGAAATAGATTTGGACCGTCTTACCCACAATGTCAGGGAGTTCAAAGAGCAGATTGGACCGATGACGCAAATAATGGCCGTGGTCAAGGCTGATGGCTACGGTCACGGTGCAGCCGTTGTGGCTGAAACAGCTCTTAAAGCCGGGGCTTCAAGCCTGGCTGTTGCCTTTGTCGAAGAAGCAGTTGCGTTGCGGCGGGCAGGTATAGAAGCGCCTGTCCTGGTACTTGGATACACTGATCCGGCCCAATTTTTGGCTTTATTTAAATATAAACTGACCCCTACAATTTTTGATTTTACTACAGCGTCTGAACTGTCAAGACGGGCAGTTGAAAGCGGAACTCTGCTTCCAGTTCATATTAAGGTAGATACCGGTATGGGACGGATCGGTTTATTACCCGATGAAGTGGTCGAAGTGATTTCCCGCATTATCCGCCTGCCGGGCCTGAAAATTGAAGGTTTATTTACCCACTTTGCCGCCGCTGATGTTGAAGATAATTTATATACTCAGGAACAGCTGCTGCTTTTCAACCGGGTTATTGACCGCTGCCTGGAAAAAGAAATTTATTTTCCCCTGGTCCATGCCGCTAATAGCGCTGCAGCAATGGCCCATCCTAATACCCGCTACAATCTGATCCGTTTAGGCATCGCCCTTTATGGTTATTACCCCTTTGATAATTTTAGAAGCCATCTGCTTAATCTACTTCCGGCCCTTACCTTCAAAAGCAGAGTAATAATGGTAAAAGAAATGCCGCCAGGCAGGGCAATAAGCTATGGTGGTACTTTTATTACTGAGCAGGACACTTTGATCGCAACAATTTCTGTTGGCTATGCTGATGGTTATAACCGGCTTTTGTCAAATAAAGGGCAGGTGCTGATTCGCGGGCACAGAGCACCTGTTATCGGAAGGATCTGCATGGACTACCTCATGGTTGATGTCAGCTCGATACCGGGAGCGCGACGTGGCGATGAAGTTGTCCTCTACGGCCGGCAGGGTGAAGAGCAGATTACAGTTGAAGAAATAGCCGGCCAGATAGGGACAATAAACTACGAGTTGCTATGTGCGATCAATAAAAGGGTTCCCCGTTTTTACTTCCGGGAAGGCAAACTGACATCAATTCAGGATTTCTCCGGAGACCGTATTTTTTAAAAAATTGACTAGCGCCCTGTCAAAGTCGATATTTTGAAATCCCGGTTAAACCACAATTTATCCTCCATTAAAGCAGCCATTAATTGAGGCAGAGAAGAGGGGGAGATGATAGAGCGGACATGGAGCAGGGCTGCCCCGGCCAAATCGGCGGTAAAGTTTTTACGGAAAATTTTATTAAAGGAGCCCTGATATATTGTTGCGGCGGTTTTATTCTCTGATTCAGCCCTGATCAGAGCTTGAACGGACAGAATTGCGCTTTTAAAAGTGTTACAGAGGCCTTCACCGGAAAAAGGTTCGATTAACCCTGCGGCATCCCCGACAAGAAGCAGGTTCCCGGCGGCTGCTTTTGCCAGTGGACCGAGGAATGGCAGCGGCCAGACCGGGAGGTTAACATATTCTTTGTCCTCAGGGAACAACCGTCGGTAAGCTTTTAGCAATAAACTGCGATTTGCCAGACCGCCAACGCCCTGGTTTACCCAACCCGGGCCGTTAAATGACCAGCCCATTCCCCCCAGAAAAGGCAGTGGAAAAAAATTCAGCGTACCCGGTTTTCCCGGACGGGATTCAATTTCAACAAACTTAGCCAGACCCCAGCCGGTCCGATAGTTTATTTTTTTCCTGAGGCCCGAAAGCGAACCACAACGGCTGTAGGCACCATCTGCTCCTATTACATAACGGGCTCGTAATGTAGATTTCAGCGGGTTTTTTATTTGCAGCAGGTAATAAAACTGACCTGTTTTTTCAACGTCTTCTTTTTCCAAGCCGACTAGTGCAGTTCCTTCAAAGAGAACCGCACCCTTATTGCAGGCATAGCCGGCAAGATAATTATCGAATAGTTCACGTTTGATGATCAGGCCTAACATTTTTTCTGAAGTATAAACAGAGCTTTTATTTCCCCTGGTAACTGTTAATGTATTGACCGGGTTAGAAATTTCAGGTGGCAGGATCAGATCTTCCGGCAATAGTGATAGACTCCGTTCTGAAATAAAGCCGCCACAAATTTTATGGCGGGGAAAATTTTTTTGCTCCAGGATTACTGTTGAAAAACCGGCTTTAGCTGCCAGGGCAGCGGCCAGCGATCCTGCCGGCCCTGCCCCGACAACAGCCAGGTCGTAAATTTTATCTCCTGCCGATTTCTTATACAAACCAATATCCGCCTTATCATTTATTAAATTGTTTTGCTCCGGCATTCTTCTGCATCTTATTTTTTCCAATTATAGCATAGTAGCGGTACGTTATTGCCGGGTAGCCTTGACTGGTTTAGGCAGATAGATTAAAATTGTCCTGTGATAAGAAAAGAATTTAAGCTTGCAGCAAGTAAGATCCTGCGGTTTAAAACAGGTAAGAAAAGGGTGCCTGAATTTAACCCGGTAGGTTCTTTCTAACCCTTAGGCCGGCTCAAAGAAGCCGGTTTACTTTTTATGAATAATCGGGCCAGTGTCCGGACCAAAATAATTTGGTCCAATAAAGTGAAGTATTATGCTGACCGGCAGTGCATTGTTTTTACTGCAAGCCAGGCAGGAGGTTTTTAATATGACTGTTGATTTTAGAAAAGAAGTTGATTATGTTGCCAGGTTGGCCCGTCTGACACTCAAAGAGGAAGAAAAAGAACAAATGGCCGGTCAACTTAGCAGTATCCTCGATACCGCCCGGCGGATTCAGGAACTCGACACAGCCGGGGTTGAACCGACCTCTCATGTTATCAGCCTTCCGGCTGTCCTGCGTGATGATATAACCAGGCCTTCGCTTCCCCTGAACAGGGTTCTGCAAAATGCTCCACGACGCCAGAAAGATTTTTTTCGCGTTCCGAGCATTACTGCCTTCGAGCATGATGATCAATAACCGTGACAGGACGATTCTGTCATTAAAGCTTTGGAAAAGAGGTTCGAGATGAAACTTTATGAAGAAACTGCAGCTGCCCTCAGCCGGTTGTTAATCAGGAAAGAGGTCAGCGCGGTAGAAGTAGTCCAAAGTTTTTTGGATCGAATCGAACTGGTGGAGCCATACCTGAAAGCTTTTATTACCCATACACCGGGATTGGCCCTGGAAACTGCCCGCGATATAGATCGTAAGAGAATGAACGGTGATGAACTGCACCCCCTGGCCGGTGTACCCATTGCCATTAAGGATAATATGTGTACTGAAGGCCTGCGGACTACCTGCGCTTCTCGCATCCTTGAAAATTTTATACCGCCCTATGATGCCACTGTAGTCACCGCATTAAAGCTTGTCGGTATGCCGCTGCTGGGAAAAACCAATATGGATGAGTTTGCCATGGGTTCTTCAACCGAAAATTCTGCATTTTTTACTACCCGCAACCCATGGGACATCGAAAGAGTACCGGGTGGTTCCAGCGGTGGCTCAGCAGTTGCTGTATCCGCCGGTATGGCTCCGCTTGCCCTTGGTTCGGATACAGGCGGTTCGATTCGTCAGCCGGCTTCATTTTGCGGTTTGATTGGTCTCAGGCCTACCTATGGCAGGGTTTCCCGTTATGGTTTAATTGCTTTTGCTTCATCTCTGGATCAAATTGGCCCCTTTTCATTAAATGCTCTTGACAGCGCTCTATTACTGGGTGTTTTGGCAGGTCTTGATCCTTTTGATTCGACTTCACTTCCGGAAGAGGTTCCGGACTATACAGCTGCTCTTCAGAAAGATATAAAGAAACTAAAGGTTGGTATCATCAAGCAGAATGTTGCAGAAGGTTTTGACCCTGAAGTGACGGCTGCTGCCCTGAAGATGGCTTCTATTCTGGAAAAAAACGGAGCGGAGATCGGCGAAGTTTCACTGCCGCTGACTGATTACGGTCTGGGTGCATATTACCTGATCGCTCCCTCGGAAGCCAGTTCAAACCTTGGTCGCTATGATGGTGTGCGTTATGGGTATCATGCCGCAGCTAATAGTATTGAGGAAATGTTCAGTAAGACCAGGGGTGAGGGTTTTGGTTCGGAGGTTAAACGCCGGATCATGATCGGCACTTATGCCCTCAGTGCCGGGTATTATGATGCTTATTACCTGCAGGCTATGAAGGTTCGAACCCTGATTCGTCGTGATTACGAGGCTGCTTTCAACAATTTTGATCTCCTTCTTGGAGCTACCACACCAACACCATCTTTTAAAATCGGTGAAAAAACCGACGATCCCCTTCAGATGTACTTATCGGATATCTGTAACATTACCGATGCCCTGGCCGGGGTTCCCTCAATTTCA
>Ga0209498_1002598_pt1 | contig 10857 bp, 10 predicted proteins | sample WalLakDeSediment_FD_184131 | JGI IMG/M metagenome (GOLD analysis project Ga0209498, IMG submission 184131) | Lake sediment microbial communities from Walker lake, Nevada to study Microbial Dark Matter (Phase II) - Walker Lake 11/02/13 Deep... | ecosystem: Environmental > Aquatic > Freshwater >...
ACCGGTAATAACCGCCGCTGAGATGCAGCAATGCCCGGTAAAACTCACGCGAATCATCCGGGGTGTCTCGCCAAGCATCTTCAAAATACTCATGGGCTGCATAATACTTCCCCTGGTTGAAGTCCTCGATTCCCTGTAAAAAAACCACACAAAGCTCATTCATCTTAATTTTCCTGGTTCCCACTTGATTATAGCACTGGAAAAATCTGATTGGACTTGTGGGAGTAAACCCAGCGGAGGATTCTGCTGGTCTTGAGGCATTCAACTTGATGCTTGTGCTATAATTTTTATTATCAAAAATGAAGGTAATACTCAGCATGTGAAGGGATAGGGGGGTGTGGTGTGGCGGCGAAGCTGCCACACCACACCCCCCACTCTTCAACAGTAGGACTGCCTGAGCAGTTACAAAAGAAGTTTATTTACAACCTTAATGAGAGGATGATATGTTAATTATCAATGGCAAACTGATCACCTGGGGAACAGATAACCAAGTTAAGCCAGAGGGATGGGGGCTTTTGATCCGGAATGGCGTGATCGAGAAAATTGCACTTCAAGATGATCTCCTGCGAGATTACCCGGATGAAGAGCGCCTGGATGCGGAAAATCAGTATGTGATGCCCGGAAATATTTGCGCGCACACTCATTTTTATGGCGCCTTCTCACGTGGGCTGGGGATCCCTGGCGACCCGGCTACCAACTTCACGGAGATCCTGGATAAGCTGTGGTGGAACCTTGATAAGGCATTGGATGACGAAGGCTCATGCTATTCAGCCTTGGTGTGCCTGGTGGATGCGGTCAAACACGGCACCACGACGCTGATTGACCACCACGCCTCGCCGAATGCGATCGATGGTTCGTTGGATATCATCGCTGAGACGGTTAACCAAGCAGGCTTACGGGCTTCCCTGTGTTATGAAGTTACCGATCGCGATGGTCCAGAAAAAGCCGAACAGGGTTTGCAGGAAAACTTGCGCTTTATTGAGCGAATCCAAAAGAGAGATCCCATGGATGCTAATTTGCGAGCACATTTTGGTTTGCACGCCAGCCTGACCCTTTCGGATGAGACTTTGGCGCGGGCGAATGAGCTGTGCCCAGCTGGCATCGGGTTCCACATCCATGCTGCAGAGGGTGTGGCAGACCAGATCTACAGCCTTGAAACCTCTGGCAAGCGGGTGGTGCATCGACTGGATCAGTTTGGCATCTTAAAGCCGGAATCGATCCTGGCACATGGCGTTCACCTGGATGAGGGAGAAATTGCACGGCTGGCTGAAACACAGACCTGGTTGACGCATCAACCACGATCGAATATGAACAATGCCGTCGGCGTGGCGCCGATCGAGGACATGCTCAGCGCTGGGATGCGGGTTGGTCTGGGCAACGATGGGTTTTCTAACACCATGTGGCAGGAGTGGAAAGAAGCCTACCTGTTGCATAAACTGTATCATCGCGACCCCCAACGCATGGGTGGTTATACCATCACCAAAATTGCGGTTGAAAATAATGCCGCCTTGGTGACAAAACTGTTTGACGGCCTAAAGGTGGGTGAAATTTCCGAAGGTGCTGCCGCAGATTTAATCTTTGTCGATTACCATCCCTTTACACCATTGACCGGTGGGAATCTCCCATGGCACATCCTGTTTGGGTTCCAGGAAAGCATGGTTACAGCGACGATCGTGGCTGGTAAGCCCTTGATGTATCATCGCGAATTGCTGACTCTCGACGAGGCTGAAATTGCAGCTAATGCGATGGAAATATCCGTAAAAATCTGGGATCGCTTTGAAAACATCGCCACCCAGAAATAAATGACCCTGATTATTCGTAGAAGATAAGGACACCACAATGACAGAAAAAACACAGCAAATCTATACGCTTGGTATCGTGGGGGGGACAGGAAAAGAAGGCAAGGGGTTGGCTTACCGCTGGCTCTTGGCAGGACATAAAGTGATCATTGGATCGCGCCAGTATGAAAAAGCCCAAACTGCCGTTGACGAACTTTCGGAATTTATGGGATTCAAACCTGAGGGCTTGATGGGTATGGAAAACCGGGAGGCGGTTGAAGCATGTGATATTGCCGTGATCACCGTGCCGTATGCTGGCCACAAAGCCACGCTTGAAGACCTGAAGGACGTACTGCAGGGGAAAATTGTAATTGATGTGGTGGTCCCGATCGTTCCCCCCAAGGTGACAAAGGTGCAGATGCCAGAGGCTGGTTCTGCAGCCCAAGAGGCACAGGCCATCTTGGGAGATGCATGCCAGGTGGTGGATGCCTTCCAAAACATCTCACACGAACGTTTGATGGGCAAGGGTGATACCGATTGTGATGTCTTGGTGTGTGGGAAGGGTAAGGCCGCCCGTGATGTCGTTTTAGGGTTGGTTGCTGACACTGGCCTGAAAGGCTGGGATGCCGGACCGATCGAAAATGCGGTGGTGGTAGAAGGGTTGACCTCGGTGTTGATCGGTTTGAACATTCAACACAAAGTGCACGCTTCAGGCATCCGCATAACGGGTATTTCTGACCCATCCTAAGATGAACCTGACCTTTTATCCTTTAGAAGGTCTGCCTTTGGTATCTCCAGGGGATGATCTTCCCGCGCTGATCGCTAATACTCTGACCAAGAACAATTTGGCTTTGCAAGATGAAGATGTGCTGGTGATCGCCCAAAAAATTGTCTCCAAGGCAGAAGGCCGCCTGGTCAACTTGACCACGGTCAAACCCTCTGAAGCAGCCCTGGATTACGCCCGCATGGCAGAAAAAGACCCGCGATTGGTCGAATTGATCCTGTCAGAAAGCCAGGAAGTGCTGCGCGTTCGCAAGAATTTAATCATTGTTGAGCATCGCCTGGGATTTATCAGCGCCAATGCCGGCATTGATCATTCAAATGTTTCTGGGACCTGGGGTGATGCCAAAGATTGGGTATTGCTGCTGCCGAAAAACCCGGATGCTTCTGCAGCGCACATCCGTCAAAAGTTAGAAGAAAAATTCGGCGTCCGTATCGGTGTATTGATCATCGATTCTCACGGCCGCGCCTGGCGCTTGGGGACAATTGGGATGACGATTGGCTTATCCGGTTTACCCGGGCTGGTTGATTTACGCGGCGAACCGGATTTGTTTGATTACAGGTTAAGGGTGACCCAGGTGGCAGCCAGTGATGAACTGGCGGCCGGGGCGTCCCTGGTGATGGGTCAGGCCCGAGAGGGAAAACCGGTGGTACTGGCCAGGGGTTTTCCCTATCCTTTACGCGAGGGTTCCTTATCTGAATTGATCCGGTCAAAAGAGGCTGATTTGTTCCGATGAATGAAATGTATGCCATCATCAGCGAATTAGATAACGATTCATCCGTAGTGGTGAAAAATCTGTGGGCCAGGCTGCGGGATGCCTGTGGATTAAGGGAGATTTATAACCTCCCCACCCCGCATTTTTCCTGGCTCGTCGCTGAAGCTCTTGATCTGCCACGCGCGAAGGCGATCATAGCCGATATGGCAGCCCACCACTTGATGTTAACCTCGCATGTGTTTGGTTTAGGGATTTTTTCTGGTGATCGGCCGGTACTGTACTTGCCGATCGTGAAATCGCAGGCGATGATCGATCTGCACAATCAAATCTGGGATAAGCTGGAACCTATGGCTGATCGTGCGAATGGCTATTATTCTCAGGCTTTCTGGCTTCCGCATATCACGTTGGCAATCAATGATTTGCGCCGAGAAAACCTGGCGTGTGCCCTTGAGTCGGTCGCTTTTGAGCCAGTAGAGCTGACAATTTCGGCTGATAACCTGATCCTTGTTGTCCAGAAGGGAAATCCGCCAAATAACGTACTGTATCAGTATCGTCTTGCCAGACCAGGGAGGCATTGATGAAAGCAGTTGCGTTGGCTGGTGGTGTAGGGGGCGCAAAACTTGTACACGGGTTGGCTGCATTGCTTTCTCCAGGGGAATTGAGCATCATTGTCAACACCGGTGACGACTTTGAATACTGTGGGTTGAGCATCAGCCCGGATCTGGACACCGTGTGTTATACCCTGGCTGGCCTGGCTAATCCTGAAACTGGCTGGGGTCAACGCGACGAAAGCTGGACGGTCCTGGAGGCTGTAAAGACCATGGGTGGACCGGCGTGGTTCCGCTTAGGGGATAAAGACCTGGCGACTCACCTGGTACGCACAGATCGACTTGCCCAGGGTCAGGCCCTATCCACGGTCACGCAAGGGTTATGTCGCCGGTGGGGCGTTGAGCACCCTGTATTTCCGATGAGCGATGACCCAGTCAGGACGATCGTTCATACAGCGAACCAGGGCTCGCTTGGGTTTCAGCAGTATTTTGTTCAGCATGACTGTCAACCAGTGGTGAGTTCGTTTGAGTTTATCGGCGCAGACCGGTCAGTCCCATCTCCCGGGGCATTGGAGCGGATCGATGAGGCTGACCTGATCCTATTCACACCGTCGAATCCCTGGGTGAGCATTGACCCCATTTTAGCGGTGCCAGGATACCGGAAAGCCCTGGAAAACAAAGTGGTGATCGCGGTTTCACCGCTGGTCCAGGGCCAGGCTCTCAAGGGGCCGGCAGCTAAGATGTACCAGGAATTAGGCATTCAGCCGAGAGCTTCTGCAGTTGCATACCATTTTCGTGACCTGTTAACCGGGTTTGTTTTTGACCAGCAGGATGAGGAAGAATTGGAAAAAATCCAGCGTTGGCGTATAATTCCATTACTCACTAATATAATAATGAAGGACGAACAGGACCGGGTTCGCTTTGCCGAAGAGGTCCTCGATTTTGGTGAATCGGTCCTCCACAGGAGCCACTAAACTTATGAGCCTTTGGGCAATTATCCCAGTCAAACCTCTCCGCCGTGGCAAGTCACGGCTTGCGGAAATCCTTTCTGAAGAAGATCGTTCCCGACTTAATCACCACCTTTTTACCCACACCATTGATGTTTTATTACAAGTAGACGCCATCTCAGATATTCTGGTTGTCAGCCGAGATTCGAATGTACTGACGGAAGCCCGTGAAAAGGGTGTTCGAACTGTAACGGAGAATGGCACACCGGAATTAAATAACGCATTACGCCGTGCATCATTATTTTCAAATGTGTTTTCGACAGAGGGCGTCTTGATCGTACCGGCTGATCTACCGATGTTGACCCCCGAGGATGTGACAGATTTCCTGTCTCAACGCACGCAACCTCCCATGATGGTAATCAGCCCAGACCGCCTACGCTTAGGAACCAATATGCTGTTGATTGATCCGGCGGACCTGATCACGTTCTCTTTTGGTACGGATTCATTTGAGAAACATTGTGTATTGGCAGGGCAAAAAGGCGCCGAGGTGATCGTTTATGAAAATGAACGAATAGCCCTCGATTTGGATATCCCAGAGGACTATGAAATCCTCCGTTCAAAAAGTTTCATACCGATTTCGATATAATTAAGCCACCCACTAGTGAAAAGGACAGACAAAATGACCATAGAAAGAGTAGCTTTATATTTACAGGACGCACATGATTTACGTGATGGATTAGATTATGTAAAGTATGCTGAGGAACGCGGTTTTGAAGCGGTCTGGCAGGCAGAAAGCCGGCTGGTGCGCGATGCGATTGTCCCAATGGCAGCTTACGCAGCTGTGACTGAGAAAATCCAGGTTGGATCTGGTGTGATCAATAACTGGACCCGAAATATTGGTTTGTTAGCCTCAACTTTTTTGACCCTGGACGACCTGGCTCCTGATCGCATAATTTGCGGGATTGGCGCCTGGTGGGACCCCCTGGCGAAGAACGTGGGCATTGAGCGAAAGAGTCCTTTGACCGCGATGGAAGAAACTGTGCTGATCATGCGCCGTTTATTGAATATGGAACGGGTTACTTTTGATGGCGAGTATGTGCATGTGAATGGGATTGAACTGGATGTGGTCCATGGCCGGCGCGAGCCGCGTAATGTCCCCATCTATATCGGCGCTACCGGTCCAAAAATGCTTGAGTTGACCGGCCGCATAGCCGACGGTGTGGTATTGAACTATTGTGTTCCCCCTGAATACAATGAACCGGCGATTGACGAGCTGAAAAAAGGTCTGAAAGCTTCTGGACGCACCATGGATGACATGGACCGACCACAACTGGTGGTTTGTTCTGTGGATGCGGATGGTGATAAAGCGATTGACACCAGCCGAGAGCTGCTGACCCAATACCTGGCTCAGCAACCGCACATCGCCAAAGCTTCTGGCGTTTCTATGGATGTGGTGCATGAGATCCAATCGATTTTAGGCTGGCCTGCAACCCATGAGCAAATCCAGCAGGCCAAACACCTGGTTAAAGATGACCTGATCCATCGCATCACCGCCAGTGGTACCCCTGACGAAGCCCGGGCGAAAGTACAGGAGTACATCAATACCGGCGCGACCTGCCCGATCCTGTACCCTGTTGGTGGCAATGTAAAGGTCTTAATCGATACTTTCGCCACAAAATAACCATGTTAGAAAAGCAGCCCGGTTCAAGAAGCTGTTTTATTTGCGGCAGGGAGAACCCGGTTGGATTGAAGCTCGATTTCTACACCGTCGCTCCTGGAAAGGTGCGGGCAGACCTATTGATCCCTGCGAAATTTGAAGGTTACCCTGGGATCGTTCATGGTGGGATCATCGCTGCCATTTTGGATGAGTGCGGAGGACGAGCACAGATGACCAGCCCGGGTCGGTTTATGGTTACTGCCCAATTGAATGTCCGCTACCGCCTGAAGGTGCCTTCTTTAACAGCGCTGGTTGTTATTGGCGAAGCTGGCGATCGACGCGGGCGGGTCTCCTATGCCCACAGCGAGATCCAGGACATGGTTGGTGTGGTTTTAGCAGAAGCTGAATTGGTACTGGTCGATATCCCTGATTCACAATTGGAGGATATCGACCTTGATGCCTTAGGTTGGCGTGTTTATCCTGATGAGGAGGCAGCATGATACGTGAATATTTTAGACCTACCTCGGTTGATGAAGCTCTTTTGTTATTGTCTGAGGATGGAAAAGAAAGAAAACCCTTAGGCGGTGGGACGAGTCTCAGCCGCCAGCAGGCGGGGAACTTTGGCGTGGTTGATTTGCAGGATGCCGGGTTGGATCAGATTGAAATGGGAAGCCAGGATATTACCGTGGGCGCCATGGTGCGCCTGGAAAGACTCCTGGCCTACCCGGATGTCCACAGTGAAATTCAACGAGCCATACAAATTGATGCTGCAGAAAACATCCGCAATATGGCCACCATTGGCGGCTGGCTGGTCAGTGGTGATGGGCGATCATTATTTACGGCGGCATTGCTTGCCTTGGATACCACATTGACCTGGGAGCCAGACCATCAGAAGGTGCGGTTGGGGGATTGGTTGCCCCTGCGCTGGCAATCGCATCCCGGTGTTTTGATGACCGATGTTGTGTGGTCGACTGCCCCCCGGCTAGTCTTTGAATATGTGGCGCGTTCACCCAAAGATCGACCAATCCTGATTGTTGCCATGGCGCAATGGGGCTCCGGGAGAACTCGGGTGGCTTTGGGTGGATTCGGCGAAGCGCCTATCATTGCCATGGATGGACCTGACAGCAGCGGTGTGGATCTTGCCAGCCGAGATGCTTTTTATGACGCTGAAGATCAATGGGCAACAGCCCATTACCGGCGAGAGGTCGCAGCAAAATTAGCCCTGCGCTGCCTGCAGCACCTTGAAGCTGCCAATGAAAGCGAGGCCTGAAATGAAAATCACCTTGAATATCAACCATCTAGAATACCCATTGAACCTTCCGGAGGGTGAACGATTATTGGACACCCTGAGGCGGCTTGGTATCTTCAGTGTCAAGAGCGGCGGTTGCAAGAAGGGCGAGTGCGGCGCTTGTGCCGTGCTGTTCGATGGACGCCCGGTGAATAGCTGTACCCTGTTATCTGCCCAGGCAGAAGGGCATCTTATCGAAACCGTAGAAAAAGTTGGTGAGCATCCTGAACAAGGTTGGAAGAGGACGGAGGGATTGCATATTATCCAACAAGCCTTTGTGGATACCGGTGCGATCCAATGTGGTTACTGCACACCTGCCATGGTTTTGGTTGCCAAGGCTTTGTTGGCAAAGAATCCCTCGCCATCAGAAGTAGAGGTGCGTGATGCCCTTTCAGGCGTGTTATGCCGCTGTACGGGATACGTTAAACCCGTTCAGGCGGTCATGCGTGCGGCTGCCATCATGCGAGGTGAACAGGTTCACCCGATTGATGAACCGATTGATATCAGCGGTGCGCTGGATTTTGATAAAGAAACCCGTGATGGAGGCGCGCCGTTGACCTCTGGCGGTGGAACGATGACCGAAACGAAGATCTTGCCGAAATTGAAGGTTTTAGATGTGCATTCCCCCATGAAGACTGTGGGGCATGCAGAACCCAAAGTGGATGCTGTCAAACTTGTCCAGGGTAAACCCGCATTTACGGCGGATTTTGAGAAGCGAGATATGCTGGTGGCCAAAGTTTTTCGCAGCCCCCATGCGCATGCCATCATCAAGCATATTGACGTCTCTGAAGCTGAGGCTCTGCCTGGTGTCGCAGCCGTGCTCACCTGGCGAGACATCCCACGGGTGGCTTACTCTACAGCGGGGCAATCTCACCCCATCCCGGGACCCTTGGACACCTTTTCATTGGATAAGAAAGTGCGCTTTGTGGGTGACCGGGTTGCCTTTATTGCGGCTGAGACGGCTGAGATCGCTGAGGCAGCCTTGCAATTGATCAAAGTGGAATATGAACTCCTGCCCCACATCCTTGACCCCCGGGAATCGATGGCTGAAGATGCAGTCATTATCCATGACGAAGATGATTATGTCGATTTTGACGAATCAGACCCATCGCGTAACCTGGCGGCTGAAATCAGGGTGGATATTGGTGACGTTGAGCAGGGATTTGCTGAAGCGGACCAGATTTTTGAAGCTGAATTTGTTGTTCCTAAAGTGCAGCAAGCGCATATTGAACCGCATGTGGTCGTCACATATTGGGATGAAGATGACCGATTGGTGATCCGCACCAGCACACAGGTGCCCTTCCACGTTCGGCGGCAAATAGCGCCTGTATTGGAGTTGCCCATCAAGCGCATCCGGGTGATCAAACCCAGGATTGGCGGTGGATTTGGTGGCAAACAGGAGGTGTTGATTGAGGATGTGGCGGCGCACCTGACGATCGCAACTGGGCGACCGGTGATCTACGAAATGACCCGTGAGGAGGAATTCATCGGCGCCCGCACTCGCCATCCCATGCGCATCCGGCTCAAGACCGGGGTTAAGCAAGATGGCACGATTACGGCCAACGAAATGTACTGCCTGAGCGACACAGGCGCTTTTGGGTGTCATGCGCTGACGGTGACTGGAAATACCGGCCATAAGGCAATGGCCCTCTATGTCGGCGATGGCAAGTATCGTGTAGCGCCCAATATCAGGTTTTATGCGGATGTAGTCTACACCAATACGGTACCTTCTGGTGCCTACCGCGGCTATGGCGTTCCACAAGGTTTTTGGCCGGTTGAACGGCACATGGAAACCATTGCGCGAGCATTGGGCCTTGACCCAATTGAATTTCGTCTGAAAAACGCCCTGCGTTCTGGCGAACTGCATCCGTTCAGCACAGCTTGGAGCGAAGGGCGTGAACCCAAACCTGAGACGATCAATACGATTGGGCTGGTAGAATGCGTCAATCAAGGGCGCATGACGATTGATTGGGATCATAAATATGGCAATGTGGATTGGCATACCGTGCCTGGGGCCAAACACCTGCGCAAAGGGATTGGGGTGGCCATGGTGATGCAGGGCACAGCTATCCCTTACCTGGACATGGGCGGCGCCAGCATCAAAATGAACGACGACGGTTCTTTCAACCTACTGGTTGGGGCGACTGATCTGGGAACCGGCTCAGATACAGTTTTGGGGCAGATGGCAGCTGAAACGCTGGGTGTACCCCTGGAAGACATCCTGGTGTATTCGTCCGATACAGATTTCACCCCCTTTGACAAAGGCGCTTATGCTTCGAGCACCACGTATATCTCAGGCGCGGCGGTGGTCAAAGCTGCGGTAAAGGTCGCAGTTCAGGTGCGTGAACGGGCAGCCTTGATGTTTGGCGAACAAGGCCAAGATGTTGATCCAACCGAGATTTTGCTTGAAGATCGGCAAGCGATTGCACCGATGGGTGATGCCATCAGCTTTGGTGAGATTGCGTTGCATGCGCTCCATCAAACCGACCAAATTCAAATCATGGCGGTTGCTTCACATATGTCACCGGTGGCACCACCGCCGTTCGCGGCACAATTTGCTGAAGTGACCGTGGACCTTGATACCGGTATGGTGACGGTTGATGAGCTGGTGATGGCGGTCGATTCGGGTGTGATCATCAACCCCGTCACAGCTTCAGGGCAAATCGAGGGCGGTATGACACAAGCCTTAGGATATGCGGTATGTGAGGAAATGGTTTATGATGAAAAAGGCCAGCCGCGTGAGCGCGATTTTGTGGATTATCATATCTTCCGCGCTGATGAAATGCCCGAGCTGACCACCATCTTTGTTGAGACCTATGAACCTACCCACCCTTTTGGTGCGAAAGCCGTCGCTGAAATCCCGCTGGATGGCGTGGCGCCGGCTGTTGGCAACGCCATTCTGGATGCTTGCGGCGTTGCTCTCTATAAGATTCCAGCTTTACCGGAAGAAATATGGCGATCATTGACAGGATCGACCACAGATCGTGAGGCATAAGATTGGCTGCTTATAACATCCAAAATACCCCCAATATCGGGACAAAGGACCAGGTTTTCGTGATTGGTCATGTCAACCCGGATACGGATGCGATTGCGTCCGCCATGGGATATGCCTGGCTGCTGCGTGAACGCGATGGGATCAATGC
>Ga0209498_1002601_pt1 | contig 10854 bp, 12 predicted proteins | sample WalLakDeSediment_FD_184131 | JGI IMG/M metagenome (GOLD analysis project Ga0209498, IMG submission 184131) | Lake sediment microbial communities from Walker lake, Nevada to study Microbial Dark Matter (Phase II) - Walker Lake 11/02/13 Deep... | ecosystem: Environmental > Aquatic > Freshwater >...
AAATTACCTCACCGAACAGGCCGAGCTCGCCAATCTTGACCTGTTCGCCGTGGCGGATGCCCGGGAGTTCGATGGTGACGATCGGTCCGTTGATGTCGCGGACGACGCCGATGCGTTCAGTCTGGGTCATGATTTCATCCGGTGAAGAGGTTTCCGGTCTCGGCCGAGGCCGGCAGCAGTCGTTCCAGGATCATCCGCTGCAGGCGCAGGCGCAGGCGGGCCATCCGGCCCTCGAAGGTGTTGTCGACACGGATCCGGCGATCGGCGCTCAGCACCAGTACGCCGCCCATGGTCTCGATCGGCTCGTGCTCGAGCTGCAACTCGCGGTCGGGCAGGCTCGCGCGCACCTGTTCCCAGACCTTTTCCAGCCGCTCCCGGTCCGAGGCGTTCGTACACACGGTCAGGGTTTCGCCCTCCATCTGACCCACGGCCTCCTGAAGCAGGCCCAGCAGATATTCTGTGTACGCGTCCTCGTCCTGCATGAACTCCTGCATCCGTTCCTGCAGCCGTCCTTCGACATCGCGCACGAGGTTCCAGCGCATACTGTCGAGGTTGCTCTGCAGCTTCAGCTCCGCAGCCTGGACCCTCTGCCGGTAATGGCGGTCACCAAGCGCACGGGCAACGGACTCCTCGCGTTGCTCCCGAAGGCGCAGTCGCTCCGAGGCCTCTCGCAGCACCGTGTCGCGCGTGCGCTGCGCCTGCTCGGTGAACTGGTCGGCCAGTTGCTGTGCCCGCGCCAGGATCGCCTGTTCCAGCTCCAATACCTGATTCACGTCTCTTCCCCGGTGGATAGACTGCCCGCCCCGAACAATCTCTGCAGCCGCGCCGCGACATCACTGCTGAGCCGTGGCGGCAAGGTTTCGAGTGGAGGCAGTGAAATCACGATGATGCGCCCGCCCTCGCGGCGAAGCTGTGCGAGCATCGGCACATCCCAATCCATCATCGCATCGTCGACGATGACGAAGGCGCTTTCACGACCGCGGTCCAGGTCGCGCAGGATCCGGTTCACCTGGGAAGGTTCCGGGTTGGACACGGTCTCGAACCCGATCAGCCGAAAACCGTCGGCCAGGCTGCTGTCACCCATGAACAGCAGCCTGGTCGGGCGGCCCTGCGGTGCCTCCGCGGTCACGACGCTGCGCCCTCAGATGCGGTTGAGCAGCAGGATACTGACAACCAGACCGTAGATCGCGATACCCTCAGCCAGACCGATGTAGATCAGGCTTCGGCCCAGCATCTCCGGCTTCTCGGTGATGGCTGCCAGCGCCGCGGAGCCGATCGGACCCACCGCGATGCCGGCACCGATGGTCGACAGCGCGGTCGGAATCCCCACGCCGATGATCGCGAGGCCAAGTCCGACACTGACCTCCGTCGCCACCTGCTCCGCAACGGCGGGCTGAGCGATCGCGTCACTGATGCCCAATGCCAGCAGGCCGAACATCGCGCCGACGAACACTGTCATCTGCACGGCCAGGGCCGGTTTGAAGAGATTGCGCAGACGCGGTGCGAGCGCGGGTCGCAGCTCGAGATAGAAGCCTGCGGCGATCAGGCCGACGATGGCAAAGGACATGAGACCAACGAGCCAGTGCATGGTGAACTCCCGGGTTGTGTGAACAGGAAACGGATTTGACCCTCAGGCGGCGCGCGTGCCTCGCCGCAGCCGGACGGGAGCGAACTCCCGGCCATCGGCCGAGAAGTAGCGCGAGAAACCTTCGAAGTACTGCAGACGCATCACCTGGATGGTGACAATGACTCCCTCGAGCACGATCACGAAGATGTTGCCGAAAATGATCATCAGCACGTGACCGACCGCCCCCATCATTCCGGCCAGCGTCAGCACCGCGATCATCAGCGCGACATGGTTGATGCTGAAGGCGGCGACGCGCAGGAACGACAGCGTGTTGGAGAGGTAGCCGATCACCGTTTCCAGCGTCTCGATCAGCACCACAAGAATCTTTTCGCCGATCGGCGCCTGCATGTGGAACCAGTTATAGCCTGCGAGCGCGCTTAGCGCGCCAATGACCAGCACCGCCTGCACCAGCCCGAATTGCCCCGTAACGGCCAGCGACACTCCGCCCCAGATCAGACCCAGGTAAAACACGAGGTTGACGACTCCGTGCGGGCCGAATATCGCAGCCATCGGTGCACGGATCGCAAACCGATTGTAGATGGTCAGTACGCAGGCGAGTGTGAGGAAAAGCACACCCCAGCCGAGCGCCAGTTGCAGCATCAGAATCGGGTTGTACAGTGGTGACATCCACAGCGCCGGGAGGAGGTTCTTGTACCCGAACACGCTGCCGAAAAGGAAACCGAAGAAGATGGACGACAGTCCGGCCAGCAGGCCGAAGATGTAGAAGCGCCCCAGCTTCTTCCGGAAGATCACGGCCAGCAACGCCAGCACGCCGCCGTGTCCGACGTCGCCGAACATCGTCCCGAACATCACCAGGAAGGTGATCGTGAACAGCAACGTCGGGTCAATCTCGCCGTACCGGGGAATCCCGTACTGCTTCACCAGCATGGCAAACGGCTGCAGCAGACGATTCTGCACCGGAACCGTCGGCACCAGCGGCCGCTCGTCTTCACGTGGCCTGCGGCTCTCCAGGCTGAAAGGATGTGACATGTCAGCCGTCAGCCGGCGCTCCAGCGTCGGCAGGTCACGGGCCGGTACCCAACCGGCAATGCAGGCGAGGTGCCCGGCACTGCGGATCGCCGGGTCCAGCGTGACAAAGGGTTCGGCGAGCGCGAGCACTGTCGCCGCACGCGCGAGCTTGTCATGCATCGATACCGCGCATTCGTCGACCTCTTCGCGCAGGTCGGCGCGTTCCCTGGTGATCCGCTCACGCTCGCTGCGCTGCTCCGCCTTGATCGCTTCAGGCGACTCGTCCATGCCCTGCGGCAGCGGTACCGCCGTGAAGCCCGCCGAGGCAAGCAGCGAGGCCAGCTCGGCCGGGTTCTGGCCGGCCGGCCCAAGGATCACCACGTGGGCATTCTGGTCCTGCTCCATGTACTTCAGCAGCATGTAGCCCGCGAGGTGCAGCGCGCCCTCCAACCGGGCGACGTTCTCTCGAGGTACCACACCGACTCGAAGATCCAGGAAACGCTTCTCGGCGCGTAGCGCACTGAGATCTACGTTCAGCTCTGTGAAGTTGGCCAGCGCTGCCTGCTGCTCGTCGAGCAGGCGCTCGGCCTCATCGAGCTCGCGGAAGCCCTCTTGGTGCTCCAGGCAGAAGTTCCAGGCCTCGCCGAGCCAGGCATTGGTTTCCACCAGTTCATTGAGGCCAACCACCCGAATCTCATCCGTGTTCGGTTCGGGAACCGGCACGACCTGGGCAATCTTCTCGAGCCGCGACCGTGCCTGCCGGTATTCCCGCTGGTAGCGGCAATCGGCCAGTGGCGCGAGGCGCTGCTCCTCGGGCTGCCGTGGGTCCGGGTGGAAGCTCGCGGCTTCGGCCAGTGCCAGCGAGGCCTGGGGAAGGTCCTCCCGGAGCACCAGGAGCCGGACGTGCTTCATTGGCTGCGGAGTCAACATCAGCGTACCGTTTCAGCGACACATGAGGCCGCAATAGAAGAGAGCGGGAATTTGCCGGCCATCACGCAGCCTCCTTCCAGCGGTGTACGCAAATCGCCGGGCTCAGACCCAACGCGAGATCGACATACGCGTCCGGCAGGCGGAGCAGTCGCCCCTGAACGAGGCTGAATACCGCGCGCAGGTTCTCCTCTCGCAACATGAGATATGCCAGCGCCCGGGCCACCCCGGTGTGGCCATGGCGCAGTACGTCCACCGCGATTGCCGCGCCATGGAAGCTGAGACGACGCTGTGCCTCCATCAGGTTGCCCGCGTCTGCCAATAACTCCCGCAGCGGGTCGGGAAGCGCCGCGATTACCTTGGGCTGGTCATCCAGGGCCACCAGTTCCAGCAGGCGCTGGCGATACATAAGGTGCGGGGACGGAACCAGCTGATAGAAGGTCTCGGACGACGAGAGCTGGTAACCGAACCGGAAACGAAGCAACCACAGAATGTTCGCTCGATCGACCAGGCTCCCCACCAGCACGCGCATCTGGCGCTGTGCGGCATGACCGTCGAGACGACCGACGCGGCGGGCAAGTTCCGTGTAGTAACGCTGGTCGATTGCCGCCTCCAGCGCAAAGGCCTCCTGCCGTCGCTCGTAAATTTCCCGGGCCTGTCGGGCTAGCAGGCTGAGCGGCCCGCTCTCCAGACAGCGCAGCAGCTCGACCACGCTCTCAGTGCGGAAAAGATCCTCGTCCGAGAGTCTTACCTGGGGCGGCAGATCGTAGAGGTTCTCCCGGATCTCTTGCGGGTCGAGGTTGCGTATCTTGCCGCGCAGCAGCGTCTTGAGGTTGAACAGCGCGAATTTACGGCCCCATGCGAGTACCAGGCCCCGTTCCTCCGCGTTCATCGGCCGGATCAGGATCTGCAGTTCCTCGAGCAGCAACTGCATCAGTGCCTGTTCCACCGCCCGGCTCTTCGCCCGCGCGTTGCCGGGCTCCTCGAAAAGGCTGCCGAGCCCGAATTCCTGGGCAATCTCCGGCAGGGCGAGCTGCGAGAACCGCTTCAGTTCTTGCGGACCGAACAGCTGGGTCGCCTTCGCTGCCACCCGGGTGTTCAGGTAGGCGTTATGTGCTGCGCTGCTCATCGGAGAGGATCCTGCGATCGATGTCCAGTAGCCGGATGCCGCGGCTCTGCTAGAGCCTGACGTCGATCAGAAGCTGGAAAGCAGCTTCGAGCGCCTCGGCTTCTCGCTCTTCGGCCAGTTCGCGGAGACTCTGGTGGCGTTCGTCGTAGCGGCGTTCAATCTCCGCAATCGTCTTGGTGGCCCGCTCTTCGGAGCGGTCGATCCAGGTCTTCTGGATTTCGGGAATTCGCGAGGTGAGGCGCTCGTCGATGTCCCGGGCTTCTTCCAACGCGGCCGCAATGGTTTGCTGGTGCTCTTCCTCCGCCTCTTTGGCGAGGCGCTCCGCCCGCATCTCCGCGTCGAGGAGTCGTTGCAGCGTATCGTCCATTGCTCAGGCCTCAGGCTCTGCGTCAGGGCATCGGGACGGAGTGCAAGACGGCGGCGCAAGCTGTTCGGCATGCACCGGTGCCGGGCCCAACCCGATGCCGATTCGGGCCTCGAGCACACCGGCGATGATACTCCTCCAGTAGATAAGCCGTCCAGAATGTAACCAAATAACGATTTATTACGGGGGTGTGACGAACCTCACTTCCCGATACAGAAGCCCGCGAAGATCGCCCCCAGCAGGGCCTCGTGATCCACCCCTCCCAGCAGTTCGTCCAATGCACGCTCCGCGAGGCGGAGGTCTTCGGCGATCAGGTCGGGGGGTTGGTCGGAGTGGATCCGGCGCAGGCAGGCGGCGACGCCCTCCAGACCTTCCAGGTGGCGCGTGCGGACGCTGAATCGCTGTTCCGCCGCGTCGGCCAGGCCTGCCTGGTCGCGGATCGCCGCGCGCAGCGCATCGAGTCCGGCACCGGTGGCCGCCGACACCACCAGCCCGTCCTCCGCGACGGCGCGGGGCATCAGGTCCGCCTTGTTCCACACGCGGAGTACCGGAATGCCTGGCAGATCGGGAAGCGTCGCGCGGGCTTCGGGGCGGGTCAGGTCGCGGATCTCCAGCACCAGATCGGCAGCGGCCGCGGCATCGCGAGCCCGCTCGATCCCGATGCGTTCGATCTCGTCCTCGCTGTCGTGCATCCCGGCGGTGTCCACCAGCTCCACCGGGATACCGTCGATCGCGATGTTTGCACGCAGCAGGTCGCGCGTGGTTCCCGGCCGGTCGGCGACGATCGCGACCTCGGCGTCGGCGAGCCGGTTCATCAGGCTCGACTTGCCGACGTTCGGGGCCCCGACCAGCGCCAGCCGCATCCCTGCGGTGTAAACCCGCGCGGGGCGCAGGCGTGCGCGGAGCACATCGACGGCTGCGGCCAGGGTTGAGGCGCGCGCGGCGACTTCGGGCGCGACCGCGGATTCCAGGTCGGTCTCGCCGAAATCGATCTCTGCCTCGATCAGCACACGCAGCTCACGGATCTCCGCCCCCACCGGCTCGATCTCGCGGGCCAGCGCGCCGTCGAGGCTGTTGCGGGCAAGTCGGGCGGCCACGGCGGTCTGCGCGTGGATCAGGTCGGCCACCGCCTCGGCCTGGGCGAGGTCCATGCGGCCATTCAGGTAGGCACGCTCGGTGAACTCCCCGGGCCGGGCCAGCCGCGCACCCAGCCGACGGGCGGCGTCCACCAGCTGCTGCAGCAGCACGGGACTGCCGTGCCCCTGCAGCTCGACTACGTCCTCGCCGGTGTAGGAGTGCGGACCCGGGAAGAGGATCACGATGCCATCGTCGATGACCGCGCCGTCCGCGTTGCGCAACCGTCGGTGGGTCGCCAGGCGCGGCCGGAATGCGCGACCCGCGATGGACTCAGCAATCGCAACCGCCCGCGGCCCCGACAGCCGCACCACCCCGATGCCGCCAACCCCGGACGGCGTGGCCAGCGCGACGATCGTATCCGTCCCGACGGTCAAGACCTCAGTTCTTCTTCCCGGCCTCCGCCTCGATCTTGCGCGTGATGACGTACTGCTGCCCGATCGAGAAGAGGTTGTTGGTGAACCAGTAGAGCACCAGACCCGCCGGGAAGAACGCGAAGAACACCGTGAACACGACCGGTAATGCCATGAAGATCTTCTGCTGGATCGGGTCCATCGGCGGCGGGTTCAGCTTGTACTGGACGAACATCGTTACGCCCATCAGTACCGGCAGGATGAAGAAGGGATCGCGGGTGGAGAGATCCTGGATCCAGAGCATCCAGGGCGCCTGGCGCAGCTCCACGCTCTCAAGCAGCACCCAGTACAGTGCAATGAACACCGGGATCTGGACCAGGATCGGCAGGCAGCCACCGAGCGGGTTGATTTTCTCTTTCTTGTACAGTTCCATCAGCGCCTGGTTCATGCGCTGCTTGTCGTCCTTGTAACGCTCCTTCATTGCCTGCAGTTTCGGCGCGACCGCGCGCATCTTCGCCATCGAGCGGTAGCTGGTGGCCGACAGGTGGAAGAAGGCCAGCTTGATCAGGATGGTCAGGATGATGATGGACCAGCCCCAGTTGCCCACGAAGCCGTGGATCACGCGCAGGAGCCAGAACAGCGGCTTGGACAGGAACGTGAAGATGCCGTAGTCAACGGTGAGTTCCAGGCCCCGCGCGATCTCGCGCAGGTCGCCCTGGGTCTTCGGACCGATCCACAAACCGGTGGACAGCACGCCCGATTCGCCCGCCGCCACGTTCAGCGACTCGGCCGAGTGCAGCCCGATCAGGAAATCGGTGCGTCCGGCCACGCCCGGCACGGCCCGCGCGTACATCACGTTGATCTCGTCGTCGCCGGGGATCCACGCGGACATGAAGTAGTGCTCGATCACCGACACCCAGCCACCGTCGAGGCGCTGCTCCAGCGGCGAGCCCTCGAAGGACTCGAAGCGCTCCTTGTTGTAGCGGCCGTCGAACCACGCCGCACCGGTGAAGGTGTACAGGAAGAATTCGGAACGCGGCGGTGTCGGCCCGTGCCGCAACTGACGGTACTGGCGCCCGATCCACGGGGTTTCCCCGAGGTTCTCGATCCGGTGTTCGACCTCGACGAGGTGGGTGCCGCGCTGGAACACGAAGGTTTTGGTGACGCGGATCGTGCCGTCCTCGGAGGTCCAGGTCAGCGGCACCCGCAGACTGTCCGCGTCACCCATGTCGAAGCGGTCGGACTCGGCCCGGAACGTCGCGTGATGCGAGGGTGCGCGCGCGGCGCCGTCCACACCGGGAACCCGGTCGTGGGTCAGGCCGCTCTGCGCGACATAGCCCCGGAGCCGCTGGTCAAAGAGCCGCACCGGTGTCTCCGGCTCGCGGGGGTCGATCGGGAACGCCAGCAGATCCGCCTGGGTGATGGTTCCGCCACGGGTGTCGATCTGCAGATCGAGGAGGTCGGTACGCACGCTGACCCACTGCTGCACCGGCTCCGGCAGGATCTCCGGCGGTGCGGTGGGATCGAGAGCGTCAGGCTCGAATGCGGGTGCTTCCGGAACATCCTGGGGGCGCTCGGGAGGAGCGTCCAGCTCGACCCCGGGCGTGCGGTCCACCGTCGGGCGGGTTCCGTAGTCCGCGTTCCACGCCTGCCACATCAGGAACAGGATGAAAACCAGGGACAGCCAGAGGATCGGGCGGAGATTTTCCATGGGTTAGGCTACTTCCGGAGATCGTGGGTCGGGTGCCTTTCGGGCACGGGATCGTAACCGCCCTCGGCCCAGGGATGGCAGCGGAAAATCCTTTTCACGCCCAGCCACAGGCCGCGCAGCGCGCCGTGGCGGGTGATGGCTTCCGCGGTGTATTCCGAACAGGTGGGATGATACCGGCAATGCGGGGCCATGAAGGGGGAAATCGCATACTGGTAGACGCGGATCGGGAAAAGGAACAGCGCTCGCATCATTGCAGTTTCTCCAGCAGCCGGTCGAGTTCGGCCCTGAGTTCGGCGCGGTCGGCCCCGGTGACCCCCGCGCGGGAAAGCACGATGATATCGACTGGCGGCAGTGCCTGTCTCCGTAACCGGAACGCCTCGCGTGCAATCCGCTTCAGCCGGTTTCGGTCCACCGCCCGACGGGCATGCTTCTTGGAGATGGCGAGCCCGAGCCGGGCGGAGTCCGCTGGCGGGTCCTGCGGCCGATAGAGCAGCATGAACCAGGTACCCGGAATGCGCCGTGCGCGCGCGAAGACCCGCTGGTACTCCGAACCTGCGAGCAGCCGGGCGGAACGCTGGAAGCCGTGAGCCGGGCCCTGCCCCGCAGCGGTCATCGGTCCGACGACCGCGCCGGCACGCCGGAGCGAACGGTTACGGGCAGAGGCGCTTGCGGCCCTTGGCGCGGCGGGCGTTCAGGACCTTACGGCCGGCACGAGTGGCCATGCGCGCGCGGAAGCCGTGCGTCCGGGCGCGATGGAGTTGGCTGGGCTGGAATGTCCGCTTCATGACGAGGGTTCCGGGATTGAAATCTTCAAGGGGCGCTGAAAGCTACCCGCGGGGGGCCTGAAAGTCAATCCCGGTGCGTCATTCCTGGCCGTTGTCGGCCCTGCGCCGACGGCCGGAGAATGCACCCCTGGAACTGCATGGTCTCTTCCCTTCGGTCGATGGCACCACTCCGCGCGTTCGGCGTAGACTTGGGGGTCCCGTTTCCCGCCACCGGAGCCGCGCGTGCCTGCAAACACCCTGTGGACAGCCTGCCTGGACCGCTTGCAGAACAAGCTCTCCGAGCAGCAGCTGAACACCTGGTTGCGGCCCCTGCACGCGCAGGAAGAGGACGGCCACCTGCGCCTGCTGGCGCCGAACCAGTTTGTGTTCGAGCACGTGCGCGATCATTTCCTGCCGGCGATCCGAGGCACGGTGGACGAACTCGGACACGGGCAGCAGCCCTGGAAGGTCGCGCTGGGAATCGGCGGATCAGAAGTCGGTCTGCCTGTCGAGTCAGCGCGTGCGCCGCGCGCTGCACTGACGAAGAGCGGCGTCCGGCCCGGGGCTTCCGTGTCGAACCTGAACCCCGCCTTCACCTTCGAGACCTTTGTGGAGGGCAAGTCGAACCAGCTCGCTCGGGCGGCGAGTCTTCAGGTGGCTGCGAATCCCGGTGTCGCCTACAATCCGCTGTTCATCTACGGTTCGGTCGGCCTCGGCAAGACCCACCTGATGCACGCGATCGGGCACCGCATCCTCGACCGGATCCCCGACGGCCGGATCATCTACCTGCACTCCGAGCGTTTCGTTGCAGACATGATCAAGGCGTTGCAACACAACGCGATCGACGATTTCAAGCAGCACTACCGCACCGCGGATGCACTGCTGATCGACGACATCCAGTTCTTCGCCGGAAAAGAGCGATCTCAGGAAGAATTTTTCCACACTTTCAATGCTTTACTAGAAGGCCAGCAGCAGATCATCCTGACCTCCGACCGCTATCCGAAAGAAGTGGAAGGGCTGGAGGAAAGGCTGCGATCGCGCTTCGGCTGGGGCCTGACCATCGCAATCGAACCGCCGGAACTGGAGACACGGGTCGCGATCCTGCAACGCAAGGCGGAACAGTCCGGTGTCGAGCTGCCCAGCGAAGTGGCGTTCTTCATGGCCAAGCGGATCCGGTCCAATGTGCGCGAACTCGAGGGCTCGCTGCGCCGCGTGATCGCGAATGCGCACTTCACCGGCAAGGCCATCACCGTGGACTTCGCGCGCGACGCTCTGCGCGATCTGCTGGCGGTGCAGAGTAAGTTGGTCACGCTGGAGAACATCCAGAAGACGGTGGCGGACTACTTCCGGGTCAAGGTCAGCGACCTGCACTCGGCGCGCCGCAGCCGGTCGATCACGCGGCCGCGGCAGGTCGCGATGGCCCTGGCGAAGGAACTGACGCAGCACAGTCTGCCCGAAATCGGTCAGGCCTTCGGTGGGCGCGACCACACGACTGTGATCCACGCCTGCCGAAAGGTCGCGGAGCTGCGGGAACAGGACGCGAACGTGGACAACGACTACAAGATCCTTTTACGCACACTGAGCAGTTGAGAGAATGTGGATATCCTGTGCGGAAACTGCGCAGCGTTTGAAGGTCCCGAAACGTTTGGGAGTTGTCCACAGGGTGGCCACAGCCTGAAAATCGCTTTATTTTATTTAAGCAATTGAAAATAAAGAAGAAAAAATAGTTATCCCGGTCGTTGGCCAGTGCTTACTACTACTGTCTTGAATTATTCAGAATACTGATTAGGGAACCGTGCCGATGGAGCTTTCGTTCAACCGGGACAGCATGACCGAGGCCCTGCAGCGCATTGTCGGGGCGGCCGAGAAACGGTTG
>Ga0209498_1002602_pt1 | contig 10853 bp, 10 predicted proteins | sample WalLakDeSediment_FD_184131 | JGI IMG/M metagenome (GOLD analysis project Ga0209498, IMG submission 184131) | Lake sediment microbial communities from Walker lake, Nevada to study Microbial Dark Matter (Phase II) - Walker Lake 11/02/13 Deep... | ecosystem: Environmental > Aquatic > Freshwater >...
AAACACCGGAATAAGCAACGTTGCTAAAATCCAAAAAATGAAATTCAGAGGGGCTCCGGTCCTGATAAAGTCGATGAATTTATATTGCCCGACGCCATAAATCATGGTATTGGTCTGATAACCGACGGGGGTCATAAAACTGGCCGAGGCCGCAAAAGCGACTGCCATCAAAAACGGGATCGGACTGACATTGAGCGTATTTGCTGTGACGATGGCAATCGGGGCCAGCAAAACCGCGGTGGCATTGTTGGTCATAAAAGAGGTGAGGATAGTGGTCAACAGGAAAAATGCCGCTAATACAGCCTGAGGCCCGAAGGCCCCCAGTGATTCAATAATGGTCCCGGATAACAAATGTGCCGCACCGGTTTTTTCCAGAGCAATCCCCAGTGCCAGAATCCCCCCCAAAAGGAAAATAATATTCCATTCGATCGCCTTGTAAGCCTCCTGCAGGGAAATGCAGCGAGTGACAATAAGTAACACACACCCGATGGTAGCGCTGACCATAATGGGCAGGATATTAAGAGTAGCGGTTAGGATAATACCCAGGGTAATCAAAAATGCCGGTATGATTTTCCGCTTTTTAAATTTCGGCCACTCAATATCGGAGACCACCACAAAGTTGGGATCGTTTTGAAGCAGACCATAATTTTCCTTTCGTACCTCGATGAGAATGGCATCACCGGCGTCCAGGGGCGTATTGCTGAAGGCCGTGTTGTATAATTGGCCGCGATGTCTCAAAGCCACGGCGTTAGCCTGAAATACGTTCCTGAAGTTGGTTGATTTTATGGTTTTATCCACCAGTGCGGAATTGGGAGCGATAATAGCTTCAACGAGTACTAAATCCTCACTTTTAAAATCCGCATCATGAAGTTTAAGGTCGGATTTAAACCGGATGCCAATGCGGTTTTTCAGTTTTTGGAGCTGCCGGACATCACAGCGCACCCGCAAAACATCGTTGGCCTGCAGATCAATTTGCGACAGCGGCCGCAACAGCCGTTGTTTATCCCGGATCACCTCCAGAATGTCGATATCCAATTCCTCGATCAGGGGAGATTCGGTAAGGCGCGTGCCGACCGATTTGGCATTGGGTAACAATACGATATCCGTCAGATAATTATTGGTTTTATATTTCTCGGTCAATTCGCCCTCATAACTCCGTTTGGGAAGAAGCCGGATGCCGATCAGGGTCATGTAGAGGATTCCCGTTGCAAAAAAAACAATCCCGAGAGAGCTGAATTGAAACATGCTGAAGGGTTCCAGACCGTGTTGAACCGCGATGGCGCTGACCAGAATATTCGTCGAAGTTCCCACCAGGGTGCAGACACCGCCGAACATGGAAGCAAAGGATACCGGCATCAGCAACTTCGAGGGGTTGAGTTTATTATCCATAGCCACGCCGAGTATGATGGGAATGAATACAGCCACCACCGGCGTGTTATTGATAAAAGCCGAAACCACGCCAACGGTGACCATCGTACCCACAAGCCCAATCCAAAAATTGTATCGAAAAATTCGTGACGAAATTAATCCCAGGTAGTTGACGGCGCCGGTCTGGCGCAGGGCGGCGCTGACGATAAACATGGCCCCAACGGTGATGGTGGCCGGATTGCTGAATCCGGAAATGCCTTCATCCGGTGTGATAATACCGCTCAGCAATAAAATACCCATGATGATGATTGCTGTCAGATCGACGGCAATCTTTTCCGTGGCAAAGAGAATAATGGCCAGCAAAACGATGATCAGTACGATCAGCATCTCAATAGTCATATGACAACCATCCGTAATGATTTGTTGTTCGTCGGGTGTGCGCAGCGCCGGCGACGAATAAAGCCCTGATGCAGCTTTGCCCGGGTAAGTCGGTTACTTTGATGAAAATTGAACTTCTCCTGTTTAAGGGTCTATTTCAATCACAAATACAATGAAGATTTCATCAGGAAACTGAATACTTCGCCAAAGATAAAACAAAATGGGAAAAGATAAAAGAAGATGTGTCTGAAAAAGTAAAGTAGAATATTTATAATCGATCCAGCTCTTTATGGAAACCGGTTTGCTTTATTAAAGGACTGGCTATGCAACAGTTCGTCATTCTGATTCCAGTCTGCAGGGAGAAAGGTCCCACATGCAGGCGAGAAGGAATCCACTGCTAAATGTCATTCCGAGCGAAGTGCGGAATCCTTTTCAAATAGAGGAATAAACTGCCTGGTTGTTAGTGCATACAAACAGTTGATGCCTTATTATTCTTCCTCAGCATAACATAACGTCTCAGAACGGGGGATTCCCCATCGTACCTCCTCGGGATGACACAAACAGCCTTGAATAAAAAGGGCAAATCACCATAACAAATACCAACCTCACTGGCAACGGTAAATAGTTGTATCCATGTTATGACAAATATTTTCAAACTCTTTTTCGGAACTGTCATATGCAGAGATTAATTGATAATATGAATGACCCGTTGAATATGAAGCCTTCGATCCGCCGGCCAGCGGACTCAGGCTGACAACTGATGTCACGGAGAGTCACGCCGGTAGGCGGATCAGCATTGCGGCCCCAAGGGGGTACCTTCGGTGCTGGCAACGTCGAGCCGTGATAACTCCTTCATTTACAAGTTATTTCTTTTTCTACTGGTCATTCGTATTTATAGTAGTTCTCAAAGCTTCTTCATAATTTTTTCTGTTTCAATCTGTTTAAATATATCATGCATGAATTGCACATAAAGCTCTTCCTTCTTGCGTTGTTCGGGATAGAAGGGGTAAATGACAATCAGCAGGCTTTGCACCCACTTTGTCAACGAGGCGCTGCGGCTGTAATTATTTAACAGCTGTCCCCGGGAATTGTAAACCTCAGCAGTTACAGAGTAGGAAAAGGTGTATGGTACGGGTATTAAACTCAAACTGATGCTGGTGGTGATCATGCCAAGGAAATATGGCGCGAATGATTTTTCACGCACAAACTGCATTCTGATTACATAATCATTTTGCTGCATCAGACTGTCTTTTTTTATTCGTCGGGCCTGGTCATTCACATCGGCGGCATAATCCGTAAACGTATCATAACTCCTGATATTACTGAACTCTTTAAGGGCGTCTTTGAAAAAATCATCAAATCCCATAACACGCTCGTGCGGTCTGTCCAGTTTGGGAATGGCATCCAGTCCTTTTGTTTGATGAAAGTGGCTGAAATTGAATAGAACACTGACCGGTTCAGCGGCTATATTTTTTTCCGGGGGTGATGGGTAAACCCCCTTCATTTCTGACTTAAATGTGGCACAGCCGGTGGTCATCATTACGAATGATGTTGCTAGTAATAATAAGACCAACTTAATTGTTTTCATTTTGATATTCCTCAAGTCAAATAAAACCTGATCGTTCAATAGAAGTGTGATATATTAATTTTGCTTTTGACCGTCCAGTATTAAAGCAATTTTTACTTATTTTCAATCATTTTGGTATCTCTGTTAAAAGTGAACGTTTTCCTACCTTGGCTCCGATTATTGCACCAGTGATAGATAAAACCCATCCACCACAAATGACTATCCAAAGAGGTGTTATCCAGAAATTTGGTTCAACGATTGCAGAAATTATACCCATCGTATTGCAAAGGATTGGTACATACCAAATACTTTTTGGATTATCTCTACAAATAAAAAAACAGGCTATTGCAATAATAATATCATAACTAATATAGGCAATCCCTTCACCAATATTCTCATCAAGTTGGGAAATTGAGCCTAAAAAGGAAGCAAAGAAAAGTAGAAATAATAGTGATAAAAGTGCAGTAATTAGTGCTAATCCCCAGCTTGGTATCCCAAAAAAGAATTTCTGTTTTTTAGCCATAATAATCTTTTCCTTTTAATTAAATCGATCTTAATATGTTAAACAAAGCGAATGGTCAATGGAACCAACACTGCAATGAAAGCAATACAGAGAATTACAATAGTAAACGATAAGTAACGTTTGTCGTAATTCGCCAACAGTGATGAATCGTAATATTTGTCCACTTCGTTATCCCGGTACATAGACAAAAGCCCCTGGATCAATAGTGTCCTGGTTTTTTTACCCGTGGTCAACGCCCGAACAGAGACCACATTTACAATTGCTATTAGAAATATGAAAATCATTAAAATTACATCATCACTTGTTTTGGGATTATCAGAGACAGCGCTACTGGCAACACCAGAGTTTACCGCCAAAACAATTAAGTTAAATAATACAGCTGTCAGCACAAAGATAGTGTCTGTGCGCGCCCCTTGTTGCAGTTCGTTGATAATGTGTTGATGTACTTTTTCAATCATTTACCCTCCAGGTTTTTAGTCGTTGATTTAATCCGATTATAATTCGCTTGATTAGAAAAATTTAAAATCCAAAGTTAAAGGAAACTCCTAGCACATAAATAACTTCATTAAAATCGATTAAGTTAATATCATCCTTTTTCTTCTGTGCATACAGGTATTTAACCGTCCCATAAATACCGACTTTTTTAATGACTTTATAGTTTATCCCAGCTTCGAGATCGTAAAATATTCCTGTTGCATAATCATCCTCGCCTTTTGGTTCATCTTTGGGGACCTGGAGCATACCAATACCACCTCCACAGAATATTTTTAGATTTTCTATTTTTAACGGTTTTGCTATATAAAAAATATTTAGCGTACCCATATTTTGTATTTGATAAGAATGTTTTGGATCAGAGCTACTCGAGTAAAATTCAATCAGAGATATTGAGAGGGCATATGGATATTTAAAAGGTTTAGCGTCAAACACCAATTGTCCGCCAATTAATCGGCCTGATGGCGACCGACTATCGGAAAAACCGCCTATGCCCACACGTAAAGTATAAAATGTGTTTTTATTTTTATTCTTTGTAATAACAGAATCCTCTTGAATGTACATGACTTGATCTAAAATTAACGAATTATCCATTGAAAATAAGTACATTATTTGGATACCTAACAAAATAGGAATGATAAAGATTTTGTTATATTTATGCTGTTGCATCATATACATCCTATTTTAAAATGGTCTGAAAAAATAACTAAAATAATGTGATATCTGATTAGGTTTTTCAAATAGTACTGCCGGCGGAATTGCTGAAGCTTGTGATACATTTGGATCTATATTTTTCGCCTGTCTTTGATATTCTTTACCCTCATTACTCAAACCTTGACTGAACTTAATCATTGCTAACATATTTACTGCAAAAGCGTGCAGTGGAGCAATCGGATTTGTATCCAGGTAACTTTTAATGGTATCTTCTGCTCTGGGGAGCGCGTTCCTAGCCATTGAAGTGTCTTTTCGGCTGGTCATAAAATGGAACCTGGCCATATCCAAAAGCAATAGTTTTTTCCCAGGATCAATTTTAATAGCATCTTCCAGATATAGTAAACCCTGGTCTGCATTTTCTGTATACAGGTAGGCTTTCCCAAGCTGCTCTAATATATCCGGGTGATCAGGGTAAGTTTCCAATATACCTTGCCAGAACTCAACCTTGTTCACACTATCCGGCAAAAGTAATTCTCTGGCTTTCGCACCATATATGGGATCTAAAATATCAAGTTTATCAGCGTATGTTTGGGCCTTGGATGAATTTCCTCCCATATCTTCCGGTAGTGCCAAAACCTCAACCAATGTAAGCATCGCTTCTTTATAATCAGGTTTTAATTTTAAAACCAATTCATACGCTGAAACCGCTTCACCAACTTTTCCCCTGGCGTTGGTCGGATCCCGCATCAAAGAAAGATAGGCCTGTGTAAAACAAATATAGCCATTATAATAGGCATAGATTACATTGTCCGGATGAATATCAATGGCTTTCTTAATAGCACGTTGTAAATCGTCCAATCCTGCAAACAGCTCATGCGGATTTCCCAATCCGATTTGGTGCTTTGTCCGGGCATACTCGTACCAAACAGCAGCATTGGTGGAATCTTCGACCAGACTCGTTTCCAGAATCGTCCTGGCTGAATCTGCCATACCTTGCATTCTTAATTGATAGGCCTGGTAAACTATGTTGTACGAGGCATACCCTGTTGCATACCATAACAAACCTGAAATACATCCTAAAGTAATGATCAGGTATTTTGGAAAGATTTTGCTTTTTTGAGAATCATTCTTTTTCATGACACTTACTCCTTTTTAATTTTATGAAATTCAGTGAAGAATTCTGTTCCATTGGGAATTTGCCAGTTAAGCTTTAATACATCGCCATTGACAGTAAAGTCGTAAATCAGGTTCGCTGTCTCACCGGTTGGACCGGTTTGTACCGTATTGAGTTTATTTCCCGATGTCGCCCATGTGCCTTGTATCGTTATGAGCGTGCCACTGAGGTTTGTAATCAGCTCCATTGTATTATCATCTTTAAATATATAAGTCCAGATTACCCCCATTTCTTTTATTTGGTTTTCATCGTAGGTGTCAGATATTCCTTGATATTCAGTTGTCACATTTGAAATATCCCAGATGCCAATAAGGGGATGTAGGCCTTCTGTTTCTGTGGAGTTTTCACTACATGATATCAGATGGTGCATTAACATTATGAGGGTTACCGTAAAGATTTTTTTTAATCTATTGTAGAGCATCAGCACCTCCATGAATATTTTATATGGTCACGTGAATCCCAACTCTTTGATCCCTGCTAACAACTGGTTGAAAATATAGTGAGTTCTTTGAGGAAGTTGTCATTAACTTTTAAAAGAAATGTCAAAAAAATGTCAAAAATGGAATTCTAGGTCGGTTCGAATTACTTGAGGAATTTATATCCCGCCTTGTGGATTGTGATCAGATGTTTGGGATGAGCGGGATCATCTTCAATCTTCTTGCGAAGATTCAAAATAAAAGTATCGATTGTACGCGTTGTCGGGAAAATATCATATCCCCACACTTCATTCAACAACATGTCACGTGTTACAACCGCTTCGTCATGCTCTAAAAGGCAATGCAAAATTTCAAATTCTTTGTTGGAAAGTTTAAGTGCTTGTTTGTTACGAAAAACAGTCCGTCTTTTGAAATCAATTTCAATTTCACCCAAGGTATAGTGGTCTTTGCCGGCATTCTCAGCGGCAGTGCGCCGCAGAAGAGCTCTGATTCGTGCTTGTAATTCAAGAATGCTGAAGGGTTTAGTCACATAATCATCGGCTCCCATTTCAAATCCTAGCACTTTATCGATTTCATCATCGCGGCTCGTCAACATCAGGATTGGTGTCTTAATTCCTTGTCTGCGTAATTCGCGACAAATGTTCTGACCAGTCATGGACGGTAGCATTAAATCCAGAATCAGCAGATCAAAGGTTTCCGCGAGTGCCCGGTTATACCCAAGCTCACCGTCGGACTCGACAACGACCTGATAATGATCCTGCTCTAAGGTGTCTTTAAGGCCGCGCTGAATGGCCGGATCATCTTCAATGAGTAAGATTTTGTGCATGTTTTGTTCCTAATGGTAAGGAAATTGAAAAGATACTACCCTTTCCCGGTGTACTGATCACATCAATTTTACCTTTGTGGCCAAGAACAAAATGCTGTACCGATTGCAGACCTAATCCGGCGCCCCCCCTGCTCTGAACACGCTGATCCGTTGACCGGAAAAAGGAATTGAAAATCCGATTTTGCTCTTCAGGTTTGATACCTATGCCATGATCCTGAATTTTTATTATCGCTGAGCGATCACTGATATCGGTAAAGACACCTAAATACTTTTTATTTATAGAATATTTAATAGCATTCGAAATCAAATTTAATAAACAGGACTGTAATCCATTTTCATCAACGAACAACGGCACTTGTTTATGTTTATGTTCGACCTCGACGGTAAAGTTATCCGCTTTAAGCTGAAAGTGGAGTTGCTTCAAGACATGCTGAATAGTTTTAATCAAATCGATATTTTGCGGATGATAGTGTAAGATACCACGCTCAATTTTAGAAAAATCCAGGATATTTTTTATCATAGCCGCTAAACGATTGGCTTCATGTTCAATGATCTCCAGGTAATCTGATCTTTGGGGACTTCTCAGATTGGGATTAAGACGCAACATCTCAGCAAACATTTTAATAGACGTGAGCGGGGTTTGCAATTCATGGGAGACACTGGATACAAAGTATGATTTCATTTCATTCAGTTGCTGCAGATGTTCGACCTCCATGACTTTAAGCAGTAACTCTTTCTGCAGTTCAAGACGGGTAATAGCCAGGCCGGCCTGAATCGCGATTGAATTCAATAATTCAATATCTTCCCGGGTATAAATCTGTCCTGATTTTTTCTTGCCTATTGCAATCCAACCGATAGGTATATTTGATTTTTCCGGTATTGGAATAAGCAAGGAAATTTCTGCATGCCTGAGAGCATGCCCATCCAAATAGTGACAGTCTATTCCTGGTTCGATTAAATTTCTTCGTGTGACAACAGGTTTCGTTATTTCCTTGAAATTACCTATCAATTCAGATATATATTTAGTATCAGAAAGTTCTGCTTTCAAAGATGTAATCGTCCTTACCCCACCAGTATCAGGATAATGCAATAGAAAAAGTAGATTTTCAGGGTGTAATACATTATCCAATTCCTGCGCAATAAAAACACCAACATCTTCAACCCTTAAAGAGTTCTTGATCTTTTGAATGATCGCTTCCTGAATTTTTTGGAAGTTGTAGCGCATCCGGAAAAACTTTTTGTCAATAGACCTGTGTAAATAACGCTTGACAGGCTCGAATAAAAGGCCAATCAATACTGCAGAAATCGCCATTGCGGCAATAGAAATATGGACATTGAGTGTTCCGGCTAAGAAAACCACCAGGGTAACAATAGCAGTATAGAGGATCACCATCAGACCAATCACTATAAAATATACAGTGCTGCGCCTGATGATCAGATCAATATCCAGGATGTGGTATCGTATGATGGATATGGCGAATGTTATCGGTATGATCAGAGTAATGACGAACATCCATTTTTCATCAACAATCCCTCTGGAAAAAAATATTTGAGGAAACTGCCACAAAAACATAAAACTGAACGTCCCAACCAGTAATCCGAAGAAAATCCAACGCAATTTACGGCGTTCCGATTCGTCTTTCAGGTCACGGTAGCTTAAGATAAATTGTAAAATCGCCGCGATTGTAATAACAATGAAAAAACCACGAATTATGTTCACAACGGTCAAATAGCTATGAAAATTTGATAATCCATTCAACTGCTGCATTAAATAATATTGCACTGAAAGCCAAAAGGCCAGCAATCCGGGCACGGGATAAAGGATATATTCAGGAATATATTTTTTAGCTTTACTTGGAAATATCTGGCTAAAGTGCAGAAATAAAAACGGAATGAAAGCATAGGCTATAGCGTAACTGATCCGCCCAATGTGGGAAAGACCGGTGAAAGTATCCGGAGCAGATACCCCCCATCGGTTACAAGTCAATACGGCAATAGCAATAGCCAACCAGTGAAAAATAGTTGCTTCAGGACTTTGTTTGGCTTTTATTAGAACGAGCAAGGCCAGGGAAAAATAAACAATGGCCATAAATCCGATCAGAATCAGGTAAGAGATTGAATAAAAATTGGTCAACGGCCATTCAATCCGATACGTGTTCCCATTTTTCTGTAATGATAGAAGCACTTGTCGACCAATTCCAGATCGTTCACAAAGATATTCCACATCCTCAATTCTGGTAACCGGAATCTGATTGATAGAATCCAATTTATCCCCGATTTGAAGCTTAACGCCGTTTGGAGCGGTTATGTTATCTTCGACAAACAAATAACCGTTATGCGAATTCAGTGGGATATTTAAACCGGCCTTGTTAAAGATCTGATAGATCCCCAGAATACAAATGGAAAATAATAGGATATCAATGATCAGAAATCTTACAACTTTGTTCATACTCTGTCCGCTTTAAAGATTCTGATTAGTAAATTTCAGTTAACCTGTAAGAAGAATCATTCAGAGTGAAAATTAAGTTCTGATTTTAATTGAATAAATGTAGTGATAACTTATATGAATCTTCAGGATATTGCAAGATGATGAAGCGGATCATTTACATGATTGTAGTTGAAGGTGGCATGCACATATTATTTATGATTCAGGGAAAATACTATCCGGCTAAACAATCTTTGAAATGTTTTGTCAACCTTCCTGCCAGACTTTTCTTATAGCGAAAATCAACATCGTGATCATACCCAAGAGCAGGACAATGCCCATCCAGTATCTCGCCGGAGCCTGTTCCATGCGAATCACCGTGCCCCAGCGCCCGTATACTTCCCGTTCTATTAAGCTGATCAGGGTTATAACGGTCAGGCCGATGGTAATAACTACCAGAGCAATTAGAGCGATGATTCGTTTCATAACCATTCCATTCCGATATCAATAATCTTTAACCCGGAAACCGCAGAGCTTGCCAATCCTTAAAACCCGGGGTGCTATTTGATCCTATCGGATTAATATTTCTATTATCGGATTTTATTATTAAAAGATTATACCCGCTTTCTTAACGCTCTTCCAAGTGCCTGCATGGGTGAGAAGAAATTTCACATAGGAGATCATTCCCAGAGAAGAGAGGAATCCCATCAAAATAAACCAATAACCTACCGGCTGTTGCTGGATTAAAACTTAAGATTCCTCATCCTGCCTCCCGGGAATGACATTTAACTCAAAAAGAAAAAAGGCTTTATATGTGTTTTACACCAGCCTTATTGGTCCCTCCCCATTCCGTTGTTCAGGAATGGGGAGGGGCAAATATCTCGTACGCAATACGCTTTTTATTTTTTTGCAAATCCAAATAAATTACTTCATATTCGAAGAACACGGTTTTATGTTTTTTGTTTATCCCGGTCCATCAGAAATTATACTCAACCCTTATCCTTTATCA
>Ga0209498_1002603_pt1 | contig 10850 bp, 11 predicted proteins | sample WalLakDeSediment_FD_184131 | JGI IMG/M metagenome (GOLD analysis project Ga0209498, IMG submission 184131) | Lake sediment microbial communities from Walker lake, Nevada to study Microbial Dark Matter (Phase II) - Walker Lake 11/02/13 Deep... | ecosystem: Environmental > Aquatic > Freshwater >...
TCTACCCCGTTATTTTCCATCGGGTGGTGGATCATCTCGAAGTAATGGCGGACGTACTCTTTGTCCGCGATGCGGAAGGGCACCGGTTCTCCGCTCTCCGGATCGATGCCGAGCGCCTCGGCAAACTGCGGGTACACCTCCTCGTGGGTATGGACGCCGTCAGCGGGGTGCAGGTTGAGCGTAATACGCAGCCCTTTCTCGTGCAGCCACGCGAGGAACGCCGGCGGATCGGGGAACAGCTCGCGGTTCCACGTGTAGCCGGTCCAACCGTCGGGCGTGTGCCAGTCCATGTCGATGACGAACACGTCCAGCGGGACGTTGTGTTCCTCGAACTCGGCCACCAGGTCGCGCAAATCCTGCTCGCTGTAGGCCCAATAGCGCGACCACCAGCCGCCGAGGATGTAGCGCGGGATCAGCGGTATCTCGCCGCCGAAGCGCAGGTATTCGGCGATAGCGGCCTTGTAATCGTGCCCGTAGCCGAAGAAGTACCAGTCTTGCAGCGCGAAATCCGGGCGCGGCCCGACCCAGCCGTCGTCGTCGAAGATGACGTTGCGCGAGTCGTCGAAGAGCGTCCAGCCCGCGCGGGAGAGCAGCCCCTCGTCGAGCGCCGCGTCGCCCTCGCACTCGTCGAGCGTGCGGCGCGTGCCGCGCAGGTTCGCCGGATTGGGCGCGCTGGGCATCCAGGTGACGGGTGCGCCGTCGAGGGTGAGGGTGATTGAGAGGTTTTCCGCTGTAAATCTGTCAACGGATTGAACGGATTCAACGGATTGGGGAAGCCGGTAGCGCAGGGTTAGCGCGCCGGTATCAATGGTGAGGATGCCGTCTGACTCATCCACGGTGAACCTGGGCGGGGAATCCGTGTAGCGGGTGGGGAAGGCGTAGGTGCAGCGATCCTCGAAGACGCCGGTCTCCGACCACTCCAGGCGGATCAGGCGCGGTGTGAGGACGGTGAAGCGGGCGCCTCGGCCCTGGCTGGGGTCGCCGCACGTCACCACCGCATCGGGATGCGCGACGGGCTGCCCGCGAAAGCGGATGCGTTCGTAGAGTTCGGACATACTCACCTCGGTCAAGAATCGGCAGATTGCAGGTACAGTATACACCTAGTCGCGTAGTCGGGTAGTCAAGTCGTCGAGGCGATTGCGTGGGGGAGGGAAGTTCCGTTCCGGGGCAGTTTGCGCAAACTAAACACGGGGCTTGATCCGCGCCGATCAAGCCCTGTGCTGTGAGATGTTGTGCTGCCTATAGTGCATGGATCCCATTTTGCTCAATTCGAGTATAATAAGGTTAAGTCTGCGGCGGCGTGGTCAGAGACCGGTTACAGCAGACGATAAAAATTCGATTGCGATTACGATTTTTAGGAGCGTGGTATGGAAACCAACAGCCCTACGTCACAAGTGATAGAGAGCCATTGGGCGCTTGAGCATCTCGTCAAAAGCGGCCAATATCCTGATGAACAGGCGGCTTTGCGCAGCGCTTTGCGCGCGCTGTTCCAACTGCACCCGCAAACCCGCCACAAGATGATCTTCAGCGCCTACGCCCACGGCGAGTTGAGCCTGGGCCGCGCCGCCGCGTTGTTGGGCCTCTCGCAAGAAGAATTCAAAGACCTGCTGCGCGAGAACGGGTACACCATCCCCCTCGGCCCGCAGCGTATCGCCGAACTCCACGCCGATGCCCGCAATGCCTGACCCCTACATGGTGGTGTTGGACACCACCGTCTTGTCCAATTTCGCCCTCATCGAGGGGCTTGCTTTGCTCGAACGACTTTATGGGCATCGCGCCTGCACGGCGTTAGCTGTGGTCGAAGAAATCCGTCGCGGATTGGCCGCCGGTTATAGCGTCTTGCAACACGTCGAACGCGCTTTTGCGCCGCCGGTGAACGCCGGCTGGTTGAAAATTACGCCGTTGACAGCTTCCCCTGAACAAGCGCGCTATTTGGAGTTGCTAGACACGTTAGGCCCTGGCGAGGCCGCGTGCCTGGCATTGGCGGAGCGTCACCGTTTGGTGCTGGCCAGTGACGATTTGGCTGCCCGCCACGCGGCAACACAAATAGGCGTTCGCTTGACCGGCACAATCGGCATCCTCACACGCCTGGTGCGCGAAGGCGTGCTTTCCCTCGCCGAAGGCAACGCGCATTTGCGTTATATGTTAGCGTCAGGCTATCGCTCTCCGGTTGAGATGTTGGACGAGTTTCTGTAAAAGTTCTCCGTGGCGTAGTCAAAGACCGGCCGCAGCAGTAAATCACAATGTGCCGTGTTTTATGCTTTTCGGCAAGTGCTATTGTGTGTGGAGTTCTCCCAAAAGTAGGCGTGTGTCAAATTTTGACCTGGTTGCAAAAGACCCTCAAGGTTTCCCGACCTTGAGGGTCTTTCTCGTGTCAACGTGTGGCGAAACGGGTTTACAACGCCATCCCCACCAGGTACGGCGCGAGTGCGAGCAGCGCCAGCAGCGGGTGGCCGTGCCGGGTCTCGTTGCGGCTGTCCCAGTTGAAGAGGTAGATCGCCAGGCCGAAGGCGAGCAGGCCGCCTGTCAACAGGATGAGGAGTGACGACGTAGGCGCGAAGGTCGTTGCGCGTCCATAGGCCAGCCCTTCGAGCGCCTGCATCGCGTGGGCGGTGGGCAGCAACCCGGCGATGCGTTGCACCGTCTCCGGCAGCATGGTGAGCGGCACCATCATCCCGCCGATGAGCATCGAAGGCAGGAAGATGAGCTGCGAGAGCAGCGTCGTCGCGCGGGTGTTCGCCGCGACGACGCCGATGAGCGCGCCGGTGGCGCTGCACGTGAACGCCATCAACGCGGCGACCCCGGCGATAGGCCCCCAGCGCTCAGGCGCGACGCCGCCAAACAGCGGCGCGGCAGTGACTGCGACCACGGTTGAAGCGATGAGCGCGTGGAACGTCGTCGTCAGCACCGGGATGGCGACGATGGACGCCGCCGGGACGCCGTTGATCTTGAAGCTGCGGTAGATGCCCGCCTCCCGCGCTTCGACCAGTGGGCTTGGCAGGCCGAGAATCGTGCTCCCCAGAATGACGAAGAGGATCATCGCCGGGAGCAGCGTATCGACGAAAAACGGGTTCACCTGCGTCATAATCAATCCCATAATCGCATACACGCCGAGCGGGAACAAGTAATTCATAAACAACAACGTCGAGTTTCGCAAACCGGTCTTGAATTCGAATGCAAAGTGCTGGACAAAGGCTGTCATTGTGTACCTCCGAGAAATTAGAAATTAGAAATGAGAAATGAGTGATGAGAAATGAGAAATGAGTGATGAGAAATGAGTGATGAGTGATGCGTGATTGGCTTCTTCACTCTTCACTCTTCACTCTTCACTCTTTACTCTTTACTCTTTCTCCTCCCGTCCACCGGTGATTTCGAGAAACCGCTCCTCCAGCGAGGGGCGCTCGACGCGCAGGTCGATGAGCGTGTCGCCGTGGGCGCTGACGTGTTGGAGCAGTGCGGTTACGGTGGGGCCGGGGTCGGCGCTGAAGTAGACGGCGTAGTCCTCTTCGCGCAGGTGACGGCTGACGCCTGGGATTGCCGCGCCGTTCTGGTGCAGCGCGGAGTGCTCGGTGCGCACGGAGACTTTGGTGAAGCCTGCGCCGGTCGCCGTGATCTCGCGAGGCGTGCCCGTCGCCGCGATTTTGCCGTGCAGCAGGATGGCGACGCGGTCGGCCATTTTCTCCGCTTCGGCCATGTCGTGGGTCGCCAGGACGATGCTCGTCCCTTCGGCCTTTAGCTCTTGCACCAGCGCGTGCAGTTCGGCGCGCGATCCCACGTCCAGCCCGGCGGTCGGTTCGTCCAGGAAGATGACCGGCGGCTTGTGCGCTACGGCTAACGCGAGCGCCAGGCGCCGCTGCTGCCCCGTCGAAAGCTGCCCGTACTGGCTGCGCTGCTTCTCCTTCAGCCCGAGCCGCTCGATAAGGTCGTAGCGCGGGGCGACGTCGTGGTAGGCGCAGAAGAAGCGGATGGCCTCGTTGACCTGCATATTCGCGGGCAGGCCGGACGTTTGCAGTTGCACGCCGATCAGGTTGCGCAGTTTGCGCGCCTGGCGGGTGGGGTCCACGCCCAGAATGTCCAGCGCGCCGCCGTCGGCCCGGCGCAGCCCTTCGAGACATTCGAGCGTGCTGGTCTTGCCTGCGCCGTTCGGCCCGAGCAGGCCGAAAATCTCGCCACGCTGCACGTCGAAGCTGATGCCGTCCACGGCGACCGTCTCGCCGTAGGTTTTGCGAAAATCGCGGACCTGGATGACTGTATCCTTCGTGTTATTCATGAGTTCATCTCCTTTGCACGTTGGGGAATTCGGGATTGGTGATTCGGGATTGGTGATTCGGGATTAGGATGTTTCCCAGTCCCCAGTCCCCAGTCCCTAATCCCTAATCCCTGCTATCAGTATATCCGACACAACCGCTCTTGTCATCGTCCTTTCGAGCGTTTATCCATTGCCCGTTCGTACACTGTACGTTTGGACGGTGACAGAATCGAATAAGGCGAGTACAATAGTGGCATGGAACCATTGAGACGGCAGTTCGATGCGCTTGGGGGCTGGCTGGGATTGGAACATATCGATGACGATCCCGACATCCGCGAGGCGCGCTTTTTCTTTGTGATCGTGACGTTGGCTGTCGGCGGTATGGCGGCGTTGGCCGTACACAATATGCCGGCCCTGCGTGTTCCGGCGCGTCTGATCCCCTTTGCGAGCCTCGTCGTGGTGCACATTGCGCTGTATTGGATCAGCCCTAGCTTTATGAAGTCGCTGCGGCGCACCGTGGTCTTTTTGAGCGTGCAAGCCGTTTTGGTCTTCGCCCTTACGTTGTTCCCGCGCGATTTCAGCATCGTGTTGAGCCTTTATCCGGCGCTGCTCGGTATCGCGGTGGGGATGTTGCGCGAGAAACGCCGGGTGGTTGTGGCTGTCATCATCTGGCTCGTGCTGGCGACGTCCAATCTGCTTCTGATTCAGGGACGCGCTGCGCTGTTGCCCTGGCTGTTGTATGCCCCGCCGTTGACGCTGTTCGTCGTCATCTACGTGGCGCTCTATCTCCGGCAGGTGGCTGCCCGCGACCAGGCGCAGACGTTGCTGCGTGAGTTGGAGACGGCGCACCGCGAATTGGCTGACTACGCCGTCCGTGTCGAAGACCTGACGCTCGCCGCCGAACGGCAGCGGATGGCGCGCGAACTCCACGATACGCTGGCCCAAGGCGTCGCCGGGTTGATCTTGCAGTTGGAGGCCGCCGACTCGCACCTTGCTGCCGGCCGGGCCGAACGGGCGCAGGGGATCGTGCAGCAGGCGATGGGGCGCGCCCGAGCTACGCTCGCCGAGGCCCGCCAGGCGATTGGCGACTTGCGCGCCCTCCCATCCACCGTCGACCTGGCGAACACCCTACGTCACGAAGTCACGCGCTTCACGGATGCGACCGGCATCCCCTGCGCGCTTGATTTCGCGCTGGCTGACTCGCTACCGGAGGCGACGGCCGAGCATCTGTTGCGCATTGTGGCCGAAGGGCTGACCAACATCGCCCGGCACGCGCAGGCCGCGCACGCCTGGGTCAATGTCACGGAGTCTGACGGCGGGGTGACTATCGAGGTGGGCGACGACGGTGTGGGCTTCGACCCAACCGCCACTTTCGACCGGCCGGGGCATTACGGCTTGTTGGGGATGCGCGAACGCGCGCGGCTGGCGGGCGGCGTGTTGGCCGTCGAAAGCGCACCCGGCGTAGGAACGCGGGTGAAAACTGTGCTGAGACTTCAAAAGTCTCACGAGGCGCTTGGATGAAAACCATAACATTGACTCCGCATCAAATTATCACGTTGAATGATTATCCGATATACAGTGTAGAAACGTTGCGTTTGTATTTTTCCAGATGCCTGAGCGGGCAGGCGTTGCCCCTTGTGCCGGTTATCGGCAAGGCCATTGTGCGCCAGTATTTCACCCCGGAGCTTTCCGGGACGTTGGAAGCCTTTGAGCGTGCCAATCCTTTAGCTGCCTACTTTATGCTGGACGGAAGCCATAGAACGACCGCTTTGGCGCTTGCCGGGCATAAGATTGACGTCATCGTCTATGCTACAGATGCCGACATTGCAGAAGCTCGCGGGTTCGTCATAACGGGTCAGGTTCTTGACAATGGTACACTGATGCACTCGCTGGCAGAAAACTGTGTGATTTTACAACGACATTTCCAGGAGCGACCTTATTTTATGACGGTACAACACAAGACCGAAAAATTGGTGCGTGACAACTATATCGCGCGCTATGAGTTGCTGAAGGAGGGAGATGTCTGACCCGATCCGCGTATTGATTGCCGACGATCACCTGATCGTCCGTGAAGGGCTACGGCTGATTCTGGAAACCGCAGAAGGGATGGAACTCGTCGGGGAGGCTACCGACGGTGCGGAAGCTGTGCGTCTGGCAAGCCAGGTGCAGCCGGACGTGGTGTTGATGGATTTACGTATGCCGGGCATGGACGGGTTGGCGGCCATCGAACGGCTGCGGGACACACACCCGCACATCGCCGTGGTGATTCTGACCACCTACAACGAGGATGAGTTGATGGTGCGTGGCTTGCAGGCCGGCGCGCGTGGCTTTCTGCTCAAGGATACCGGCCGTGAGACGCTGTTCCACGCCATCCGTGCGGCGGCGCGCGGCGAGATGCTGCTCAAGCCGGAGATCGTCGCCAAGGTGCTGGCGCACACTGCCGCGCCGCCTGCACCCTCCGGCCCTCTCGACCTGACCAACCGTGAGCGCGAAGTTCTCGAGGCCGTCGCGCAGGGGGAACGCAGCAAGGAGATCGCCGCCCGGTTGCACATCACCGAGCGCACCGTTAAGGCGCACTTGACGAGCATCTACAACAAACTCGGCGTGGATTCGCGCGCCGCTGCCGTCGCCGAGGCGATTCAGCGGGGGTGGTTAGGGTCATAGGATGAAGCGTTGGTCAAAACCGTAGAAGCCTGTTTGAGTTGAATATTCCTATGGCTCAATACCCACAAGAATCAGCGGTACTGCGGGTACACCTCGCCCTTGGCGGACAACATTATAAAACTCGCCTTCATAGTAGGCGACTCCAGAACTCATCTGGCTCTGTAAGGACTTCATTGGAAGGATCTCGATCCCTACGTCGATACGATCGCCCACATAGAAGGCGAGATGCTTGACGAAGAGATCGTAGGCAACGAATGCATATTTTCCAAATTGAACCTCGATAGCCACGCGATCTTTGACGAAATCTGTCTGGTTGTAGCTGAAGATTGGGATTTCGCCCGCGGCTTCTATTTCCCGTTTTTGTTCCTCTGCTGGCGATGTAAGTGTCTTGCGAATCAACTTTTCACTCTTGGTGACCCAGTAATTCACCCGGCTTTCATCCCACGATTTTTCCCTGAGCAGTCGCTTGAACGCAGCATTCATATCGATGGGGCTGAATAGAAGCTTGCCTTTCATCGTCTTTTCTTTTGAGACCTTCGTTCGGCACTCGCTCGCGTCGACCGCAGAAATGACATCTTGGATCTCCTGCCAAAGCTTCGGCTTGTGAACGAGCAGGAACTCAAGTCCGTTTAGGTGAGAATAGGTTTCTGCAATCTTCATCTGTCACTCTCTCCGTATTCGGGCCGTTTTTCGAGCAGTGCCATCTGTGTGGCATCCTTGCTCCAAGGGGCTACGGTAAGACTGTTACCGGCTTCAACCGGATCATAAACTGGCCTGTCCATAGGACGAGTTCGTAATGTGCCTGCGATTTCTTGTTGGATTCTTTGGCGAGCAATTTCGATGTACTTGGGGACGGTTTCTGCTCCAGCCCCTCGCCGTTTGTGACGAATGGCGGCGATGATGGATGTTCCCGTCCCGAGGAATGGATCTAACACCCAATCTCCTTCATCTGTCAGGGAAAGCACTAATCGTTCAATCAGCTCGACGGGGAATTGGCATGGATGCTCGGTTTTCTCGACGTGGTTGCTCTTCACATTTGGGATAATCCACAAGTCTCCTGGGTTTTTACCGAGAGGGTTGGACGAATACTGGCCCGCTTTTGGACCTTTGAAATACTTTTTCCCAGGATACTTCTGCGGCACGCGCACTGGATCGAGATTAAAGGTATACTCGTCTGATTTCGTAAACCAGATAATCGTCTCATACCGCCCGGAAAACCGGCGACTGCAATGCAGCCCGTGTTCGAAGTGCCAGATAATGCGATTTCGCATTCGCAGGCCGAGACCTGAGAAGATGGGATATAAGATGGTATCCAGAGGGATGATGGCCCCTTTGTCCACGTAGTTTCCCACCTGCCAGCAAATACTGCCCGTGGGGGAAAGGGCGCGCACACATTCACCGATAACTTGAGCTTGCTGTTCGAGATACAGATCGAGATCGAGTTTTTTCTCGTATTCTTTTCCGATGTTGTAAGGTGGTGAGGTGACGATGAGTTGGACTGATTCGTCCGGGATGGACTTCAACAGATTGAGACAGTCGCCGGGATATACGACGATAGATGCGGATAAAGCAAATTCGTCCGCTATCTTTTGATCTTGACTGAATAGTGTTTTGATGTTTTGTGTCATTGCCTTAACTCCGACACCAGTATACGTGCTTTTTGTTGGACGGTCAATTTTGTGAGCGGGTCTACAACCGGGCGACGGTGACTGCCGCCGTCTCATCCCCGCGCAGCGCCATACAGTTGACGCCTTGCACGACGCCCTCTTTCGGCGGCACTTCGGCGGCTTGGAAGCGGATGATCTTGCTGTTGCGGGAGATGATGAAGATGTCGCTCTCGAGGGTTGTTGCCGCCGCTGCGACCAGCTTGTCGGTCTTGAGCGCAATCTTTCCCCCGCCGCCCGGACTCTTGTTCGCGGCGAAGCCCGGCATCAGCCGGAGCGTCCCCTTGCCGTCCGCGCCGAGGAGGAAGACGCTGCTCTCGTCGTTCGCAGCCGTTGCGGCGACGACCGCGTCGTTCTTCTCCAGGCGGATGCCCAGACAGCCGGTCTTGGGCACGCGCTGCGCCGGGAAACGGATGGCGAAGCCCTGCCGCGTGGCGACGAAGACCTCATCCGCGCTGCCGGGGAGCCAGCACGCCGCCGCCAGCGGGCCGTATTTGGCTGCATCGTAGTAGACGACGCCGGCAATCATGCTCTTGCCCACGAAGCTGGCGCGCACTGTCATCACCCACCCGCGCTGTCCCACCAGGGCGAGCTGCTCGCCGCCGTCCTCGGGGAGCGCCGCCACGAGCCGTTCGCCGGGCCGCAGCGCAATGAGGCCGGCGAGCGCCGTGCCTTTGGCGCGGATCGGCATTTCGGGCAGACGGTTCACCGGCAGCCGGTACGTGCGGCCCTGGTCGGTGAGCAGGATCAGGCTGGCGCTCTGGTCCGCCAGGGCGAGCAGGGCTGGCGGATCATCGTCCGGCGCGTCCAGGTCGAAGATGCCCATGCCGCCGCGTCGCTGGCGACCGTAGAGGTGGCGCGGCGTGCGCTTGAGCAACCCGCCTGCGGTCAACGCGATCAGATTGATCGTGGTCGGCGGCTCACAGAGTTCCGGCTCCGCATCCAGGTCTGGCGCAGCAATAGTTTGTGGGCGCGCGCGCCGCACCGTCTGCGCCGCCAACTCTGCTTCCAGGCTCTCGATGTAGGCCAACACCCCAGGTGAAACTCCACTCAAATCCGGTCGTTCGATAGGCATAGTCATCTCCATTTTAGTCCAAAGTCGAAAGTCGAAGGTCGAAAGTCTTCGAAAATACCGGCGTCCTTATTTGCTTTTCTCAATCCGTTAAAATCCGTTCAATCCGTTGACAACCACATCGTCAAACGGTTGCCCCGCCGCCGCGCGGGCGTGGATGGCGCGCAGCAGCGGCTCCTGTTGCAGGACGAAGTAGGCGTCGATGGCGCTGGTATGTTCGCCGGTGCGCAGCAGGTCGAGCACCTCAGGGATCGGGGTGGGGTGGATTTCGATGAACTCGGTGTTTTCGGGATGGTTTCTCCCCGACAGGGACACGCCGAGCGCCAGGTAGCCGAAAACCTGCGTAGTGGCGAAGCCCGGCGCGACGAACGTGCGGCCCAGCGGGTGGATAGCCTCCGCTTGCCCGCCGATCTCTTCCCACAGCTCGCGGCGCACCAATTCGCGGTAGTCGCCTCCGTCGAAATCGTGCGTGCTCCCGGCGGGGATTTCCCACAACCAGGCATCCACGATGTAACGGTACTGCCGGATGAGGACAAGCTCTCCTGCCGGGGTGATAGGCAGGATGAAGACCGCGCCGTGTTTGACGGGGTAGGTGTAGGTAAACGCTGCGCCGTCCGGCAGCCGCAGCCGGTCGCGGCGCACGGAGAAGCGGGCGTCGCTGTACAGGGTTGTGGTTTCGAGCACCGTCCAGCCCAGGCGCTCGCCGATAGGTTTGTCGCTCACAGGGCCACCTCCAACGTCTCGAAAGGCGGGACGCCAAGCACGACGCTATGGCGCATGGGATCGCTGAGGGCGATACCGAACGGCTCGCCGTCGGCGTGGATGCTGCGCGGGGCGCGTGTGAGGCCGTTGAGCGTCAGTTCGATGTGTTCGTAGGGCGGCGAGTAGTCGCCCGTGTGTGCCCACGTCACGGTCAGGCGGTCGACCGTCTGCCGTAGCGTGAAGTGGTTGCGGCGATAGTCCCCTTGCCGGTAGCCGAAGCCCTGGCCCGCGTCCTCGTACAGTTCGCTGGTGGCCTCGCCCGGCGTGATGAGCGGGTAGACGCTCAAGCGCAGGAATTTCTGCAAGCGTTGTCCGACGCTGGGGCCATATTCGCCCATCGGCAGGATCGCTCCGGCGCGGACGAAAAGCGGGATCGTTTCCAGGGAGGCGAAGGTCTCAACGGATTGAACGGATTCAACGGAGTGGCGTGTGTTGGTCC
>Ga0209498_1002604_pt1 | contig 10848 bp, 10 predicted proteins | sample WalLakDeSediment_FD_184131 | JGI IMG/M metagenome (GOLD analysis project Ga0209498, IMG submission 184131) | Lake sediment microbial communities from Walker lake, Nevada to study Microbial Dark Matter (Phase II) - Walker Lake 11/02/13 Deep... | ecosystem: Environmental > Aquatic > Freshwater >...
TAGACAGCAAACAGTCGGACGTCCGCTGCTGTATGGTACAACAAAACGGTTCCTTATACATTTTGGGTTGAATTCTCTCAATGAACTCCCCAAACCGCGGGAAATCGAGGAGCTCATCGGAGAAACTGAACTCGAGGTTGAAAAACGATTGTTGGAACTCGAGAAACAAAAACAGGAAGAACAGGAGGAGGGTCTACAAAAACGCGAACGGAAACCTCATCCGTTGTCTGACGGCGTTACGGCCAAGATTATTCCCCTTAAACCCGAATATCGACCCGACAAAAAAATCGTAGAGTTTGTCAAGGAAGAACCAAAAGAAACGGTGGACCCGGAAGATAAACAGCAAACAAAGATAGAACAAAAAGATGTCGTTGATGAGGCGGATAATAGGGAAAAGGAAGAGGCGAAGAAACCCACAGAAGAACCCGAAATAACCGTTGAAGGATTTGGTGGTCCGGAGGAGGATGAAAAGAAAACTGTGGATGAACAGGAAGAAACAGGCGAACAAGCAGGCGAAAAAACAAAACACCCCGAACCGGAACCGGTACGGAGAGAAGAAATAAGCATACCGGTTGATGATGGACCTGCTGTTCAAGAAGTAAAAGAAGCTGAGGTGGAAGGGGAATTAATCGAATCAGGTTGGAAAAAGTGGAAGAACAAAATCGTAAAGATAATCAAGAAAATTTTCGGTTAAATAAATTTTTATCTCAAAGCGGTGTGGCATCGAGACGCACATCGGATGAGCTTATTACACAGGGACGCGTCCAGGTGAACGGACAAGTTGTAAAACAGCTCGGAGTCCGCATCGATCCAAAAAAAGATAAAGTGACCGTGGACGGACAGCCCGTTCGTCTCCCCGAAACCTGTACGTATGTTTTATTGAACAAACCCAAAGATACAATAACAACCGTCAAAGATGAGCAGGGACGACATACGGTGATGGATCTCGTACCGTTGGCCGGTAGATTATATCCTGTCGGCCGACTGGACCGTAAATCTACCGGTGTTCTCCTTCTCACGAATGACGGGGAGCTGGCTCACCGGTTGATGCATCCGCGGTTTACCGTTGAAAAAGCATATTTTGTGCGTCTCAATAAACCATTACATGAAAACGACAGAAAAAAATTATTACGTGGTGTACGAATAGACCGCAGACCCGCACGCGCCGAGCAAGTTACCTTTATAGAAAACTCCAAACGGACCGAGGTCGGTGTGGTATTGCACGAAGGAAGGAACAGGCAAATAAGAAAAATGTTCGAGGCACTTGAATACGAAGTGAAAGCACTCGACCGGGTGGTGTACGGAGGAATAACCTGTCAGGGATTGAACAGAGGCGCGTGGAGATATTTATCAAAAAAAGAAGTGGCATCATTAAAGTCGCTGGTAAAATTATAGCAGAAACGAATAGTATCGAGAACAGAAAATATGTCAGATCATCAGCAACCGAATCAATCCGAAGAAAAAAAGCTCTATCAACATGAAGTGAACGAGTTACTCAAGCGTCGCCGTGTAGAGCTGGATGAATTAAAGCAAAGCGGGATGAATCCGTATGGATATGAATATGATGTGACGGGTTATTCAAAATCAATAATTACGGAATTCAGGGATGATGATCCCCCAAAACGGTTTCGGGTCGCGGGCAGAATTATAAGTATGCGAAAAATGGGAAAAGCGTCGTTTATGCACATACAGGACCGGGAGGGGCGAATTCAGCTCTATCTTCGTAAAGATGCTCTCCCTGAACGGTATGCCATCATCAAACTACTTGATATTGGCGACATAATCGGTGTGGAGGGAGAGGTCTTCCGGACAAAGATGGGGGAAGTGTCTATAAAAGCCGATTCTTTTGAAATCCTCGCTAAATCATTACGACCGCTGCCGGTCGTAAAAGAGAGAACCACCGGGGACGGTACTATTACCCGGTATGATCCGTTCTCCGATAAGGAACTTCGATACCGTCAACGGTACGTGGATTTGATCGTTAATCCCGATGTCCGGGATGTTTTTATAAAACGTGCCCGCATAATAAAGTTTATACGTGACTATCTCGATACCCGGGGGTACCTTGAAGTTGAAACTCCGGCTTTGCAACCGGTTTATGGCGGTGCCGCAGCGCGTCCGTTCACAACGCACCATAACGCACTCGATATGAAGTTGTATCTGCGTATTGCCGATGAATTATATCTGAAACGGCTGATTGTGGGAGGATACGACGGCGTATATGAAATCGCGAAAGATTTCCGGAACGAGGGTATGGACCGCAACCATAATCCGGAATTCACTATGCTTGAATTCTATGTTGCCTATAAGGACTACAAATGGATGATGGATTTTGTCGAACGGATGATCGCGGATTTGGTGCAGCAAATTCATCAGACAACCGCAATACCGATCGGTATGCATACCATTGATTTTCGCCCTCCGTGGAAACGCGTAACCATGAGCGGGGCGATTAAAGAACATACGGGCATAGATATAGAGACGACAGATGAAGATGCTTTGCGTGATGCTGCCCGGCAACACGGAGTGGAACTCGAATCGGCGGCCGGGGTGGGAAAAATCATTGATAAAATTTTCAGTGAATTCGTCGAGCCAAAACTGATGCAACCTACGATAGTGATGGATTATCCCGTTTCGATGTCACCCCTCGCAAAACCGCATCGTGAGAAATCCGGTATGGTGGAACGATTTGAAGTGATTGTGAACGGACAGGAAATCTGTAATGCGTTCAGCGAATTGAACGATCCCGTTGATCAGCGTGCACGGTTTGAAGAGCAGATGAACTTGCGTGAACGCGGTGACGAAGAAGCGCACGTGCTTGATGAAGATTATCTTCGCGCACTCGAATACGGTATGCCGCCGGCAGCGGGATTAGGCGTAGGTATCGACCGGCTCACCATGTTGCTCACAAATCAGGAATCAATCCGTGACGTTATCTTTTTTCCGCAGATGCGGCCGGAAGGGAGATAGTGCCATGATCAGTGTCATCATTCCAACGCTCCGCGAGCGAAGATTAATCGAACAGGCTCTGCGACAGTTTGACGATGACGTCAGAAAGAAATATGATATTGAAATTATTGTCAGTGACGGCGGAAGCGACGATGGTACCGTGCAAATAGCAAATGAGCTCGCGGACAACGTCGTTATCTACAATGGCGACGCACGGCAGACTATTGCCGGCGGGAGGAATGCGGGAGCTGCCGAGGCAAGAGGTGACCTGCTTTTTTTCCTAAACGCCGATACATTGATAGACGAACCGGCCCGCTTTTTCGAAAGTATTCTGAAAATCATGAGCGATCCGAAAGTACTCGCACTGACGTGTTACGTCGGTATCTATCCGGACGAGGAAAAACTTTCGGATAAAATATTTCATGGTTTCTGCAACAGATTTTTTGATCTGGTGAATGCCGTCGGCATAGGAATGGGTCGCGGAGAATGCCACGTTATCCGGCGTACGGTATTTGAAGATATAGGAAAATATAACAGCGTCCTTGTCGCCGGCGAAGACTTCGATCTTTATTCACGTATTCGACGCAAAGGGAAGATTACATTTATGCGTGATCATTATGTCTATGAATCTCCCCGACGATATCGCCGGTATGGATATCACCGTGTTGCAATCGATTGGTTTATTAATGCGATATCGGTTAAATTATTCAAACGATCTGTTATCAACGAATGGAAGCCTATCCGGTAAGGGAGCGTGTATTGGCGCGATTATATGTATCTTTCATAACATTTCTTCTGGTAAGTATCTGTACGCTGCAGTTACACGCCCAAATAGAACTTGTGCCCGCTGAACATGAAATCTATACTTTTTTAAAGCGTTTACAGATAAAAGGGGTTCTTACCGGACAGTATAGCTCATCCTTTCTTCCGATCGACAGGCGAACAGTTGCAAAACATCTCAGCGATGTTATAGAGAACCGGGAAAGGTTATCCCGCGCGGAAAAATCCGCTCTGGGACGATACATGACGGAGTTTTCGTATGAGTTGGGTTTACCCCGCGAAGAACGCATTTCAATTATAAATCATGGACTTACGGATATATTCAGCGCACGGCAAAAATATTTATACCGGTATGAAGATGAAAAAGCCGTGATAAGCTCCGATATTTATTTAGCAGGGGAATATCAATACCGTGATATAGTAACAATTGCCGACAGGTATGCGTCTCTGTGGCAAATCGGAGGCGGATTATCGGGAACAGTAAGTAATTGGTTTGGTTTTTCACTTCACACGGTCAATGGATATGTCGGCGGTTCGCGTGAACTTGGGAAACAAAACATTGAAGTGGCTCGTTCGTATAAGATAGAGGAACCCGATTCGCGATTTTATGATTTTACGAGAGGGCATATACGCGCGGCAAATGAATGGGGAAGTGTGACAATCGGAAGAGAACGTTTGATCGGAGGGAACGGAGCTTTACGGAGTACACTGCTTTTCTCTGACTTTGCGCCAAAAATCGATTATATCGGATTGCATTTGCATTATAGTCGATTCTTCTTTAATTTTTTCCATGGATGGCTACTCGGTGAGGGGAAATTTATTTTTTTGGATGACGGCATACGCACCATGCACTTCCCGGAGAAATACCTCTCTTTTCATCGATTCGGAGCGTTTTTCTTCAACGCCCGAATGCAGATCGCAGTATCTGAAATAATTGTGTATGGAGATCGCGGTGTCGAGATTGCATATTTAAATCCTTTTTTGTTCTTTAAATCTGTAGAACATAGTTTCCGTGACCGTGATAAAGCGATGCTAGTATTAGATATGCAGATTCGTCCATTCCCGGGGATTGAATTATACGGCGATCTGCTTATCGACGATCTTGCATTTGATAAGCTTGGCACGGATTGGTATGGGAACCAAATTGCTTATCGGGTGGGTGGAAATGCTACTCCTCCGGTTGGAAATATGATAATGAACGTTGATTATGTCAGAATCCGTCCTTATGTCTACACGCATCGTGTGTTTTTTAATAGTTATGAGCATGCGGGTTACCCTATCGGTCATCCGTTAGGACCAAATTCAGATGCGTTCACGGTACGATTGAATCAGATGTTGTCGGGCAGGTCGAGCTTGGAATTATATTATTCAGGAACCCGAAAAGGGCACAACATCACCGACGGGGAAGGTAATTTGGTACGCAACGTCGGCGGAGATATTTCACAGGGGTATAGATTAGAGGACAGTGAAGATGCCTCTTTTTTAGACGGGAATCTGGAAAAGACCCGTTTATTTGGTATCTTGGTTAGATATGAGTTTTTCCACCAGTTTTTTTTGATTATGGGGTATGAACTTCGTAATCGTGAAGAAATCTGGCATGAGCAAACTTTTCGGGATCATTTTTTGTTTGGTAAGATAGTGATTTCCCTGTGATTTAAAACATAGGACATGTATAAAAAAAAGTGTAATTTAGTAATCGTGTATTGATTGGAAAGAGGGATTATGAACCGACGTATTTCTGTTCCGATGGTTGTGTTTCTGGTGGTCACGGCGATGTTTATAGGCACGCAGTACAACAGTCTGATATCCGGAACCAACATATATGAACAACTGAAAAAGTTCAACGAAGTGATAGCGTACACTGAACGCTATTATGTGGAGGATATAGACTCCGAGAAACTGATCGAAGAAGCAATAAAGGGAATGTTGATGTCACTTGATCCGCATTCCGTGTATATTCCTGCCAAACAGATGCAGCGGGTACAGGAGGAATTCCGTGGCAGTTTTGAAGGTATCGGAATTCAATTCGAAATACTTCGTGATACAATAAACGTTGTCACCCCGATCACGGGCGGCCCAAGCGACCGGCTCGGAATCCAGTCGGGAGATCGTATCATAAAGATTGACAGCGAGTCGGCTATTTACCTGACCAACGAAGATGTTCAGTCAAAATTACGAGGTCCGAAAGGAACAAAAGTTACGGTTGATATCCTCCGTCCCGGTTTGGGTGATATACTCCAGTTCGAAATCGTCAGGGATCAGATTCCTCTTTATACCGTCGATTCCTCTGTTCTTTATGACGATAAGACGGGGTACATCCGTGTTAATCGGTTTGCCGCAACCACACACTCCGAGTTTATGAGTGCAATGGAAAAACTGAGCGAACAGGGTATGGAGAGGTTAGTACTCGATCTTCGGAATAATCCCGGAGGGTATCTCGAGGAAGCATTTAAGATGGCCGATGTATTCCTGCCGGGCGGAAAGAAAATTGTTTACACAAAAGGGCGTCAACCTCAGTTTAACGAGGAATACCGTGCATCCGGGCGAAGCAGATTCGCTGATCTTCCCCTGATTATTCTGATAAATCCTGGCTCAGCATCCGCAAGTGAAATTGTATCGGGTGCAGTTCAGGATTGGGATCGGGGATTGATAGTCGGAGAGCGGAGCTTTGGCAAGGGATTGGTACAACGGCAGTTTGAACTACGCGACGGATCGGCATTCCGTCTAACGACAGCGAAGTATTTTACACCGAGCGGCAGGTTAATTCAGCGTCCGTATGATCAGGGTGCGGATGCGTACCGCCTCGAGGCATTTCACAGAGCCGAAGACCCCGATGATATCGGACTTCTTGAGGTTGACACAACTCAACAGCCTGTTTATTATACGGACGGGGGGCGTATTGTCTTTGGAGGCGGCGGCATTACACCGGATATTATCGTACAAAGCTCCCGGTGGTCCGAACTCGGAACACGCATTATCTCACGAAATTTGGTGAGATTATATCATACGGAGTATATGGAACGGTACGGTCAGGCATTGCAGGATCAATTTAAAGATGATCTTGTGGCATTCCGGACAGAGTTTACAGTAACACAAGAACATTTCGATGACTTTATTCGTTTTATTGAACAAAATGATGTCACCGTAACAGAAGAGCATCTCGAAACAGACGGTGACTACTTAAAGTCATTTCTGAAAGCTGAAATCGGTCGGTCGATTTTCGGTAACGACGGATGGTATCTGAGCCGGCTTGAGGTAGACGAACAATTTCAGCGGGCAGTAAGTTTGTTCCCTGATTTACAGAAATTAATTTCAGCGTCGATAGCGCAGTAGTAACGGGGGCAGAAGGATAATTATGGGACGACTTTTTGTCAGTGCGATTTTAATTGCTCTTCTCTGGACGGTGTCATTGCCGTATTCCAAGAAATCGGATATCGACCTTGCTTTCGACTGGAAGGCAGGAAATGAGAATGTTTTCAAAATCGGTGAAGAGTTGGTGTATAACGTGCGGTACGGCTTTATCAGTCTGGGGAAAATAACGGTCACAATTACCGGTGTAAGAGAAACAAGCAACGGTCCTTTATATCAGGCAACAGCCGATATTGCATCGTATTCGGGTGTCCCTTTTGTCACACTACATCATATTTACTCCACTGAGATGAATCCGTTGTTTTATTCGGAGTGGTTTCAATCTCTCGAAAAAACTAAAGATAGGTGGGATCTCATGAGGCTTTACTTCGATTACGATCATATGAAGGTTCTTGTCGAAGAAGGGGTACCGGGGAATGAAGAGTTAACCGATACACTCGAAATTGATAATTATTATCAGGATGGATTATCGTTGTTCTATTTTGCGAGAGGATTTATCGGTACGGATGAAAATCGAACGATACCGACGCTTGTAAATAAAGATGTCGTGACAACTGATTTTGTCTTTAACGGGGAACGGACATCAAGAAAATTAAAAGTGGTAGATTATCCCGTCGATGTTATTGAATTAACGGGACGTGCAAATTTCAGTGGTGTCTTTGGTATGACGGGTGCATTTAGAGGATGGTTTACAAATGATTACGCAGCTATCCCCATAGAGGCTAAATTACGTGTCCTAATAGGGAATGTTACCGTAGAATTAATCGAATGGAATCGCTCGGAATGGACCCCGCCCAAATACGCGAACAACAGATAATACCATTAATTCAAATATGAGAATAAAATTCTGGGGTGTCCGCGGTTCGATTCCGACTCCGGGGAAAAATACCGTTCGCTATGGTGGTAATACTCCCTGTATCGAGGTCCGACCGGATAAGGAGACACTATTGATACTTGATGCGGGAACGGGCCTATCGATCCTCGGTAACGAGCTCATGGAATTAAAGCAGCCGATCGAAGCGCATATACTTCTATCGCACACGCACTGGGATCATATTCAGGGGTTACCGTTCTTTTACCCCGCGATGGATGAGCGAAATACGTTTACAATTACCGGTAGCAACTATAAAGATGTTTCTTTACAATCGATATTGTCAAACCAGATGCAGGCGGCGTACTTCCCGCTTCAGTTTGATGAATTGAAAGCAAACATTCACATCCGATCGATCCAGGAAGAATCGTTTTCAATAGGACCGGCAACAATAGAGTCGATATACGTAAATCATCCCGGACACGCACTTGGATTCAGAATAACCTGCAACGGGAAATCCTTAGTGTATATAAGCGATAATGAACCATTTAAACCGGAACACAGCGACTCCGTTTTGAATAAGGTAGAAAAGTCGGTTGTCGATTTGTACAAACAACAGGAGGGTGATCCAAATTCACGTATAGTCAGATTTGCCGGGGGGGCTGATATATTCATTCACGATGCGACATTTACCCCCGGTGAATACGAACACAAAAAAATGTGGGGACATGCCGATTATCTGTTTGCCGTGCGTATGGCTGTCGAGGCGCGTGTAAAAAAACTTGTGTTATTTCACCACGCGAGGCATCATTCCGATAATGATATTGACGGGATCCTCGAAAAATGTCGGCAAGAGTTGCAGGGTAACTCATATCAGCCGGAATGCATAGCTGCTGCCGAGGGATTGGAACTGTGTCTGTAATGGCAGCGCTTGACATTACCATAATCGGTGGTTATATTAAACGCAATGAATGCCATGCAATATATCATGGAACCATATTCTCCCCCGTTCAGGCCATCTTTTTTATTTGCCAATGGGGGTTTTTATTTCAATGTCAATGACAGCCGGAGATAAACGTGCACGTGAAGTTTACGAGAAACGATATCAAACGAATTGGGGATGTCCTCGGGGTTGAAGCAAAATATCGGGGGAACGTGTATCGATTTGAAGTTGAAAACGCCGAGCATAGACGGAAACTCAGTCTGGAAATTTACCCCGACATCCCAATCGGTCATCAAACGGGAAACCTGGTTTCAGTGTATACCCATACTGCGCATTTACAATTACATTTTTGTTCCGGGTATGTTCTCAGCAGTGAACTCGGAGAGGTAACATTCGTCGGGGAGCAGAGCGGACGGTTGTGCGGTCTGATTATTGAGCGTGAAGGCGGATGTTCTCTCTATGCAAATGTCGATCGGTCATTATTGACCGGAGATTTTACAAAACTCGGACCCGAGGTAATGCTCTCAGGAATAGCGCTATCGCTTACCGAGGATGTGCTCTCAGTTGAAGCTCATAAAAAATGAGTTCCCATGTAACTGTCGATGTCTACAGCAATCATGATTTGGGAAACTATTTGCTTGATGAAACCAAACGGATTGCCGAATATGTTTTATATAAAGAAGGAAAAAATGCTGTTATAAGCATTGTGTTTGTCGAAGATGAAAAAATACTGGATTTGAACAAGAGCTATTTACGTCATAATTATATAACGGATGTCATCAGTTTTCCGTTGGAAAAGCAGGATGAAGGTATCGAGGGGGAAGTATATATCGATATCGAGCAGGCGGCGCGACAGGCACCTGAATACGGTGTATCATTAAAGAATGAAGTATCCCGTCTGGTTATTCATGGTATCCTGCATCTGCTTGGGTACGACGATGCAACACCGGATAAAAAATCTGTTATGAGTGATAAAGAAGATCGTTATTTGAGGGAATTACAGATTTCATAATTTTTAAAGGTATATTTCTAATGCAGGAAAAAATAGTTGAAATAATTGTTTACATTATTAAAGAAATGCGTGCGAACAAAGAGCTCGGTGAAATTAATTTGAATGAATTAGCTGAGTATGGCTATACCGATACAGAGATTAGCACGGCTTTAAGCTGGGTCATTGATAAAATATCTATTGGCGAGAGTGTTTTCCGCGCAGAAGACACGGATGCAAGATTCTCCCACCGTATTTTTCATGAAGCAGAAAAAATGGTCATTGATTCGGAATCACAGGGATATATGCTTCTTCTTCGCGAAATTGGCTTATTGAATGATTTGGATATGGAGCTTATTATCGAACGCGTGATGTTATCCGGGTTTCAAAAGGCAGATCTTAGAAATATAAAAACGATCATAGCCACCGTGATGTTCGATCGTGATGGCGGGAATACACCGGGCAGCAGGTTCATGCTTACATCCCACGATACGATTCATTAACCGTGAAAAATAAACCTTCGTCCTGAAATTGGGTTACCATCGCAAATAAAATTATACCGAAACTTTTTTAGAATTATGGCAGCAAAAGCAAAATCACTTATCATAGTTGAATCCCCGTCAAAAGCTAAAACTATAAATAAATACCTCGGAAAAGATTATATTGTCGAAGCATCCTTCGGACATATCAAAAACCTCCCGAAAAGTAAGATTGGCGTCGACGTTGAAAACAATTACAGCCCCACCTATGTGACCATTAAAGGGAAAGGCGAAGTATTAAAGAAGCTCAAAGAGAAGGCGAAAAAGGTCTCAGACATTTATATTGCGACTGACCCCGACCGTGAAGGGGAAGCTATTGCATGGCATGTTGCGGAGGAACTGGAACCGGTGAATGATAACATTTATCGTGTCCTTTTTCACGAGATCACCCGATCGGGTATCCGGGATGCGATGAATAATAAGAGAAAAATAGACGATAAGTTGGTCTATTCACAACAGGCCCGTCGCA
>Ga0209498_1002605_pt1 | contig 10844 bp, 3 predicted proteins | sample WalLakDeSediment_FD_184131 | JGI IMG/M metagenome (GOLD analysis project Ga0209498, IMG submission 184131) | Lake sediment microbial communities from Walker lake, Nevada to study Microbial Dark Matter (Phase II) - Walker Lake 11/02/13 Deep... | ecosystem: Environmental > Aquatic > Freshwater >...
CAAAAGGCTTACCAGGATTTAAATATTAACGCAGGCACCTTGCCTATTACAGAGCATTATGCCTCAGAAATTCTATCACTGCCGATGTATCCTGAGTTAAATGACGATAATGTTATGTTTGTGGCATCAAAAATCAATGAATTTTATTGTTAATCGAAATGAGTTGCAACGCTATGTTAAATGACAGACAGCCAAAGAAAAGTTTTGCTGATTTTATCAGCAAGTTCGATCCGTATGTATTGAATATCATATTGCTTTCTTTATACATCCCGCTGATTGGAATTCATCTTGCAAGCAATAAAATGGAAAAACTAAATACCGAACGGAAATTCAGTCTTGAGTCAATCCATCATTTTCGAAATCTGAATACCAAGTCGGTCATCTATAAAATCCTCGGCATTAAAGAAGATTTGTCTCCCAAGGGCTGATTGAAAGGATCTCACACTTTTTAAAGCCATTGCAACAATTGAAATATGATGAGCTTTTTGAATTGTAAATCTTCTAAAAAATTTTTAGATAAATCATTTAAAATTCTACAACAGAAACGACATCATGGAGAATTTATAATGACTTTATTCCGCTTTTTTTTCAGCGAGTTGACCTTCTTATAACTTCAAATTAAAATTTAGTTATTCGTCATATTGCACTGACCTGCAATGTTCCTGCATTATCATTATAATAGCGAATTTATTAATAGTGAGTCCCAAAAAGATAATTATTTAAAAAATTATTATTAACCTTTGAAAATTTAGTTGGTTTTTAGTGCTTGAATTTTAGACAATGTTTCGTTGTAATACAATTTTGTATTTGTGATAAAAAATATAGTGAATTTAATCTCCTGAATATATTGATTTATTCGATGAGGTTTAGCAATAAAATACTGGTATAAAACTTGCTTGTATATAGTGAAGTAATTTAATTCATCTTTAATTCCAGAGTGTTTTAAAGTTGAAATCAATGTTCCTTCGCTCGAACGCTAATTCTGCAAAGGAGCGATGTATTTTAATCAGGAGGTTTTGAAATGAATCAGCCATGCAACTCAGGTAAGGTGGTTATGGCGGCGCTATTGGTTATGGTTTTCTTGTTAACCACTTTTGTTTTGGGATGGGGGCAGACATATAAAATTATGCCATTGGGAGATTCGATAACTAAAGGCATCATTGGTTCTTCAGCTCCCGGCGGCTACCGGGATGACTTACAAACATTGCTCTCGAATGAGTTTGTTGCGTATGATTTTGTGGGCAGCCAATCGACAGGGTCGGGATTCGACGCGGATCATGAAGGGTATGACGGCGCTACAGTAGATTATATTGATAACTATGTGTCGACATTGGTTTCGAACGCATCGCCAGATTTCGTCTTACTGTTAGTAGGTACGAACGACCTTGGAGGAAGTCCGATTGAAACGATTCGTGATAAGATTAACAGTATCTGCAATAAAATTTATGCGGTTAATGGAAGCATAACTATTTTTATTTCGAGTCTTGTACCGAGAAATGATATCGCAACGAAAGACAGCCTGGCGACCGAACTAAATAAGCTAATAAAGCGCATTGTCGTTGATAAGCAGAATGCTAGTCGCAATGTTTACTTTGTAGGCATTAATGAACTGTTTAAAGTTAATCCGGATTGGGCAATCGATTATATGCATAATGATGGTATTCATCCTAATGATGCGGGATATAATCAGATGGCACAATTATACTGGAGCGCCATTATGAATGTCATTAAAAAAGATGGTCAAATAATTATTGATAATTTTAACCGATCTACAGTTGGTGTAGCGTGGGAATATGATCCTGCGTTTGATCTTGAAACTATAACTTCAGGGCAGCGGGAACTAAGAAACAGTTCAACAGAAAGCCGCTGGAATATGATGGCGATTCATAAAGCGGTTACCAATCCAGGAGAGGTATCAATCAGGTGGGGGCAAAATGCAACTTCTCTCGGAATTGAAAATGGTGGATTAGCGCTTCGATTAAATCGCGCTACTGTTAATGCTAATGGTTATTTGTTACGAGTCGAGCAGGATGGCAACCTGAATCTATGGACAATTGTCAATGGAGCACCCGAAGCAAGTATCATGAGAACCGCGGTGACACAACCAGCAGCAGGACAAGTATTTAAAGCTGTGCTCTCCTCAGATGCTGTTGCCCATCATTTTCACTGTTATATCGATGGAGTCTTTGTCGGTACTGTCTCTGATTTTGAGAAACAACGCGGTAATGAGAATGAGCTCTATGCTGGTGTAATGTTACGAGGGAGTGTCGATGGCGCGAATACATTGCAAAATAATATCGATGATTTTAATCTTTACATTATTGGCGATCTAACACCACCTGCGAAAGTCAGTGATTTAGCAGTTGCCTCAAAAACGGGTTCAACTGTTACTATAACCTGGAAGGCGCCGGGAGATGACAGTCTCACGGATCGAGCATCGTATTACGACATTCGATATTCAAAAAATGCGTTAACTGAAGCTAATTGGAAGGGAGCAACAAAAGCTTCTAATATCGTGAAACCGAACGCACCCGGTATGATTGAAAATTTTGTGGTCGCGGGACTTCAAGGTGATACCAGGTATTATTTTGGACTAAAAACAGCAGACGAGGAATATAACTGGTCGATTCTGTCAAACATTGTTGATGCGACGACGACTGGCGGCGCCGCGCTGCAAAAATCTGATGAATTCACCGATCCTACCACACTTACAACTTGGTGGAGCGCTAATCCGGCTTACATGATTGCTGCTGGAGAATTAGTGAATACATCAACGGCAAATTCATGGGGACATCTGGCAGTTTTTAAAGTAAATACTAACCCGATCGAAGCCTCGATAACCTGGTCGGTGAACGCAACATCCGAGGGGATTGATAAGGGAGCGCTGGCGCTGTTGCTGGATAGTGATAATTATGCTACAGCCAATGGTTACTTAGCATGGATCAGAACTCAGGTGGGGGATGATCCTGTGCTTTATTTATTCACTCAAAAAGCTGGCAATCCTGATCAATTTTTAGGTACGTTCACTGCTACAGGGCAGAAGCAACCTGGTCCTGGCGATGTTTTCAAGATAGTAGCAACACGGGATGCAGGTGGACATCATTTTGACTATTATCTGAATGAAAAATATTATGGAAGAATTAGCGATCCTGCCAAGACCTATAGTGATGGAACAGATTATTACATGGGGATTGAACTCCACGGGAACCTTAGTAATAATGTTGATCGATTTGTAACGGTTAACACAGTAGGAGAACCTGAGGTCATGCAAAAGGTCAAACCGCTGGCAACTCCCACCGGTATTGTCGGAACTGCACTAAGTGATTCGTTGATTGTACGCGTTACCGATAAAAGCGGTAATCCAATCAGTGGGGTTAATGTTGATTTTACGGTTACGCAAGGCGGGGGTAAGGTTGATATTACAGCCAATGATAGCTATGTTCGAATGGAAGCCGAACATGCAAAGGTTCTTGAAAGCCCTATGGAAATTGGAGTCGATCCTGCGGCTTCGAACAGTCAATTTATTATGCCCAACGGCGGAAGCGCAATGGAAGGCAAAGCAGAGTACAGTTTTTATGTGAAAGAAGCTGGCACTTATGTAATATGGTGTCGCATGAAACTGCCCAACAGCGATCCGTTTTCGTTGTTTGTTCAGGTGGATAATAGTCCCGCAATATCATCCAATCCACCAACTGCAAACGGTGTATGGGACTTCGTATCGTATGCGCCTGGACCTTGGGAATGGAAAGTTGTAACCGATCGGGCTAAAAATGGTGATTATGCAAAATTCAATTTGAGCAAAGGGCTCCATACCCTTAGAATCACGCAACGCGCAGCTACAGGAACAAAGATTGACAAAATTCTTCTGTCGAATAATTTGAATTATGTCCCAAGTGGATTGGAAAATGTTCCACAATATATCACTAATAATTTAGGACAGGCGCGAGCACAATTCACCCTGGGAACAGTTGCCGGTGAAAATCGGGTTGAAGCCATGGCGCCTGCATACACGTTAACTGGCGCTCCTGCTGTTTTTGTCATCAATGGCAATGCTGACACACCAGTAAACATGGTCGCATCTTCGCCTACCAGCCAAAATGGTACGGGTGGAAAACAATTGGCTCAGCCGTTTGAAGTCACCCTGAAGGATAAGTACAACAATGCAGCGGCAAATTACACTATCAAGTTTACGGTTACAGAAGGAGATGGCTTTTTATCAAATGGAAAGACGGTGCACGAGGTCAAATCGGATCAGAACGGAAAAGCCGCTACATATCTGACACTTGGCACCGAAACCGCAAATAATAAAGTGGTCGCTAGTTTTGGCAGCCTGGCACCTGTAACATTTGCCGCTACAGCTACTGCAGGTGTTGCGAATTCAATGCAGTACAAAGATGGGAATTCGCAAACCGCTAAAGTAGGAACGACGGTGGCGGAGCCATTGAATGTACAGGTTTTGGATAAGCAGGGGAATAGTGTTGTTAACCACAATGTTCGATTTCAGATCAAAGCTGGCGGAGGAAACCTTGTTCCGAAAGCAGCAGCGCAAGGACTTGCCAGTGCAATCAATTTTCTCGATGAATTTTATACGATTAATGCAGCCCCAACAATGGATGTGCTAACCGACCAAAACGGAGTTGCGGGCGTACGTTTAGTGGTTGGATTTGCTGCAGGTGTTAATACCGTAGAGGTAACTTCAAACGCGGGTGGCGCGGCATTGCCAGCCGTCGTTTTCAATACCACTGCTACACCAGATCAACCTGATTCGCTGCGTGAAGTCAGTGGTAATAATCAAACTGGCGCGTCTGGAATGCAGTTGAGCAGTCCTTTTATTGTTAAAGTTATCGATCAATATAAAAATCCTATCTCTGGTCGCCCTGTTAAATTTGATGTAAAGTCTGGTGAAGGCTTTCTGGATGGCACTGCGGATAGAACAAAAACTGTTCAGACAGATTTAGAAGGAAATGCGCAGGTGTTCCTGACACTGGGCAGCAAAACTGATGTGCCGAATCAAGTTTCCGCATCTGCTTTTGTCGGAGAAAGTTCAGTTCATTTAAAGGGATCGCCGATAACGTTTAGCGCGGTCGCCGGAGTAGTGACAAAGATTCAAGCAAAAAGCCCACTTAATCATACCGGTTCAGCAGGCTGGCCGCTAACTGATTCGCTGGAAGTTTATATTAAAGACAATTATAACAATCCTGTTGGCGGGTATCCAGTAACATTTCGTTCAACCGATGGCAATAATCCAGGAACCTTTAATGGATATTCAGCACAACAGGTTATTGTTAAAACGGATAACAAAGGAATTGCGAGGGTGGCATTTTTCTGTGGAACGAAACCAGGTGTTGTATCAAACGCGAGAGCTATTGCTGAAGGCTTGACAGGCTCTCCCATCACTTTCAATGTCACCGTGGCTGAATTAGCTGAATTGAAATATGAAGACGGAACCAGGCAGACCGGGGCTGTTGGCGCGGCGCTACCAAAAGCTTTTTCAGCAAAAGTCGTGGATCAAGCTGGAAAATCTATTCCGAAATATGATATTACATTTAAAGTTGTAAAAGGTGATGGTAATATTTCTGGTAGTACCACCGCAACGGTGAAAACAGACACGACCTCCAAATTAGCGAAAGTCGTGCTGACGCTCGGTTATGCACCTGGCGATACGAACAATGCCGTGGAAGCGACAGCCCTTTATAACGGTAAAGTTTTGAAAGGTTCTCCAATTCGTTACGTTGCGTCAGCGAAGATTGGTGAGGTTACAGAGTTAAGAGAAGTGAGTGGGAATTATCAGCGGGAGGTTGTGGGGAATCCGCTCGAGCATCCGTTTGTTGTCAAAGTTACCGATTCGTTTGGCAATGGTCTTGCCGGGCATCCAGTGAAATTTACAGTTAAAACGGGTGGCGGTTTTTTAGATGGGAACAGCTCTTTAAAGACAGTCACTAAAAATACTAATGATAGCGGTAAGGTATGGGTTAAACTTACTGTTGGAACAACTGCCGGGCAAAATAATAACTCTGTGGAAATTGTCTCTTTTAAAGCAGGGTCCCAAACCCATCTGATAAATTCTCCAATGACGTTCTATGCGTCTGCAACGGCAAGCGCTGCACATTCTTTAGCAACGGTTTCCGGAGAAAATCAAACTCGAAGCCCAGTACGAACAGCTTTAGCTCAACCATTTGTTGTTATAGTAAAAGATCGGGAGGGAAATCCTGTTAAGGATCACCCGGTTCAATGGAGAGTAATTCAGGGCGGTGGAACATTTGATGGCTTATCAGATTCGACGAAAACAGTTAATACCAATCAGAATGGTCAGGCTCAAGTTTATTACTACCCTGGTCCGATTGCGGGGCTGCAAAATGTCGTCAGAGCCCAATCCTATAACCAGGTTGAATTGACAGGATCGCCCCGAACTTTTGTCATTGATACAAAAGAAGGTCCCATCAGCGCAGCACGATCCGATGTCTCGGCGACTGGCCCCATCCCGGCCGATGGCATCACTCAATCGAAAATCACCGTCACACTAATGGATGATTGGGGAAATAAAATTTCTGGAAAAGCACTGACGTTGAGTCCGCCACCAACAGGCTCGAATAATACTTACACGTCATTTTCTGAAATGACTGATGCCAATGGCCAGGCTCATGCCTATCTGGCATCGACACGCGCTGAGCTGAAAATCATTAGCGTGAAAGAATTTTCTGGCGTCCAGTTGTTGGATACCGCGAGAGTGAGATTTACGCCATTGGAAGCTTCTGGAATTTCCTATGTCTCTGGCACCGATCAGACCGGAAATTATGGCACAGCCGTTAAGGAAAAAATCAAGGCGCGCGTTTATGATAAAAATAACAATCCAATTTCCAATTTTCCGGTTATTTTTGAAGCGTATGAAGGCGGCGGTTATATTTGGGAGTGTCGGGATTCGAAACCAGTCTTTACCGATCAGAGCGGCGTTGCATCAGCAAGCTGGATTCTCGGTCCATCAGCAGAAGTCAACCGCGCCCGTGCCGTTGCGACAGGTTTATCAGGTTCTGGAAACGTTCGTTATATCGCGACAGCTCGCGCCGGGACTGCCAAGAAAGTTGAAAAAGCAAGAGGCGATATGCAGACAGGCACCGCTGGTCTCCCATTAAATAATCCGCTGGTTGTCAAAGTGGTAGATAACAGTGGAGAACCAATTTATAATCATCCTGTTACCTTTAAAGTCACCTTCGGCGGCGGGAGTTTTAGCGGAGCTTCGAATGTAACGATTAACACCAATCCATTTGGCGAGGCAAGTCGTTACTTAACCCTGGGAAGAATAGCTGGCGCAAATGTTGCCTCTGTCGAAGCGACTGGTCTTACTGGTTCACCGATTGGTTTTACCAGCCAGGGAGTAGCTGGCGCAGCAGCAAAGATTGTGGCTGGAACTGCTGAGGGAAAAACGGGTCCTGTAGGCGGTCAAATCAACGGCATCCAGGTAAAAGTAACGGATATTTTCGACAATGCGGTCGGTGGATATACAGTGAATTTCGCTATTAATAAGGGCGATGCAACCATTATTGGATCGGGTGCCGTGGACAGTGCTCCCAATGGAATTGCTTCTATGAATATCAAGCTGGGCAATACCGTAGGCGAAATCGAAATTATCGCTGCGGCGCCTGGATTAATTGGCGATGGACTAAGAATCAAGGTTTATGCTGTTGCAGCGACGGCTGTTTCTATGCAAATTTATCATGGCAACGAACAGCAAGGAACCATTGAGCGAGAATTAGTTTATCCTCTCTCTGTAGTTGTTATGGATCAGCATGGGAATCCTGCTTGTGGACAAAATGTCCCGGTTTCTTTCGTCGTTACCCAGGGAAATGGAATTTTGCTAAGCGGTCCCACGGTTTACTCAGATGAAAAAGGAATTGCTTCAGCACGATTTCAATTGGGCAACGTCACAGGCGCCAATTATAAAGTATGGGCGATTAACAACAGCTTGACAGGCTCCCCGAGTGAGTTTCGCGCAAATGGTGTTACGAACAGATTTCCATTGATCACCCCAATTACACCAGTAACTATTCGCGAAAACCAAAACATCACATTCACAGTAAGTGCAACGGATGATGATAATGATCCAATAAAATTTGGCGCTCGAAATTTGCCGCAAGGCGCGCTGTTTGATTCATTAGGAACAAAACAGTTTAGCTGGACGCCAAACTATTTTCAATCTGGTGTACATGAAATCCATTTTATTGCAAAAGACAATAAAGGCGGTTTTGATGATGAGGTCGCTGTAATCACTGTCGAGAATGTAAACCGATTGCCTCAAATTACTTATTACGAGCCGATCGCGCATGAATTGGTCGGTCACAAAAATATCGGTGAATCTTTTCGCTTCATTGTTCAGGTGAACGATCCTGATAATGATGAAATCACTTATCAATGGTTCGATAATGGCATCCTGGTTTCAGCAAAGAATTATTATGATTTTTACGTTGCTGACCAGCAAATTGGCAGTCATTACATTGTTGTGAAAGTTTCTGACGGATATGATACTGTCCAACGGGATTGGAACTTGTATGTGAAGACCCCGGTTGAGTTAGCACATTTTTCAGGAAGAATCATCGAGCGACATGGCGTCGAACTGGAATGGGAGACAGCCGTTGAAACTGCTCATGCCGGATTCAATGTTTATCGACGATCCGTCTCCGAAAGAGAATATGTCCAGCTTAATAGCAATCTCATCAAGGCAGATGGAACGAGAAAATATCGCTACCTTGACCGAAACATCACCGTCGGTGAAACATATTACTTTAAGCTTGAGGATGTGTCGCTGACCGGTGAAAAGACACAACATGATGCAATAACGTTATTCGTGACAAAACCAGACGAGTATAAACTGTATCAAAATTATCCGAATCCCTTCAATCCAAAGACACATATTGATTATCAGCTTCCTGATGTGTCGCGTGTGACGATTCGGATTTTCAATATCATTGGGCAGGAAGTGCGAACCCTTGTGGATGACACCAAAACTGTTGGTTATCATTCGGTGATATGGAATGGTCTGGATAATTTTGGTACGCCGGTCACGTCAGGTATTTATTATTATCGAATGGAAACGAACTCGTTTGTTGAAGTAAAGAAAATGCTATTGTTGAGGTAGTTTTCTGGTTAAATAACATTACCAGTATTGTTCGTTGATGCTTCGGCTAATATCAATGCCGAAGCATCTGCATAATTCGATTTATTCATTATCCGTCGATTCCTCCGCGCCATTTTTGAAAATAGCCGCGGGGGATTTGATTTAAGAATTTAATTAATTCATCAAGCATTCAGATAGAACAACAGACAGAAAGGCGCTTAGAATGAGCAGGAAATTGGGGAGCTATAAAAATGTATTATTGGTCAATCCTGCAATTGACAAAGAGAAAAAATATGGTAAACTGGCAAGCATGTTACTGACACCCTCAGTTCCGTTAAGCATTGTTTTTCTTGGTAGTTTTTTGGAACACCACGGCTATCAGGTTCGGCTTTTCGATGAACAGATTGAATTGCTGACATCAGAACGAGTTCAAAAGGTCATCAATGAATTTAACCCCGGAGTTGTTGGATTTACCTGTACGACGCCTGGTATGGCGCGTGCACACGAGATCGCTGCTGATATTAAACAAATCGATCCGGAGATCAAGATCGTGATGGGAAATATTCATCCGACCGTGCTGCCAGAAGAAACGTTGCGAGATGCGAATGTCGATTTAGTGGTACGTAGTGAAGGTGAACTCTCATTATTGGAATACCTGCAATCGTTGGAAAACAATGGAGATTTAAACAGAATAAAAGGTATTTCATACAAATTCAATGGTGGTTACCAACATACCGAGAGCCGGATGTATGAAAAAGACCTCGATGTTTTTCCGCCTGCCAATTGGAAACTGCTAACAGACACCCAGGGCAACTACAGCATCGAATGGGTCCTCACTTCCAGGGGATGTCCTTATAAGTGTGTCTTTTGTTCAGCCCGGAGCGTTTCGGGATTCAAATACCGATTCAACAGCCCCGAACGTGTCATTCAGGAGGTCGATGTCGTTGTTCAGGATTTTGGTAAGAAATTCTTCAGCTTTGCCGATGACAATTTTGTAGTCCGGAAAGAACGAACCCGGGAAATTTGTAATCTTCTCATTGAACGAGGGTATCACAAGGAAGTGAAATGGCTTTGCCAGACACGCGCTGATGCAGTGGATGAATCGATGTTAGACCTGATGCGAAAAGCAGGATGCGAATACATCAGCTTTGGAATTGAAACCGGAACCCAGCGCCTGTTAGATTTAATTGGAAAAACTTTGAAGATCGAAACCATTGAAAAAGCTGTGACGATGGCGCATCAGTCCGGTATAAAAACCAGGGGTTCGTTTATGTTGGGACTGCCTTCGGAAACTTATGAAGATTCATTGGCAACCATAGATTTTGCGCGGCGACTGCCGTTGGATATCGCTAAATTTAATCTGGCAGTGCCTTATCCTGGCACTGAACTGCTCCAAATGGCAATCGCAGAGGGATTGCAGGTTACTGATGACTGGTCAAATATCAACACTGCGGCAGGTCTCAGCAATACCGAAGCGTTCTATGTCCCAAAAGGTAGAACGATGGAAGAATTAGCTAAACTGCAGAAATTAGCCCACACAAAATTCTATCTCCGCCCCAAACAGATCTGGAGAATTTTGAAGCGTGAAAATATCGATTTCAATCTTCCAAAGATCAAATCGCCCCGTCAATTTTTCGAATTGATCGGGGCAATCGCAGAGTTTCTGGGTCAGACAATCAAGAAGTAACAATAAAATATCACAGGCAAAAATAGCTCCTTTTATTTGAAGGGGCTA
>Ga0209498_1002606_pt1 | contig 10842 bp, 9 predicted proteins | sample WalLakDeSediment_FD_184131 | JGI IMG/M metagenome (GOLD analysis project Ga0209498, IMG submission 184131) | Lake sediment microbial communities from Walker lake, Nevada to study Microbial Dark Matter (Phase II) - Walker Lake 11/02/13 Deep... | ecosystem: Environmental > Aquatic > Freshwater >...
CCCGAGGTCGCTGCGTAGGAGCCCCGACGACGCTGTATCCGGCATACTGCTAGGAGGGGCGACACCCGCAGCGGGCTCGGGAGCGCCGTTATTTACGCCATGAACTACTGACTCGGGACACTAGCGTTCGCCAACAATCCTCCCCGCCCTTCGGCACTCCGGTGCCCTACTGGCGGGGTTTTTTTTGCTCGAGCGACAAATGGCTCCTAGCACTGTACCGGCGTTGGCGGGAGAGCTTCCATCTCGACAGCAGCGACGCTACTGCCGGACAGATCGATTCTCGCTCCGGCTGTCGAGTTTGTGTACGACGAGTTCAAAAATACCGGAGTACGAGCATGTTCGGTCGCGTGGTCTCGCGGCCCGCGAATCGAATTGCAAGACAACAGGACGCTCTGGTGTCATCAACTCTCGTACAAGCACTACGAAGCTGTTCGAGATCAGCGAAACTACGCGCAACGCTGAGCCCGGCTCTACGGCAGCCGCAGGCGCGTGCGGGGGACGGTCTCGTCGGCCGGGGTCCCGGCCTCGAGCCCGCTGTCGATGTAGCGCACGGTGACGCTGCCGCCCTCGCCGACGGCGATGACCTGCGCCGGCGCCCAGGCGCCGTCGCGCTCGACCTCGACGGCCTGGCCAGAGTAGAGCGGCGTGTCCACGTCGACGGGGGTCGACGATTCGCTGCCGACGAGCTGGCCCTTGTTGCCGAGCAGCACGGCGACGGCCCCGAGCAGGGCGATCCCGACGAACACCAAGACCAGCTTCCAACGACGAACCGGGGCGCCGCCGGCGATGTCGCGGACGCGATCGCGGCCGAGCTCGCGCGCGTGGTCGTCGGACCAGCCGAGGTAGCGGACCCGCCAGCGCTCGGGCTGCTCGGAGGTCTGCGCGAGGATCTCGGCGCGCCACCAGTGACCGCCCCACTCGGCGAGGACCGGATCACCGACCGCGTGGGCGTGTTGGTCCTCCCCAGCTGGAGCGCGCTCGTGGGCATGGACGGCCCCGCACTGCTCGCAGCGCAAGGGCTCGTCGGAGGCTTGGCCGCCGAGCCCTGCGCCGCAGCGCATGCAGACCAGGGCCTGATCAGACGCGGACACGGGCTAGTTCGCGTTGACGACGGCGGTCACGATCGCCGGCGCCACGTCGTACTTCTCGAGGAACGCCTTGCGCTCTTGCTTCATCCCCGCAACCCAAGCGTTGTACTCGTCCATCCGCTTGGTCTGGGCGAAGAACCGGCGCGGTTGGAGGATCTCGACGGGGACCTTGGCGACCAGCTCGGCGTTTTCGGGGGCCTCGATGTCGACGACCTCGTAGCCGAAGTCGGGATCGATGGCCCACACGATCGACTTGGCGAGCAGCGCCTCGAGCAGCGCGGACGAGTGGCGGATCTTGACCTTGAGGGCCTCGCCGGTGTCCTCGGTGCGGGCGTCGCCGCCGACGTAGCCGGTGTTCATGAGCCACATGGTCGTGTGCTCGAAGGTCGCGGCGAGCTCGGAGAAGCGCTCGGCCTGGAGGCTGTGGGCCAGGGGAAAGAACGGCTGGGTGAAGGGCGAGCGGGTCTTGCCGCGCTCTTTGCCGGCGGCCGAGGTCTTGCTGGTCTCGCCGAGCATCAAGTAGCCCGCGGCCTGCTCGGGGCTGGTGAAGCGGACCAGGCCGGGGGTCGCGGCGTCTGGGCCCTCGTCGCGGTTGAGGATGCCCAGGGAGTGCACGACCTCGAGGTCGTCGAGCGCGGCGGCGTCCTCGATCGAGCTCATCGGCACGATCGAGCGGCCGTTCTCGGTCCACATGACGAAGTCCCAGCCGTCCTTGGGCAGGCCGTCCTCGACGACGTCGGCGAGCGTGGCCTCGCCGGCGATGTAGGCGTCGACGTTTTTGGCCGGGGCGCCGGTTGCGATCAGGGTGTCACGCAGCGCCCGAACCTCGCTCGCCGACAGCTCGCGCTTGAAGAAGTCCGGGGTGCCGTCGGCGTCGAGGTAGACGTTCTCGATCCAGGCCTCGGCCGAGATGGTCCCGCGGTAGATGACCGGCTCGTGAGCCTCGACGAGGCCGAAGGTCTTGGCGAAGCAGCCGTTCTCGGTCACCGAGATGTGGCCGCCGGGCCACAAGGTGATCATGTCGTCTTGGACCGGCTTGGTGGTCTCGCCCTGCTTGGAGAAGGTCGTGGTGGTCTTGCCGGTGCCCGAGAGCCCGAGGATGCCCATGGTCAAGCGGCCCTCGCTGGAGACGATCTCTTTGGCGCCGGCGTGCATGACCAGGCCGCCGCGCGAGTACTGGTAGGCCGCGAGCATCCGCAGGGCGCCCTTTTTGCTCTCGCCGAAATAGTCGGCGCCCATGATGTAGGTGACGTAGTTGTCGAGGTCGACGATGATCGCCTGCTTGCCGGGCATGTCCGGCAAGAAGTCGGGCGTGTAGATCAGGCGAAACGCCGGGGTGAAGGCCTTGCTGAGGTCGCTGTCGACCCGCTCACGCGGGAACGCGAGGACCTGCTGCATGCCGGCGATGTTGGCCCCTTCGACCGTGTAGCACCACTGAACCGGGACCGCGTGGGGGCCAAGACCGACGTAGCCGTCGATCACGATCAGCTGGCCCTTGTCGGCGATGTAGGCCGCCTGCCGATCGATCAGGGCCTGGGCGTCGGCGGGGCTGATCGTCGCGCTCGAGTAGGCCTGGGGCTGGTCCCGGCGATCGAGGATGTAGGTGTATTGGGCGACCCGCGCCTTGTTGCGCGCGACCTTGTTGACGCTGCCGTACACCGTCTTCACGCAGTGCGGCGTGTGGGCCAGGGCCAGCTCGCGGAGCGCGGCCTGGGTGGGGTTGGCCAGGACCTCGACAGGGTAAGAGAGGGCAGGTTGCGTCGGGAGCTCGAGTTGGCGCGTCATGGTCGACCTACGGTGTGACCTGAGCCGGCCGCGGCGACCAAGCTCGGGTTCGGCGGGCGTCAGTGCGCGCTTCGATAGCACTTTGATGGGGTCCTTTCCACCGCCGGTGGCCGGTGGCACGGTCGCCCCCGGCGCGGCCCTGAGCTCGCAGAAAACCGTGTAATCTCCGATGCCTCGACGATCCTGCGGACCCGTGGGGGCTCACACAAACCGCCGGAGCCAGTCAATTGGGGGCTCCGCTCACGCGCGCCCGCCCTCCGGGTGCGAGCGGCGCGGATCCACCCGGGGGCTGCCCGCCGCCGCCGCGATCGATTGCGCCGCGCCCTCCGAGCGGCGTAAGTTGCCCAAGCATGTCCACGGCACGCGAGGTTTTCATCGCCCACGCGTCCGCGAGTGGAGATGACGAACGTTACCTGGCCGTCACGGAGGCGCGCCGCTCGTTGACCAAGGCCAAGCTCGAGGCCCTCGACCAAGTCGAGGGTCTCGATGAAGCCGGGCTGCGCTTGGTCATGCCGGGGCTGTACCAGCAGATCGTCAAGACGACGATCCAAGTCGCCGCCCGCGTCGGCATCGCCGTCGGGCTCGCGCTCGAGGCCGTCGACGAGCTCCAGAGCGAGGTCGCGATCGGCAGCTTCTCGCGCCCGGTTCGCGATCAGATGACCGAGACCGGCGTCGCGATGAAGCGCCGCCACTCGACCCGCATCGCCAAGCTCGTCGCCGAGGTCGAGGCCCAGCGCCTCGCTTGGCGGCACAACCATGAGTTCATGTCGTGGCTCGGCTTTCGCCGCGACGACGAGCGCTACCCGCCCGCCGACCGCCGCGCCCGGCTCGAGGCGTTTAAGATCGTCGATCGCTTGCTACGCAGCCGCGAGGCCGTGTCCACGCTGCTCGGGCGCCCGCTCGCCGTCGCCCTCGAAGCCCACGACCGATTCATGCTCGCCAACCGCTGGCGCCTCGATCCACGGGTCCCCGAGCACGCCGTCGAGTCCTACATTTGGCCGCTGCTGAGCTTCCAGACCGGCGAGGTCGTGCACCTCGAGCTCGCGCGCCATCACTACGACGCGCTGGTGATCGCCGGGGCCGACGCCGACTTTCGCCGCAAGCGGCACGACGAGCTCCGCGCGCTGTTCCTCGACCAGCTCGCCGACGCCCTCGACCACGTACCCGAGGCGATCGGCACCGGCGTCGTATAGGCCTTCGGGGCGCGGTGACCCGAGCACCAATGGCCCGCTCGTGCGAGGGGCCGACCAGTTTGAATTCACGCGCTGATGCACGCGACTCCAAACTGATCGGCGCTCTAGTCCAACGCGATCCCGCGCCGCCCCGCAGCCTGACGCGCGAGCGCGGCGAGCTCAGGGGACGGATCCGCCGCCGCCCGCTGCAGCGCTTCGATCTCGGCCGGGTTGGGCGGCCCCTCGCTGTTGCCGAGGGCTAGGATCGCGTTGCGGCGCATGGCCTTGCGTGGGATCCGGTTGAGCGCGGTGTGCTTGACGAACTGCCGGTACTGGTTGGTCCCGACGTTGGCGAGCCACGCGAGATCGGGGGTTCGGTCGCGGCCGGGCGGCGGCGGCAGGCGAGCGGCGAGCGGGATCCGTTGTTCGCGGGCGCTCGAGCGGTTGTAGGGGCAGACGTCCTGGCACACGTCGCAGCCGGCGATCCGTGAGCCCATGCGTTGGCTGAGCTGCTCGGGGATCGGCCCGCGGTGCTCGATGGTCAAGTACGCGATGCAGCGCCGCGGATCCAAGATCCCCGGGGCGTCGAAGGCCGCTGTTGGGCACGCGTCCAGACACAGCCGACAGCTGCCGCAGGCGTCCCACGGCGTCGGCGCCCCGCCCTCCGATCGCCGCCGCGCCCCGGCGCGATCGCTGCCGACCCACGCCGCGGTGGTCAGCAGCACGGCGATCAAGACGTGACTGCCGAGCCCGGGGCTGATCAAGCAGCCGTTCTTCCCCAGGAAGCCGAGCCCGGCCAGCACCGCCGCCGCGCGCTCGAGCACCGGCTTGGTGTCGACGCAGATCAACGTCTCGAGCCCGGGCCAGCGCTCGTGCATGACCTCGGCCAAGCTCGCCAGCCGACAGTGCAGCTCGCTGTGGTAGTCGGCCGACTGGGCGTAGCGGGCGACGGGGCCGGGCTCGCCGGCGTAGGGCACGAGCGCGACCAAGGCCGAGCGGGCGCCCGGCAGCATCGCGCGGGGATCCTCGCGGACCTGCGCGGTCCGACGCATGAATTGCATCTCCCCCTCGGCGCCGCGCTCGAGGTAACTACGCAAGGCCGCGCGCGCCGGCTCAAACCCGGGGTCGGCGAGATCGACGGCGCCGAGCCGCAGCAGGCCGAGGCGATCGGCGATCGGGGCGAGGATCGCGAGGGTTTGGTCATCGAAGCTGAATGGTGCGGGCAGCATCGGGCGCGGTCGCAACGATATCGGAACCCTCGCGTGTATCAAGGAGGCGGCTGATCGCTGTTGGTCAGCCACAGCTTGGAGATCGCGTAGCTGTCGCGGTAGCCCAGCGTGAGCGGGTGAACACCCGCGGCCCAGTCCTGCAGCCAAGGGTTTTGCACATAGTTGCAACCAGGCATGTCTGGCTCGCGCCAGTTGAGCTCGCCCCACTCGTAGACCGCTTGCTCAGGCCCCTGGTTGCAAGCGAGGTCAAACACCGCCGCCGGCTCGGGCGCCCCCGCGACCGTGGCGAAGAACGACCGGTGGCTGGTCTGATAGACCGCGCGGACCCAGACGTGCCAGGTGTCGTCGCAAGGCACGTCGAGGTCCCAGGTCACCGAGGCCATCGGGTCATTGCCCCACGCGAGGACCATGCCCTCGCCGAGGTTGCTCAGCAGCAGATTCCACCCGTCAATCGCGACGGCGTCCTCGACCTCGACCTCGATGAAGTGCTCAGCCTCGCAGGCGTTGCCAGGGTCGCTGCCGCCGTCGTCGCCGCCGTCGTCACCGTCGCCGTCGCCGTCGCCGTCGCCGTCGCCGTCGCCGTCGCCGTCGCCGTCGCCGTCGCCGTCGCCGCCGATGCATACGCCAGCCACACAGATCAAACCGGAGTCGCAGGCGCCACCCAATGTGCACGGACACTCTTCGCTGCCGATCGCACAATCCGAACCATCATCGGTATCCGTGTCCGTGCCCGTATCGGCGCCCGTGTCGGTGCCAGGGCCAGTCTCCGTGTCCAAAGGATCGCTGGAGCCGCCGCTGCCGGTCTCCGTGGCGGCTTGCCCGGCGTCGTTGATTCCGTCATCGCTGCAACTCGACAGACCAGTGACCATGAGTAGAGGTATGGATAACAATAGAGCAGATCGCGTATGCATACTACGAGTTTCGGCGACAAAGGCATCGGTCGTCAGGGGCGTGCTCTGGGTCGTGAGGGGTTTCACCACGGGCTGCTAGTCTGTGAAGCAAAATTAGGGACAGGCCCAGGGGCCGTCAGCCACGCGTGCGTCTGCTGAGCAGCAGCCCCAGACTCGCCGCAAAAACTGGAAAAAGCCCGCCGCTGCGCGGCGCGCTCAACCTCGAATGCGCTCGAGCAGATCCCAGACCATCCGCGCGGTCGCACCCCACAGTGGCGGGTCGGCGATCGCGTACTCGTGCAGCGCATAGCTCGCCCCACGCCACTGCACGTCGCCCGTGTGGCGGTAGATCGTCGGGTCCAACAACGTCCGCAAGGACGGCGTCAAGATCCGCTCGACTTCAGGGCTCGCGCGCCGCGGCTCCCAGTCGGTGACGACGCGGCCGATGAACGGCACGATCATGTAGCCGCTCGGCGTCGGCACCGGCGCGAGGCGGCCGAGCACGCGGACCTCGTCCCGCGGCAGGCCGACCTCCTCCCAGGCTTCGCGCAGGGCGGTGTCGAGCAGGTCACGATCCTCGGGGTCGGGCTTGCCGCCGGGGAACGCGATCTGCCCCGGGTGCTGGCGCAGGAGGCTCGAGCGCTCGATCAACAGCAGCGCGGGGTCGTCCGCGTGGCGCGGCCCCTCGAGCAAGAGCCCGATGACCGCCGCAAAGCGCAGCGGCTTGGGGTCATCGAGCTCGTCATGGACGCCGTCGAGCCGCCGCCCGAGATCAGCCGGGAGCAGCAGGCCGGCGGATCGGCCGATCACCGCGCCCATCGTTTCTAGACGGAGAAGCTGCTGCCGCAGCCGCAGCTGCCGGTGGTGTTCGGGTTGCCGAACTTGAAGCCCGCCCCCTGCAGGCCCTCGACGTAGTCGATCTCCGTGCCCATCAGGTACATGAAGCTCATCTGGTCGCAGACGATCTTGACGCCGTGCAGCTCGAACTCGTTGTCGCCCTCGGCGGTCTCGTCGAAGAACAGGTCGTACTGGAACCCGGCGCAGCCACCACCGATGACCTTGACCCGCAGCGCGTAGCTCTCTTCGATGTCCTCGGCCTTGCGGATCTCGGCGACCTTCTCAGCCGCGACGGAGGTCAGGGACAGGGCGCCGGTCATGCCCGAATCCATGCCCGCATCCATGCTGGGGTCGGTGCTGGGAACAGGAGTCGCGGGCTCATGGGTCTGGGTGCTGGTCTCGGACATCGGTCTCTCGTTTCGGCAGGCCCGCGTCTCTCCCGTGGACGTACGAGTTGAAGCGGGACGGGCACGCGCGCCATGGTTGGCCTGCGCGGTGCTGGGTGCGTCGCGAAGCATGGTCTCCTACGGTTCCGCGGTCAACCGCTGAAACCCTCGCAGAACGATGGTAGTCGCACGTGCAGGGGAGAGTGGGTCAGGGTGAACCGGCTCCCCTCCGCCACCGGAGGAGGCTCATGGCGAACCTTGCGCCCTACGACCGAGTTCAAAGGCGGTGCCGCCGCCTCGCCGAGCACCACTCGTACACGTTGCCCACCATATCGAGCGCACCGAAAGGTGACGCGCCCAGCGGTTTGCTGCCCACTGGTTGAGTCCCCAAGTCACGCCGTTGATCGGGTGGTCTTCTTTGCCCGCGACGGCCCAGGTGGGGCTACGCAGATTCGCTTCTCGTCGCAAGTCCCGTCACCGCCTTCGATGCCCGTGCCGTCGGACCTCGGGAAACCCGCACATCTCCGTAAACCGCCGTTTTCGCAGGATCTTGGGGTTTGACAGCGCGCCCAGCGTCCGCCTAGGGTGAACGTGTCTGTGTGCCCCATGCAACGCAATCGTCCGAACGCGCTCACCCCGCCTGCCTCGCTCGCCTCGCTCGTCGTGCTCATGGCGGCGACCCTGACCGTCGGCGCGTGCGGGGAGAGCCGCGAGGACATCATGCGCCGGCAGATGGGCTACGACAGCTCAGCCCCCGCTGACGGCAGCGACAGGGTCGAGCACCCCAAGATCCCGGCGCACCCGACCCGCGACGCGCTCGCGCCTTTGCTCACCAAGATCTACGTCGCCGACGCGCTCCCAGCCGTGCAGGAGGCCGAGGTCGAGGGCGAGGGCGACTACGCGATCACCAACCCCGGGCTGCTCGCGGTCGTCAACATCCGCACGGGCAAGTCCAAGGCCGAGCAGGCCAAGGCGATCATCAAGGGCGTGGCCGAGGCCGATGGCTACGCGCTGCGCAACGGCGCCGACCTGTACTTTCCCGAGCAGCTCAACAAGGTCAAGATCAGCTTCGGCGCGGACCAGCGCGACCTGATCGGCTCGGTCTACGGCGACCTTCGGCTCCTCGATTTCTTCGCGTCCGACGAGGCCGACGCGACCATCGCCGCCCTCGACGCCGACCTCCAGGGTCCGGTCAACGAGCTCAAGGCCGAGTACCTCGGCAAAAAAGACGAGATCTGGGCCAAGTGGATGAGCGTCAAGATGCACGCCCGCCGGATCGTCGCCTACGACCAGCCCTTCATGCCGGTGCTCCGCAGCCTCCGCAAGTCGTTGGAGATGAAAGAGCCCGATCCGATCAGCTGGACCGAGTCGCACGACCAGCCCTTCGCGGCCTGGGCCAAGGCGATCAGCGACGATGAGGAGCTGTTCAAGATGCTCACCAACCTCCCCAAGCTGCGTGAGCAAATTAAATTCCGCGAGGACACGCACACGCGCTGGGCCGTGGTCGGCTCGGCGTTGATCCCCGACAGCGCGCGCAAGCTCAAGATCGACGAGGAGCTCGGCTTCGGCGTCCACCGCGAGGACCTCGGCGGCGGCGAGCAAGAGATGACCTTCGTGTTCGCCGAGAAGCTGCGCGGCAACGATCTCAAAGAGGCGTACCTCCGCTCGCAGATCTACCGGCAGATGTTCTCGGACTTCGCGACCTTGTCGGCCGCCGGCGGCGACTTCGAGGGCGGCGAGATCCCCGATGCTCACGATCCCGACTACGCCTACTGCGCCTCGCGCATGGCCCTCGACGGCCTGCTCAAGGACTACGGCAAGGACAAGCCGATCCTCGACGGGCTCAAGCCCAAGGTCAGCGACGAGGACAAGCTCGTGACCGTCGCGGTCGACTGCCTGCTCGCGCGGATCCCCAAGGGCATCAACCGCGGCGTCAAGGACGACCTCGCCCGGCCGCCCGCGCCCTACTCGCGGACGGCGTTCTTCCAGATGCTGGCCCGGTTCACCAAGGCCACCGTCGACCTGGATAACATGAAAAAAGACGTCCAGAAGTCGCAAGAGGTGCTCGACGCCGAGGCCCTGCTCAAGGCCGCCGACAAAAAGAAGCGCGGCTGAGGCTTGGCCATGGCAAGCGCTTCGAGCCCCGAGCCGATCGAATCCATGGACGCCGCCGCGATCGAGGCGGGCCTCCCGAGCTTCTCGGCCGAGACCCTCGCGGGTCTGATCCGCCGGACCAACCGCGAGTATTGGGACGCCCACGCCCCGACGATCCCCGACCCGCTCTACGATCGCTTGGTCGAGGCCCTTCGCCGGCTCGACTCCGATCACCCCGCGCTCGCCGAGCTCGGTGAGAGCGTGCCCGAGGGCCCGGCGATCGAAGCCGACGCGACCCGCGAGATCCCCCCGGCGCAGCGGCTCGGCGCCCCGGTCCGTCACACCCGCTCGATGCTCTCGCTCGACAAGTGCTACTCGGGTGAGGAGCTCGAGGCGTGGGCGCAAAAGTTCGAGGGTGGGATCCTGGTGATGCCCAAGATGGACGGGGTCGCTTGCTCGCTGCGCTACACCGAGGCCGGCGAGCTGTTCTTGGCGGCCACCCGCGGGAGCGGCAGCGAGGGTGAGGACATCACCATCAACGCGCTCGAGGTCACCGACATCCCCGCGCAGCTCAACACCGAGGCCGGGGCCAAGCTGTTCGCCGGCCGCAGCCTCGCGATCGAGGTCCGCGGCGAGCTGTTCATGCGGATACTCCCCCTTTGTTCATGCGCTCACCGGGACTTGTTCATCTTGAAGGTGGTGTTCACCAGAACCAGGAACAACAGGGCTGCCGCGTACAGGCCGATGGCTATCGGACTCTTGAGCAGGAACAGCCACTGTCCCCTGCCGATGAGCAGCCCCTGGCGCAGCGCCCGTTCGGCCCCAGGACCGATGATGTAGGCCAGGACCAGGGGTCCGAGGGGAAAGCCGTTCTTGCGCAGGGTCACCCCCAGGATCCCGGCGGCGAGGGCCACCCATACGTCCACCAGCGAGTTGCGGGAGGCGTAGGTGCCCAGCAGGGCCAGGATGAACACCGCTGGAACCAGGTAGCGGGTCTTCAGCATCGAGATCTTGGCGTACAGCGGAATCAGCAGGTGCGAGAACCCGAGGTTGATGAAGTTGGCGTAGATCAGGATGATGAACAGGGTGTACATGATCAGGGTGTTCTCGGCCAACATGGTGGGCCCCGGGTTGATTCCCTGCATGATCAACGCGGCCCCGAACAACGCGGCGGTGGCGCTCCCGGGTATCCCGAAGGCGAACAGGGGGATGAAGGTGGACCCGCAGGTGGCGCTGTTGGCCGCCTCAGGCCCTGCAACCCCCTCGAGGCTGCCCTTGCCGAAGCGTTCCGGATGTCGGGAGAAGCGCTGGGCCAACCCGTAGCTCACGTAGGCCGCCAGGGACGAGCCGGCACCGGGCAG
>Ga0209498_1002607_pt1 | contig 10841 bp, 12 predicted proteins | sample WalLakDeSediment_FD_184131 | JGI IMG/M metagenome (GOLD analysis project Ga0209498, IMG submission 184131) | Lake sediment microbial communities from Walker lake, Nevada to study Microbial Dark Matter (Phase II) - Walker Lake 11/02/13 Deep... | ecosystem: Environmental > Aquatic > Freshwater >...
TACCGCGCCGGGCGCATCTGGAACCGCAACGCCTACCTCGTCGACTGGTTCGACGAGGAGCGGCCGGCGCTGCAGTGGCTCGTCGGCTACCTGCGCGGCGACGCCGATGAGTGACCCGCCCGACCCCTGGCCGCCGGAAGGTGCACCGGCCTGGGTCGAGGCGGTGCGCCGCTCGGGCCAGCCGCACGCGGTCCTGCTGTGCGGCCTCACGGGCTCGGGGAAGACGCGGCTGGCGCGGAGACTGGAGCAGGCGCTGCCGGCCGTCCGCTTCAACGCCGACGAGTGGATGATCCCGCTGTTCGGCGAGCACATGCCGCGCGAGACCCACGACCGCCGCTTCGCCGCCGTCCAGGCGCTCGAGTGGCGCACCGCCGAGCGCCTCCTCGAGCTCGGCCTCCACGTGGTGTTGGACTACGGCTTGTGGACGCGGGAGGCGCGCAGGATGTCGGCCCGTCAGGTGGCCGCTGCGGGCGGCACGCCGCTGCTGGTGTTCCTGGACGTCCCCCGCGCCGAGCTCGAACGCCGTCTGGCGCGCCGCAACGACGCCCGGACGCGCGGCACCTACGAGGTCACGCCCGAGATGCTCGAGCTCTTCGCGGCGCGCTTCGAGCCGCCGGTGGCCGACGAGGGCCTGCCCATGGTGCGGCTGGGGCCGACCTCCGACGCGGCCGTCCCGGGCGGCTCCTGAGCCCACGACCGGCAAGCGCGCGTAGCATGGCCCCAGCCCAGCGGCCGGCGCCTCACGGACGAGGCCGCCGGCGGGAGGACCGCGCATGGACTACCGGCCCGTGACCCCGAGCCTCGTACGGGACCTGCGCACCATCGTCGGCGAAAAGAGCGTCTGGATCGACCACGAACGCCTCGAAGCCTACGCCCACGACGAGACCAGCATCACCGAATACGCCCACGCGCCCGAAGCCGTCGTGCTCCCCACCACCACCGAACAGGTCGCCCAGGTCGTGCGGCTCGCCAACCGCGAACGCATCCCCATCACCCCCCGCGGCGCCGGCAGCGGCCTCAGCGGCGGCGCCATCCCCATCCACGGCGGCATCGTCCTCTCCCTCGAACGCATGGACAAGCTCATCGACCTCGACCTCGACAACATGACCATCACCGTCCAGGCCGGCATGGTCACCAACGACCTCGCCCACACCGTCGCCGAACACGGCCTCTTCTTCGCCGGCTACCCCATGAGCGTCGAAACCTGCCAGATCGGCGGCAACATCGCCGAGAACGCCGGCGGCGGCAAGGCCATCAAGTACGGCGTCACCGGCCGCTACATCCTCGGCCTCGAACTCGTCACCCCCACCGGCGACACCCTCTGGCTCGGCGGCAAACTCGCCAAGGACGTCAGCGGCTACGACCTCAAGAGCCTCGTCATCGGCAGCGAGGGCACCCTCGGCATCGTCACCCAGGCGATCGTCAAGCTCACCGCCCACCCCAAGGCCGCCTCCGACCTGCTGGTGCTGTTCAAGAGCCCACGCGCGGCGATCGACCTGGTGCCCGTCATCATGCGCCACGGCATCGTCCCCACCGGCATCGAGTTCATGGACCGCCTCTCCTTCCAGACCAGCTGCGCCTACCTGAACGAATCGCTGCGCTACGAGCAGGCCGGCGCCATGCTCCTCATCGAGGTCGACGGCAACGACCCCAACCAGGTCGAGGCCGACCTCCTCGCCATCGGCGACCTGTGCGAACAGCACGGCGCCCTCGAGGTCTACGTCGCCGAGGACCGCAACGCGGTCGAGCGGGTGTGGGCCGTACGCCGCAACATCGCCGAGGCCTTCAAGGTCGCCAGCCCGGTCCAGAGCCTCGAGGACATCGTCGTCCCCGTGGCGCGCATCCCCGACGTCATCCCGGAGCTCGAGCGGCTCGCCGCCACCTACGGCATGCAGATCCCCTGCTACGGCCACGCCGGCGACGGCAACCTCCACGCGACGCTGGTCAAGGACCCGGCCATGGACCACGCCACCTGGCTGCGGAGCAAGGACGCCTGCCTGCGCGAGCTCTACCGCGTCACCCGCGACCTCGGCGGCAAGATCAGCGGCGAGCACGGCATCGGCCTCAAGCGCAAGGCCTACCTCGGCGACGTGACGAACCCGGTGGAGATCGCGTTGATGCGCGCGATCAAGCGCGCCTGGGATCCCCAGAACGTCATGAACCCGGGGAAGATCTTCGAGCTGGAGTCCTAGCAGCCCGGACCGCGGACGGCGGCGCGGCACGGAGCGGTCGGCGTGTATGCTAGCGCAATGCAGCCCCCGAAAGCTTCTCGGCTTAGCTAGCCCTGGGGGCGGGACCCGTCGAGCGGGCACGCGCTTCGTCGCGTCCCAGGCGACCGTGCGCCGTGGGTCCGACTCCGAGGTGGACAGTGAACCTAAGCGATTCGCAACGGCACCCGGGCGCCTTCGACGGTGTCGACCGCCTGTCGCCATCCGAGTTGCGGCGTCGCTTCAGGCGTGGCCTGGAGGTCCCTACTACGGCCGGACTGGCGCGGGGATACGTCCAGATGTCGCTCACGATCCTGCCGGAGAAGGCAGTGGAGGACTTCGTGGGGTTCGCGGACGCGAACCGCCGTGCGATGCCGGTGTTGGCCGTGCTCCCTGCCGGGGCGTGGAGCCCGACCGAGTTCGCAGAGGACGCCGACCTTCGTCGGGACCTTCCTGCGTACCGCGTCTACCGACATGGCAGAGCGATGGAGGACGTGTCCGAGATCGTTGGCCTGTGGCGCGACGATCTCGTCTGCATCATGTCCGGTTGCAGCTACACCTTCGAGGAGGCGCTCGAGGACGCGGGCATCCGACTGACCAACCTGGCGACCGGGTCAGGCCCAGCGATCTACCGCACCTCGTGGCCATGCGTTCCGCACGGGCCGTACGCCGCGCCACTCGTCGTCACGATGCGCCCGATCCCAAGGGAGGACGTGGCGCGCGCGATCGAGGCGACGTCGCGCTATCCGGACTTCCACGGCGAACCGGTTCACGTCGGCGATCCCGCCGAGCTCGGCATCGTTGATCTGCGGGACGTCGATTACGGTGGCGCGCCGACGCTCCAAGCAGACGAGGTCCCGCTGTTCTGGGCGTGCAACGTGACCCGGCACATAGCGCTGCAGAATGCGGGCGTGCCCTTTGCGATCACGAACGCGCCATCGCGAATGTTCGTTACGGACGTGCCGCGGTCTTCGTTCGAGCGGGGGTCGCCGCTCAGCGGTCGGCGCCTTGGGGGCGAGCGATGATGCGCGCCGGGGCCCCGTCACCGCCGTCGATTGGAATCGGAAGCAGCATCAGCTCGATGCGCCCATCCATGAGCTGGTCGAGTCTGGTGAGGTTCTCGGCGATGAGGACGCCGTTCGACAACAGCGTGCGATGGGCCGGAAAGTCGAATCCCTTCGGCCGCCGGTGCACGGCCAGATCCGGCGTGGCGAAGTCGATCGCGAGCAGCTTGATGCGGTGGTCCACGAGCCAGTCGGAGGCCGATTGGGCCAACGAGGGGTGCTGGTCGTAGAGCTCGTCACCGAAGTGGCGCCACCAGTTCGTGCGTAGAACGACGATGTCGCCGGGTCGGGCGTACGGTCGCGCCGCATCAAGGCGCACAGCCGTGATCTCCTCGTGAGGCTCGACAGGCAGCGACCAGAGCACGCCGGGCCCGTACCATCGTTCGAGCGGCACCTCGGGAATCGTCGGGCCGTCAACCACGAAGTGGCGCGGGGCGTCGACGTGGGTCCCGAGGTGGGCGACCATGTCGATCCTCGTCACGTTCATCGGCTGCTCCGGCATCGAGAACACCTTGTCGATGCAGGGCTTCGGGAGGATCGGTAGACGCCACATGTCCTGGTGGATCCTGTGAGAAAGGTCGTACCAGACCGCCGTTCGATCGGGCGCAGGCGCGTCGGGTACCTGAGGCCAGCCGCGCCAACGCGTCTCGACCATATGGGATCACCGCCTCCTCGAGCCGTGTCGTCAGACCGCCGTCGGTCGTGCCTCCTACGTTGCCATAGCGTACAGGCGCCGACCCCCCAATGCCACCACCCATGGGTCCACCGCCAACCACTTGACACGGGCATCCGGTGCAACCGACACTGGTAGGACCAGTCTAACCAGAGGGGGTCATCGAGGTCCGATGTTCCATCCGATCCGACCGTCCGAGACGCGCACGGCGCGCAAGTCCACCATTGCCGCCCGGCAGCTCCTGCAGGCGATCCAGAGCGGCCGGATCGGGTTGGGCGAGGGCTTCCCTTCCGAGCGGCTGATCGCTTCTACCATGGGCGTCAGCCGGGGCGTGGTTCGGGAGGCCTTGAGCGCGCTCCAGATCAGCGGCATCGTCCAGATTCGCGTAGGTGAAGGTGCCTTCGTGAGCTCGGTCCCGTCATCGGAACGGCAGAGGCACGGGGTCCTGTCGCTGCTCGAAGGTAACGAAGGCCCCCTCGAGATCTGGGAGTCTCGTCGTGAGATCGAGGCGCTCGTGGCCTGCCTCGCGGTGGTCGTCGCCACCGACGACGACGTTGCAAGGATCGGCGAGGCGCTCGACCGCATGCGCGCGGCTGCCGACGCGCTCGATCTGGAGGCGTACCTGACCGCGAACAGCGAATTCCATCGGATGCTCGCTGCACCTGCTGAGAACTCGATTCTAAGGAGCCTCGCGTTCGACCTGATCGGCCGAACCGACCAGCTCACCGTGAAGGCACCCGCCGACCGCTACGTCCGTGCCCACGTCGAGCGTTCGATAGAGAAGCACGTCGACATCTTCGTGCAGTATCGCCGGCGCGAGCCGGCGCCACTACGCGACTCGATTCATCGCCACTTCAACGAACTGGAGGCTGCCTTCTTGGAGGACTGACTCATCTCGCCCGAATCCACGCCCCTATCGTAGAGAGGACACAACCCATGTTCGATGTCAATCGCTCGGCTGCGCGGCTGGTCACTTTGCTCGCGATTCTACTGTCGTGTGCGTCGTTCGTGGCTGCGCAGGCCACCTACCCGCAGGCGAACCGGGAGGTTCGTCACATCATGCCTTGGGGGGCGGGCGGTGGCACCGACACCGCGGGCCGCGGTTTCATGCGCTTCTTCGAGAAGCATCTCGGTGCCCCTGTCATCACCGAGAACATCGCGGGCGGCCTGAGTTCGGTCGGGCTGTTGACGGTCGCGGGCGCCCGGCCGGATGGTTACACGATCGGCACGATGACCTACGACGTGCTGACGGTCGAGTTCCAGGGCCTCGCTCCCGTGTCGTGGGAGCAGTTCGAGGTCATCTGCATGTTCACCGAGCACCCCTCGACCCTAGTCGTGCGGGGCGACACGTGGGAGGACCTCGCGGCATTCCAGGCCGACGCCTTGACTCGCCCGATCCTCGTGGGCAACGTCGGCACGGGTGGCGTCTGGCACCAACACGCCGTCGCCATGGAGCGGGAGCTCGGCGTCGAGCTGCAGCACATTCCCTATGAAGGCGGGGCGGGTCCGCAGCTCTCCGCGCTGCTCGGTAACGAGGTGGAGGCGCTCGTCACGAGCCTGCCTGCCATCCGCTCCTACCTCGAGGACGGCACCCTCCGAGTCCTGGCCGTCATGAGCGCAGAGCGAAACCCCATGGTGGCAGACGCTCCCACCTTCGCCGAGCTCGGCTACGACGTCCAGTACGGCAGTTTCCGATTCGTCATCGCGCCTCCCGGGACTCCCGGAGAGATCGTAGGTCGCCTCGAGCAGGCGTGCTACGACGCCTGGCACGACCCGGAGTTCCAGGCTTGGGCCGACACCGCCGTCCTCGGACAGGTCTACCTGGACCGTGCGGACAGCCGTACCTACCTGGAGGTCCTCGCTCCGCGCATCGGACAGTTGATGACCGACCTCGGCATGCGCTGAGTCACGCGCCGACCGCTCGATCGATCTGGGCGTTCGACGATGGGCGAGGCCAGACCGCTTGGGCCTCGCCCCTTCCTACCTGACCGGAACGCACGACGAGAGGAACCCACGACATGACGAACGAAGCTCTGACCGAGCGGGCCGCACCGCCCCGTGATGCCCCAGGCAGACATTCGAGCGGCAGTGAGGCACTCGTCCGCATGCTCCAGGCGGCGGGCGTCGACACCGTGTTTGGTCTCTGTGGCGACACCTCGCTCCCCTTCTACGAGGCGCTCCATGACCTCGACCACGGCATCCGGCACGTGTTGACGCGCGACGAGCGAGGCGCGGCATACATGGCCGATGCCTACGCGCGGCTGAGCGGTCGCGTCGGGGTGTGCGAGGGCCCGAGCGGCGGCGGCGCCAGTTACATCCTGCCGGGCGTCGCCGAAGCGAACGCCTCCTCGGTGCCCGTCATCGCCATGACCTCCGACATCGATGCCCGACACCGTGGCAAGAACGTGCTGACCGAGTTCGATCAGGCGGCGCTCTTCGCTCCCGTGACGCGAGAGGCGTTCTATCCGACGCACGCCAGCATGTTGCCCGGCGTCGTCCGCCGCGCGTTCCGTGCCGTGACCACTGGCCGAATGGGGGCCGTTCACATCACGCTACCGTTCAACGTGCTCGAAGGCGCCGTCGAAACCGATGACCTCGGCATCGACCCGCGCTACGGGACGTATCCCGCGCACCGCGTGGGACCGGATCCCGATGCGATCCGCGCCGCGGCGCGGATCCTCGGAGAAGCGCGCCGACCGTTGATCGTCGCCAGCGCCGGCGTCCAGCGTTCCGGCGCCTGGGACGAGGTCACCCGCCTCGCGCACCGACTCGGTGCCCCGGTTGCCACCTCGATTGGCGGCAAAGGCAGCATCGCCGAGACCGATCCGTACTCGTTGGGCGTCATCGGGAGCAACGGCGGTATCGCCTACCGGCATGACATCGTGCGATCGGCCGACGTCGTGGTCTACATCGGGTCGGGCACCGGATCGGTGACGACGCTCAAGTGGACGCTGCCGCAATCGGGCGAGGCGACCGTGATCCAACTGGACGTCGACCCTGAGGAGATCGGCAGGAACTATCCCGTCGCGGTCGGCATCGTCGCCGACGCCAAGTTCGGCTTGGCCGCACTCGAAGCCGAACTCGTGCACGCGTACGGCGATGCCGACCTCGTGAAGGTCGACGCAACCGAGATCGAACAGGGCCGAACTGCTTACATGGACAAGGTCGAACACCTCTTCGCAAGCGACGAGACGCCGATCCGCCCCGAACGGCTGCTGCGCGAGATGTTCCGTGCGATGCCCGGTGACTCGGTAGTCCTCGCCGATCCGGGCACGCCATGTCCGTACTTCTCGGCGTATTGGCGCATCCCGAAGGCAGGGCGGTGGTTCGTGAGCCCACGCGCCCACGGCGCCCTGGGTTACGCGCTCCCTGCGGTGGTTGGTGCCTACTACGCCAAGCCCGACGCCGGCCGCATCATCGGCGTGATGGGAGACGGCAGCTTCGGGATCTCGACCGGTGACCTGGAGACCATCGCCCGCCTGAACATCCCGGTGACCCTGGTAGTGACGAACAACGCCAGCTACGGGTGGATCAAGGCCGGCCAGAAGAGCCGTGGCGGTCGATATTACTCCGTCGACTTCAGCCGGACCGACAACGCCGCCGTGGCGGCGGCCTTCGGTCTCCGCAGCCATCGCGTGGACGAGCCTGCGGCATTGGCGGACGCCTTGCACGACGCGCTAACGTACCCGGGGCCGGTGTTGCTCGACGTCCGGACGCAACCGCTCGAGGAGGCGTACGCACCAGTCTCCAAGTGGATCGCGTGAGGGCGAGGAGGGTGCCTATGGTCAACAGGGACGTGGTCTCGGGGGCACTGCTGCTCCTGCTGAGCATCGGCTACTTGCTGAACGCTCGGGCTTTGCCGCCAGGGAGAGGCGAACCCGGCCCCGCCTTCCTTCCCACGACGATCGCGGTCCTGCTCAGTCTCGTAGCGTTCACGATCCTGGTCGGCGGAGCCATTCGAGCGCGCTCCGCGATGGCCGCTGGCGTTGCTGTCGACGGTGCGGCGAGCACCGGCGGTGCACGGTGGTTCGCGCCGTTCACCGCCATCCTCCTGACGATCGCGTACGCCGTCGCCTTCATCCCGCTTGGGTTCTGGATGAGCACGCTGCTGTACACCTTGGCGATCACCTGGATCTTCCAACGTAAGCGGCCACTCCAGTTGCTGATCGTTCCCCTGGCTTCGACAGGCATCATCTACCTGCTGTTCCGTGTCGTGCTGGGGGCTCGCCTGCCAGTGGGGCCGTTCTCCTGAACCGAGAGAGACACCGAAGGGGTTGACATGCTCCCCGACTTCGCCCAGACGCTGGCCTTGTTCCTGGATCCAGCCTTGCTCGCCCTGGTGGTGGGCGGCACGCTGCTCGGAATCGTCGTGGGAGCAGTGCCTGGCCTGACGGCAACCCTGGCGATCGCCCTGCTATTGCCGTTCACGTTCGCGCTGCCGCCCGTGCCCTCAATCGTGATGTTGACTGGCATCTTCATCGGGGGGATCTACGGCGGCTCGATCTCGGCGATCGCCGTGCGCATCCCCGGCGCTCCGGCCAGCGCGATGACCATGTTGGACGGCAACGCCATGGCGCGCCGGGGCGAGACCGAGGCGGCCATGGGACTCGCCACCTTCTCGTCGTTCGTGGGCGGGTCAGCAGGCGGCGTCATCCTTGTCCTGTTCGCGCCCCAGCTCGCGCGGATCGCCCTCGAGTTCCAGTCGCCCGAGATGTTTGCCCTGGTCCTGCTTGCCCTCGTCGCCGTCTCGACCGTCACCGCCGACTCGCTCGCCAAGGGCTTCGCGGCGACCCTGATCGGCATGATGCTCGCGACAGTCGGGATCGACGGCCTGATGCCCGTGCCACGGTTCACGTTCGGCGTGACGAACCTGCTCACTGGGGTTCCACAGCTGGCCGTCGTGATCGGCCTGTTCGCGGTCACCGAGTTGTTCCTTCAGGCCGGCGTGCGGGAGCCGAAGAGCGTCAGGTCGAACCCGGTCAGCTTCGCCCGCGTGTTCTCATTCTGGCCGTACGTGAAGCAGGTCGGCTGGAGGATCTTCGCGAAGAGCTCACTCATCGGAACGTTGGTTGGCGCACTCCCCGGTGCCGGCGCCGCGATGGCTGCGTTCCTCGCCTACTCCGAAGCGAAGCGCAGCTCCAAGGACCCCGATAGCTTCGGAAAGGGCAACCCTGCAGGCGTCGTCGCGCCCGAGACCTCGAACAACGCGATGACCGGTGGCGCGCTCATTCCGATGCTCGCGTTCGGCATCCCCGGCGATGCCGTCACCGCGGTCATCCTCGGGGGCTTGATGATCCAGGGCATCATCCCCGGCCCGCAGTTGTTCCGCGAGAGCGCCACATTGGTCCAGCCGCTCTTCGTTGGGTACTTCATCAGCTACGGTGTGCTCCTGGTCGCCGGTCTGGCATTCCTGCCGCTGTACGCGAAGATCATCTCGGTGCCGCGCTCCATACTGTTCCCCTTCATCGGCGCGATCGCCGTCGCAGCCGCGTTCGTCGCGGGGCGGACCTCCTTCGCGATGTTCGTCGCGGTCGGCGTGGGAGTGCTCGGTTACGTCCTCCAGCGTTTCGGCTACCCCGTCGTCCCGGTGCTGCTCGGGCTGATCCTCGGTCCCATGCTCGAGACGAACTTCCGCCGCTCGCTGATCATCTCCCGAGGCGACGTGTCGGTCTTCTTCACCTCTCCGATCAGCGCCATCCTGATTGCGGCGTCCGTGGTCTTCGCCATCTACTTCGGGTATGTACTGCCCCGGCGCGTACGCCGTAAGGAAGCCGCCACCAGATCGGAAGGTGAACCGTGAGCGATCCGTATGCTCGAGGGTTGATTGCCGTCAACCCGTATGGCCGGCGCCGAACGCTGCGTGGCAAGGTGGTCGCGGTCATGGACTTGAGACTCGACGAGCGTGGCCTCCAGTTGATGACGGTTCCGACACGCGTCGTACGCAAAGGGGAGATTCACGAGCTGATCGTGACGGCTGAGAGCGCGGCGCCTGGCGGGTGCGTGGAACGGGTCGCGTACCTCGGCTTCTTCGAAGCCGCAAACGGCAGCGTTCTGCGGCGGGGCGACCAGTTGGTGGTGAACGGTGAGCGAGTGGCCGACCTTCTCGGGTTCGATGAGACACACGCGCCGAACCACCTGAACATCGTCTTGCGCTCGGATTGGCCCGAAACGGGCACGGAACTCGGGTGGGAGCCTGAGACAGACGTGTCGTTCGTGCCCGCCGAGGGAGGGTAACTACAGGATGTCAGCGCCGGCGCATGGCAGGCGCTGTGCGCGGCAAACGGTGAAGCGGTTGACGCGCGCTCCCAAGCGTGCCGCGTAGTCGATGTGCCGTGCATCTGGCGACGCGCGTTGGGCAACGGTGTTGGTTGTCTGCCCGGTCATGGCGTTCAGGACGGGAGCGACGCCACCCTCGGTACAGGTCATGGCGGCAGGATCTCAACGAACCTGTGGCGCGTCGGGTCGGTCCACAGTGTTGAGCGCAAGCTGTAGCAGCCGATCGCTGTGGACATCCGCGAGGACGATTTCGATCCGCGACTGGCGTTCCAATCCTGCCTGGGGTTGGGGTTGCTATGGTCCCTTCATCGGCCAACGGCTGCATCATCGGCGAGACCGCGCCCCAAGGCTTCTTGAACGGCAGGATGCCGTGCGCGGTCTTCACGCCCGGGGGCGGCGAGACCGACCCGGACCAGGCCGAGGGTTCGCTCGAGGCGCTCACGTGGGCGCAGCAGCTCGCGCACCACCTCATGCGCGCCGTGCACCACCTGCGGGAGCCGGCCCCCGGCGACCAGGCCTGAACCGACCCGCTATGGTGGGCCATGTCGCCCGATGCCCTCCTGACCGCCGCCGTGGTGGTGGGCCTGCTCGCCGCCCTGATCGCGACCCGCGCGCCGCCGG
>Ga0209498_1002610_pt1 | contig 10838 bp, 9 predicted proteins | sample WalLakDeSediment_FD_184131 | JGI IMG/M metagenome (GOLD analysis project Ga0209498, IMG submission 184131) | Lake sediment microbial communities from Walker lake, Nevada to study Microbial Dark Matter (Phase II) - Walker Lake 11/02/13 Deep... | ecosystem: Environmental > Aquatic > Freshwater >...
AAGACCGTGCGCACCGCCGGGGGGCGCTCGCCGCCGTCGTCGGTCATGCCCCGCTCAGCGATCGTTCTCGGGGTTGTAGCGCAGGAACGCCGGGATGTCGTAGTTCGAAGGGTCGTACGTGCGCGAACTGGCGGCGGCGCGCATGTGCCCCGGCCGCAGCACCTTGGTGTGCGGCTGGTGGTCGAAGCCCGCCGCCATGACGGTCACGCGCACCTCGTCGGCGGCGTCCTCGTCGTAGGTGACCCCGAAGAGCACGTTGGGGTCCTCGACCTCGGTGGCGGCCGCGATCTTCTCGACGATCTCGTGGGCGTCGAACAGCGTGAGGTCCTCGCTGCCCGTGACGTTGATCAGCAGCTGCTGCGCGCCCTGCACCCCGCGCTCGAGCAGCGGCGAGTGGGTGGCGCTGTGCGCCGCCTCCTCGGCCAGGTTCTCCCCGCGGCCCGCGCCGATGCCCATCAGCACGGTGCCGGCGCCCGACAGCAGCGTCTTGACGTCGGCGAAGTCGACGTTGATCAGGCCGGGCACGTTGATGACGTCGGAGATGCCGCGCACCCCGTGGTAGAGCACCCGGTCCGCCACCCGGAAGGCGTCGGTGAGCTTGACCCGGCGGTCGAGGGCGGTCATCAGGCGCTGGTTCTCGACCACGATCAGGGCGTCGACCTTGTCCTGCAGGCGCCGCAGCCCCTCCTCGGCCTGCCGCATGCGCTTGGGGCCCTCCATGAGGAACGGCTTGGTGACGACGGCGATGGTCAGGGCGCCCTGCTCGCGGGCGACCTCGGCCACCACCGGCGATGCGCCGGTGCCGGTGCCGCCGCCCATGCCGGCAGTCAGGAACACGAGGTCGGAGCCCTGCAGCGCCTCGGCGATCCGGTCGCGGTCCTCGAGGGCGGCCTGCTCGCCCACCTCGGGGTTGGCGCCCGCGCCGAGGCCCTTGGTCAGGTGGTCGCCCATCTGGATGCGGGTCTCGGCCAGGCTGGTGGCCAGCACTTGGGCGTCGGTGTTGGCGGCGACGAACTCCACGCCGCGAAGGCCGGTCTCGATCATGCGGTTGACGGCGTTGTTGCCGGCACCCCCAAGCCCGATGACCCTGATGACCGCGTTCTCGTTACGGCTCATGCGTCACTCCTCACGGGCAGCGGAAGCGGACCTTCCCCCGACCCCTCGACCCACACCATCAGAAGAAGTCCTTGAGCACGCGCCGTAGGCCGCCGAGCAGGCCGGCGCCGGCGCGCGCGTCGCGGCGACCGCCCATCGCGGGCGACATCGCCCCGTGCAGCATCCCGAAGCGCACCAGGCCCACCGCCGTGGCGTGGGCGGGGCTCGCCACGACGTCGACCAGGCCGGACACGCCCTCGGGCTTGCCGACCCGCACCGGCAGGCGGAAGCGCTCGGTGGCCACCTGATCGAGCCCCGGCATCAGCGAGGCGCCGCCGGTCACGACGACGTTCCCCGCCAGCAGCTCCAGGGCGCCCATGCGCTGCTCGATGTTGGAGCGGACCAGGTCCAGGATCTCGACGACCCGCGGGCGGATCACCTGGGCCAGCTCGAAGGTGCTGATCGACGCGGTGTACGACGGGTTGGCCACCTCGAGGACGACGTCGCGGTCCGCGAGCTCGGGCAGCGCCACGCCGTAACGCTTCTTGACGCGTTCGGCCTCGTCGGGCGGGATGCGCAGCAGCTGGCTGATGTCCTGCGTGACGTGGTCGCCGCCGAGCGGGATGACCGCCGAGTGCGCCAGCGTCCCGCGGCGGAACACGCCGACGTCGGTCGTGCCGCCGCCGATGTCGATCAGCACGGTCGTGACGTCGCGCTCGCCGCGGCTCAGGACCGACAGCCCCGACGCCAGCGCCTGGACCACCAGCCCGTCGACGGCCGCGCCGGCGTCCTCGGCGCAGCGCCGCAGGTTGGCGAGCGGTCCCTGGGCGCCGGCCACCAGGTGGACGTCGACCTCGAGCCGGACCCCCGACATGCCGATGGGGTCCTTGATGCCGTCGTTGCCGTCGACCACGTACTCCTGCGCGATGACGTGGAGGATCTCCATGTTGGCCTCGAGCGGCACCGCCTGGGCGTTCTCGATGCAGCGGTCGACGTCGGCGCGGGTGATGTCCATCCCGCGGCGGATCGCCGCCATCCCGTGGCTGGTGAGTGCCCTCAGGTGGCTGCCGGCCACCCCGACCCAGGCGGAGTGGACCTCGACGCCGGCCACCCGCTGGGCCGCCAGGATCGACTGCCGCACCGACGCGATCGTGCGCTCCAGGTTCACCACGACGCCCTTGCGCAGGCCGTCGCTCGGCACGGTGCCCTCGCCGATGATGTCGAGGACGCCGTCACCGGCGATCTCGCCGATGACGGTACAGATCTTGGTGGTGCCGATGTCGAGGCCGACGATGATGCGTTCGTCCGTCATGGTGCGCTGCTCACTCCCCAGGGGTAGACCGCGACGCGGCCCCCGCGTTGGCTCTCGAACGCAGACCATTGCGCCCGGAGGGCGTCCACGCTCGGCGTGAAGAGCACCACGTCCGCGAGCACGACCTCGAAGCCTTCCGGCCCGTACGTTATCACCCTCACCCCACGACCGGCCAACATGGCGAGCACCTCCAGCGACTCCGACAGCCGCGGCGTGCCCCAACCCGCGAGGCGCGGCAGTCCGGCGAGCGCCTGGGGGTCGGCGCCGGACAGCGCGGTGCCGTCGGCGGCCCAGGCGAGCACGCCGTCGCTGATCACCGGCACGCGCTCCAGCACCGAGATCGCCACCGTGTCGGGCCAGTGGCGGGTGACCCGCGCCTGCACCACCCACGGCTCGGCCGCCAGGCCGCGCACCCGGAAGCGGGTGACCCACAGCAGCGGGTCGCCGGGCGCGATGTTGGCCACCCGCAGGACGTCGGTGCGCGACAGGTGCTGGTGGCCGAACACCTCGACGCGCACGATCGTCGGCCAGAATCGCGTCACCGTCACCACGGCGACGAGGACCACCAGCGCAACGATCCACAGCGCCCGCATCGCGCTCAGCCCCCCGCGGGGGCGCCGCCCCCCGCGGGGGCGCCGCCCCCTGCGGGGGCGCTGCCGGCCGCGGGCCGCGGGCCCCAGCCGCGCTGCGGCGGGTCGCCGCCCGGCAGGCCCCAGCGGCGCCACTCCACCTCGAGCGCGACGGGCACCGCGGCCTGGACGCGCTCCAGCAGGGCGACCACGTCGGCCGCGGTGGCGGCGCCCAGGTTGATCACGAAGTTGCCGTGCTCGTGCGCGATCATGGCGTCGCCCACGCGCGTCCCCTTGAGACCCGCGACGTCGATCAGGCGCCCGGCGGCGTCGCCGGGCGGGTTCTTGAACGCGCAGCCGGCGGACCTCGCCTTCGGCTGGCCGCGACGGGCGGCGTCCACGGTCGCCTCGGCCGCCGCCACCCGCTCGGGGGTCGACGGCGTCAGCCGCAGGCGGGCGCGCAGCACCACGGCCCGGGGCGGCAGCGCGGAGCGCCGGTAGGCGAGGCCCAGCTCGCCGGCGCCAACCCGCTCGACCCTGCCGTCCACCATCAGGTCGACCTCCTGCAGCACGTCGCCGATCTCGCCGAAGCGGGTACCGGCGTTCATGACGATGGCGCCGCCCAGCTGCGCCGGCACCCCGAGCACCCCTTCCAGGCCCGACAGCCCGAGGTGCCGCGCGCGCCGCACCAGCCCCGGGAGGGGCACAGCGGCGCCCAACCAGGCATCGGCGCCCGCGCCGAGGCCTTCCAGGTCGGCGTACGCGCGGCCCAGCCGCACGACCCGCTCGGGCACGCCGGCGTCGGCGACGAGCAGGTTGGAGCCGCCGCCGAGCACCCGGAAGGCGTCGCGGGTGGCCTCGCGCACGGCGTCGTCGCGCTCGCAGGTCCACACCTCGGCTTCGCCGCCCACCTTGAGGGTGGTCAGCGACGCGAGCCGCACGCGCGCGACCGCGATGCCCCGCTCGCCCGCGTCAGTCGGCGCCATGGCCGTCCTCCGGCGGGGCGCCGGTCACCAGCGCCCGGGCGACGCGCCAGACGTCGCCGGCGCCGAGCGTGAGCACCAGGTCGTCAGGCCGCAGGCTGGCGCGCAGGTGGTCGACGGCGCTGGCCAACGTGTGGCGGCCCGCCTCGCGGCCCGCCGCCCGCAGGCGCGCGACGATGCGGTCGACGTCGACGCCCGGGATGGCGGCCTCGCCGGCCGCGTAGACGTCGAGCACCAGCACCTCGTCGGCCAGGGCGGCCGCATCGGCCAACTCGCGCCACAGGCGCGCCGTGCGGACCCAGCGGTGCGGCTGCAGCACCGCGCGCACGCGGCGCCCGCCGGCGCGGGCGGCGGTGAGGGTGGCGCGCACCTCGGTGGGGTGGTGGGCGTAGTCGTCCACCACCTCGGCGCCGCCCACGTGGCCCCACACCTGCCAGCGGCGACCGACGCCGGTGAAGTCGGCCAGGGCCGGCGCCAGCGCCACCGCGTCGAGCCCGGCCAGGTCGACGGCGGCCAGCGCGGCGGCGGCGTTCAGCACGTTGTGGCGGCCGGGCACCCGCAGGCGCACGTCGGCGCGCCGGCCGCCGGGGAGCGTCAGCGTGAAGCTCGCGCCGGCGGCCAGCAGCGCCAGCGCCTCGATCCGGTAGTCGGCGTCGGGGGCGAAGCCGTAGCGGGAGGCGGCGGGGTGATCGCCCAGCAGCGCGTCGAGCCCCGGCCAGTCGGCGCAGTACAGCACCCGCGGCGCGTGCAGGGCGAAGCAGCGGGCGGCCGCCTGCAGGTCGGCAAGGCTGGCGTGGTAGTTGCGTCGCTCGTCGTACTCGCCCGCCACGTGATCGTCCTCGAGGTTGGTCACCACCGCCACGTCGGCGCGCAGCGCAGCGAAGCCGGGGTCCGACTCGTCGACCTCGGCGACCAGATGCGGCCCGGCGCCGTGGCGCATGTTGCCGACGAGGCCCGGCAGCGAGGCCCCGAGCTGGATCGAGGGGTCCACCTCGGCGGCGAGCAGCAGGCTGGCGGCCATCCCGGTGGTGGTGCTCTTGCCGTGGGTGCCGGTGATGCCGATGGCGCGCCGGCGGTCGAACAGGTCGGCGAGCAGCTCGATGCGGGGGCGCACGGCGAGGCCGAGCTCGTGCGCGCGGCGGACCTCGGGGTGGTCGCGAGGTACCGCCATGGTGGTGACCAGGACGTCGACGCCCGCCTCGAGGTGACGGGGGTCGTGACCGACCGCCACCGGGATGCCGTCGGCCCGCAGGGCGGCCAGCGCCGGCCCGTCGGCGGCGTCGCAGCCGCTGACGTCGAAGCCCTCGGCGCGGTACCAGCGGGCGAGGCCCTGCATGCTGACGCCACCGATGCCCATGAAGTGGACGCGGAGGCCGGCGTGGGGTTCGGTGCGGGGTTCGGTCAAGGGCGGCTCCTGGCGGGGTCGGGTTCCGCGGGACGGCGCCGCGCGAGTGGCGCCAGCCTCGCGAGCAGCAGGTCGGCGCCGCCCTCGGGGCTGCGGGCGCGGGCGGCGTCGGCGGCGCGCCGGCGCGCGTCGGGTTCGAGCAGCGACCGCCAGGCGGCCTCCAGGGCGGCGGCGTCGCCCTGCGGCGCCCAGGCGCCGGCGCCGTCGGCGGCGAGCGCCTCGGCGTTGTGGCGCTGGTGGTCCTCGGAGGCGGTCGGCAGGGGAACCACGACCAGGGGCACGCCGTGGAAGGCGGCCTCGGCCAGGGTACCGAACCCGCCGCGGGTGACCGCCAGGTCGGCGGCCGCGAAGGCGGTGGCGGCGTCGACGAAGCCCGCCAGCAGGGTGCGCGGGCGGGGCCCGAGGCGTGCCCGCACCGGCTCGAGCCAGCGGGGGCCGGTCTGGTGCAGCAGCCACAGGTCGGGGCGCTCGGCCTGCAGGCGCTCGCCGATCGGCGGGACGGCCTCGTTGAGGTAGGCCGAGCCCTGCGAGCCGCCGAGCACCAGCGTGAGCAGCGCGTCCGCCGGGACGCCCAGGGCGGCGCGCGCGTCGGCGCGGGCGACGCGCGTCTCCCGCACCGGCAGCGGCACGACGGCGACCTCGGTGCGGGGGAGGCGCGCGGCGGCGACCGCCTGCGTCAGCACCACCAGGCGCGCGGAGCGCGCGAAGGCGCGGGTCACCAGGCCCGGCACGGCGTTCGTCTCGTGCAGGGCGTAGGGCGTGCGGGTGAGCCACGCGGCCGCCACACCGGGCAGGCTGGCGAACCCGCCGAAGCCCACCAGCAGGTCGGGCCGCGCCCGGCGCACGAGGGCCGCCGCCCGTAGTGCCCCGGCGAGCGCCTGCAGCAACGGCCCGGGGGCGGGGCGCTGCCGGTCCAGCTTGCCGGCCGGCACGCCGGCGAAGGGCACGCCCGCCTCGCGCGCCCAGGCGGCCTCGGGCCCGCCACGGGCACCGAGCAGCGTCACCGACCAGCCGGCCGCCCGGGCGCGGGCCGCCAGCGCCAGGGCAGGGAATACGTGACCGCCGGTCCCGCCCGTCGCCAACCACAGGCGCGGGGTCGTGGCGCCCGTCGCCGCCGCGCGTGCCGCGGTCACAGCGGCGCCCCCTGGGCGCGGGCCTCGCGGAAGGCGGCGTGCACGAAGCCGAGCGCGACGGCCACCGACACCAGCGAGTTCAGCCCGTAGCTGACGAGCGGCAGCGGCACGCCGGTGACCGGCAGCAGGCCCGCCGCGACCAGCAGGTTGAGTGAGGCCTGACCGCCCACGTAGAGGCCGGCGCCGGCCGCCAGCAGGGCGGCGGGGCCGCGGGCGGCCGCGGCGATGCGGAAGGTGCGGCCCACCAGCAGGACGAAGGCCGCCACCAGCACGGTCATGCCGATGAGCCCGAGGCTCTGGCCCACGGCCACCGCCACCATGTCGGTGTCGGCCTCGGGCACCCGTACCGGCCGGCCGGGCCCGATGCCGAACACGCCCGCGCCCTGCAGCGCCGCGCGCGCCCGGTCGGCCTGGTAGTTCACGCCCAGCACGTCGGCCTCGCCGCGCAGCATGTCGCGGAAGCCGAGCACGCGGTCGCCGAGGTAGCCGAACTGGGTGAGGTAGGGCGCGCCCACCACGACCGCGATGACGGCGGCGGCGGTGCCGATCGCCAGCAGCCGCTGCAGGCTGGTGCCGGCCGCCACCATGATGGCGAACGCGAGCGCGAACAGGAACAGGGAGGTCGACACGTTCGGCTGGGCGACGATGAGGCCGGCGGCCAGGCCGATGACGACCATCGGTCGCCAGATGTGCCAGTCCCCCAGGTGGTTGTGGAAGAAGGCCGCCAGGTAGGCGATCACGGCCACCTTCATCAACTCGGAGGGCTGCAGGGTCACGGGGCCGAGCGGCAGCCAGCGTCGGGCCTGCAGCCCCTCGGGCGAGACGCCGACGATCAGCACCAGTGCCAGCAGCGCGAGCGTCAGCAGGTACGCGGCCGGCGCCCAGCGGACGACCGTGCGGGAGGGCACGCGGGCGACCACCGCGACCAGCCCCACGCCGAGTAGCGCCCGCAGGGCCTGTATGGGCACCGCCTCCGGCGCGGCGGCGGCGACGCCCAGCACGCCCAGCGCCGAGAGCAGCAGCTGCAGCGTCAGGAGGAGGGGGTCCACGTCACCCCCTCGGCGAGCGCGACGTCGCGCGCCAGCTCGGCGACCGCCTCGCGGAACACGCTGGCGCGCTCGGCGTAGTCGCGGTACTGGTCGAAGGATGCCGCCAGCGGGGCGAGGAGCACCGCCCCGCGGCCCCCGTGGCGGTCGCGCAGCAGGCGGTAGCCGCGGTGGACCGCGGCCCGCAGGGCGGCGCGGCCGTCGGCCTCGGCCACCACCTCGGCCGGGCCGTAGCGGGCGGCCGCCTCGGCGTAGGCGGGGCCGCTGGCGCCCACGCCCAGGGTGAGCGCCACCCGGCCGCGCAGCAGCGGACCGAGCTCGTCCACGTCGGCGCCCTTGTCGACGCCGCCGGCGATCCACACCACCGGCGGCTCGGTCGCGCGCAGGGCCGCCGCGACCGCGAGCGGGCGGGTGGCGATGGAGTCCTCGATGAAGCGCACCCGGCCGAGGCGGCCGACCTCGGCGTAGCGGCCCGGCAGGCCGCCGAAGGCGGCGAGCGCCGCGGCGATCGCCGGGCGCGCGACGCCGAGGGCCGCCAGCGCCAGCGCCACGGCCATGGCGTTGGCGTGCTGGTGCTCGCCGACCACCCTCAGGTCGCGCCTCGCGATCAGCGGCTCGCCGTCGAGCCACAGCCGGCCGGTGGCGCGGTCGCACCAGGCGTCGGCCGGGCCCTCGAGGGAGTAGCGACGCAGCCGGGCGGGGCTGGTCGCGAGCCAGGCGGCGACGAGCGGGTCGTCGGCGTTGCCGACGAGCGTCTGCTGCGGGCCGAGTTCGCGCAGCAGCCCGCGCTTCGCCTCGTGGTAGGCGGCCACCGTGCCGTGTCGGTCGAGGTGGTCGACGCCGAGGTTGAGCAGCACCGCCACGTCCGGCCGCAGGCCGGGCGCGCGCTCCAGCTGGAAGCTCGACAGCTCGATGACCAGCGTGGCCTCGGGCCGGGCCACGGCGGCGAGCGCGGGGACGATGTTGCCGCCGGCGACGGCGTCGACCCCGGCCGCGAGCAGCCCGTCGGTGATCCAGCGGGTGACGGTGCCCTTGCCGGCGGTCCCCGTGACCCCGACGGTGCGGGCGGGCGTGCCGCGCAGCACCCACACGACCTCGCCGATGGTCTCCACGCCGGCGGCCCGCAGGGCGACCAGGTCGGGGTGGTCGATCCGGACCCCGGGCGCGGCGACGCAGGTGCGCGGCGGGGGGTCGTGGCGCAGCGCGGCGTCCACGTCCGGCGCCCGCACGGCGCCCTCCGCCAGCGCGGCGTCCACGTCGGGTCCGGTCGGCCGCGCCTCGATGAAGAGCACCGGCGCACCGCCGCGCCGTGCGCGCGTGACGACCGCGCCGCCGCTGCGGCCGAGGCCGTAGACCAGCAGGGGCGCGCCGGGGCTCACGCGCCCCCGGCGCCCAGCGCGATCGCCAGCGAGACCAGCACGGCGGTCACGATCCAGAAGCGGAGGACGATGCGCGGCTCGGGCCAACCCGACAGCTCCAGGTGGTGGTGGAAGGGGGCCATGCGCAGCAGCCGGCGGCCGCCCGTGGCCCGGAAGTAGACCACCTGGACGATGACCGACACGACCTCGAGCACCGGCAGCAGCACGACCAGCGGCAGCCACCAGACCGCGCCCGCCAGGATGGCGAGGCCGGCCAGCGCGGCGCCCAGCGCCTCGGAGCCGACGCCGCCCATGAACACCCGGGCGGGGTGGGCGTTGTACCACAGGAAGCCGAGCAGCGCGCCGAGCAGGGCGGCGGCCAGCGGGTTGCCCAGGAACAGCAGCAGGACGATGACGGTGATGCCCGCGGCCAGCCCGTCGAGGCCGTCGGTGAAGTTGAGGGCGTTGACGCTGCCGACCACCACGAACGCCAGGAACGGCAGGTCGAGCCAGCCGACGCCGATCGGGCCGTGGCCGAGGTGCACGGCGTAGCCGGCGAAGGCCAGCGCGTAGGCGAACTGGCCCAGCAGGCGCCAGCGGGCGAACAGGCCGGTGGCGGCGCTGACCGTGCCGGCGTCCTCGCCGCGCCGGACCGCGCGCTTGCGGGTGAGCGCGACGGCGTCGTCGCCCAGACCGAGCAGCGCGCTCGCCGCCACGAGCAGCATGAGCGCCAGGAGCGGGCCGTCACGCGGCCCGATCGCCCAGGCCGTCGCCAACGCGACTAGGACGAAGGCGGCGCCGCCCATGGTCGGCGTGCCGTGCTTCGGGCGGTGGCTCTCGGGGCCATCGCTGCGGATCACCTTGCCCCAGCCGAGGCGGTGGGCCAGCTGGACGAACACCCCCGTCGCCAGCAGGCCCAGCAGGGCCGCCGCGCCGATCGCGGCGCCGGTCGTCATCGGGACCATGGACGCTCCTCTCGGGTCGAGCGCAGGCGCGCCACCAGCACCTCGAGGCGCACGCCGCGCGATCCCTTGACCAGCAGGGTGCCCGTCGCGGGGAGATCGTCGGCGGCGTCCGCCGCCGCGTCCGCATCGATGAAGCGGCGGGCGTGCGGGCAGGTGGCGGCGATGTCGCGCGCCGGACCCCCGACGGCCCACACCGGGTCGATGCCCTGCGCCAGGCAGGCGCGCCCGACGTCGCGGTGCGCCTCGGCCGCTGCCGGGCCGAGCTCCAGCATGCTCCCCAGGACCGCGGCGTGCGGGCGCGGTGCGCGCGCCAGGACCTCGAACGCGGCCGCGACCGAGGCCGGGTTGGCGTTGTAGGTGTCGTCGAGCAGGAGCAGGTCGCCGAGACGGACGCGGCTGAGCCGGCCGGGCTCGAGCCGCGCGGCCGCCAGGCGGGTGGCGACGGTGGCCGGCGGCACGCCCAGGTCGACCGCCACCCGCAGCGCGCCGAGCGCGTTCTCGGCCAGCGCGCGGCCCACGCCGGGCAGCTCGACCTCGATGGCCCGGCCGTCGATGTCGGCGATCAACCACTCGCGGTCGTCGTGCGCGAGGTGGCGGCCGAGCGTGAGGCGCGTCTGCGTGCCCGACGCGTCCGGGTCGGCGTCGGAGCCGCCCGCGCGCCCTGCCGGGTCGACCCGGTAGCGCTGCACGCGGTCGCGCAGGTCGGCCGGTAGCCGGGCCCAGGCGGCGTCGGCGGCGTAGCGTCCGACGGTGGCGGCACGCAGCACGCCGGCCTTCTCGCGGGCGACGCCGTCGAGGTCGCCCAACCCCTCGAGGTGGGCGGGCGCGATGACCGTCACCAGGCCGTGGGTGGGTCGCACCAGCTCGGTGAGCCGGGCCATCTCGCCCGGGTGGTCGATCCCGAGCTCGAGCACCAGCGCGCGGTCCGCGTCGGTGGCGAGCCAGGCGTCGATCAGGACCGTCGCGAGCGCG
>Ga0209498_1002613_pt1 | contig 10828 bp, 9 predicted proteins | sample WalLakDeSediment_FD_184131 | JGI IMG/M metagenome (GOLD analysis project Ga0209498, IMG submission 184131) | Lake sediment microbial communities from Walker lake, Nevada to study Microbial Dark Matter (Phase II) - Walker Lake 11/02/13 Deep... | ecosystem: Environmental > Aquatic > Freshwater >...
GGCGTCAGCGGCCATAACACCGGCGCCTCCCGAATTCGTGACCACCACGAGCCGGTTTCCCGAGGGACGGGGTTGCTTGTCCAGAAGCTCCGCGCAATCAAAAAAGGCCTCCAGCGTTGCGACGCGCACGATGCCGGCCCGCTTGAAAGCCGCCTCGTAAAAGGAATCTTCCCCGGTTGAGGCGCCCGTATGAGAGGCGACAGCCCTCGCACCCGGCTCGCTCTTGCCGACCTTGAGCACGACAATCGGTTTCACGCGGGAGACGGCCCTGGCCGCGCTCATGAATTTTCGGACGTTGGAGAGGCTTTCGATATAAAGGAGGATGCTCTTGACCGAATCCTCCTCCCCCAGATAATCGACGAGATCCCCGAAGTCCACATCCAGCATGGAGCCGACGCTGGCAAATTGGCTGAACCCGATGCCCTCTTTGTTGGATAGGTCCGCCATGGCCGCACAAACGGCGCCGCTCTGAGAAATGAAGGCCAGTTTTCCGGAAAGAGGCATCTGTCTGATAAAGGTGGTATTGAGGCGACGGTCCGGACAGATCACCCCAAAGGAGTTGGGTCCCAAAATCCGAAGAGCGCTCCCTTGCGTTTCTTTTCGGATTCTTTTTTCGATCTTGAGCCCGGCCCCGCCCGTTTCCCTGCCTCCGGCTGAAATGATGATCGCTGCCCCCACGCCTGTGCGCACACAATCCCGCACAATGGAAGGCACCGTGGCTATGGGCGTGACGATGACGGCCATGTCAACCGGTTGGCCGGCCTTTGACAGGGATGGATAAGCCTTGATCCCCTGCACGCGATCATACTTGGGATTGACGGGAATGAGCATGCCCTCGAACCCGGCGCCGAGCAGATTCCTCATAATATCCCAGCCGATGGTCCCCTTTTTTTCACTGGCGCCGATGAGCGCGATCGAGGCAGGCTTGAAAATCTTTTCCAGATTGTGAAGACCCATAAGCACAGATCCTGCCGTGAAATCTCTTCTTTTACCCTAGTATTTTCCGGGCTTGCAGGCAACCACCTTTTTTCAAAAATCTGTTGCAAAACTGCTGCGTTGGGTAGATGATTGTCCGGGTTATGGAGGTGCCAAAATGAGCCACGGTTTCATGGGGAGTATTTTGCGCGTCAATCTCACCAAAGGGAGAGTCGCGGAGGAAGAAATCCACCCGGCTTGGCGTAGGGCGTTTCTGGGGGGGGCCGGTTTGGCGACGCGCTATCTCTACGAGCAGGTTCCGAAGGGCAGTGATCCGCTGGGTGCGCAGAATGCGCTGATCTTCATGACCGGGCCGCTCACGGGGACCTCTTCTGCAAGCGCCAGCCGCTACTCCGTTGTCGCCAAATCGCCTCTGACGGGGATCTGGGGACATGCCAACTCGGGCGGCAAGTTCGGACCGGCGCTCAAGTGGAGTGGTTATGACGGCATCATCTTCGAAGGCATCTCGTCGGCGCCCGTGTACCTGCAGATTACCGACGGCAAAGCCGAACTGCGGGAGGCCAAACACGTTTGGGGAAAAACCGTTCCTGAGACACACCGGTTGCTCGCGGAAGAGACCGCTCGTCGACTGACAATCGCCTGCATTGGACCGGGCGGTGAAAACTGTGTCCGCTACGCCGCCATAATGAACGACAAACACCGTGCCGCCGCTCGCTGCGGGCTGGGTGCGGTCATGGGCTCTAAGCGCCTTAAGGCGGTCGCCTGCGCTGGCCGTGCAGCTGTATCTTTGGCTGACCCTGACCGATTCGCCATGGCGGTTAAGAAGCAGCGGGAGTACATCGACGAGTCAATCCTCAAGATCGGCTTTGAAACCTACGGGACCAACATGGTCGCCGACATGGTCAATGTCCGCGGAGGCTATCCCACACGCAACTGGCAGAGGGGGACTTTTGAGCACATTGAGCAGGTCAATGGCCAGGCAATGACCGAGAACGTGCTTGTCTCCGGGGTGAGTTGCTTCGCCTGCCCGGTGGCTTGCGGACGATCCACGGAGATCAGGGAGGGCCGATGGCAGGGACACAAAGGGGAGGGGCCTGAATACGAGAGCACCAATACGCTGGGTGCGATGTGCGGTGTTTCGGACTTGAAGGCGATCACGATGGCTAACTACCTTTGTAATGAATACGGCCTGGACACCATCAGCACCGGCGCTACGATTGCCTTTGCTATGGAGTGCTACGAACGAGGCATCCTGTCCAAGGAGAATACGGGAGGGCTGGCGCTCGACTTCGGCAATGCGGAGTTGGTGGTGGATCTGATACCCAAGATTGCGTTGAGAAAAGGGATCGGAGACCTGCTGGCCGAAGGCAGCAAAGCAATGTCGCAAAAGCTGAACCAGGGCAGCGAGCACTTTGCCATGCACGTCAAGGGGCTTGAGCTTCCGGCCTATGATCCCCGGGCCGCAAAAATTACCGGCCTGGGATACGTGACGGCCAACCGTGGCGGAGACCACATGACAGGATATGTCCAGGGTCCGACCTTTATCGATGTCCCTTTCTTGATCGTCGAAGAGAGCAGTATCCGTGACCCCTTTGTTGCGGACCCACAGGAAGCCAAGGTGCTGGTGGACATGGAGAACGCCTTGACCGTGTTCGACTCCATTGGCGGGTGCAAATTTATGGGCATCCTGCTGACCGCCGAAGATATTGTCGATCTCGTTGCCTCCGCCGTGGGTTGGGATTTCGGCGTAGAGGAATTCAGGAAGAGCGGTGAGCGCATCTACAATCTGGCTCGTGCTTTCTGCGTGCGGGAGGGCGTCCGCCGCTGGCACGACGTGCTTCCCGGTCGATTGACGGCGGACCCTCTGCCGGACGGGCCGGCACAGGGGATGGTCATTGACCGGGTGACCATGGAAAGAATGAAGGACGCCTATTACGAGTTGCGGGGGTGGGATAAGACGACCGGTATCCCAACGCGGGAGAAGCTGCGAGAGCTGGATTTGGAGGAGGTGCTCACTGATCTTTGGGACTGATGAAGCCGCCTGGAGAACTGATCTTCTTTCACGGGAGATGACGGATGACCTGCTCGGAAAAACCCTGGTTAACAAACTATGAGTTGGGCCCCTATAGACTTGATCACACCTTGATCCCATACCCCGAAGCGCCGCTATATCAGGTACTCGACCAGACTGCGGCAAAGCATCCCGGTCAGACGGCGATCCTTTTTCAGGGCAGGTCGGTCAAATACCGCGAATTGAAGAATCAGGTGGACAGGCTGGCGGCATCTCTGCCGGGCTTGGGAGTCGGCAAAGGTGACCGGGTTTGCCTGTTCCTGCCCAACTGCACGGAATTTGTCCTGTGCTACTGGGCTGTTCTCAAGGCCGGCGGTGTTGTTGTGCCGACCAGCATTCTGCGAACCCGGGAAGGCCTGCTTCACGAAGCCGGAACGGCCGGTTGCCGGTTGATTGTATGCAGGGAAGAGAACCTGGATTTCGTCCTGGCGGTCACTGAGCGGTCCCCTATCGAGCGCATTATAGTCACCTCGACAGCAGGGTACGACGTTGCGGCCGTGTCCACCTCCATGCCTAAAATTGCCTGTGAGTTGCGCACCCTACTCCATGACCATGAGGCCAGGCCCCCACGGGTAGATATCAATCCCAGGGAAGACCTTTGCGAACTGGCTTTCACCGGAGGGGCAACCGGGGCGCCAAAGGGCGTCATGCTCACCCATTACAACCGCCACAGCGTCATCCTCCAGGGACTTCCCTGGTTGATGAAGCCGCTCATGCGGGGTATTGCTGGAAAAGCTTCAGTCCTGGTTTCGATCCCCATGTTTCATACCTATGGAAATTTTGTCCACCAATCGGCCGTGTATCTGGGGTTGCGCCTGATCATTCTGCCCGATCCCCGTGACACGCAAATGCAGGTGGACTCCATTCGGGAACACCGGCCATTTCTGATCCCCGGTGTTCCCACCCAGTTCATGCGTCTTGCAGACGCAGGGTTAAAAAGGGTCAACGCCATGCTTTTCAGCGGGTCTGCGCCCTTGCCCGACGAGGTCGGTCGGATGATCAAGGAGAAGACCGGCATGCCGATTTCCGAAGGATACGGCCTGACCGAAACCTGTGGCGTCACGCACATTAATTTGTCGGCCTTTTCTCGAATCACGGGATTCATGACAAAGGAGAAACCGGGGATAGGGGTGCCGTGCCCGGATACGCAATGCAGGTTGATCGATCCAGGCACCAATCAGGAGGTAGCTGCGGGGGAGGCCGGAGAACTTGTCGTGCGCGGGCCTCAGATCATGAGGGGCTATTGGCCGGCGCCCGGTGCCGGGCTGACGTCTGACGGTTGGCTGCACACCGGTGATATTGCCGTCATGAATGAGGACGGTTATTTTAAAATTGTGGACCGGATCAAAGACATGGTCAACGTTTCCGGCATGAAAGTCTACACCACGGAGGTGGACCAGGTACTGTTCAGCCATCCGGCGGTGCTGATGGCAGCCGCATTCGGTGTGCCGGATCCAACCATCCCCGGCAGTGAGAGGGTCATGGCGGTAGTTCGTCTGAAGGATGATCGGCATGGCATGGTTACAGTGCAGGAACTAGTGGATTTCTGCAAGGCCAAGTTGCCTCCCTACGCTGTCCCCAGGCACATGGAGATCCGTGACGATTTGCCGCTCACGGTGACCGAAAAGGTATTCAGAAAAGCATTGAGGGATGAGGCCGTTGCCCGAATGAAGGACCTAGGCGAAATCAAACAGCAAAAGGGGAAGCCATTGAACAACGAGACCGGGTAACTCTTGAGTGGAGGTTTGACATGACCGTCTACCGATATTGCACCCCCGAGTGGCTGAAACAAAGCGCCATAATTTATCGAACGACGCCCAGGCTTCGGAAGGAACTCGAAAAAGTCACGACACAGGTCTTTTACCGCATCAAAGCGGAGCCGGCATGGGGGATTGATCGGGATATCCTTTTCGGCGCCGCTGTAAACAAAGGCGAGTTGGAAGAGCTTGCCTTTTTCAGCGAAGAAGCCGCCCGGGCTAAAGCGAAATACATCATGGCGGCGACGCCGCAGGAATGGAAGAAGATTCTCCGCAAGGAGAACAAGTTTCTGACTGATTTCATGCTGGGCAGGATCACGCTGGAGCAGGGCAGCAAGATAGGTGTGCTGGGCCTTGCCCCTTACGCTAATGTGTTCGTGGATGCCCTCACGCAAGTGGATCTGCAGTTCCCGGACGAGTTGACGACACGGGAAATGGAAGAATACCGGACCTACGTAAAGCAGTTTCGTGCTGAACTGGAGGTTTAGCGGAAGCCTTGTGGGTGAGACCTGTGGGGAGGGGCTGTGGAAATACAAAAGACCTATGATTATGTGGTTATAGGGTCCGGTTTTGGCGGCAGCATTTCCGCCATGCGTCTCACCCAAAAAGGCTATGACGTGCTGGTGCTTGAACGGGGAAGACGCTTTCATGACAGGGACTTTGCAGGGACCGACTGGAACATATGGAAACATCAGTGGATACCGGCCATTCGTTGTTTCGGCATCTGGCAAAACACTTTGCTGAATGGAATCATGATTCTTCATGGCAGCGGCGTCGGCGGGGGGAGCCTGGTTTATGCGAATGTGCTGATGGAACCGGACGACAGGCTTTTTTCAGCTTCTGCCTGGGGCCATCTAGCTGATTGGAGACGCCTCCTCCGTCCACACTATGACATGGCGAGGCGTATGCTTGGTGTGACTCCAAACCCTCGTCTGTGGGCCGCGGATAACGCACTTAAAGCCGTGGCTGATGCACTTCAAAAAGGCGATAGCTTCAGGCAAACCGAGGTCGGAGTATTTTTCAACGAACAGACGCCTGGCGAGCCGGTGCCCGATCCTTATTTCCATGGAGAGGGACCGGAGCGGAGCGGTTGCACCCATTGCGGCGCCTGTATGGTAGGGTGCCGCGAGAACGGCAAAAACACGCTGATGAAAAACTATCTCTATTTTGCCGAAAAGTGGGGCGCCCGCATTCTCCCTGAAGCCACCGTAACGGATATTCGCCCCATCCGAGAGACTCAAGCCGACGGCGCCCGTTTCGATGTGCAGTATTTCAAGACGACCGCGTGGCCCCCACGATCTTTAAAGCGCGTCAGAGCGCGTCAGGTTGTGGTATCCGCCGGGGCTGTTTCCACCAACAGGCTCTTGTTCAGGTGCAGGGAGCTGACAAAATCGCTGCCCATGTTGTCAAGAAAACTCGGACACAACGTGCGAACGAACAGTGAATCCCTGACCGGCGTTACTTCTCGCGACCGGAAGACGGATTACTCCAAGGGAGTGGCCATCGGATCAATATTCCGCTTCGATGAAATGACCCAAATGGAAGCCGTCCGTTTTCCCCACGGTTCGGGCGCAACTTTGCGTATGCTGGGAGCTCCCCTGGTCGATGAAAATCTGGGAACGGCCGCCCGTATCCTTAATACTCTGACGCAAACGCTCCGGCACCCGCTGGATTTTGCACACACCAAATTATTTCCCGGTACGGCCCGGAGAACCACGGTGATTCTCACCATGCAGACTCAGGACAACCTGATGCGCCTAAGACTAGGGAGGAACCTGTTTACCTTGTTTCGCAAGGATCTTGTGTGCGAGCACGATGTGAACAACCCGATTGAGACCTATATCGAGGCTGCCCAACGGGCCACCCGCTTGTTTGCAGAACACGTAAATGGAGTCCCTCAGGGCATGGTGAACCAGACCCTGCTCAATATCCCCGGCACGGCTCACTTCATGGGTGGGGTTCCTTTTGGGAATACAAGCGATGAAGGAGTCATTGATTTGAATTGTGAAGTTCATCACTATCCCGGCTTATTCGTTGTCGACGGTTCTATCATGCCCGCCAATCCCGGCATAAACCCGAGCCTTACCATTGCAGCTCTTGCTGAATATGCAATGGATCGCATCCCGCCGAAAAAGGGCGCCAGTGTTCTGAAGCCGCTGATGATCAATCCCTCCTGCTTTTCTCTCCATTAATTGATTGACAAATATAATAAATTATACTAATTTATAGGAAATTTTTTGTGGAGGGCTCCATTTGATTACGAATCGATTAAAAGAAGTTCGGGAGAGTCGATTGATCAGCAAATCCGAGCTTGCAAGAAAGGCAGGGATTTCCCAGTTGACCATTGCCCGAGTCGAGAAAGGCGTGATGTGCAGGCAGGAGACCAAAAGGAAAATTTTGGCCGCTCTTGGGCTCAAGCCCTGGGAAAAGGAAGAAATATTTCCATAAACGGGGTCTTCTCTGAAGTGCCGTCCTTTTCCTCCCCGGGTTTTCTCCAGCCAATCGATAAACCAACGAACATGGAGTGGGATATGAGGAAACAACATCTTCGGCTGAGCATGAGCTGTTCTATAGGTCTCTGTTTGTTCGCGGCTGCCGGATGCCATCCCACCAGGGTTGTGGTCGGCAATGAGCCGACCTACCGGCATGAAGCGCCGCCTCCTTCCCGTGCTCCCGGCCCCCCTCCGTGGGCGCCGGCGCACGGTTACAGGGCCAAGCATCAATACCGTTACTATCCCTCTTCCCATGTCTATTACGACACGGGAAGAAGCCTGTACTTCTGCTACTCAGGAGGGAAATGGGAAGCCTCCGTTTCTCTCCCCTCACTCATCCGCATCGACGTGAACGAGTACGTAACGCTTGAAATGGACACCCCTGAGCCCTACCGCTACCACACCGACGTCGTGAAGCAATATCCCCCCGGACTGCAGAAGAAGGGACCGGGAAAAGGAAAAGGCAAGTGGAATTGATCGAAATTATTCCAGCCGGGCGACCAACCTTCGGGTCAGTGGCTCGGCCGATTTGCCGGGGGTATTGATCATGACTACAAAGCGATGCAGTTTGCCCTCCCGATCTTCCACGTATCCCGCCCTGGTGCTAATGCCCCGTAATGTCCCTGTTTTATAGTATTGGCGCCCCTCGCTGCGCAAAAGCGCGTGGTGTGGGGCAAACGCTTCCAGAACCTTTACCATATCTGTGGCCGACATCCGATTGTTGCGGGAGATCCCGGAGCCTTCGCTGATACGGATGTGCCTGAGTTCCAGGATGTCTCGGGCAAAGACCCGGGCTGCGCGGACGCCCTTTTCCAGGCTGCCGGGGGGACCGTAGGCTTCGATGCCCGCGGTGATGAGAACCTGGTTGGTGGTGTAATTGCTGGAGTGATCCAGCAGTTTGGCAATGATCTCCCGAAGCGTGAGACCTGAGACGTGACGGTGGAACAAGCGATCCGTGCCTGGTCGCACCGAGCCCAGGCGAAGGCCTCCGGAGATTTCAATGCCGGCTTGCCGAAAGAAATGCTCAAAAAGGCGACCGGCGTAAAAGGTTATCCGGTTTTCGTCATGGGAAAGTATAATGCGCCCCCGACTCAAACCCGAGGAGCGCACGCGATCAAGGGCCATGGGGAGGAGCGGGGTCTGAGGTTCGGCGCTGACAAAAGCGTTGTTTTCCTTTTTGAAGAAGACGGTGTTGAAGTTGACGCACAGGGCGCCGTTCGGGGCATCGTAGGGTCTACTTGAGGAAGATATGCCGGGAATCTCCAGCGGTTGCGCAAAGTTGGAGTCGTCCAGCACGATGTCGTTGAACTGTGCGCTTTTCTTGGCGAGGGTGGCCGCAATCTCCGCCACGGTCTCTGAGATCAATAAAGGATCACCGTAACCCTTGATGGTCAAGTTGTTTCCGTCATCCAGGTAAAACTCGGTTGCAAAGCGATAGTTCAGACCCAGGTGATGAATAGCCGCCAGGGAAGTGAATATTTTAAGAATCGATGCGGGCACCAGCGGCCTATCGGCATTTTTTTCCAACAGCACTTTCCCACTGGGGTCGGCCAGCAGGATGGCGTCTTTAGGCCCGATCAGGGTTTCCAATGCCTTCACAGATTCGCCAAAGGCGCTTTGATGGGGCGTCATGCCGTAAAGCAGCACAATAACTCCCGCCCAAAACAAGCTCTTCAGGCACTGCGAAAAAAACACACTTCTCTTGATCATCTCCTCCCGCTCTTCGAGTATATGGTTTTTGTGTCTTAATGCCGGAAGCCCGGTGCCTGAAGGGTACGCCCTTTAAGTTACGTAAAAGTCTAATGCCTAAAAACATTTTCGTCAATTTGAAGCATCATGAACTCTAAAAACCTCGGTTTCGTGAAGACAGGAAAGGATACCGTACGACCCAATAAGATGCCTTGACACTTCAGCCTGTTTTTTCCTATGGTGCCCTGAGTGTTTGTGATGCATGAGGAACATGTGTTGTGAGAGGGGGAAAAAGAATGGACCTGTTCGAAGCGATCAAAGGCCGAAGGAGTTGCCGGAATTTCCTACCGGACCCGGTGAAAGAAGAAGACCTGCATAAGGTCCTGGAGGCAGGATCATGGGCGCCTTCTCCGCTCAACGGGCAACCCTGGGAATTCATCGTGATCACCGGCAAGGAAGTGAAAGAAAAGATATTTCTTGAAGCCGATCGTTGCCGGCAGTGGGCGATCGACAAAAGCGGTTGGAAGTGGTTGGCCCGCTATCAGGTGGATTTCTTGAAGGGGGTGCCGGCATTTGTCGGGGTCATCGGTGATCCTGAGAAGGGCGGCGTGGATCAGTTTCAGGAAGAGGGCGGAGTGGCGTACCAGCATGCCTGTGCCGCCGCAATCCAGAACATGCAGCTCGCGGCCTATGCCCTCGGGTATGCCACGCTCTGGTTCACTTTGTTTGACCGAAAAGCGCTAAGAGAGATCCTCGGGATGCCAAAGGAGAGGGTCCCGGTCGCGCTTCTTTGCCTCGGAAAGGCAAGCGCGGATATACCTCAGACCCCACGCAAGGACTTTAAAGAAAAGACGCGCTTTCTTCCGTGAACAGACAGGAGATCATCAAAGCCTACGCGGCGTGGGGCGCTGTCTGTCTTTTCTGGGGAACGACGTACCTTGCCATCCGAATCGGCGTGCAGAGGGTTCCTCCCGCGCTTTTTGCCGGCGTGCGTTTTATTATCGCCGGGGTGCTTTTCCTTGCCTACCTGCGGTGGAGAGGCTACCCCATGCCCAAAAGGCAAGAGTGGCTCCACATGGCGATTGTGGGCATCAGCCTGCTGGTCATGGCCAACGGCCTCGTGGTATGGGCTGAACAGTGGGTACCGAGCGGTCTCACGGCGGTGATCATCGCCACCCTGCCTTTCTGGTCTGCGGGGCTGGAGTCGGTTTTGCCTTCCGGAGAACGGCTGACGCTCAGGAAGGTTCTGGGCATCCTGATCGGTTTTGCCGGGGTGATCATTTTGTTTGCCCCGGAGATGGGCGAATCTTTTGACAAAGCCTATTGGAATGGGGTGATCGTCCTTGTTTTTGTTCCCTTCTTCTGGTCCGCCGGTTCCATTTATTCCAAACACCACCCCATCCAATGCCCCCCCTTGGTGGCCGCCGGAACGCAAACCCTCATTGCGGGCCTCGTGCTGACCGCCATAGGGACTGCCTTTGGAGAATGGAGCGAATTCACGCTGGACGGCAAAGGCATGGCCGCCATTGCGTACCTGATTGTCTTCGGATCCATCGTGGGCTACAGTTCGTTTATTTATGCCCTGTCAAAATTGCCGATCACCACGGTTTCCATGTATGCCTATATCAATCCGGTCATCGCGGTCCTTCTGGGATGGCTGATTCTTGACGAAAGGCTGGATTGGTCCGTGGCCACGGCAACTACCGTTGTTCTTCTCGGCGTCGCCCTTGTAAAGTCCGCAAAGGCCTAGCGAAGCGGTCTTTCCCCTTGACACGCCGCCGGCCGCCCCCTATACTCGCCCCTGTCAAGAGCGGTCCTCCGTCTTTTGAAGGCTTCCATTTTGGTCCATCTTTGTCTTTTTCAGCATCGGCCCTATCAACCTC
>Ga0209498_1002614_pt1 | contig 10825 bp, 6 predicted proteins | sample WalLakDeSediment_FD_184131 | JGI IMG/M metagenome (GOLD analysis project Ga0209498, IMG submission 184131) | Lake sediment microbial communities from Walker lake, Nevada to study Microbial Dark Matter (Phase II) - Walker Lake 11/02/13 Deep... | ecosystem: Environmental > Aquatic > Freshwater >...
CGCCCGTATACCCTCGATCATTCCGAGGGCACCGAAGGCCTCGTCCGATTCCCGGACGGCCTGGTGGGTGTCGGCCCTGTTGATGAAACCGATGATCTCCGGTTTTGCCCGGTCACCGCGCAACTCCAGGATCTTCTTCACGAAACGTTGCGTCGACCAGACATCCGCCTGACTGGGGGGGACCGGGATGATCACCTGGTCAGCCGCCAGAATCGCCGCATACATGGTGCCGAGGTCGGAGGGACCGACATCGACGATGATGTCCTGATAGGTCTCTCCCGCGTTGGTCGCCTCTTCGAGGCTTTGCGAGAGCTCCAGGGACGGGGAATAGCCTTCTTCCTCACGCACCCGGATGACGTCGGTCAGTGTGGCCTGGGGATCGAGATCCACCAGCAGCACCTTCCGTTTGTTGCCCACTGCCCACAGGGCAAGATTGAACGCTACCGTACTCTTGCCGGTACCGCCTTTGAGATTGCCGATAACAGTCAGCATGCAGGGGGGCCTCGAGGCAACGACTTGAGAAAAACCTCCCCGGCCGAGGCCGGGAAGGTCGCCCTTTCGAGGAACTTACCAGCGCGGGCCGTAGCCGTAGCCGGGACCGTAGCCGCCGTAGCCGGGCTGGCCGTAGCCGTAGCCGGAACCATCGCCACGACCATAGCCATGGCCGCGGCCGGACCCACGTCCGGACATGCCGAAGTCCATATCGCTGAACATGTCGCCCATGCCGAACATGTCGCCCATCCCACGGCCGTAACCGGGGCCGTAGCCGCCGTAACCGGGAGCGTAGCCAGGACCGCCGTAGCCAGGACCACCCCAGCCCGGACCGCCCCACTGGGCAGACGCCAGCATCGGAGCAGCGGAAAGGGCAGCGACCGACGCGGCCAGAACGATTGCCTTAACGAACTTACTCATGAAAAACCTCCAGTGGAGTTTTAAGCCCTCTTATCAATGGTACGCCGGCCCAGAGGGCCAACAGCCAGCGCACTTTTTCGTCCCTAGAATGGCATGCCGTACATCGGGACAGTTCCCAGTGACGAACCGTAAATTGGTGACAGGAGTCCCGGCGTCAAAAGACCGGTACCCGGAAAGAGCATACCACTACCCGGATACGTGCCATACGGAGACAAACCTGGATAACCCAAACCCGGACTCCCGTAAATACCCGGGGACCACGGACTTCCGATGGCAGGGTCCTGGATGCCGTGACCACGGGCATCCGGAACCCTCAGAATCCCACTCGAGGGATACTGGAGATACCCGGGAACCCCCGGTTGCGGAGGTTCCCCGCCACGCGGATCCCTCCGGCGGCGATCGTTGACGGGATCATAATCGCGAGGGGCGAAGCGCCCGTCGGCATTGGGACGCATCCCCGGCGCGGGAGCGCGCTGCTCCGGCGTTGCCCAGGGATTGCCCCGATCCCGTGCCTGGAGATCGCCCACGAGGAACAGGCCGCCCGCCAAACCAAGCACAAGTAGCCAGGCCGAACTTGGCCAGAGAATCCGCTCGGTTCGCAATCGGTTCATCGCCCGGGGTCGCCCTCCAGGTCATGGACGCGCCGTTGCAGGCTGCCCATGGCCGGCAGGAGCTCCTCTTTACTCGGCCGAACCCTGCTCACCACGGAAAGCCGCGCGGCGCTCCTCCATCATCTTTTGCATGGCCTCGCGCTGGCTCTCCATTTCCGCCATATAGGCCTCACGGCCCGCTTCCATCGCCTTCTCACGGGCCTCGCGCATCTCTTCCATCTGCTGCATCTGTTTCTCGCGCTCGGCCATCATCTCCTTCATGCGCTCCTCGCGCTCGGCCATGGCCTCCCTCATCTCCTCGGGCAAGTTGGCCATGAAGGCCTCGCGCGCGGCCTCCATCGCCGCCTGACGTGCCTCGCGCATGGCCTCCATCTGTTCCATGTGGGCTTCACGCTCGGCCTGCATCGCCTGCATGCGCTCTTCACGCTCGGCCTGCATCGCCTGCATGCGCTCTTCACGCTCGGCCATCATGGCCTGCATGCGCTCTTCGCGCTCGGCCATCATCGCCTTCATGTCCTCGGGCATCTCGCCGTCGTGGCCCTCACGAACCCACGGCGGCGGCGCGGCCCAACCCTGAGGGGGGCCATAGCCGCGGTCGGGGCGGCCATACCCGTAACCCATCGGTCCCTGAGCGGCACCGGGGCCGCCATAGCCCTGACCAAATGGGCGCTCGCCCGCCTGTACCGTCCCGGCCAGGGCCAGGGTGGTCGCCACGGCCAACGCCGTCAGCGAGAACTTACCGAAACGATTCCTCATTTCATGCTTCATCAATGCATCTCCTTGGGTTAGAGAGTCGTCGTGGATTGATTCACTTCAAACGGATGCCGCGCCGTCGACGGGCATTACCTGTCGGCCCACCGGAGCCGGTGGGCTTCTCGACGCTTCCGGACCCAGCTTCGGTGGCCTTCGCCTCGGTTCCACCAGCCTTCGCCTTCGCGTCGCGTGACGCAACCGAGGCGTTCCTCCGTTCTTCGGATACCGCCCTTTTCGGTTGTCCCTTCTTCCGCTCCTGCGCAATTGCGGGGTCCTTCTGCGCGGCAGGAGCACCCTTGCCAGTGTCCTTGGCTCGGGCAGGCGCCGCCGGGGGCCGTACGGGCTCTACAGGAGAGGGCGAGGCTTCGGGTTCATGCGCCGGCTGCTGGGCGGCGGCCTTCGCAGGTGCCTCGGGGGTTCCGCCGCTGGCAGCCGAATCCGTCGTCTGACTGGGCACAGGGCGTGCCGCATCCGATCGCGCCTCGCCACCCTTCGCGCCGGACGGTGCTGCGGCTTCCGGGCCCGACGGCCCGTCACCGCCCGCACCGGGAGACCCGGTTCCCGGACCGCCGCCCGCACCCGGTCCGGGCGGCCCATCCGAGCCGACTCCGACCAGCCGCAGGAGCAGCCGGGCGACGGCGCGCAGAAGTTGCATCACCCCATCGACGAAGCTGGCCCCCAGAGACTTCAGGTAAAGCAGTACCAGCCCGATGGCCTTGGCGACCGGTCCACCCGAGGGATCGGTCATCTTGCGCGGCGCAGCCGAGGCACCCCCCCCCGACGGCGCGGGTCCATGATCCGGTCCCATTGCCGCCAGCGTACCGTCTCCACCCGGGCCCTCTTCTTCATGGCGATCCAGGGCCTCGAAGGTCTTGCGGGCACTGATGCAGCCCAGCGGGATGACCAACAGGGTCAGCAGGGTAGCCACGATCGTACCGAACATCAGCGAAACCGCCATGCCCTGGAAGATCGGGTCGAACAGGATGACGCTGGAGCCCGCAAGCAGCGCGAAAGCGGTGATCACGATGGGCCGCGTTCGTGCCTGGCAGGCGTTCACCATCGCCTGCATCACATCCTCTCCTGCGGCGACCTGGTGCCGCGCGAAATCCACCAGCAGGATGGAATTGCGCACGATGATCCCCGCCAGCGCGATGAATCCGATCATCGAGGTCGCGGTGAACTCCGCCCCAAGAAGCCAGTGACCCGGAATGATCCCGATCAGTGTCAACGGGATCGGGGCCATCACGATCGCCGGCAACAGGAAATTACCGAATTCCCAAACCACCAGCATGTAGATCAGCACCAGTGCGATGGCGAAGGCGATCCCCATGTCCCGGAAGGTTTCGTAGGTCACGGTCCACTCGCCCGTCCACTCGAAGGCGACGGAGCCGTCATTGGGGGGTGGACCCACCCAGAAGGATTCAAGCGTCCCACCTCCGGGAAGCCGGTAATCCTTGAGTTGCTGTTCCACCTCGAGCATGCCATAGATGGGTGCCGCCAGACGGCCCACCCCCTCCGCCGTCACATACTCGACAGGCCGCAGGTTCTTGTGAAACACGGGTTCGTCCTGTGGCATGCGCACGAACTCACCCAATTCCGACAAGGGCACGGACCCCCCTGCCAGGGTGGGCACCGGCAGCAGCAACAGGCGCTCTATGTCGGAACGGACTTCCATGGGGAGGCGCAGCCGGATCATGTGCGGCTCGACCAGGGAACGTGCCTTGACGTCTCCCAGCAACTGGCCACCGACCGCGGCCTCCAGGGTGCGGTTCACGGCGTCCACGGTGACACCGCGGCGCAGAGCCTTGTCCCGCTCCACGTTGAAGTGCCAAACGTCATGCGGCGCTTGCAGGAAGCTGTCCACGTCATCCAGGTAGGTAGCATTCCTGAACAGCTGCTCCATGTCGAGGGCGACGCGCCGGCGGACCTCGGCATCCGGCCCGTAGATCTCGGCCACCACAGTCTGCAGGACCGGCGGGCCGGGCGGCATCTCGACGACCTGGATCCGCGCCCCCGCGGCCTGCGCCAGGGGAGCAAGGAGCCCCCTCGCCTCGACCGCGACCTCATGGCTGGTGCGGCGCCGGTCGCCCTTGTCCAGCAACTGAACCTGGATATCGGCCTGCCAGGGCTGCTGGCGCAGGTAGTAGTGGCGCACCAGGCCGTTGAAATTGAATGGCGAGGCGGTACCCACGTAGGCCTGCAGCGCGGTGACCTCCGGCAGTTCCCGCAGGACCATGGCGAGTTCGTGGGTCAGGGTCGCCGTCTTCGGCAGCGCGGTGCCTTCGGGGAAATTGATGACCACGTTGAATTCGGGCTTGTTATCCAGCGGCAACATCTTCACCGGCACGTCCTTGGTGAAGAAAAGCATCACGGTCAGAAAGAAGACGACGACGATCCCGATCAGGAAACCCCAGCCATAGGTGCGATTGTTCACCAGACCTGGGATCGCCTTGGCGAAGAACCGCCCCATCATCTCGTTCTGCTTGTGCTCCTTCTCCTCCGCACGCTCCAGGTACTCCATTGACGGACGGAGCCGCCATGCCAGCCAGGGCGTGAAGAGGAATGCAGCCACCAGGGAGAACAGCATCGCGACCGAACCCAGGGCCGGAATCGGCTGCATGTAGGGCCCCATCATGCCGGTCACGAAGCCCATCGGGAGCAGTGCCGCGATGACGGTGAAGGTCGCGAGGATGGTGGGGTTCCCGACCTCGGCGACGGCATCGACCGTCGTTTCGGTATCCACACCCCGCTTCATCAGCCAGCGCCGGTAGATGTTCTCCACCACGACGATTGCGTCATCCACCAGAATGCCGATCGCGAAAATCAGGGCGAAGAGGCTCACGCGGTCGATGGTGTACCCCATTAGCCAGGCACTGAAGATGGTGAACAGCAGCACCACCGGGATCACGATCAGCACGACCAGCGCTGCGCGAAGGCCAAGGAAGATAAATACGAGCACGGTGACCGCCGCCGTGGCGATGAAGAGCTTGAACATCAACTCGTTCACCTTGGCGTTGGCGGTCTCCCCGTAGTTCCGGGTAACGGAAACCTCGACGTTGTCCGGAATCACCTGCCCCTTGAGCAGTTCCAGCCGCTCCAGAATCCCATTGGCCACCGCGACCCCGTTGCTGCCCTCCTTCTTCGCGATGGCGATGGTCACGGCAGCCGCCCCCACGGGAGCGACGTGGGCCTGATCGCCGGCAACGCCCGTGTAGTAGCGTACGAAGCGGTCCACCGGTCCGGGTCCGTAGATCACCTCGGCAACGTCCCGGACGTAGACCGGCCGCCCCGCATCGACGGTGATCAGCAGGCGCCCGATGTCCTCGGCATCACGCAGGAAGGACCCTGTGTACACGGGTATGCTGCTCGGGCCCACCTCGATCGAGCCCGCGGTGCGCTCTGAATTCGCGGCCTGCAGGGCCTGGGCGATCTGCTCCATGGTCACGTTGTGACCAGCGAGGCGCTCCGGCATCGGCTGGATACGCACCATCTCCTCGCGGCCGCTGACCACGAAGCTCTGGCTGGTGTTCGGCACCTCGTTCAGGTACTGCAGGCTGTCCAGCGCGATCTGCCGGAGCATGGCGTCGTCGAGTTCGTGCGACCACAGTGTCAGGGTCACGGTCGGAACATCGTCCACCCCCTTCGGCTTCACCATCGGCTCGGAGACGCCGGGCGGCATCAGGTCGCGGTTGGACATCAGCCGGTCGTGCACCTTGAGGATGGAGGACTCCATCTCCTCGCCCACGTCGAACTGAACGGTGACCATCGCCTCGCCGCGATGGGACATGGAATAGACATTCTCCACGCCCGAGATCTCGCTCATGAGGCGCTCGAGCGGACGGGCCACGAGACTGACCACCTGGTCCGAGGGCACGCCGGGGAACTGGACGAAGATGTCCACCATCGGCACCGAGATCTGCGGGTCCTCCTGGCGGGGCGTAATGATGAGGCCCAGGATGCCGATCGCCAGCGTGGCCAGCAGAAGCAGCGGAGACAGCGGCGAGTGGATGAACGTCTGCGCCATCCGGCCGGCCAGCCCGAGGTCCTTTCCGGATCCCTCGCCGCCGCCGGCATGCTGATTTTTGTGCTCGGACATGGCTGTTTTCAGTCTCTTTTTTCTTGATATCCCTGCGCCCTGGGACGGGCAGCACGCCCGCCAGGACCTCGATTGGGGACGTGCCTTGCAGCCCTACCGGAAACGGGGACCGGGCCGTGGGGCAAGGGTCCCATCGACGCGCTCGCCGGACCGGATGTTGGCGTCCGGGGAGTCGAGGATGCGTTCCCCTGCCTCGAGCCCCGACAGCACAGTGACCATGTCACCCTGTACCGAGCCAAGCCGAATCATCCGCACGCGCGACGTTCCGTCGGCCTCCACCACCGCAACACGCGGCAGAGCCCCCCCCGGCACGATGGCCGAGAGCGGAATCCGCACCACGCCCGGACTGGTTTGGGTGCCCGGAATGTGCACATCCGCATACATGCCAGGTCCGCCGGGAACACCCCGCGGCAGATCGAACTTGACCGTTACCGTGTGCCGTTGCGGATCCGCGATCGGGAAGATCTGGGCCACCCGGGCGTCGACTTCCGTCTTGCCCACGTCGAGGGTCACCCGCACCATGTCCCCAATGGCCAGTCGCCCCACCAGGCGCGCCGGAATATCCGCCTCCACCCGCAGGAATTCGACATGACCGAAGGTCACCAGGGGATGCCCCGGCTGCACGGTATCGCCCTCCTCCACATGCTTGCGCATGATCAGCCCCGAGAAGGGGGCCACCGAGCGCGTATCGCGGATCGCCGAATCGAGCTCCTCGAGCCGCGAGCGCGACTGGTGCCAGCGCGAGTTCGCCTGGTCGATGCCGACCTGGCGGGAAAAGAGGTCCGCATGACGCTCGAGCGCGGGATCTCCGAGGCCGGCGATGGAGCCGGCCGGACGGGTGATCAGTTGGTCGAACATGGAAGGAATTCCCATCCCGGGCATCTGGCCGATGTCTCGGCTGCGCGGCGCCGCGACTTCACGCCCGTACTGCATCTGGGCCTCGCGTAAGGCCGCCTCGGCCGAGCGAAGGTCCGCGATCGCCGCCTGGCGCTGCGCGGCCAGCCGCTCGTCACTGATGGCGACCAGCACCTCGTCCCGGTCGAAGAAGTCACCCTCGGCGCCGGCGACCAGGGTCACGCGCCCCCCGATCTGCGCCGTCAGCGTCACCTCGCGGAACGGCACCACCGTCCCACTGATGGTCTGGTCCCCGGCGGTCGCGGCCTCGACCGTGATGACCCTGCTGAACTGGGCCCCCGCCGTGCCCGCGAAGAAAAGAACTGCTGCAGCCAGGGCAGCCAGGAACACTCTGGTTGGAGTCATGATCATCTTCATGTCGTTGGTTCTAAGTGTAGGTGCTGGCCGATCCGTCCACAGACCGAACCGCACCCCGGTGCAGGCATCCGACCCGAACAACCCTCTCTTTTTACCACAACACACGGCTTCCGTGTGCTCGTGCGACCTCGGAGCACAGCTCCGAAGGGTGCCGAAAAGCAACCCAGATCCATTCGATCCTCATGCCTGACCACCTGACTCAAGGATCTGCAAGGGGGCTCGTAAATTAGGGCGATTCGTTGCAACGTTAGTTCCCTGCAACGGGCGGAAAACTCCAGTCATTCCGTTTGGGGACATAGGTTTCAAAGCCTCCATGGCACAGTTGCAACACTTCTGGCATCCTGTTGCACAAGCCCGCCGGATTTCCGCCATGAACGCAGAAACGCTCGCCGAACTGGTCCGAAGCCTCATCCAATCCAACCGTGACGGGGTTTTGGTCATCGACGATCAGGGCCGCATTGTCACACACAATACGGCCTTAGTTGAACTGTTCGACCAGCCGCGGGGCACCCGTTTCGAATCCACCCTCCGTCTGGGTCCGGTAAACCTGCAACGCCTGCTGGTTCGGGCCGCCATTGCCGCCGGCGAACAGGATTTGGTCGGACGTCCGCGCTGGCGGGCACTGGATTTCCGCGCGGAGTTGGATTTCCGTGACCCGCCGCTTCCGGTGCGGATCACCAGCAGCACGTTGCCACTGCCCGAGGATGACCGTCAGCTCCGGCTCGTGACCATCCTCCCGGATCTCGCTGCCACCGACATCGCCGCCGATCCCGGAGGGTTCACGCCGGGATCACCGTTGGAATCGGCCGACGCCCATTGCCAGGCCCGATTGCATCATGCGCGGCGCGCAGCCACGGCCGGGACGAGACTGCTGCTACTCGGCGAGACCGGAACCGGGAAGAGCCTGCTGGCACAGACGCTGCACGCCTCCGGCCAGCGTGGCACCGGTCCCTTTATTGATGTGCACTGCGCCGCCCTCCCGGAACTCACACTGGAGTCAGAATTCTTCGGCCATGCCCGCGGGGCATTCCCTGGTGCCAGTGCCGAGCGCACGGGGCGGCTGGAGGCGGCCGCAGGAGGGACCCTGCTACTGGACGAGGTGAGCGCGATGTCGGCGCATCTGCAGGGAGCCCTGCAGCGCGCGCTCAGCGAGGGACGGTTCGAACGGTTGGGTGAAAACCGTGTCCGCCGTCTGGACGCCAACATCATCTCGACATCCAGCCTGGACCTGCGCCCGCGCGTTGCCGGCGGCCGGTTTCGCGCCGATCTCTATTACCGCCTCGCGGAAGTCAGCGTCCTGCTGCCGCCCCTGCGCGAACGTCCGGGCGACCTCGACACCATCGTGCAAGCGTGGTCCGCACACAACCGCATCGCGATCACCAAGGCCGGCCGCCGGCGTCTGCGGGAGCACCCATGGCCCGGCAACTTCCGGGAACTGCGCAACCGGCTCGAAGCGCTGCGTCTGGGAGCCTCTCCCGGCTGCCGCCTGGGCGAGACCGAGATCGGCGAAGCCCTGTCCAGTCGCCACGATGGACCCATGTCGAACGCGCTCCTCGAATCCGACCACGTCCCCGGCGACGGCCCTGCGGCCTTCTCCCCGGAGGAAGAACGGGAGCGCGAGACGCTGCGTGCGGCCCTGGCCGCCCACGCCGGCAACCGCTCACAGGCCGCCCGCAGCCTGGGCATGGACCGCACCACGCTGTGGCGGAAACTGCACCGCCTGCGGCTGATCTAGGAACTGGGGCCGACATGAAAAATCCCATCAAGCGCATCGCTGCCGCCCTCGAGCGTGCCTTCCCGCAATTCGACGCCGCCCCGACCGGTCACTGCCGGGCCTGGGCCTTCGATGCCGACCGCGGCTTTCGCCCCATCCGACGCATGCAGCTGCCTTCACTCGATGACCTGCTGCATCTCGACCGTCAGAAGACACTGGCGGAACGCAACACGCGGCAGTTCGTCAACGGCCTTCCCGCCAACCACATGCTGCTTTGGGGCGCCCGGGGCACCGGCAAGTCGTCCCTGGTCCGCGCCCTGTTGCAGCACTTTGGAGACGCCGGCCTGCGCCTGGTCGAGGTCGACAATCGGAGCCTGAATCGGCTGCCCGAATTGGTCGAACCCCTGGCCGCTCGACCGGAGCGCTTCGTGCTCTTCGCTGACGACCTCGCCTTCGATGCCGACGACGCCGGTTACCGGGGGCTCAAGGCCCTGCTGGACGGGCGTCTGGGTGGACTGCCCGAGAACGTCCTCCTCTATGCGACCTCCAACCGGCGCCACCTCATACCGGAACCCCGCCACGAGAACGACGCCGGCCCGGATCAGGAACTGCACCCACAGGAAGCGAGCGAGGAACGCATTTCGCTGTCCGAACGCTTTGGCCTTTGGCTCGCCTTCCACCCGCTGTCACAGGATCAGTACCTGGACATCGTGTGGCACCACCTGGACCGTCTGGGCGCCGTCGTTGCGGACCACGAGCGAGAGGAACTGGCGATCGAAGCGGTGCGCTTCGCGACGCTGAGAGGATCGCGAAGCGCACGCGTCGCCAGCCAGTTCGCCGCCGATCATGCAGGGCACAGGCTCCTGAACGGCGTTCGCTGAGCCGCCCGTTGGCCAGGCTGGCGCCCCCGGGACCACCAGGAACCATCAGAGCGCTAGGCCGCCGGCCTTCCGGCGGGTGTCGGCAGCAGGGATGCTGCCGTCAAGCCTACAGGGACGTATTCACGGCGTCCCGCCGGAAGGCTGGCGGGCCTCGCTCCACCCCGGGAGCCGAGACCTGGACCCAGCCGATTCAGGCCATGTTTTCGTGGATGACCCGGGTGACCGCGTCGATTTCCGCCGGCACCTTGATCGGCGTCCGGCTGGCCTGCGCGATGGCGGTGTCGGGATCCTTCAGTCCGTGTCCGGTCAACGTGCAGACCACGCTGGACCCGTCCGGAATCTTGCCCGCGCGGATGTCGCGCAGCGCCCCGGCCACCGAGGCCGCCGAAGCCGGCTCGCAGAAGACCCCCTCCTTCTCCGCCAGCAGCTTCTGCGCGGCCAGGATCTCGTCGTCGGTGCACTCGTCGAACCAGCCGCCGGACTCCTCGCGCACCTTCCAGGCGACATCCCAGGACTGCGGATGGCCGATCCGGATCGCGGTGGCGACCGTGTCGGGATTGTCCACCATCGCGCCGCGCATGAACGG
>Ga0209498_1002615_pt1 | contig 10822 bp, 9 predicted proteins | sample WalLakDeSediment_FD_184131 | JGI IMG/M metagenome (GOLD analysis project Ga0209498, IMG submission 184131) | Lake sediment microbial communities from Walker lake, Nevada to study Microbial Dark Matter (Phase II) - Walker Lake 11/02/13 Deep... | ecosystem: Environmental > Aquatic > Freshwater >...
GGAAGGCGTTGGCGGCCTCGTCCGTCAGCGACTCCGCGTGATCGATCACACCCACGCGGTGCCGGCGGACGGGGGGGCGCTGGAGCCAGGGGCCGAGGGGCTCGCCCTCGGCCCGCTCGCGCGGGACGAGTTGCTCGATCCTCAGCTGCGGCCGGCGGGCCGGCTTGCCGTCGCGGGTCGTCGTCGCCGGCCCGACCTCGCGGTAGTCGGCGGACCGCACCAGGCCGTCGGCGTCGGGCTCGAAGTCGCGGCAGGCTGCGCAGCGACCGCAGGGATCGTCGAGTCGCGCCTCGCAGTTGCGCAGGGCGGCGTACCAGCGCGCCACCGCTCGGCGCCCGACGCCGTCGGGGCCCGCCAACAGCAGCGTCCTCGGCGCGTCCCGCTCTGCGCTGGCCATCGCCCGCAGCGCCGCCAACACCGTGTCTTGCCCGCTCGGGCTCGTGGTCATCGGCCTTCCAGCAGGCGGGTGGCCAGGCGCTCGGGGTAGCCCACCCGGCGGGTCCGCTGGGCCACGCTAGCGACGTCGTACGGCACCCGGTGAACCTCGAAGAGCCGGCGGGGCGCATCGAACACCGCGTAGGCAGCGCGTGGGTTCCCGTCGCGCGGTTGGCCGACCGAACCCGGGTTGAGGAAGGCCGTCGCCCGCGGCGGCACCCGGTAGCTGCGGTGCGACTCGTCGAAGTCGATCATGCGCCACAGCCGCTCCTCGCCGGTGGCCACGCTGACGTGGGCCCGAGAAAGATGGGTGTGGCCGACCAGGCCTACGGGCACGGGGAGGTGCTCGAGCTGGTCCTGCGCCTCGGCGACGGTCAGCAGGTAGTCGAAGGGGCGCCTGAAGCCCCCGTGCGACGCGGCCCAGCCGTCGTGCCGAGCGCCCATCCGCAGCGATCCGAGGTACGCGCGATCGGCGTCGGCGAGGACCTCGAGGTGGCGCTCCACCACCTCGACGACCACCGGGTCCTCGTCCGCGGAGGCGGGATCGGCCCCTGCCGCGAGGGCGAGGAGCAGGTCGTCGTGGTTGCCGCGGATGGCGACGAAGGGTTCCAGCGCCCGCACCATGTCGAGCGCTTCGGCGGGGTAGGGGTAGTAGCCGATCAGGTCACCGAGGAAGATGGCGGCGTCGTAGCCACGGCGACCGGCGTCGGCCAGAACCGCTGATAGGGCCGGAGCGTTGCCGTGCACATCGCCGAAGACCAGGTAGCGCATGCGCTTGCACCATACACCGCGTCCGCGCGACGCCGAAGCCCGGCTCGACCGACTGCTAGACTGGCGCGGATGCACGTCTCCCGGGCGGTACCTCGATTCGATGCCTCGCCGTCCGACCCGAGGGCGGTCGCGGCATCGCGGCGTCGCCGCCGGTGGTCCCACGTCGTCGTCTGGCTGTTGTGCGCGTGGGCGCCGCTGGCGTTCGCTGAGGGCTTCGCCGTCCCGAGCTTCCCGCCGCGCGGCGACGTTCCGGTCGCCGTGGCCGACGCCTTCATGGACGCGCTGCGCGAGGCGCTCACCGCCCGCGGCGTGCGGGTCACGCGCGCGCCGCTCGTGACCGCGGGCATCGCGGGCAGCCTGGAGCCGGCGTTCGGCGAGCTCGTGGCGAGCCTCGAGGCGACGCGCTACGCCGTGCTCGGAGAGTTCCTACGGCGCGACACCGCCGACGGGCCGTACGCCGTCGACCTCGTGGTCGTCGACGCAGTCGGCGGCCGGTCGAGCGACCTGGTCTCGCGCGCCTTCGGACTGGCCACCCAAGACGCAGCGGTGCAGGAGGTCGTCGCCATCCTGCTGGCCTTCACCGTGCCCGACGTGGTCCTGCCATCGGGCGACGCCGGGCTGTTCATCTCGACCGCACCGTCCGGCGCCGAGGTGCGGGTCGAGGGCACCGTCGTCGGCCTGTCGGGGTCGCTGGACCTGTTCAACCTCGCGCCGGGGCGTTACGAGGTGGAGGTGCGGCTGCCGGGCTACCTGCCCGAGGTCCGCAGCCTCGAACTGCGCGGCGGCGACACGCGCTTCGTCCATGTCGTGCTGACCGAGATCGCCGGCGGGAGCCTGCAGGTCGCGGCGTTCCCGGATGCCGAGGTGTGGCTCGAGGGCAGTTACGTGGGGACCACCCCGGCGACCTTGACGGCCTTCCCGGGCGACGTCGAGATCGAACTGCGCCGCCCAGGCTTCGTCACCCGCGCCTTCACGCTGCCGATTCGCAGCTTCCGCGTGACGCGGTTGGAGGCCGCCCTCGAGCCGTTCGGCCAGCCGATGATCGTCTGGTCGCTGGGCGATCGCGTTCGGGTGCTGATCGATGCGCAGCGGTACGAGGATGGTTATGCGCTGGTCGGTGCCGGCCTGCGGACGATCGAGGTGCTGCAGGGCGGTCAGATCCGCCGTTGGCTCAGGGCCCTCCCCGAGGCGGGTGTCTTCGAGCTCGACCTGGCGACCGGCGAGCTGCGGCTGATCTACCCCTGATTCCCGGCGGCTCGGCGGCGCGTCGGAACCGCGCGCCTCAGCGGTCGACCGCGAACACCCAGGCCAGCTCGAGCGCGGCGCCGCGCCCCTCGGCCCAGCGCCCGCCCAGGTGCGCCGTGCCGTCGCCCCAGGGTCGCTGCAGCGCCGCGGCGAGGTAGGCCTGCGGGCGCTCCGACCACCGCGGACCGAGGCCCGCGGCCAGCGCTGCCTGCCCGCTGGCATCGCGCACGACCCACGCCAACTCGAGCCCGGGTCCGGTCGCCACGGCGTCGCCGCCCCACCACAACGTCAGGCGCGACTCGGGTGCCCGGCGCGGTGCGTGGTGCAGCGTCAGGCCGAGGAACGCGTGCCGCGCCAACTGCCCGGCCGCCAGGTCGACGCGGCCGCTGAGGTCGACGTCCGGCGCGATGGCCGCGCGCCGCAGCGAGAGGGCGCCGGCGCCGGCCCAGCCGGCCGACGAGACGTGGGCCCGCGGAACCAGCTCGACCGTCCACTGGCGGTCGATCCGCCACACCGCGGCGAGCGACGCGTCAAGACGGATGCCGTCGCGAGGGCCGAGCAGGGCTGCGAGGTCGGGCGTGGGTGGCGCCGCGAGCGGGGCGCGCGCCGCGACCGTCCACGGGGTCGGCGCGCGGCTGCCGCCCCAGAGATCGATGCGCAGCGCGACCGGACCCAGGGCCCCGCGGGCGGTGACCGCGATCGCGGTGCCGTCGCGGTCGAGCCCTGCCTGCGCCTCTAGGACGAGGGTGCCCAGCGGGCCGGCCGCCGCGGTTCGGCGCCAACCGGCGGCCACGCTCGGGCCGCCCTCGACCCAGCCGACGCCGAACTCGAACGTGTCGTCGCCCCGCCGCAGGTCGTGCAGCGCCGCGCGCGCACGCGGCGAAGGGCCACCACCGGTCTCGGCCGCGTCCGCCCCGAAGGCGACGGTCCACGACCGCGCGCCAGCCGTTGGCAGCGCGAGGCAGGCGATCGACAGGACGACGGCCGACGCGATGCGGAGCATGCCGTACGGTACCAGTCGACGTCGAGCGCGGGCGCCCGTCGGTGGTAGCATCGTCCGCGCGCGCCGGCGCGCGCACTGGAGGCCATCGCATGACCATCCTCGGGAGGATCACCGTCCTGCCCCGCGTGCCCGCCGCGCTCGAGAAACTCGAACGGCTCGCCCACAACCTCGCCTGGACCTGGGACCCGGACGCACGCGCGCTGTTCCGCGAGATCGACCGCGAACTGTACGAGCGCATCGGCCACAACCCACTGGCTCTGCTGCGCGACGTCGACCAGGCCCGGCTCGATGCCAAGGCGACCGACGACGCCTACCTGGCGCAGCTCGCGGTCGTGGCGGGGCGCTTCGAGGCCCACCTCGCCGACGCGGGCTGGTACGGCCGCGAGGTCGGCAACGGCGACGTCTACGCTTACTTCTGCGCCGAGTACGGCTGGCACGAGGCGACCGCCACCTACTCCGGTGGCCTCGGCATCCTTGCGGGCGACCACACCAAGGCCGCCAGCGAACTCGGCGTCCCGCTGGTCGCCGTGGGCTTGTGGTACCCCGAGGGGTACTTCCACCAGCGCGTGGACGCCGACGGTCGCCAGGAGGCCGTGTACCAGCGCTCCAGCCCCGACGAGCAGCCGCTCGAGCGCGTCGTCGACGATGCGGGGCAACCGGTTCGCGTGCGCCTGCGGGTCTTCGGCCGCGAGGTGGTCGTCGGCGCATGGCGCGCGTGGGTGGGCCGCATCCCCGTCCACCTGCTCGACGTCGACCTGCCGGAGAACCATCCGGACGACCGCGCCCTCCTCGCCCGCCTCTACGGGGGCGACCAGCGCACCCGCATCGCCCAGGAGATGATCCTCGGCATCGGCGGCGTGCGCCTGCTGCGCGCCCTGGGCATCGAGCCGACCTCGTGGCACATGAACGAGGGCCACTCGGCGTTCATGGCGCTCGAGCGCTGCCGCGAGCTGGTCGCCGAGGGCATGCCCTTCGACCACGCCCGCGAGCTGGTGGCGGCCAGCACGGTGTTCACCGTGCACACCCCGGTTGCGGCCGGCAACGACGCGTTCCCGTTCGACCTGGTGACGCAGGCGTTCGCCGGCGACTGGAACGCGCTCGGGTTGCGTCAGCACGACTTCCTCGAACTGGGCCGCGCGGACCACGGTTGGGGTCCGGTGTTCAGCATGCCGGCCCTCGCGTTGCGCTTCACGACCGGGCGCAACGGCGTGGCCGAGCTGCACGGCGACACGAGCCGGCGCATGTGGTCCGACCTGTGGCCCGAGGTGCCGACCGACGAGATCCCGATCGGCCACGTCACCAACGGCGTCCACGCCGCCACCTGGGTGGCGGCCGAGGTGCGCGACCTGGTGGCGCGCTCGCTGCCCGAAGACTGGCGGGCCCGGATCGACGACGTCGACATGTGGCAGCCGGTGGCCGATCTCGACGCCGCCGAGCTGTGGGAGGTGCGCCAGCGCATCAAGGCGCAGAGCGTCCGCTTCCTGCGGCGGCGCGTCGCGCGCCAGCTCGATCGCCAGGAGGCGAGCGCCACCGCCCTGTCCGACGCATCCGAGTTGTTCGACCCCGCCGCGCTGACGATCGGTTTCGCCCGTCGCTTCGCGACCTACAAGCGCGCCACCCTGGTGCTGCGCGACCTCGAGCGCCTGCACCGCATCCTCGGCGATTCGGAGCGCCCGGTGCAGATCGTGTTCGCCGGCAAGGCGCACCCTGCCGACGAGGGCGGCCAGGCCCTGGTTCGCCAGATCCACACGCTGTCGAGCGATGCGCGGTTCCACGGGCGCGTGCTGTTCCTCGAGGATTACGACATGGCCGTGGGGCGCGCCCTGACGCGTGGCGTCGACGTGTGGTTGAACAACCCGCGCCGGCCGCTGGAGGCCTCGGGGACCTCGGGCCAGAAGGCCGCGATGAACGGCGTGCTCAACCTGTCGATCCTCGACGGCTGGTGGCCCGAGGGCTACGACGGTATGAACGGCTGGGCGATCGGCGGCGACCGGGCGTACGCGGACGAGGCGCGCGGCGACGAGGCCGACGCCGACCAGCTGTACGACCTGCTCGAGCGCGAGGTGGTGCCGCTGTACTACGAGCGGGATGCGAACGGGGTCCCCGTGGCGTGGATGCGCCGCTCCGCCCGCGCCATCGCAACGGTCACGCCTCGCTTCAACGCGCAGCGGATGGTCAAGGACTACGTTCGCCAGTACTACGCGCCGGCGAGTCGCCGTGGTCGCGCGTTCGCGGCCGACGACGGCGCCCTGGCGGCCGACCTGGCCGGCTGGCGCAAGCGGGTGGCCGAGCACTGGTCGACGGTGCACTTCCAGGGTCACCCGCTGGAGAAGGGCGCGCGGCGCATCGGCGACGAGCTCGAGGTCGAGGCGGTCTTCAACCCGCGGGGCCTGCGGGGTGAGGACATCGTCGTGGAGTTGGTGTACGGCCTGGAGCGCGACGGTCTGCAGCACAGACTCCACCGGGTGCCGATGGAGCGGCGCGAGACCTATCCCGACGGAGGCGAGCGCTACGTCGCCCGCTTCGCGCCCGCGATCAGTGGCCGGCTCGTCTACGGGGTCCGGGCCTACCCGACGCACCCGGGCCTGGCGCACCCCTTCGACGCCCTCGCGATCCGCTGGGGCTGAACGACGAGGTCAGCCGCCGGGGGGCGCGGCCGGCGGATCGCCGCCGCCGCCGCTGGCGGTGCCGCCGCTTGCGGTGCCGCCGCTGGCGGCGACGCGGTCGGCCAGCAGCCACAGCCGCTCACGGGGCCGAATGGCCAAGAGCGGCAGGGCATCGGGATCGGCGCCAGGTCGCGGGTGCTTCTCGAGCAGGCCTGCCTCCAGCGTTCGGCGCAGCGCCGTCCGCTTGGCCTCGCCGGACACGATCACCCACGCCTCGCGCGCGCCCGACAGCGCGTTCGCGGTCAGGCTGAGGCGGGCAGGACCCGCGGGGTCGGGCCGCACCACGGTCGTGACGCCGGTCGCCGCGACGGCGCCGGTGCCGGGGAAGAGGCTGGCGGTGTGTCCGTCCGCGCCCAGGCCGAGCAGGGCGAGGTCGAGCTCGAGGGGATCGCCCAGCGCACTCCGCAGCCTCTCCGCGTGTTCGCGGGCAGAGGCCTCCGGCGCGTCGCGTCGGGGCCAACCCAACACCTGGTCGGCGGGGATCGGCACGTGATCGAGCCACGCCTCGCGGGCAGCGCGCTCGTTGCGGTCGGGGTGGTCGAGCGGCACGTCGCGCTCGTCGCCCCACGTCACCCACAACCGCTCCCACGGCAGGTCGAGGCGCTCGCCGAGCCGTCGGTAGCCCAGCAGGGGGGTGCCGCCGCCCGCCAGCGCCACCACGAAGCGACCGCGGGCTGCGACGGCGTGGTGGCAGGCTGCGACGAAGCTCGCCACCCAGGCCTCGGTGACGTCGTCGACGACCTGAAGCTCGGCCTTCATCGCCCTGAGCGTACCACCGGCATCGATCCCGTCTCGGGTTAGCCTGGCCGCATGAACTGGACGCGAGCCGATGCCTACGACCTGATGACCTCCTGGACGGCCAGCGAGAGCCTGCGCCACCACATGCTGGCGGTCGAGGCCGCCGTCGTCGCCTATGCCGAACGCGAGGGGGCCGACGTCGAGCTGTGGGCGGCCACAGCGTTGCTCCACGACTTCGACTACGAGCGCTACCCGGAGCTCGGGCCGGCCGGGCATCCGTTCGTCGGGGTCGACCACCTGCGCGCGCTCGGTGCGCCCGAGGAGATGCTCGACGCGATCATGGGCCATGCCGATCACACTGGCGTGGCACGCACCACCCAGCTCGCCCGCGTGCTCTACGCCTGCGACGAGGTGACTGGGCTGGTCACGGCCGCCGCTCTGGTGCGGCCCGACAAGGACGTTCGCTCGGTCGAGATCGCCAGCCTCAAGAAGAAGTTCAAGGACAAGGCGTTCGCTCGCGGCGTCGTGCGCGAAGACGTTCGCCGCGGCGCCGAGGAACTCGGCGTCGAGCTGTGGGACCACGTGGCGACGGTTCTCGCGGCGATGCAGCGACGAGCGGCCGAACTCGCGCTCGACGGACGGCGCTCGGCGGGCTGACGCCCGTGCGCCCGGGGCGTCGGCCGGCTCCCTTCGCCGCGCGCAGGCGGGTCGCAGCGCGTCCGGCGGGCGGGCTCACAGGCGGCGCACGTTCCACGCACGGTCGCCATCGGCGCCAGTGCGCCACAGCGGCCACACCACCCACGACGCTCGACCCGCCACCGCCGCGAGCGGGACCGGGCCGAAGGCCCGGGAGTCGCGCGAGGCCAGCGGTGACCGGTTGTCGCCCAACACGAACAGGTGGTCGGGCGGCACGCGCTCTGGGGCGTGGCTCGAAGCGAAGCCGGGGTGAATGTACGGCTCGGCGACGGCCTCTTCGTCGACGAACAGGCGTCCTCGCCGCAGTTCGACCGTCTGCCCAGCGACCGCCACGACCCGCTTGATCAGGAAGGGCCCGCCGGTCAGTCGATCGACCCAGGTCTGTGGCGACGACCCTGGGGGACGGAAGTAGACGACGTCGCCGGCGGCCCAGCTGCGCAGGTTCAGGCGCTCGAGCCAGGTCTCGAAGCGGGGAACCCAGGCGCGGTCGCCGTCCTGCAGCGTCGGCGCCATCGAGGCCCCCTCGACCCCGACGGTGGTGAAGCCGAAGTTGGCCACGGCGAGGCCGAGGGCCAGCACGAGGAACGTGCGCAGCAGCGATCCGGCCAGCCGGCCCGTGGTCATGCTCAGCGCGCGTCGGCGGCCGGGGGCACCGCCTGGAAGGCCGCGGGCGGCCGCAATGCCCGCCAGTTCCAATCGCCGTCGCGCCGCGGCGGCCAGATCACGGCGGTCCCCTTGCCGGCGATCGCGAGGAGCGGAACCGGACCGAACAGTCGCGAGTCCTCGCTCCCGCCGCGGGCCCGCTGCCGGTTGTCGCCCATGATGAAGTAGTAGCCCGTGGGCAGGATGATCTCGTGCAGGAAGGGGATGCCGTTCGCGGCGTCGGCGGGTAGCGGCGCCAGCGACGCCAGGGTCAGGCCGTAGTAGAGCTGGATCCGCGGGTCCGCGACCGGGAGGGCCGGCGGGTAGAAGCCCGTGATCGGCAGGTCGGGTGCGGGGGTCCCGGAGGGCGTGGTGGCGAAGCGGATGACGAACCCCTCGAGCTCACCGTCGCGAACCGTGATCACCGGGAAGTCCTGGCGATCGGGGACGATCTCGCCGGTGTCGGTGATGAACCCCTGATCGACCGGGTGGCCGTTCACGATCACCTGCCCGGCCTCGATGCGCAGTCGATCGCCGGGAACGGCGACCACCCGCTTGATGAAGAAGGGGCGCCGGCCGGTCTCCAGCGCGGTGGGTGAGTTCGCCGGATCGCGCACCACCACGATGTCGCCCCGCTGGTACGGCCCGGTGATGCCGACGCGCTTGAGCCAGGTCTCGTACTTGGGGATGAAGACGCGGTCGCCGGTCAGCAGCGACTGCAGGAGGTTGCTGCCGCCGACGCCGCCGTCGAGGTTCGGGCGCATGGAACCGCCGACGACGCCGACCGTGTTGAAGATGAACGTCACCACCAGGAAGGCGATGACGAGCGCTTCGGCGTAGCCGCGGACCTCGGACCAGAAGCGGCGTTGCCAGGTCTGGGGCGCTGGGGGTTGGCTGGGAGCGGCGGCGCTCGCGCCAGGTTTCGATGCCATGGGCGGCAGTCTACCCCCGTCGCAAGTGAGACCAGAGCGAGCGGATCGACTCGCCGCCGCTCTCGGCTGCCTCCGGTTCGGTCGCGGGCTCACCGTCGGTGGGTGCCGGCGCGCCGGCTGCTGGGCGCTCACGCCGCCCAGGCGTTGGGCGGCGCTTCTCTGGCGCCTCGACGGCCTGGGGGGTCGTGGCCGGCAGCGCGCGGCGCCGCATCGGCGTGCCCGACGCCGCCTGCAGGCGTTCGAGGAGCTCTGGGTGCGCGCGCAGGGAGGCATCGGCGCGCGCCTCGCCCAGCGCGACGATCTCATCGAGCGCCCAGAAGGACTCCAGCCGGTAGCCCGGCATGTCGTGCTGGATGCGCAGGTCGGCGGGGTGGTGGATGTACTGCGCGTCGGTCAGCAGCCGCATCATGATGTCGGCGGCGCGGAAGGTGGCGGCGGCCAGCGGCGTGCGCCGCTCGAGGGTCACCGTCGCCACGACGCGCTGCCACCACGAGGTCTGCCCGTCGTGGAGCTCCTCGTAGACCGCCCGCCGCGGTGGGGAGACGTCAGAGGCGAGCGTGAGGTCGGTGCGGATCAGGGCCAGGGCGTCCACCGGCAGGTTGTTGAGGATCCCGCCGTCCGCCAGCGTGCGCCCCTCGTGCTCGACCGGCTCGAACGCGCCCGGCAGGCAGGCCGAGGCGCGCGCGATGGTGACCAGGTCGCCCTCCGTGAACACCAGTTGCTCGCCGGCCTCGATGTCGGTGCAGGTGATGGCCAGGGGCTTGCCGAGGTCCGCGAAACGGGGCGGCAGGTAGGTCGTGAGCAGCTGGTGCAGTTTCTCGCCCTTGAACACGCCGCCGCTGAGCGATAGGTCGATCACGTCGCGCCACGACACCGACGCGGCGATTTCGTGCAGGTCGTCCGAGCGGTAGCCGTGGGCGTACAGAGCCGCCAGGATCGCGCCCATCGACGTGCCCGCGAGCGCGTCGACTTCGATGCCGCGGCGCTCGAGCACGCGCAGAACGCCGATGTGCGCGAAACCACGCGCGCCACCGCCCGAGAGGACCAGACCGATCTTGGGTCGGCGGCGGTCGCCCGACGCCGGCGCCCTTGCGGCAGGGGGGGCGGCGCGGGAGCGGGGCATCGCCTCAGTCTAGCGGTGGCAACCCCTCCAGGTGCCTGGCGTCGCTCACCAACGTGCGGGCGCCGCGCGGCGTCACCTCGACCGCCAGCGTTTCGCCGTCGTCGCGCAGCAGCTCGCCGCTCAGCGCGTCGGTCCAGGTCCCCGTGACGCCGCAGCGCGCGACCGGCAGGCGCACCGTGCCGCCGGAGCGGTGCACCACGACGACGACGGCCTCCTCGCCATGAACGCGGGCGAACGCGTGCACGTCGCCCTGCGCCAGCAGGGGGCGGTAGCGGCCGCGGGCGAGCGCCGGATGGCGGCGGCGCAGGTGCGCCAGCCTGCGCAGCGTGCGGTGGATGCGCCGGTCCCAGCGAGCCGGGTCCCAGGGGAACGGGCGGCGGTTGTCCGGGTCCTTGCCGCCCTCGAGGCCGACCTCGTCCCCGTAGTAGACGCACGGCACCCCGACGTAGCCGAAGAGCGCGTGGTGGGCCGCGAGGAAGGCGTCGCGGTCGCCGCCGACCCGGGTGAGGAAGCGCGGTACGTCGTGCGACGAGAGCAGGTTGAGCTGGGAGAGCGCGATCGGCCACGGCAG
>Ga0209498_1002618_pt1 | contig 10821 bp, 10 predicted proteins | sample WalLakDeSediment_FD_184131 | JGI IMG/M metagenome (GOLD analysis project Ga0209498, IMG submission 184131) | Lake sediment microbial communities from Walker lake, Nevada to study Microbial Dark Matter (Phase II) - Walker Lake 11/02/13 Deep... | ecosystem: Environmental > Aquatic > Freshwater >...
TAACGCACGACTGGCATGTTGCACATCATCATTCAGATTATGTTTTACTGCTGAACAGAAAACAGGTCAGCTTTGGTATTCCGAAAGAAGCATTAAGCGAGAATAATTTACGAATCGCATTCGGACATATTGGACATGAACACGGGCTCGGTACGATTGGTTGAATGATCATTTTGAAGGTTCCGTGGTTTTTCATTCATCCAATCATTAAATCAGTCAATCTGATTTGAACTTTGATAACCAATTTAAAAGTTAGCGTTTAACAAAATTAAAAAACAATTATAAGTTTCTTTGTTTGAAATACTTTCGCTTCCGTTTATGCAGCGCGCACTTGTTGTGGGAATTCTGGTCGGATTTCTTGCAAGTTACTATGGTGTGTTTATTGTTCAGCGCGGATTAGGATTTTTAGGAAGCGGACTCGCCCACGCTGCCTTCGGAGGAGTTGCATTAGGAATTCTTCTTGAAACCGAGCCTATATGGACTGCAGTTCCTTTTACGGTTTTGGTTGCAATTGGGATTACCTGGGTTAAAGATAAAACCAAACTCGGCGGAGATACTACTATCGGAATTTTCTTTTCTGTTTCAATGGCGCTTGGAATTATTTTTATTTTCCTTAAACGTCAATACTCAAGCGATGCATTCAATTACCTATTCGGATCAATCCTTTCTGTTACTTTATTAGACATAGTTGTTCCAATCATTTTAATAATTATTACTCTGCTCCTTTTTCCATTCTGGAAACGATGGGCTTATTCATCATTTGACCGCGAACTTGCGCAGGCAGACAGAATTCCTGTTCAGTTTGATGATTACCTGTTAAGCATACTGATTGCAGTTACTATTGTTGTATCAATCAAAGTAGTTGGAATTGTTTTGATAGCCGCGTTTCTTGTAATTCCGCCGGCAGCATCGAGATTGTTGAATAATAGTTTCAGCAAAATGACAGTGGTTTCAATTATCATCGGAGTTTCTACAGCATTAATTGGTCTCTGGATATCGTATTATATGAATGTACCAAGCGGCGCAACTATTATTTTACTTCAGGCATTTGTTTTCTTTGCTGTTATGTTATTAAAAAGAAAATAACCAGTTCTATAATAAAGTCAACTATCCCATACTGTTAGTTTAAATAATGTATTAAGGTTGTGTTTAAACACAGTTGCACTTCTTACTAAGGTTTGAAAAATGATTCTAAGTTATGTTTATGGCATTGATTAACCTTAGTAACAAACACAATTACCGGATTATTAACCTTTTTAATAGTTCATGTTTTTACGGAAATGCAGTCATAAGTTAATATCAGTTAAAAAAATAGAATTCCTCTCAAAATAAACACTCTTTAGTTATTTTGTGCCAATGAATATTTATGATGGAAAATATTACAGGGTTTCAACCCTAAATAATCAATAACTTTTACTTTAAATCCTCTTTTTTATTCTCTAATTTTACACTACTTAAAATCAATTTATCCTATTAAGGAGCATTTATGTTTGATAAAAACATTTATATCAAAAGAAGAGAAGAATTAAAAAAGAAATTTAAAAACGGATTGCTGCTTTTTCCCGGCAATGATGAAGCTCCGATGAATTATTCGGCGAACACCTATCATTTCAGGCAGGATAGTTCTTTCCTTTATTACTTCGGACACAGTATTCCGAATATGCTTGGTGTAATAGATGTTGATGAAGATAAAGAATACTTATTCGGCTATGAATTCGGAGTTGAAGATGTTGTGTGGATGGGTCCGCAGCCAAAGCTTGCCGATCTTGCAGAGCAAATCGGAGTAAAACATTCCGAACATATTAATAACTTTGGAAAATTTGCAAAAGCCCAATTGAAAAAGAAAAGAAGATTTCATTTTCTGCCTATGTACCGAGGAGATCAGTTGATAAAATTTTCTGATCTTCTTGATATTCCTTTGAAACGAATTAATACCCGCACATCTAAAAATCTTATTCTTGCTGTGGTTGAACAAAGATCCATTAAATCACCGGAAGAAATTTCTGAAATTGAATATTCACTAGAGATTGCTTTTGCTATGCACACGCGTGCTATGCAGATGGCAAAACCCGGTGTGGTTGAGCGCGATATTGCCGGTGCAATTGAAGGTATTTCGCTTGCACTGGGAAGCGGAGTTTCCTTTCCTCCTATAGTTTCCAAAAACGGGCAAACTCTTCACAATCATTATCACGGAAATACACTTAAGCAAGGTGATCTTCTGCTTTGTGATGCAGGCGCTGAATCGCTTCTTAATTATGCAAGCGATATAACAAGAACTACACCTGTCGGCGGAAAGTTTTCTACAAAGCAGAAAGATATTTATGAAATTGTTCTTACTGCACAAAAGAATGCAATCAATATGATTCGTCCGGGTATTATGCATAAAGATGTTCATTTAACTGCTGCAAAAATTATTGCCGCGGGTTTATCACAGCTTGGTTTAATGAAAGGCAATCTTGATGATGCTGTGAAAGCCGGTGCTCACGCTCTGTTCTTCCCGCACGGACTCGGACATATGATGGGACTCGATGTTCACGATATGGAAAATCTTGGCGAAGCTTTCGTCGGTTATGATGATAAAACAAAACGAAGCGATCAATTTGGACTGGCATATTTACGATTGGCAAAAGAACTTCAGCCCGGATTTGTGTTTACCTGCGAGCCCGGTATTTATTTTATTCCCGAACTTATTGATCAATGGAAAGCGAAGAAGCTGCATAAGAAGTTTATTAACTATGAAAGAGTTGAAGAATACAGAAACTTTGGTGGAATAAGAATAGAAGATGATATTCTTGTTACCGAAAACGGTTACAGAGTTTTAGGACGACCGATTCCCAAAGAAGCGGCTGATGTTGAAGCAGTTGCGTCGATGTGAAAATTAATAATCCTGAATTTATTTCAGGAACTCTGCGTTAAAATTAGTAGCCCCCGAAAAGAGTCCGTCCGCCGACAGAGAGTGTTTCATAAGTTGGTTACTTGCAGTCACGGTCCACACCGTGACTGAGTCTGTTTTGTCACGGAATGGTCCGTGACAACCGAGCCGTGGCGTTACACCATAGATTCGATAGGCAGGTTCGGGGTTTTCTTTTACTTTTCACCAGTACTCATCAACTCACTAATGAAATTCAAATTCTTAGAATCGCTGTTTGCAAGAATTATATTTATAACTGCGGTAAGCGGAACAGACATTAACATTCCGAGAATTCCCCAGATCCATCCCCAGATTAAAACAGAAAGAAGTATTACTAACGGATTAAGCTTTAATCTTTTTCCGATGACTATTGGTTCAATTAAATTAAAAGAAATAGTCTGAACTGTAATCATAAACAGAATAACACCGATCGTTATTCCCAGGCTATCAAACTGAAGAATTGTAAATAATACCGGAAGTATAAGTGCAAACGCTGACCCTATTGTCGGAATAAAGTTGAAAAGAAATGTAAACAGACCCCATACTACCGGATAATCAACGCCGAACAAGTATAAGCCGAATCCCACTAAAATCCCCGCACCTGCATTTACAAATATTTTTGTAATGATATATTTCTGAATCTGATCAGTAATTGTCTTAAAAGTATTCTCAAGCTTTTTTTCTCTTTCTTCTTTTTCAATTTTTAACTGGCGCTCAATCTCACTATCATTTTCGGAAGTATCCACCTCCTCTATTAATTTCTTTTTAATCTTTTTTATTTCCGGTTTAATCTTACTTATCACATATCTTTTCTTAATCGTATCATATACACCTTTCTCTCCGAATAAGACGAAAACAAAAAAGAAAATGACAAACAGAATACTTCCGAAAAGTGATATGGTTGAGGAAAATATTCCACCGGCGAGACTGCTGTAATTTATTTTTTCAATAATACTTTCGAATGAGAAGTCTGCAAAATAAGGATCACTTATTCCGGCAGATAAAGCGGTTTCTCTTACAACAAGACTCAGCTTATCAACATATTCCGGAAGACTATCTGCAAAGCTGAGAAATGAGTCTACAACAACTTTTGATACAACATAAAGTACAGCTATTGTTATAAATAAATCTATCAGCGTAATCAGAGAAAGCGGAATTTTATTCTTTTCGAGGAATAAATTGAGCGGATTGAACACAAAGAAAAGAAAGAAGGCTATTACAAACGGTATAAAAATATGACTCAGCTCCCGAAGTGTAATGGCAATAACTACAATTCCGATTACGGCAATAAAAAACTTTGAAGCTGAGTCCGATGTAATGTTTTTCATTTTTTACTGCAATGAAGCCGGAGTAAATGGTTTTGATAATAAATCTTCAAACAATCTCCATCGCTTTACAGGTTCATCCGCAGTCCCGCCGTTGCGCTCTATGTATGTTCTCACAAGATCCAGTCCGTAGCTGTAATTAATAATGTAAGAGCGATATTTATCAAAGAAAGTTATATTTCTTACTGCGTTCTCTTCTGATCTTAATCCGTATCTCTGAAGCCAGGCAACTGTTTCGTCCTTTGTCCAGTTTTCATCAAGATAATTTCTTGCTGCTTCTGTTGAGGAATAATTTAACTTGCTCTGAAGATCAATAACTTTATAATATAACTCAGTGTTGTCGGGATTAAGTCCTGCCAGCGGAAATAACACTTCTTTCTCAAACTCAATTCTTGAGTTACCCGGAAAAGCTACTTCAATTCCGTAATTGGCGGTTCCTTCAGCAATTAATGACTGCGGACTAAACAAAGCATAAATGGTAAACTCAACCCAGCCTTTTTCTTTAGCAAGTTTATTTTCGAGCAAGGCGTTATATACGTGATGACCGGGATAACCTTCGTGAGCAGCAAGATCAATTGCCCTGTCAATATAAATCGGCAGATCAGTATTAACCTGTATTAAGCTGAAGCTGTTTCCTTTATACCAGTTATAGGCTCCCCACGGTTTATTGTTTACATATTCTACCTTAAAATTTTCATTTTCCGGAAGCTTTATCTGCTGAAGAGTTCTTTTTCTGCATTCCTCAATAGCGGCATTGAAAACATTGTCAATCCTGTCTTCCGGAATTATAAAAGCTGATTTAAAGCTTAGTAACCTTTCATCTACAGCGCCTTTGCCGGGCAGGATTTTATCAAGCTCATCAATTATATTCTGAAAGTATTCATTGGTGTATGATGGAACCTGAACATCATAAAGCGCATTTGTTTCCTGGTCGAATGGCAGGGTTATTCCTTTTAACATCAGCACTCTTGTTTTGGCGGCGAGTAATTGTTTATAAAGATAACGGAAACGCAATGTCTGTATTTCATCTGCTTTAAATTGTGCAAGTTGTTCAAGTTCGTTCAGTAACCTGTCGGCTTCATCACTTAAGTCATTAGCAACTGTTGAATCGGCTTCGGCGGATTCATTTTCCGGTTTCCACTCTTCAGGACCGAAGTATGCATCCACAAAATCGGCATCATAAACGCCTATCTTTAAAACCAGTTTAACATAATCTTCCGCAATTTTATTCATTTGAGTTTCCAGTTCTCCGGTTGTTTTTTTCTCTCCGCAGGAGATTAGTAACATCGAAATAAGCAACACTAATAATTTAAGTTTCATTTTTATCCCTTTTTATTTCTTCTCGCATCAATAAACGATCTGACAGCAAATACTAAAAATATAAGACATAGCAAAGCCATAATTGCCTGAACGGTGATTGCCGAACCTCTTTCAAACTGTTCGCCGCCAATCATCCTGAAAAACTTGATCAGTCCGCCAACAGTTCCGCCGAAACCAATTAAGGCAAGAACTGCTGCTCCGTGCATTGCGTGCTTCAAATACTTTTCATTCTGTGCAACCCAGCCAAGTATCAGCATCGGCAAACCAAGAAATGCAGGAATTAGCGCAGTAATGCTTTCACTGCTGATACCGAAATAAGCGACCAAGCCAAGTATGATAAATATTACTCCAAATAACATTGCTACTCTGGGCATATAATCTCCAATATTTATTTTTTTGTTTTTGCGAAGTTAATGAAATAGGAGGAAATAATGGTTTTTTTGATATAAAAATTGTTCGCAGTCGGACAATCTGTCCAATTTACTTCAACCACTTATTGAGCTTTTCCTTAGCGACTAATGTGGATTGTACTTTGCCCTTCTGAGATTGTTCTAATCCAATACCAACTTTATGCAATAATATTATTCTGTCAATCAAATCATCCAAAGAAAACTTCTCGGGCAATTCCTGAATAGTTTGTAAAACCTTTTCCTTTTCAAGCATAATTATTTATTAGTTAAGGATTGATATTTAATTACTTCTTAAATAAATATATCAATAAACAGGAAATAAAACCATATCAATTATAACGCTTATAGAACTTGTACGTAATAAGAAATATAATTGTTATCGGATGTTAAGGGAAAAAATAACAGCCATATCCCAAATCTTTTCTGTGGTTTCCTTATCATAAGCATACTTAGGAATATAATTGAATGATAAAAGTTCTTTCGTCTTAGAAAATCCCTTATCGTGTTTAGCTGCCGGCATAACCTGGTTATGTTTATTAACTGCCTGTCCTGTTATATTAACAAACTCATCCGAAGTGCAGATAAGATAATAACAATCAGCCAACTTTTCGGGCGGCAGTGAAAACGGCTGTTTTATCATTGCAATTAATCTATAACCGGGACTCATCTTTTTCAAGGTTTCTTTTGTAATTTTTACTCCCGGAATAATGATAGCGTTTACTTTTATTCCAAGCGATTTATACTCTTCAGCCATTTTAAAAGTGAGCATAAGCAAAGCCATTTTTGAATCGCCGTAATTTTTGTAAACACTGTACTGCTTTGTGTCTCTAAATTCTCCCCGAAGATTATCAAGCTCAATTTTTCTTTTCGGATCGAAGAAGTGCATTATGTTTTCTGTGCATGCATTAAGAATGCGCGCATCATCTGACTTTGTAAGAACATCCTTTAAAAGCTCGCTCAATAAATAAGGTCCGAATGTATTTGTTGCAAAAGTTAATTCAATTCCATCGGGACTCATTTGATATTCTTTTTTACCGTGTTCAAAGAAGGCTGCGTTGTTAATTAGAACATCAAGCACATCGTATTTGGACTTAAATTCAGTACAGAAATTGCGGATGGATTGAAATGAGGAAACATCGAGCTGCATTAGTTCAACATTTTTATTCTTAGAAACGTCAGTTACTTCACGATAAGCTTTCTTACTTCTTTCAACATCCCGGCAGGCCAGAATTACATTATGTCCGGCAGAAGCAAATTTAACTGCAGCGGATTTGCCAATGCCGGAGTTTGCGCCTGTTATAATTACGGTTTTATTACTCATTTCTAATACGTGCCGCTATTCATCTTTTTAACAGTATCGGAACATCTTGACCATATTAAACAACAGCAGGTTTTTACTCAACCTTTAATATCATATAACCAATCTTTTCAACAACAACCGAGAGTTCACTAAGCTTTATATCAAATTCTTTTCCGCTAATTAAATCTGTAGCTTTTGAAAGTTTATATTCTTTTGGGAATTTCAAATCAACTTTTTGTCTGTCATCACTTTTATTTACAACTGTAAGAATTCTTTCTTTCATATCAGAACGAAGGTAAGCATAAATATTTTTATCTGCCTGCAATGTATAAAAGTCACCGTATCTCAAAGCGGAATGATTTCTTCTTATGTGAATCAGTTTACTTACATCTTGAAGTGTCTGCTTTTCATATGAATTAAGATCATCACCAAAACGCATCATTCTTCTGTTATCAGGATCAGCCGCACCTGTCATTCCGATTTCATCACCGTAATAGATTACCGGTACACCGGGAATTGTAAGAACGTAAGCCAGATGAATTTTCAGTTTATCATAACTCGAAGGATTATCAACCTGCGGTGGATTTGTCCAGCCGATTTCAATTGCTTCGCCGCTGTTCAGTTCAAGATCGCCGTCTGCATAAGCCATATAGCGGTTCTTATCATGGCTGTCAACCAGATTACCCATTAAATGATTTACACCATAAACCTGAAATGTCTTTGTCATTGTAAGATCAAGCATTTCAAATGAATTTTCCGGATAAAGAAAAACCGGAAGAGCAACATCATAAAGATTGAAATTAAATTGAGAGCTTAATTGTCCGTTGTTTACATAAGAACTTATAAGATCAAATCCTCCGAAAGTTTCTCCGATTTGATAAACTCTGGTATTATTCGGTACTTCTATTTCTTCTTTGATCTTTCGTGTCAATGTTCTCCAGAAAGAATTAGGAACATGCTTCACAGCATCATGGCGGAATCCGTGTGCGCCTGTTTCTTTAAGCCACCAGACAGCATTATCAGTCATAAATTCAAGCGCTTCAAGTGAACCTTCATAATCAAATGAAGGCATATAAGGTTCGAACCAGGTTGTTAATCGTTGTTCATCCCACAACCTTAAGTTTAATTTGCCATCAGGAAGCTCGAGTTTACCAAACCAGTCGCGTGCAGTTTTCCATAAAGGATGTTCTTCGTGAACATGATTTGATACAAAGTCCAGAAGTATTTCAATACCACTATTTTCTGCTTTCTTTACAAGTTCTTTTGTAAGCTCCATTGTACCAAATTTTTCTTCAACCTCTGTTGATGAAACAGGCCAGTAACCATGATAACCTGTAAAGTACCTGTGCGGTGCCGGGTATTCCTGGAAAGCGTTATTTGTGTTATCAACTATCGGTGAAATCCAGAAAGTGTTCACTCCAAGCTTTTCGAAGTATCCTACCTCTATTTTATCAATTATACCCTGAAGATCTCCGCCCTGGTAATTTGCTTTATACGAAAGTTCAGGATGCTGAACCGGATTATTGATAGTTGTATCACCATCATAAAAACGGTCAATCATAATTGAGTAAATAATGTTATCGTGATGAGTCCGCTTGCCTGCCTGACTTACAGGTACTCCATCGTGAAGCATAAGAGTCTGAAAGTTTGTAAGGGTACCATTTTTGTTTACTGCAACTCTAAGAGTCTGTTCACCATCCAGATACTCTTTATCAAGCATTATCCGGATTGTATTACGTGCAATTGATATATAACTCTCCGGAAGCAGATAATTATTCAACAGGGCAATAACTTCTGATCTTTTAACCAGGTCACTCTTTTTACCACTTTCAAAAAAGTAATCGGCAAACAGATGATTTTCAGTTATCTCAACTCCGAGATTATGAAGATATGCTTTGTCTTCAAAGGGTTGTTCAATAATAATAACAGAATTATAATCGCCCATTCCATTAGGCACATAAACCGGATTAAGTGAATCAATTATTTCTTTTCCATCAACAAAATATTTATACTCATATCTTCCCGGGTCAAGCGGAATATCTACACGAAAAACTCCCGGCTCTGATTCAGTCATAGGGATATTCTGTCTATTCCAACTGTTAAACTGTCCGAACAAATTTACTTTTTCGTGCTTTGATTTTGTAACAAAAGTAAAATCATATCGCTGGACTTTTCTCATTACAACAGGAATGAAATAATCCCGTGCATCCATAGTGAACTCAATCAGGTATAGGCCTGCTGTATTCCCTTTAGGTGCTAAAGTAAGATTCATAGTAAGCTTATCATAATTGATGTCCACATATTTATGTTCATAAAACTTAACCGTTGAATAATCCTTTGCATAAAAAAGGTCACTTAATAAAACTGTAATCGGGTTAGATTCAGATAAGTTAATAGGTTGGATTATATCTTTTATTGGTTGTGCATGAATAGTGGATAAGAAAAGTATAGCTGAGAGTATAATATTTTTGATCATAAGATTTGCCAGTAAATATGTTTAATTGCTGAATTGTTAAATTGATTTTTTTACTGTTAAATGTTTACCAAATTTAATAAAAGCAGGGGAAAGATGAAGGAGAAAACGGATTGAAATTAAGCTTTTATGATATGCAAATATTAATAATTTTGATTTATGTCGAATATGACATATTTTTAGCCGAATGAAAAAAGAAGAAAAAGTTCTTGTTTGGTTAAAAGGTGAAATAAAAACCCCACCATTTTCGTAGGAGGCAAGAATTGAAGCGGGATTTTTGCTCAGACAATTACAGAACGGTTTGAATTTGTTGATGCCCTTTTCCCGTCCACTTAACATAATTGGAAGAAATTGTCACGAGTTAAGAATAAAAGATCAAAATAAAATTTGGCGTATTGTACATAAAATTGATGATGACGCAATTGTGATTCTCGAAGTATTTCAGAAACAAACCGAAAAGACACCACAAAAGGTAATCTCTAATTGTAAAATAAGACTTAAGTTATATAATTCATTAAAGGAACGATAAAATGAAAAGAACCAAAATTAAATTATTAGAAAAAAACGGGTGGAAAGTCGGCGGAGTTAAAGAATTTTTAAATCTTAATCCTGATGAGGAAGAATTTATAGAAATGAAACTGGCATTGAGTCGAAGTTTGCAAGAGCGTCGGTTAAAGAAAAATATGACTCAGGCAGAACTTGCAGATCTTTTAGAGTCGAGTCAATCCAGGGTTGCTAAAATGGAAGCCGGGGATCCCTCAGTATCATTCGATTTGTTGGTTAAATCTTTATTAATGCTTGGTACAAGCAGGCAGGCTATCGCCCGAGTTTTAGGAAAATCGGAATCCGCCGCAATTTGAAATTGACATGAACCGGTATTTATGTTAAGCACATAGTTTTCTTGACCAACAATAACATATCAATTATTATTATAAACCTGTGTTACCGGCTCAACAAGTGCTTTGTTTCTTTCACCAATCTGCTGACGCCACATAGCATAATAAAGTCCGCGTAACTCAAGCAATTCTTCATGTTTGCCGGATTCAACAATATTTCCCTTTTCAAGAACATAGATACGGTCA